>Ga0209023_10005954_pt1 | contig 13071 bp, 11 predicted proteins | sample LakOneMetagenome_FD_187468 | JGI IMG/M metagenome (GOLD analysis project Ga0209023, IMG submission 187468) | Freshwater and sediment microbial communities from Lake Erie, Canada (SPAdes) (version 2) | ecosystem: Environmental > Aquatic > Freshwater > Lentic | place: Lake Erie, Canada... | reverse complement strand
TGTAACAACCGTTCAATCTCTTTGTGATAACAAAAGTTCCCATAAAATTTACAAAGTATTTTAAAACAAAAAAGCTCCAAACATAAGTTTGAAGCTTTTAGTACTCCAAACGCTGTTAATGTCGAACCAATTTATGGAAGACATGAAGCTTTTAAATAATGTAAAAGTAATACTTAATAATAAAACAAAAAACGAAAAAACTTATTGTTAATAAATAATTATATTTTTTATAAAATTACAAACAATCAAAAAATTTGTTAAACATTCACAATTTACCAATAATTAGGTAAGCATAATAAGGTTTGTATTGCAATATACAAGTTTTGCGACATCATACATAAACTAGTAAAAATAATAAACTTAAATATTTTTTATTTTTTTGTATATATACTTTGTTATGCTATGTATTTTGTTATATATTTGCTGAATGAATGATATGTTTGTAACAAATTGGAAATCGCAGGTAAAAAAAGGAACTCTAACATTTATTATCCTCAATGTGCTCAAAGAAAATGAGTATTATGGCTATGAACTTATTGAGCAAATAAAAAAACATACTGAAATAGAAATTGCCGAAGGCACACTTTATCCTTTATTAAACAGACTAAAAACTGAAAATTTAGTTGATTCAAAATGGGTAGAACAAGAAACAGGCATTCCTAGAAAATATTATTGTTTGACTGAAATGGGAATAAAAACGCTCATTCCAATGAATAACTATTGGAAAAATTTAGAAAACTCAATTCAAAAAATAATCAAATGAAAATAGAAAACATAAAATTCAGTCAAGAAGCTTCAAAAAGAGTGTATAACGATTATATGAAGCGAGTAAAAAAAGCGACCAGTTCACTTTCTAAGCAAAACCAAGATGACATTTATATGGAATTTAACAGCCATATATTTGAAGCTATTCAACAAAAAAATAGCATCAATGAAATTGACTTACTATTAGATATTCTTGAAAATTTAGGGGTACCAGAAGAAGTTTTAAAACCACTTGTCGCAGATAAAAAACTAGAACAAGCGACTAAAACATTTAATCCAATTCACATTTTTAAAGCACTAGTATTAAATTTCACAAATGGTATTACATACATTATATTCTTCTTTTTATACCTTTTACTATTTGGATTTGTATTTCTAATTTTTGCAAAAATTGCAAATCCATCGGAAGTAGGTTTGTTCTACAAAGATTCTTCTTTTTTAGTTTTAGGAATATCTGATAACACAAATCAAGTTGGGATAAAAGAGATTTTAGGCAATTGGTTTATAACTGTAATGCTTGTTTCAACAGTAGTCTTTTATTTTCTTATTACCCTTTTATTAAAATTTAAAAAATCAATCAATCAAAAATAAATAATTATGAAAAAAATATTAATCATTATTCTTATTACTTTTATTACTAACACTTGTTTCTCTCAAACATTTAATAAACAACGGTTAGATAGCTTGTTTCAAGTTTTAGAAAAAAAAGAAAAGTTCATGGGGAGTATAGCTATTTCTAAAAATGGCGAATTATTATACTCGAATGCAATTGGTTTTTGTGATATTGAAAATTCTAAAAAAGCAACTAACATAACCAAATACCGAATTGGTTCTATATCTAAAATATTTACTGCTACTTTAATTTTAAAATCAATTGAAGAAAACAAATTATCCTTAAATCAAACGCTTGATAAATATTTTCCTCAAATTGAAAATTCAAAAAAAATAACTATTGAAAATTTATTGAATCACAGAAGTGGCATTCATAATTTCACTAATGATTCAACTTATTTAAGTTATAATACGACATTTAAATCTCAAAAAGAAATGATTGAAATTATAGCAAAAGGCAAAAGTGATTTTCAACCGAATAGCAAAGCCGATTACAGTAATTCTAATTATGTTTTGTTGAGTTATATTCTTGAGAAAATTTATAAAGAAGATTATTTTAAAGTTTTAAGCAAAATAATAATTAAACCAATAGGATTAAAAAATACATATTTTGGAAGTAAAACCAATCATATGAACAACGAAAGTTACTCATATAATTTTGAAAAAAAATGGATTAAAGAAACAGAGACCGATATGTCTATACCTATGGGAGCAGGAGCAATAGTTTCTAATCCAACCGACTTAACCTTATTTATTGAACAACTTTTTGAAGGAAAAGTTATTTCAAAAAAATCACTAACCTTAATGAAAACAATGAATGAAAAATTTGGTTTAGGAATGTTTGAATTTAACTTTCTTGACAAAAAAGCTTACGGACATACTGGTGGAATTGATGGTTACCAATCGGTTGTAAATTATTTTCCAGAAGAAAAGCTAGCAATTGCAATAACATCGAACGGAACAATATATCCAATTCGAAGCATTCTATTATGTGCGGAAAGCTCTTATTTTAACAAGCCATTTGAAATACCTACTTTTGAGAATATAGAAATAAATTCTGAAATATTAAATTCTTATATTGGACAATATGCAAGTTCACAAATTCCACTAAAAATCACAATTACAAAACAAGAAAATAAATTATTTGCTCAAGCAACAGGACAATCGGCTTTTCCTTTAGAAGCAAATACAATAAATATTTTTAAATTTGAGCCAGCAGGAATTGTTCTTGAGTTTAATAGTTTAAAAAATGAATTGACATTAAAACAAGGTGGTAAAGAATTCTTATTTACCAAAGAATAAATAGCATTGCACAAAAGCCGTTTTACAAAATTACTGGGTTTGGACTTAATTTAAAGTTGGTTTTATACTTGCAAAGTCCGTGTTTAACCGAAAATTTAGGCTTCCTTAATCCGCCACTTCTGTAAGCAGAATCGATACTAAATAGCTTATTAATACTTAACAATAGACTTAAGATTTTCAATTATTCGTTGTGTAATCTCTACCCCATTGTAGTCATTATATTTTTGTTCACGTGCTAGTTTGGATACATACTTAACGAGTTCGTTCATTATAATTCTTGTGTGGTCAATATCGTAAATTATCGACATAGTGTCATCAGCATCAAAGGATATCATCGGTAATACTTCATATAAGTTTACTTCTTCATCTAAAGCAAATTTTGTTAGTGCTATCGTTTGTGGTTCTGTTACTGGTTTGGCACTAACAACAGGTGACGCACCATCAACTTTAACACAGGTATAAACATCGTGCTCTAAAATGATACGATTCATAGTTTCAACTACAATAGCTTTGTTTTTTTCCTCGCATAACAACGCATCATATACATATAGAACATTAATTCCTAAGGCATTGAGATGCTTTACAACATCGGTCATAATTGCTACTTCAACGCTAAACATTTTGGCTGATGTTACTTTATAACCGTGCCCTTTTTTGTCGTTGTATATGCGTGATAACATGTCGGGTTCTTGGTTTGAATAGAACGCAAATAGAGGCGATTTAAGCATGGCTAACCATTGCTTATTAAAAAAGCTTAGGTGTTCAATCTTAATGCTTTTAACGTCAATACCTGTTAGCTCAGCAACGTTCTGGTGCGTTAAGTAAGTTAGTTTACCATCGTACAATTTAATTGCTATATTCGGGTGTAATGCGGTGTAATCACACTCGGCTAATTTTGTACCATCAACGGTAATTTGTTCACGAATCCAAGCGGGCATAAGTGTAAACGAATCCACCACACGACCACCGCTTTTCTCATCACCAACACCAGGTATCATGAAGCCTCTTTTGGTCAAAAACTCAAAAAGTTTGATGTTATCTTCAACGTAGCTCCTATTGTCGGAATCTTTCCAATATTCGTTAATATGGTTGTTACGCATGGTAAGTATTTTGCCTTTTTTGGTGCGGTGACCATCTTTTGCCAATCGTTTACCAACAACCAAAAGCTCTTTTGTTGTAGGCAAATCGATTTTAGGATACATTTTAATTAGGTTGGAACAGATAGGGTGCTCCATAGCTTCGTTTAACTGCTCATAAAAAAGCCTGTTTTGATTCAAAACGATTCCCGAATCTTTGATAATATACTCAGCTAAACCCGCTTTTAAATAAATGTCGGTTAAGCGGTACTTTTTGCAATATTCTCGCTCTAGGTAACTATCGTTGACTTCAACAAATGCACCTTTGGATGTACCGTGCTTCAATACATCGATAATTCGGGTGTATATGTAGGTGTTGTCCTTAGATTTAGTTTGTTGGTGCAATATGGTAGCGTTAAGTGACTTCCATTTGTCGTCTGTGTAGTAGGTGCTACATAAGTTAGACAAGAACACTAAGCACTTTTCGACTGCTACATCAATGTTGCTATCAATAGCTCTAAGCATGGCTTTAGGAACGTACTTACGTAGGTTGTATTCTGATTTTTTGGGTATAAGCAACGAATTTACATTCGGGAACTGTAATGCTAACTCGGCTAGGTTGTAATCATTTTGAAGGATTTGGATGTCCTCAGTATCACCCGTAAGTGATAGGTAATCGGTTTTAATGTTCATTGATATTCTCTTATTCTCATCATTCCGTTAGGAATGTTATGGTGCTCTCTTAGATTTTACTTGGTAAGAGAAGCTGGTAGAAGCTATCTACCAGCAACCAAGGTTTTTTTATGAGTTTACTCTCCTAAAACTGCTTTTCTTTAAATATACCGAAAATTTAAAAAAGAGTCAAGTGTTTAGGATAACAAAATGATAAAAAATTACAATAGCGGAAATTGAGCACAATATAATTGTTGCAATAATTATGTAAAGCCTTATTATTACTAATATTATACACTATTCTATTACTCTATAATTAAGTAACATATATGATAGTAGATAGAAAGGATGCAAGTAAATTAGTAGATATAATCGATACAAAATACTAATTATTATGGTACTAAATGTATTGGTAGTTAGTTGTTATTGATGCTATATTACAATTGATGAACACGTATATACTATGATAGTTCTGACTTGTTAGTCCTACCTCCCTGTATTGAACAAATACCACCCCCTCCCTGTGTAGCGTTGCTGAATCAAGGATTTGTTATTATGGTTGTGGTTGTTACCCGCCTCACTAGGTGTCAAATAATAGTAGCCACTACCCCAAACACATGATATGTCGTTCAAATTTTTTTATAATTTTTTCTGTAAAACACTGGAAACCAGGAAATATCAATTTTTTCTTGCGTAATCCAAAAATGCCTGGCACCTTTGCAGTGTAATAAAACACAAACGGACATCTAAGTTTTATTACACCTAAATATTACGATATGAAAAAGTACATCGCCTATTACAGAGTTAGCAGAAAAGAACAAGGAATTAGCGGACTAGGATTGTCTGCTCAGAGAACATCTGTTACAAATTTTGTAAAGAATCAAGAAGGAACTATCATTCAAGAGTTCACCGAAATTGAAACAGGAACAAATAAGCGTGAACGTATAGAGATTCATAGAGCAATCGAATTAGCTAAAATTGAAGGTGCTATTTTGGTTATCGCCAAATTAGACCGTTTATCACGTAATGTTAATTTTGTTAGTTCTTTAATGGATGCTGGTATTGAGTTTGTTGCGGTAGATATGCCATCGGCTAACCATTTTACAATTCATATTTTTAGTGCCTTGGCAGAACAAGAAGCAAGACTTATCAGTTCTAGGACTCGCCTTGCACTTGCAGAACTAAAGAAAAAAGGTATAGTACTTGGTAATCCTATGAACCTTAACGATGAAGCTAGAGCAAAGGGCACTCAAAAAGTTAAAGAGAACGCTATCAACAACGATAGAAACCGACAAGCTCAATCAGTAATTATGAGTTGTAAAGAAAAAGGCATGAGCTACCGACAAATAGCTGAATATTTGAATCAACTGAATTTCAAAACACGTTATGGCAATCAATTCATGGCACCAACAGTTCACCAACTATATAACAGAACGGTATTACAATCAGCATGATACAAAAATAAATGCTGATAAAAAGTTGTAACTTTGAAAACAAAATAGTATATTTGCGTATAGTTGGATTAAAAAGGATAAAACCGATTACCTTGTCGGCACTTTTGAAACAATTTACTCAAGAATCGGTTGAGGGCAGTCCTAAACTGCGAAGACGTATCAAAAAAACGCCACTTTGTTCTTAAAAAGTGGTTTCAGCAAAACAAATTCAAAATTCTAAAGAACTCAAAAAGTTCTATTGCATCGCTATACCCATACATAACTTTTTATGATTGGCATTGATGTACTATGACTAATTCTGAGCTTCAATAGAATTTTAGAAGGTGGCTGATTGTAATGTTAACTGTTCAAGAATGTAAAAAAATATTAGAAAAAGACGGAACTAAGTACTCAGATGAAGAAGTAGAAATACTAAGAGATGTACTTTATAAAATCGCTGAAATAGATATTCAGCAAATCAACAACAACTAAAATTAATTTAAAAAAGAAAAAAAATGAATGTAATACTGTATTACCGTGTATCAACGGATGAACAAGCTAAAGGATTTAGCTTAGATTACCAAGAAGAAGTACTAAAACGATTTTGCGAAATCAAAGGCTACAATGTGATTAACTCATACAGAGAGGATGAATCAGGTAAAAATTTTGAAGGAAGACCAGAATGGCATAAGCTTCAAAAATTCGCAAAAGAAAACAAGAAATCAGTAGATTTAGTGTTGGTACATAAATGGGATAGATTTGCTAGAAATATACTAGAGGCTTACGTTATGTTAGATATATTAGACGGATGGGGTATTGGTGTTAATGCTGTAGAACAATGGTTAGACATGACCATACACGAATCTAAAATAATGCTCTCAATATACTTATCACAAGGCGAAGTTGAAAGGTTGAAAATTTCAGCAAGAGTAAAAGACGGGAACTACAAAGCATTGTCAAGCGGGTGCTTTATTAACAAAGCACCTTATGGTTATGCAAATATTAAACTAGAAGAAAAAAAGCAAACTTTGGAAATAGTAGAAGATAAAGCCACGTTTATTAGAGAAGCATTTCAAAGAGTTTCAACAGGAGTTGAATCTGGTGAATCGGTTCTAAAAGATATGCGTAAAAGAGGCTTTAAAATGAGTGACAGTAACTTTTTCAGAATGCTAAGAAAAGTTGTTTATACGGGTAAAATATTAGTACCCGAATACAAAAAAATACCAATGAAAATAGTAGATGGGTACCATGACGCTATCACGGATTTAATAACTTTTGACAAAGTACAAAAGATACTTGATGGCAAAAGATGGAACGGTATAGTTCCTAGCCACAAGAACGACCTATTCCCGTTAAGAAATTTTCTTATATGTGACTGTTGTGGTGGTAATATGACTGCAAGTAGTTCACAAGGAAGAACTAAAAAATACCACTACTATCATTGCCACAACAACCACAGAATAAGCCTTGAAACTGTGCACCAAATGTTTGAAAATCTGCTATCGGAAATTACTATAAGTAATGGCACAAAAGAACTGTATAGTGAAATTCTAAAGAATAGTATAAAGAAATATTCATCAGAAAGAAATACCAGAACCAAATCAATAGAAGCCGAAATCAATAAAACAACTCAACTGATAGACAATGCTGACGAAAGATTATTGAATAAAGATATTGGTATTGAAACGTACAACAGAATGAATGACAAGTACCAATTGCAATTACGAAGTTTAAAAGCTGAACAATCAGATTTAAAAACAGAAAAGAATCCAATAGAACAATACATAGATGGTGGCTTAGCATTACTTTCAAACCTAATTACCATTTATAACAAAAGTGATTATGAAAGAAAAAGAGCCTTGATTGGTTCAATTTTTTCTGGTAAACTAGTCGTTTCCAAAACAGAATGTCGAACCACAGAAACGAACAAGGTGATTGAGCTTTTTACTAGGAATGACGGGCAATTAGAAGGAATAAAAAAAGGGACAAACTCAGAAAATTCTGGTTTGTCCCCTTCAGTACTCAGAGCGGGACTTGAACCCGCACGAACATTGCTGTTCACTGGATTTTAAGTCCAGCGTGTCTACCAATTTCACCATCCGAGCAGTATAGTGGTTGAGCGAAAAACGGGGCTCGAACCCGCGACCTCGACCTTGGCAAGGTCGCGCTCTACCAACTGAGCTATTTTCGCATTATCAAATTTTGCAAGAACAACAATACTTGTTCTGTATTGCGGATGCAAATGTAACACTAAAATTGAATTATACAAACGTTTTTTGTAAAAAAATAGCAATAAAACTATAACCGCTTGAAAACCTATTCTTTACTTTTTAAGCAGCATTCGTTTTATTTCGTTCAGCTTCATTAATGCTTCCACAGGAGTTAACGTATTGATGTCTAATCCGAGTATTTCTTCTTTTATTTCTTCTAATAATGGATCATCTAAATTAAAAATATTCAATTGCATTTCGTCTTTTGCCGATTTAATCCCATTCAAAGCATCACTTGAATGATTTTTTTCTAGTTTCTTAAGTAGTTTTTGAGCTTTTTGAATAACCGTTTGTGGCATTCCAGCCATTTTAGCTACATGAATTCCAAAACTGTGAGCACTTCCGCCTTTTACCAATTTTCGAATAAAAAGCACATTGTCTTTTAACTCTTTTACTGAAACATTATAGTTTTGAATTCTCGGTAACAATTCACCCATTTCATTTAATTCATGATAATGTGTTGCAAAAAGTGTTTTTGGTCTCGCAGGATTCTCATGTAAAAATTCGGCAATAGCCCATGCGATTGAAATTCCGTCATACGTACTAGTACCTCGACCAATTTCATCCAATAACACCAAACTCCTTTCAGAAATGTTGTTCAAAATCGAAGCAGTTTCGTTCATTTCTACCATAAAAGTAGATTCACCCATCGAAATATTATCGCTCGCTCCTACTCTAGTAAAAATTTTATCCACAACTCCCATTCGAACTGCTTCAGCTGGAACAAAACTTCCCATTTGAGCTAATAACACAATCAAAGCGGTTTGACGCAAAATAGCAGATTTACCCGACATATTAGGTCCAGTTATCATAATGAGCTGCTGAGTTTCCCTATCTAAATACACATCATTAGCTATGTAGGGAACTCCAACCGGCAATTGCTTTTCAATTACTGGATGACGCCCATTAGTTATTTCCAATTCAAACGTATCGTCTATCGTTGGGCAAACGTAATTGTTTTCAATAGCTAATTGCGTGAAAGATGTCAAACAGTCCAACTGTGCTACCAAATTAGCATTCAACTGAACAGGCTTTATATAAGTTGCAATCCAATGGACCAATTGTTCAAATAATTGCCCTTCTATCTGGTGAATTTTTTCTTCAGCACCTAAAATTTTACTTTCATATTCCTTTAATTCTTCGGTAATATAACGCTCTGCATTCACTAACGTTTGTTTGCGAATCCATTCGGCTGGCACTTTATCTTTATGGGTATTTCTAACTTCTATATAGTAGCCAAAAACATTATTAAATGAAATTTTTAATGACGAAATTCCTGTGGCTTCCGATTCTCTTTTTTCAATACCTTCCAGAAATTCTTTACCTGAAAAAGCAATAGTTCGCAATTCATCTAATTCGGCATGAACACCAACAGCTATTGCATTTCCTTTAGAAATGGCTACTGGAGCATCCGGATTTAAAGTGGATTTTATTTTTTCTCTGAGCAAATCACAACTGTGAAAACTATCGCCAATTATTCGAACCGCTTCTTGTTTACTTTCTAACGCCAATGATTTAATAGGAATGATGGCATCCAAAGAATCTTTAAGATAAATAACTTCTCTAGGCGAAACTTTTCCTGTTGCTATTTTAGAAATCAAACGTTCTAAATCGGAAATTTGTTTGATTTGATATTGAATTTTTTGAAGAATTTCTTGGTTTTCTATCAAATAAGTGATCACTTCATGACGGCTTTTTATTTTCGCCGCATCTTTTAAGGGCAAAGCTAACCATCGTTTAAGCAATCTGCCACCCATTGGCGAAAGCGTTTTATCAATTACATCCAATAAAGTAACTGCATTGGGATTATAACTGTGGTACAATTCTAAATTTCTGATGGTAAATCGATCCATCCAAACATAAGCATCTTCTGCAATTCGCTGGATACTCGTTATATGTTGCACCCTATTGTGTTGTGTTTCTGATAAATAATATAAAATGGCACCCGAAGATATGATTCCATCTTGCAATTCTTCAATCCCAAAACCTTTTAACGAATTGGTTTGAAAATGATTCGTTAGTGTTTCAAAAGCATAATCTTCTTGATACACCCAATCCTCCAAATAAAAAGTGTTAAAATCTTCTCCAAAAGCTTCTTTAAACTGATTTCTATTGTTCTTTTGAATTAGAATTTCACTTGGACTAAAGTTTTGAAGTAATTTATCAATGTATTCTTCATTGCCTTGTGCCGTTAGAAACTCACCAGTTGACACATCTAAAAACGATACTCCGAGTTGTTTTTTTCCAAAATAAATGGATGCTAGAAAATTATTTGATTTCGATTGCAACACCTCATCATTCATTGCAACACCTGGCGTAACTAATTCGGTAACACCACGTTTTACAATAGTTTTTGTCATTTTCGGATCTTCCAATTGATCACAAATTGCGACACGAAGACCTGCTTTAACAAGTTTTGGTAAATACGTATTGATAGAATGGTGAGGAAAACCTGCCAGAGCCGTTTCTGTTTCGGAACCCGCACCACGCTTCGTAAGGGTAATACCAAGAATTTTAGAAGCACGAACAGCGTCTTCACCAAAAGTTTCATAAAAATCACCTACTCTAAACAACAAACAAGCATCAGGATATTTCCTTTTTATATCATTGTATTGTTTCATTAACGGCGTTTCTTTGACGCTTTTTTCTTTTGATGCCAATGGAATAATTTGTTTAAATTGAGTTCACGAATTTAATTATTTATAATCAATATAAAAGATAGAAAAAATAAATTTTAATTTTAAGGTTTTTTTAAGTTGTTCTTTTTGTTTTTTTATTTAGATTTGCTTGTTAATTATTTAATTTAAACAAAAATGAAAAGAATATTATTATTAGCAATGCTAGTTGTTTTTGGTGTTACAACATCAAATGCACAAACCAAATCAAAAGCAAAAAAAGCTGCTAAAGCTGTTGCTGCTAAAGTAGAAACTCCAAAAACTCCAGTTGTAGAAGGTGCTGGTATGGTTTTTGAAAATGAAACTATTGATTATGGAACCGTTCCTCATAACGCTGATGGAAAAAGAGAATTTGTTTTCACAAACAACGGAAATAAACCTTTAATCATTGAAAGCACTCAAGGATCATGTGGATGTACTGTTCCAACAACTCCAAAAGAGCCTATTCAACCAGGTCAAAAAGGTGTTATTGGGGTAAAATATGCAACTGATAGAGTTGGTCAATTTACAAAAACTGTTACCATTAAATCTAACGCTGTTGGTCAAGAGACTAAAGTAGTGACTATTAAAGGTAATGTTTTACCTGATGCTCCAGCTGCAGCTCCTGCAACTGAAACAAAAAGCTAATATAATTAATATATAATCAAAAAAGCTTCCTCTTTTGGAAGCTTTTTTTTTAAACATTACTGAAATGCGAAAACTGGAGAACAGCGAACTGGAACGTAAATCGGTTGCTGATTTTAAACAAGCTGATAAAACACCAATAATAATTATATTAGACGACATTAGAAGTTTACATAATATTGGTTCTGTTTTTAGAACTTCTGATGCGTTTCTGATAGAAAAAATTATTTTGTGTGGCATCACCGCAACACCTCCTAACAAAGAAATTCATAAAACAGCGTTAGGGGCAACAGATACTGTAGCTTGGGAGTATCACAAAAATGTACTTGAAGTTATTGAAAGCCTTCAAAAAGAAAACACGCAAGTATATGCCATTGAACAAGTAGAAAATGCTGTCTTTTTAAACAACTTTTATCCCGAAAATAATAACAAATACGCTTTAATATTTGGAAATGAAGTGTATGGAGTTTCTCAAGAAGCGGTAAAATTGTGTGATGGAAGTATTGAAATTCCGCAATTAGGGACAAAGCACTCCTTAAATATTTCTGTTACAACAGGCATTGTTATTTGGGATTTATTTCAAAAGATGAATCAAAATAAAAGCTAAATTCGTAAGAAAATTATACCCCTTAACTCACATGAAAAGAGACCACTTAAATAAACTTTTTTTTCTTCTATTTTTTGTAGTTGAAGCCTTTGTTTATGGTCAATCTTCGAATGTGGCACCTATTCTAACAGCAACAGGAAACCAAATCTATTGCCCCGGTACTTCTATAAAAATTGTTACTAATATGACTATTGTAGACCCAGACGACCCTGGCGTTGCTGCGGTTTATATACAAATTTCATCTGGATATGTTTTTGGTCAAGACATCTTAACTCTTACCGGTTCACATCCAACGATAACCAGTACGTGGAATATGAATACTGGAAAACTTACCCTTTCGGGAGTGTCCAGTCAACCAACTTATATCGATTTAATAGCTGCTATTAAAGATGTTGAGTACTCTAGTAATGCATCAAATCCATCTGGAACTAGAACTTTTTCAATATCAATAGGCCAAGCCAATTATTTACCTTCCAATGGACATTATTACCAATATATTCCAAATATTGGCGTAACGTGGTCGGATGCCAAAAATTTTGCTCAAGCATCGACTTATTACGGACTTCAAGGCTACTTAGCAACTATCACAGCTGCTGATGAGGCACAATTAGCAGGCGCTCAAGCCGCAGGTGCTGGCTGGATTGGCGGCAGTGACGAGCAATCAGAAGGTATTTGGAAATGGATGACAGGTCCTGAAACAGGAACCGTATTTTGGAATGGCAATTTCACCGGTTTCACAACTACTTATGCCTTTTGGAATAGTGGTGAACCAAACAATATGAATAATGAAGATTATACACATGTTACCGCACCAGGAGTTGGAATAAGTGGATCATGGAATGATTTGTCAAACACTGGAGATCCAAGTGGAGACTACCAACCTAAAGGCTATATCGTTGAATATGGTGGAATGCCGGGAGACCCTGTACTCAGTATCTCAACTAATTCTACTATTACTATTCCTTCTATAACGGCAACTGCTACCGAAACAATTTGTGGTACAGGCACGGTAAACCTTCAAGCCACCTCCAATAC
>Ga0209023_10005953_pt1 | contig 13073 bp, 6 predicted proteins | sample LakOneMetagenome_FD_187468 | JGI IMG/M metagenome (GOLD analysis project Ga0209023, IMG submission 187468) | Freshwater and sediment microbial communities from Lake Erie, Canada (SPAdes) (version 2) | ecosystem: Environmental > Aquatic > Freshwater > Lentic | place: Lake Erie, Canada | collected... | reverse complement strand
AGTGACCAAGACCGACGCCGAATGGCGCGCCCAGCTCGACCCGATCGAATACCAGGTGACGCGCCACGCCGCCACCGAGCGTGCCTTCACCGGCAAATTCTGGGACCACCACGAGCACGGCATCTATACCTGCGTCTGCTGCAACACCCCGCTGTTCGAGTCCGACGCCAAGTTCGAGTCCGGCTGCGGCTGGCCCAGCTATTTCAAGGCGCTCGACCCGGACAACGTGATCGAAAAGGTCGACCGCACCCACGGCATGGTGCGCACCGAGATCATTTGCGCCGTCTGCGACGCCCACCTCGGCCACGTGTTCCCGGACGGCCCGCCGCCGACCGGCCTGCGCTATTGCATCAACTCGGCCGCGCTCAGCTTCAAGCCGCTGTAAGCACGCATCCGCTACCCAAGCACCACCTGGAGCCCCATGAAATTTTTGTTCGACTTCTTTCCGCTGATACTCTTCTTCGCGGTCTATAAATACGGCACCGGCAACGAGGCGGCCGCGGTCGCCCTCGCCGAGACCTGGCTTGGCGGCCTGGTCTCGGGCGGCAAGATCATCGCCAGCCAGGCGCCGATCATGCTCGCCACCGTGGTCGGCATTATCGCCACCGTGCTCCAGGTGGGGTATCTGCTGGTACGCCGGCGCAAGGTCGACACCATGCTCTGGGTGTCCTTCTTCGTGATCGTCGTGTTCGGCGGCGCGACCATCTATTTCCACGACGAGACCTTCATCAAGTGGAAGCCGACCATGCTGTACTGGATCTTCGCGGCGGCCCTCTTCGTCAGCCAGGTCTTCCTGAAGAACAATCTGATGCGCAAGGTGATGCACGAAGCCCTGCCCCTGCCGGAAGCGATCTGGCCGCGCGTCGGCTACCAATGGATGGGCTTCCTTTTCTTCCTGGGCGCGCTGAACCTGGTGATGGCCTTCGTGGTCTTCAAGAACGATACCGGCGCCTGGGTCAACTTCAAGGTCTTCGGCATGACCGCCATCTTCTTCCTGTTCAGTGTCGGACAGGCGATGATGCTCGTAAAACACGTACCGCAGGAGGAAGCATGAGTCTGGATAACCGCGTCGACACCCGCGTCGAGCGCATCGAAGCGCGCCTGACCGAGGCCCTGAACCCGCTCGACCTGGCCGTCGGCGACGACTCGCACCTGCATGCCGGCCACGCCGGCGCGGCCTCGGGCGGCGGCCATTACAGCGTGCGGATCGTCTCCGAGCGCTTCGAGGGACTAAGACTCGTCATGCGTCATCGACTGGTGTATGATGCCGTGCACGATATGATGAAGGCCGAGATACACGCCCTCGCGATCACGGCCCTCGCGCCATCCGAGCTGCACTGATGAACGAACCGACGAACGGCCCGTTCAGGATAGCTTAAGAAATCTGTCGCACAATTGAACTGCTCTGCAAAACAATTCTAATTCCGTCCAAGCAACTCCCTCCCACAGGAACACCATAATGACTTTTAAGCCAGCACAACTGCTGTTAGCCCTGATCGCCGTTATCGCAGCACCCGCGTTTGCCCAGAACCTGGCCGTCGTCAACGGCAAGGCCATCCCGACCTCGCGCGTGGACGCGATCGTGAAGCAGTTCGTGGCGCAAGGCCAGGGCCAGGATTCGCCGCAGCTGCGCGACGCGATCAAGAAAGACCTGATCCAGCGCGAAGTCCTGATGCAGGAAGCGATCAAGCAGGGCTACGACAAGAAGCCGGAAGTCAAGCAGGCCCTCGACAGCGCCCGCCAGGCCATCGTCGTGAGCGAACTGGCGCGCGACTACATCAAGAAGAACCCGGTGACCGATGCCGAGATCAAGGCCGAGTACGACCGCTTCGCCAAGACCCAGGCGGCCGAGAAGGAATACCACGTACGCCACATCCTGCTGGCAACCGAAGACGAAGCCAAAGCCGTGATCGCCAAGATCAAGGGCGGTGCCAAGTTCGAAGAGCTGGCCAAGGGGAGCAAGGACACCGGTTCGGCCAACAGCGGCGGCGACCTCGACTGGGCCAGCCCATCGGCCTTCCCGCCTGAATTCGCAGCCGGCTTCACCAAGCTGCAAAAAGGCGGCGTGACCGAGACCCCGGTGAAGACCGGCGCCGGCTTCCACGTGATCAAGGTCGACGACACCCGCGCCGTGAAAGTTCCGGCGATGGACGAAATCAAGCAGCAGATCGCCGAGAGCCTGACCCAGACCAAGCTGGCTAACTACCAGGATGAAATGGTCAAGAAGGCCAAGGTACAGTAAGATGTTGTGCCTCCGGCGCTCCCTGCTGTGCGGCGCGCCGGGTTTCGTCGCCAGCGGGCGACTTATCGCGTTTTTAATAGGATCCGAACAATGATTTTGAAGCCCACCCGCCTGTTGCTCGCCATGACCGCGCTGGTTGCCGCACCTGTGTTCGCACAGAACGTCGCGACCGTGAATGGCAAGCCGATCCCGGCGGCAAAGGTCGACCAGGTGGTCAAGCAGATCGTCGCCCAAGGCCGCGCCGCGGACACCCCTCAGCTGCGTGACATGATCAAGAAAGACCTGATCGGCCGCGAAGTGCTGATCCAGGAAGCCGACAAGCAAGGCATCGGCGGCCGCGCCGACGTCAAGGCCGCGATCGACAACGCCCGCCAGAGCATCGTCATCAACGCCATGCAGGCCGACTACCTGAAGAAAAACCCGGTCAAGGATGCCGACATCAAGGCCGAGTACGACAAGGCCAAGGCGCAGGCGCCGGAGAAGGAATACCACGCTCGCCATATCCTGGTCGAGAAGGAAGACGAAGCCAAGGCCCTCATCGCCAAGCTGAAAGGCGGCGCCAAGTTCGAAGAGCTGGCCAAGCAAGGCAAGGACGGCACCGCGCAGAATGGCGGCGACCTGGGCTGGGCCGACCCGCGCGGCTTCGTTCCTGAGTTCTCGAAAGCCATGACCTCGCTGCAAAAAGGCGCGATTACCGACACCCCGGTGAAGACCCAGTTCGGCTACCACGTCATCAAGCTGGAAGACGTGCGTCCGGTCCAGGTTCCGCCGCTGGAGCAGGTCAAGCAGCAGGTGGCGGAATCGCTGCAGCAGAAGAAGCTGGCGGAGTTCCGCGAAGGTCTGCTGAAGAAGGCCAAGGTCCAGTAATCCGGATCGGTCAGTAGGTAGGACGAGAAAGGCGCTTCCACGGAAGCGCCTTTTTTGTAGGGTGGGTTCTCGAAGCCACCACGTGCACATCTGCGCATGCGCGCGGCCGGTCAAAAACGGTGGGTTCAAGAACCCACCCTACTTTCTGACGACACGTTTCGACCCGCGTCCTACCTACCGCGTGGACTCGGGAGTCCACCCTACAACGCCCCTGCACGTCCGGGGCCGGACAAAAAACGCCTCCCGAGGGAGGCGTTTTTCATTCCTGCGTCAAGCGGACATCAGCCAACCCACTTGCGCGCATTGCGGAACATGCGCATCCATGGCCCATCTTCGCCATAGCTCTCCGGCGCCCATGAATGCACGACGGTGCGGAACACGCGCTCGGCGTGCGGCATCATCGCCGTGAAGCGCCCGTCCGGCGTGGTCACCGCCGTCAGGCCGCCCGGCGAACCGTTCGGGTTGAACGGATACTGTTCGGTGGCCTGGCCGCGGTTGTCGACGTAGCGCAGCGACTGCACCACCTGCGACAGGTCGCCGGTCAGCGAGAAGTCGGCAAAGCCTTCGCCGTGGGCAATCGCCAATGGGGCCTGGGTGCCCGCCATGCCGTCGAAGAAAATCGACGGCGAGTCCAGCACCTCGACCATGCCGAAGCGCGCCTCGAACTGTTCCGACTTGTTCCGCGTGAACTTCGGCCAGGCGTGGGCGCCCGGGATGATCGGCTTCAGGTTGGCCAGCATCTGGCAACCGTTGCACACGCCCAGGCCAAAGGTATCCTGGCGCGCGAAGAAGGCGGCAAATTGATCCGCCAGCTGGGCGTTGAACAGGATGGTCTTGGCCCAGCCCTCGCCCGCACCCAGCACGTCGCCGTAGGAGAAGCCGCCCACCGCGATCACGCCCTTGAAGTCGTCGAGCTTCACACGGCCCGCGATCAGGTCGCTCATGTGCACGTCCACCGCATTGAAGCCGGCCTGGTACATGGCGAACGCCGTCTCGATATGCGAATTGACGCCCTGCTCGCGCAGGATGGCCACGCGCGGACGCACCCCCGTGGCGATGAAAGGCGCCGCCACGTTGTCGTTCATGTCGAAGGCGATCTTCGGCGCGAAGCCGGGATCGGTTTCGTCCAGCAGGCGATCGTATTCCTGGTCGGCGCAGTCCGGGTTGTCGCGCAGGCGCGCGATGCGCCAGCTGGTTTCCGACCACAGGCGGTGCAGGCTGCTGCGTTTTTCATGGTAGATCACTTTCGCGTCGCGCGTGAATTCGACCACGCCTCTAGCATTGACCTTGCCGATGATGTGGCTGCAGGCGCCCAGGTTCAGTTCGCGCAGCACGTTCATGACAAGGCTCTTGTCCTCGACACGCACCTGCACCACGGCGCCCAGCTCTTCCGAGAACAGCGCGCGCAGCGTCATCTCGTTGCGGCGCTCGCCCACTTGCGTGGCCCAGTTCTTGGCATCGCCCCAGTCGGAGGCATGCTCGCCTTCCATGGTCAGGATGTCGAGGTTCACCGACACGCCGGCGCGGCCGGCAAAGGCCATCTCGACCAGGGTGGCGAACAGGCCGCCATCCGAACGGTCGTGGTAAGCCAGCAGCTTGCCGTCCGCGTTCAGGCGCTGGATCGCAGCAAAGAAGGCTTTCAGGTCTTCCGGCGAATCGACGTCCGGCACTGCGTCGCCCAGCTGCTGGGTGACTTGCGCCAGCGCGGATGCACCCATGCGGTTCTTGCCGCGGCCGAGGTCGATCAGGATCAGGGCGGTCTCGCCAAGGTCCGTGCGCAGTTGAGGCGTCAGCGTGCGGCGCACGTCCGGCACCGGCGCGAAGCTGGAGACGATCAGCGACACCGGCGAGATCACCGACTTCGCTTCGCCCTCGTCGTTCCAGGTGGTGCGCATCGACAGCGAATCCTTGCCGACCGGGATGCTGATGCCCAGCGCCGGGCACAGTTCCATGCCCACCGCTTTCACGGTGTCGAACAGGGCCGCGTCCTGGCCCGGCTGGCCGCAGGCGGCCATCCAGTTGGCGGACAACTTGATGTCTTCGATCGAGCGAATCGGTGCGGCGGCGATGTTGGTGATCGCCTCGCCCACTGCCATGCGGCCCGATGCGGCGGCGTCGATCACGGCCAGCGGGGTGCGCTCGCCCATCGCCATCGCTTCGCCCACATAACCCTCGTAGCTCATCACGGTGACGGCGCAGTCGGCCACCGGCACCTGCCACGGGCCGACCATCTGGTCGCGCGCGGTCATGGCGCCGACGCTGCGGTCGCCGATGGTGATCAGGAAGGACTTGTCGGCCACGGTCGGCAGCAGCAGCACGCGCTTTGCGGCTTCTTCCAGCGCGATGCCGGTCAGGTCGACCGCCGGCAGGTCGCGCCGCACGTGCTCGACGTTGCGCTGCATCTTCGGCGGTTTGCCGAGCAGGACTTCCATCGGCATGTCGACCGGGTTGTTCCCTGCTTCGGGATCGACGACGCGCAGCTGGCGCTCTTCGGTGGCGACGCCGATCACGGCGAACGGCGCACGCTCGCGCTCGCACAGGGCAGCGAATGTATCCAGGCTTTCCGGCGCAATCGCCAGCACATAGCGTTCCTGCGACTCGTTCGACCAGATCTCCTTCGGCGCCATGCCCGATTCCTCGAGCTGGATCTTGCGCAGGTCAAAGGTCGCACCGCGCTTGGCGTCGTTGACGATTTCCGGGAAGGCGTTCGAGAGGCCGCCGGCGCCGACGTCGTGGATCGAGATGATCGGGTTGCCCGCGCCCAGCTGCCAGCAGCCGTTGATGACTTCCTGGGCACGCCGCTCCATTTCCGGGTTGCCGCGCTGGACCGAGTCGAAGTCGAGGTCGGCGGTGTTCGTGCCGGTGGCCATCGAGGAGGCGGCCGAGCCGCCCATGCCGATGCGCATGCCAGGGCCGCCGAGCTGGATCAGCAGGCTGCCCGGCGGGATGTCGTTCTTGTGGGTGTGCTGGTCGGCGATGTTGCCGATGCCGCCCGCGATCATGATCGGCTTGTGGTAGCCGTAGACGCCGCCGGCTGCCTGCGCGTTCTGCTCGTAGGTGCGGAAGTAGCCGCCCAGCACAGGACGGCCGAACTCGTTGCTGAAGGCGGCGCCGCCGAGCGGGCCGTCGATCATGATCTGCAGCGGCGAAGCGATGCGTTCCGGTTTGCCGTAGACCGGTGCCGAGGCCTTGTCGCCGGCAGCGGTGACGTCGGCTGCATTCTCCCAGGCGCGCTGGGCATCCGGCAGCAGCAGGTTCGAGACCGTGAAGCCGGTCAGGCCCGCCTTCGGCTTGGCGCCGCGGCCGGTCGCACCTTCGTCGCGGATCTCGCCGCCGGCGCCGGTCGAGGCGCCCGGGAACGGGGAAATCGCAGTCGGGTGGTTGTGGGTTTCGACCTTCATCAGCGTGTGGGTCAGCTCGGAGAGGGTCGCATATTCACCGTTCTCGCGCGGGAAGAACCGCGTGACGGTAGCCCCTTCCATGATCGACGAGTTGTCGCTGTAGGCGACGATCGTGCCCTTCGGCTGCAGCTGGTGCGTGTTCTTGATCATGCCGAACAGCGACTTGTCCTGCTTCACGCCGTCGATCACCCAGTCGGCGTTGAAGATCTTGTGGCGGCAGTGTTCCGAGTTCGCCTGGGCGAACATCATCAACTCCACATCCGTCGGATTGCGCTGGGCCCTGGTGAAGGCCTCGTTCAGGTAGTCGATCTCGTCGTCCGACATCGCCAGGCCGAGTTCGGTATTCGCGCGCACCAGGGCGTCGCGGCCCTGCCCCAGCACGTCGACCGATTCCAGCGTCTTGCCTTCGAGTTCGTCGAACAGGCGCACCGCGTCGTCGGCGCTGCGCAGCACGGATTCGGTCATGCGATCGTGCAGCAGGGCCGACACCGCCACGAGCTCTTCGGCGCCCAGCTTCTTCGGCGCGCCGATGCTGCTGCCGAGGATGCCGCTTTTCAGCACCACCTTGTAGGCCACGCCGCGCTCGATGCGGTGCACGTGCGCCATGCCGCAGTTGTGCGCGATGTCGGTCGCTTTTGAGGCCCACGGGGAAATCGTGCCCAGGCGCGGGATCACGAAGAACTCTTCGACGGCGCCCTCGTACAGGGTCTCGGGCACAGGCTCGCCGTAGGTGAGCATGGCCGTCAGGCGTTCGGTGTCCTCTGTGGACAGCGGCGCGCTGGCGTCGATGAAGTGGTAGAAGCGAGCCTGGACCGAGGCAATCGTGGGAGCGACTGCTTGCAGCTGGTTCAGGAGGCGTTGGCTACGAAATACCGAAAGGGCGTTGGAACCCGGCAGAATCAACATGGCTGGAAGTCGGTTGATGCAGCGTGGCTGCGGGTGGAAGATAGCCCGCTATTATACAGGGTAGACCAGCCTCGCCGCGCCCCGTGGCAGACTGCCAGTTGCCGCGCCCTTCCCTTGCCGGTATTGTAGCGTTTGAAGCGTCCGCGTCGGAGCAACGAAAGAGAACACATGCAAGACAACAGCAAGCTGTCGGTACTGGTCATCGACCCCAATCCTGGCATGCGCAGCAACCTGCAGAACATGCTCAATGCCGCCAGCATCAGCAAGGTCGAGTACGCGATCAATGCCGGCACCGCGATCCGCCAGCTGACGCGCCGCGCCTACGACATCATCCTCTGCGAGTACGACCTCGGCGGCGCCAGCAGCGGCGGCGCCGGCGACGGCCAGGACGGCCAGCAGCTGCTGGAAGACCTGCGCCACCACCGCCTGATCGCACCCTGGGCGATCTTCATCATGCTGACCTCGGAAGCGGTGCACGGCAAGGTCGTCAGCGCCGCGGAACTCGCGCCCACCGACTACGTGCTGAAACCTTTTACCGCCGAGACCCTGGGCGCGCGCATCGCCCGCGCCCTGGAGCGGCGCGCCGTGTTCCTGCCAACCTGGCAGCTGGTGGCGCAGAACAACCTGCACGAGGCGATCCGCAGCGCCGCCGCGGCCGAGCTTCACCACACCCGCCACGCGCTCGACTTCGCACGCCTGCGCGCCGAGCTGCACGTGCAGCTGAAGGAGCATGGCGAGGCCGAGCAGATCTACCGCAAGGTGCTGGCATTCAAGCCGCTGGGCTGGGCCGGCCTGGGCCTGGCACGCGCGCAGTTCGCGCAGGGCCGCATCGACGAAGCACGCGATACCCTGCAGATGCTGGTCGCGGCCCATCCGCAGCTGATGGGCGCCTACGATCTGCTGGCGCGCTGCCACGAAGCGGCCGGCGCCCACGCCCAGGCCCAGAAGATCCTGGAAGAAGCCGTGAATTTGTCGCCGCACCTGGTGCGGCGCCTGCGCAAACTCGGCGAAGTGGCGCTCGAGGCCGGCGACGCGGCGGTGGCCGAACGCGCACTCAGGCAGGTGGTGAGCAAGGCGCGCTATTCGGAGTTTCGCGACCCCGAAGACCATGTGAAACTGGTCAAGGCGCTGGTGAAGCGCGGCGACCTGGCGCAGGCCACCGGCGTGGTGCGCGACCTGGAACGCTCGCTGCGCGCCAGCCCGGAGACCGATGCCTGCCTGGCGATCGCCAACGCGGCCGTGCACGACGCGGCCGGCAACCGCCCGGCGGCACTGAACGATCTGCATACGGCGGTGACGGCGGTGCGCGCCAGCAGCGGCCTGTCGCCGGCGCTGCGCCTCGGCCTGGTGCGCGCCTGCCTGGGGCACCGGCTGGATGGCCAGGCGCAGGAGGTCATGATGACGGTGGTGAACGATCCGGCCGCCGGCATGAGCACCGCCGGCGCGCTGCAGCTGTTCGCCGACGCCGGCCGCCGCGACCTGGCCGACGGCATGGGCCAGCAGCTCAAGGCGCAAGCCCAGATCCTGCTCGGCGTGGCCGACGAGAAGCGCAACATGGGCGACGTGCGCGGCGCGGTCCAGACCCTGCTCGAAGCGCTGCGCATGGCGCCGGGGAATTTGCAGGTGATGATCGCGGCGGCGGGCGGGGTGCTCAGGCAGATCAACGAGCTGGGGTGGGATCACCCGCTGGGGGAGCTGTGCTTTGCGCAGCTGGAGAATATCCGGGCGGTGGATGCACAGCATCCGAGGCTGGGGCCGTTGACGGACGAGTACATGGCGATGCGCAGGAAGTACGGGATTTCGTCGTAATGCGTCCGTTTGGCTCACCGCCTGACCCGTACGGTGGGCACCCCGTGCCCACGCGGTTACGTGCTCTCGCACCGGACACGTGCAGCGAGGTGTCGCTCGTATCGCTGAACGGAGTCACACCGCATCCGATGGGCGCTGTGGCCGGGCTTAGCGCTACCGATTGGATCTCCGCCGCCAGCGACAAAAGGATACGCACGTAACCGCGTGGGCACGGAGTGCCCACCGTACGGGATACGCCGTTAGCAATTATCGGGTTCTGCCGTACCCTCCTCCGCCCGGGGTCTCGATCACGAACACGTCTCCCGCCGCCATCTCGACCTTGCCGATGTGCCCAACCTGCTCCACGCTGCCATCCGCGCGCACGACGCTGTTGACCCCACGCGCCGCCGGCTCGCCGCCCGCCATCCCAAACGGCGCATACACCCGGTTGTTCGACAAGATCGCCGCCGTCATCGGCTCCAGGAAGCGCACCTTCCGCACGCCGCCATTCCCGCCCTTCCACCGCCCCGCCCCGCCGGAGCCGGCACGGATCGCATAGCTCTCCAGCCGCACCGGAAAGCGGAACTCCAGGATTTCCGGATCAGTCAGGCGCGAGTTGGTCATGTTGGTCTGCACCACGTCGGTCCCATCGAAACCCTCCCCCGCCCCGCTGCCGCCGGAAATCGTTTCGTAGTACTGGTACTTGGCATTCCCGAAGGTGAAGTTGTTCATCGTCCCCTGCGAAGCCGCCATCACGCCCAGCGCGCCATACAGCGCGTTCGTGATGCAGGTCGAAGTCTCGACGTTCCCCGACACCACCGAGGCCGGGTAATGCGGATTGAGCATCGAGCCCGGCGGAATGATTACCTTCAGCGGTTTCAGGCAGCCGCCGTTCAGCGGTATCTCGTCCTCGACCAGGGTGCGGAACACGTACAGCACCGCCGCCATGCACACCGCCGAGGGGGCATTGAAGTTGTTGTCCAGCTGGGCCGAGGTGCCCGTGAAATCGATCTCGGCGCTGCGTGCGTCGCGGTCGACCCGGATCGCGACGTCGATGTGGGCGCCGTTGTCCAGCTCCACCGTGAACGCGCCATCCTTCAGCGCCCCGATCACGCGCCGCACGGCTTCCTCGGCGTTGTCCTGCACGTGGCCCATGTAGGCGCGCACGACATCCAGGCCGAAGTGCGCCACCATGCGGTGCAGCTCCTCGACGCCCTTCTGGTTCGCCGCCACCTGGGCGCGCAAATCGGCCATGTTCTGGTCCGGGTTGCGCGCCGGGTAGCGTGCGCCAGTCAGCAGCGCACGCGCCTCGGCCTCGCGCAGCACGCCGTCACGCCCGTCGACCAGCTTGAAGTTGTTGATCAGGACGCCCTCCTGCTCGATGTGGTGCGAGTCCGGCGGCATCGAACCGGGCGTGGTGCCGCCGATGTCCGCATGGTGGCCGCGCGAGCCGACGTAGAACAGGATGTCCTGGCCGGCTGCGTCGAACACCGGCGAGATCACCGTTACATCGGGCAGGTGGGTGCCGCCGTTGTAGGGATCGTTCAGCACATACACGTCGCCGGCGCGCATGCGGCCAGCATTCTCTCGCATGACAGTCTTGATCGATTCGCCCATCGAACCCAGGTGTACGGGCATATGCGGCGCGTTCGCCACCAGGTTGCCCTCGGCATCAAAGATCGCGCAGCTGAAGTCGAGGCGCTCCTTGATGTTCACCGAATAGGCCGTGTTCTGCAGGCGCAGGCCCATCTGCTCGGCGATCGACATGAACAGGTTGTTGAAGATCTCGAGCATCACCGGGTCGGCCGTGGTGCCGATCGCGCGCCGCTCGGGCAGCGCTTCCACGCGCGTCAGCACGAGATGCTTGTACGGCGTAACCGCGGCCTGCCAACCGGCTTCCACCACCGTGGTGGCGTTGTTCTCGGCGATGATGGCCGGGCCCTTGATGGTGTCGCCCGGCCCGATGTCAGCGCGGCGGTAGATGCCGGCGTCGACCCATTCGCCGTTGCCGAACATGCGCACGCGTTCCGACGCCAACAGGGCGCCCGTACGCGGCGTGCTTGCTGCCATGGTCTCGGGCGGCGCCTCCGAGCGGCCCAGCGCTTCCACCGACACCGCCTCGACCACCAGCGCGCGCGACGGCATCAGGAAGGAGAAGCGCTTCTTGTAGGCCGCTTCGAACTGCGCCCCCATCGCCTCGACCGCGCCGAAGTCGACCACCAGCGCCGAATCCGTGCCTTCGTAGCGCAGGTGCACGCGCCGGATGACGTCGACGCGTTCAGCGCCTACGCCCTGCGCCAGCAGCTCGCCGCGTGCGGCATCGGCCAGCGCCTCCAGGCGCGCATCCAGTGCCGTGTCGCTGGCCGCGCCCAGCTTTTCCTCGACCGCCTGCTCGCGCATCGCGCTCTGGTCGGCCAGGCCCATGCCATAGGCCGACAGCACGCCGGCCAAGCTGTGGATGAAGACCGTCTTCATGCCCAGCGCATCGGCCACCAGGCAGGCATGCTGGCCGCCGGCGCCGCCGAAACTGGTGAGCGCGTATTCGGTCACGTCATGCCCGCGCTGCACCGAGATCTGCTTGATCGCATTCGCCATGTTGCCGACGGCGATCTGGATGAAGCCTTCGGCCACCTGCTCGGGCGTGCGCCGGTCGCCGGTGGCGGCAAAAATCTGCCCGGCCATGTCGGCAAAGCGTGCGCGCACGGCGGCGACGTCGAGTGCTTCGTCGGCATTCGGCCCGAACAGCTTGGGGAAGTGCGCCGGCTGGATCTTGCCAAGCATGACGTTGCAGTCGGTGACCGCCAGCGGCCCGCCACGCCGGTAGCTGGCCGGGCCGGGATTCGCGCCCGCGCTGTCGGGGCCGACGCGGTAGCGGCTGCCGTCGAAGTGCAGGATCGAGCCGCCGCCGGCCGCCACCGTGTGAATGCTCATCATCGGCGCGCGCATGCGCACGCCGGCCACCTGGGTCTCGAACACGCGCTCATAATCGGAAGAATGCGCGCCGGCGAAGTGCGAGACGTCGGTCGAGGTGCCGCCCATGTCGAAGCCGATGATCTTCTCGAAGCCGGCCAGGCGGCTCGCGCGCACCATGCCGACGATGCCGCCAGCCGGCCCGGACAGGATGCTGTCCTTGCCCTGGAAGGCGCGCGCATCGGTCAGGCCGCCGTTCGACTGCATGAATTGCAGGTTTACGCCCGGCAGCTCGGACGCCACCTGGTCGACGTAGCGGCGCAGGATCGGCGACAGGTAGGCGTCGACCACGGTGGTGTCGCCACGCGCGACCAGCTTCATCATCGGACTGGTTGCGTGCGAGGCGGAGACTTGCGTGAAGCCGATCTCGCGTGCGATGCGCGCCACCTCGGCCTCGTGCGCCGTGTAGCGGTAGCCGTGCATGAAGACGATCGCCAGTGCGCGCAGTCCCTTGTCATACGCAGCCTGCAGGCCGGCGCGCGCCGCGGCTTCGTCCAGCGGCTGCACGACTTCACCACGGGCGCCCATGCGCTCGTCGATCTCGACCACCTGCGCGTACAGCAGTTCGGGCAGCACGATGTGGCGGTCGAACAGGCGCGGACGGTTCTGGTAGGCGATGCGCAGCGCGTCGCGGAAACCGCGCGTGATGGCCAGCGCGGTCGGCTCGCCCTTTCGCTCCAACAGCGCGTTGGTGGCGACCGTGGTGCCCATCTTCACCGCTTCGACCTGGGCGGCTGGCAGGGCCTCGCCGGCAGCGACGCCGAGCAGGTGGCGGATGCCGGCCACCGCCGCATCGCGGTACTGTTCCGGATTCTCGGACAGGAGTTTGTGCGTCACCAGCTGCCCATCCGGGCGGCGCGCCACGATGTCGGTGAATGTGCCGCCGCGGTCGATCCAGA
>Ga0209023_10005952_pt1 | contig 13074 bp, 15 predicted proteins | sample LakOneMetagenome_FD_187468 | JGI IMG/M metagenome (GOLD analysis project Ga0209023, IMG submission 187468) | Freshwater and sediment microbial communities from Lake Erie, Canada (SPAdes) (version 2) | ecosystem: Environmental > Aquatic > Freshwater > Lentic | place: Lake Erie, Canada... | reverse complement strand
CCGCCGTGCCCGGGGAACCCGATGCCTCCGCCGTGCGCAGCATGTGGACGACGGTGCGCGACAAGGTAAGAGCCCGCAGCCGCACCACCGAGGTCATGTTGTCCGGTGCCACCGTGCGGAGTATCGAAGACGGCACCCTGGTGTTGATGCACGAGTCGCCGCCGCTGGCGAAACGGCTGTCCGAACAGCGCAACACCGATGTGATCCGGGAAGCGCTCAAAGATGCGCTCGGCGTGGACTGGCGGGTGCGCTGCGAAGTCGGCAGCGCGGCGCCGGCGGTCCCCGAACCGGCGCGGCGGGCCCCGTCGCAACCGTCGGCCGAGGAGCGTCAGCGGGCCGAGGCGTCGCGGCGCCGTGCCGAGGAGGAAACCATGATCGCAGAGGCCGCAGCCGACGACGCCAACCCGGGCCCACGGCGCGATCCCGAAGAGGTCGCCCTGGAACTGCTGCAGAACGAGCTCGGCGCCCGCCGTATCGACGGCTGAGACTACGAGGTCGGCAGGTCCTTGATGTCCGTCGGATTCGGCAGGCTCAAATTCGAATCGAAGTCGTGCAGCTCGATGGTGACCTGACCGTTCATATCGAACGAGATGGAGTGCACGTATCCGTCGGGGCCGACGCCGTAGTCGATGCTGCTCGGGGCGGGCATGGCCTGGGCGTCGACGGCGGCCGGAGCGCCCGCGGACGCCATTGCCGCACGCAACTTTTCGGTGTCGAGCTGCGCGCGGTAGGCGGTGACCTCGGTACCGCCGACCTGCTTGGTGCCGTCATTGGACACCGAGGTGATCGCCTGAGCTGCGGGTGCGAAGTACATCGAAACCATCAGCGTCGCGCCCTGGGAGCCGGCCCCGGAGGACGGCGCGCGGTACCAGGTGTCCGCACCGCCGCCGTAGGCCTGCTGGAAAAGGTCCGAGCGCATCAGCATCTCGGATCCGCGGATCAGCATCTCCTGCTTGGTCGGCCCCGGACCGACACCGCTGACCTCGGTGACCTGGTAGACGACGTTGTCGGAGACGTCGGTCTGAATCTTGCTGGTGGTGGTCATGGCACCGCCGCCGGGCATCCCCGACATCGACATCGTCATGTCGCCCTGGTAGGTCTTCAGCTGGTCCATCCGGGTCAACGCGGCCAGCAGGTCCTGCTTCGGATCACCGGTCGACGACGGCGACACCACGCCCGAACCCTGCGCCGACGAACCGCCGCCGGAACCCCCGCAGCCCACGACCAGGAAGCCGACCAGTCCCACAATCAGCACGCACCAGAGATTTCGCCGCGTCATGGACGGTCAATCTACCCGGGTCCCAGTCCGAGATAGAGCGGAAGTTTGATCCGATGACGGCTACGGCGTCCACCACGGACGCAGCGGCAGGCCGCCGTCGTTTCCGTGGTCATCGATCTTCACCGCCAGAACCTGGTGCAGTTGAACCACATTCGACTCGAATCCGAGCCGGGAGCCGGCCATGTAGAGGCCCCACACCTTGGCCGTGGCCAGACCGACCTCGGCCACCGCCTCGTCCCAGTGCTCGACGAGGTTGGCGCTCCAGTCGCGCAGCGTCAGGGCGTAGTGGTGGCGCAGGTTCTCCTCGTGCATCACCTCCAGGCCGACGTTCTGCATCTCGGTGATGATCCGGCCGGACCCGGTCAGTTCCCCGTCGGGGAACACATAGCGGTCGATGAATCCGCCGGCGCTGGCGTCCGCACGATTGTCCGGGCGGGTGATGCAGTGGTTGAGCAGCAGCCCGCCCGGGCGCAGCCGGGACTGCAGGAACTTGAAGTACGCCGGGTAGTTGGCCACCCCGATGTGCTCGGTCATCCCGATCGAGGACACCGCGTCGAAGCCGGACTCGGTGACGTCGCGGTAGTCGCTGTGGCGCACCTGGGCGAATTCGCCCAGCCCCTCGGCGTCGATCGCCTGCTGCGCCCAGGATGCCTGCTCGCGGGACAGGGTCACACCCAGGACGTGCACGCCCCGGCGTGCGGCATAGCGCACCATCGACCCCCAGCCGCAGCCGACGTCGAGCAACCGGTCCCCGGGCGAGAGGCGCAGCTTTTCGAACACCAGCCGGTACTTGTTCTCCTGGGCCTCCTCCAGGGTCGCGTCGGCGTCGGGATAGCACGCGCAGGTGTAGGTCATCGACGGCCCGAGCACCCACTCGTAGAACGTGTTCGACACGTCGTAGTGGTGATGGATGGACTCGGCGTCGCGGTTGCGGCTGTGCCGCAGGCCTTCTGCGAGTCGTCGCCACCGTGGCAGTACCTCCTGCGGCGGCGGGGCCACCGGGCGCAGGCGCTCGATGCCGACCGACCGCACCACGTCGAGCAGTACCCGTGCCGGTGGCCGCTTGAGGTCGAGATCCTCGGCCAGTGTCTTGAGCATCGGGTACGGGTCGCCGGGGTGCGCGCCGAGGATCTCCAGATCCCCGGAGATGTAGGCGCGGGCCATGCCCAGATCGCCCGGTGCGGTCAGCAGGTAGGTGGCACCGCGCGGGGTGCGCAACTCCAGGCCCAGGGGCGCATCGTCGGGACCGGCGCTGCTGCCGTCGTAGGCGGAAAAACGCAGCGGCAGTTCCTCGCCCGCGGCGAACACCTCCAGGATCTCGGCCAGCGACATCCGGGAGTGCGACGCCGCGCCGTCGTCGATGGGGGTCTCTTTGAATGTTGTCATCGTCGTTGCACCGCCTTTGCGTAGAGATCGAGCAGTCGGGAGTCGGGATCGTAGGTCTGTTTCACGGCACGGTATTTCGTGCCGCCGTAGAGCGCGTCGAACTCGTCGGGGGAGTAGAAGGATTCGGAATACAGCGATTTGTGCCCGCCGAGTTCGGCGACTTGCTTCTCGATGGCCCGGTTGGTGTGACCCGGGGCGGGCCCGGCCGGGACCGAGGACCAGAACCCGACGTTGACGTAGGTGTGGTGCGGTTTGATCGGGTACAGCGGCCACGCCTGGTCGCCGCGTAATCGCAGCGGGCACAACCACACCGGCTCGATGGGCACATTGGCGTCGAACCACTGCAGGAACCCGGCGGTGTTCTCGATCGGCACCTCGATGTCCTGGACGACCCGCTCCCGCAGCGGCGCCGGCGGGCGCCGAAGGCTGCCGGCCTCGATCCGGTCGGCGATGTCGAAGCGCTGGTCGTAGCCGATGAGTTTCCAGTAGAAGCTGCTGCGCCGGTAGCGCCGCGGCCACAGCGGCCGGATTCGGGGATTCTGCGCGCCGAACGCCCGTGAGCACCAGAACCAGTCGGTGTCCCAGCGCCACAGGTAGTCCGCGATGGTGAGCCGATCGGTCTTGCCCACCGGGTTGTCGTGCTGGATGGATCGGTAGTAGATCTGCGAGCCGGTGTAGTCGCTGACCGGGCCGGGTTCGTCGCTCTGGCGGCCCAGGCACAGGTACGCCTCACCGGGGGTGAACATCACGCCGTCGAGGTAGTCGACCCGACGGCCGTCGTGCACACCGGTTTTCACGATGTCGTCCATGTCGGCGACCAGTTCGTCGAGCCCGTGATAGCGCAGGTGGGTGAGTTCCACGAACGGCGCCACCGGCTCCAGCTCGATCCGCAGCCGTACCGAATAGCCGAGCGTTCCATAGGAATTCGGGAAGGCGAAAAACAGATCGGAATTCTGGGTGGCGGAGGCGGTGACGACGTCGCCGGCGCCGGTCAGAATGTCGAGCTCCAGCACCGATTCGTGCGGCAACCCGTTGCGGAACGACGACGACTCGATGCCCAGCCCGGTGACTGCTCCACCGAGGGTGATCGTCTTGAGCTGCGGCACCACCAGCGGCGCCAGCCCGTAGGGCAGCGTGGCGTCCACCAGATCCTCGTAGGTGCACATGCCCGCGACGTCGGCGGTGCGCGCCACGGGGTCGACGGACAGCACCCCGGTCAGCCCGGACACGTCGAGCCCCGGTGCGGTGTTGCGCGCGCGGGCCCGGAACAGATTCGAGGTGCCCTTCGCCAGCCGAACGGTGGCCTGCGCGGGAATCGCCCGGTAGCTGGCCAGAAGTCGCTGCACACCGGCGGTGTGCGCGACGGGTGCATCGTCGGTCGGCACATACACACCTACTACGCTAGTCCTGGAATACGGGCCGTGCGAGCGATGCGCGGAGCGACATCGCAGAACACCGCCGGAACACAAGGAGATTCATCTGATGGCACGTGTCAGCGCAACGAGCACTGTCCTGGTCAACGCGGCACCCGACGCCGTTCTGGCCGCGGTCGCCGACTACCAGAAGGTGCGGCCGGAGATCCTGACCGACAACTACAGCAACTACCGGGTGCTCTCCGGCGGAGAGGGCGCGGGCACCGTCGCCGCGTGGAAACTGCAGGCCACCAAGAGCCGCTCGCGCGAGGTCGAAGCCCACGTGGACGTGGCCGGCAAGACCGTCATCGAAAAGGACGCCAATTCCTCGCTGGTGACCAACTGGACCGTCGCACCGGCCGGCACCGGCTGCACCGTCACCGTCAAGACCAGCTGGGACGGCGCCGGCGGTGTCAAGGGCTTCTTCGAGAAGACCTTCGCCCCGCTGGGTCTGCGCAAGATTCAGGACGGGGTGCTGGCCAAGCTCAAGACGGTCGTCGAGCAGCAGGCCTAACCAGCGCGGTTCTGCGCGACAAGATAGGAGGCGATGCCGCGCACGATGGCCTCGGCGTACTTCTGGCGTCCGGCCTCGGTCTTCATCAACGCCGAATCCGCCGGATTCTTCATGTTGCCGCACTCGACCAGCACCGACGGGTACTGCGCCAGGTTCAGCCCGGCGATATCCGAGCGGCCCATCAGCCCGCCGGAGCCGATGTAGGTCGCCGGGGTCAGCCCGGAGGCCTGCATCTGGTCACGCACGGTCTTGGCCAGCACCACCGCCGGTCCGGCCTGCACCTGATTCAGCGGCGGGCTGGAGTACAGCACGTGGAAACCGCGGCCGGTGGCCGGGCCGCCGTCGGCGTGGATGCTCACGATCGCGTTGGGGTGCACGCTGTTGGCCATCGCGGCCCGCGCGTCGACGCACGGCCCGTGCGAGGCGTCGTCGCCGCGGGACATGGCGGTGCGCACGCCGTACTGGGTGAGCAGCTGACGGACCCGCAGGGTGGTGTCCCAGGTGAAGGTGTGTTCGGGGTAGCCGTCATCGGTGGAGGTGCCCGACGCCTGGCAGTCCTTGGTGCCCCCGCGACCGGTCGGCACCTGCGTGCTGTTGCCCTCGTTGTTGGCGTTGTGGCCGGGGTCGAGGAAGACGATCATCCCGGCGATGCTGGCCGGAGCGGCGTCGGCGTCGGGGGCGGTCGACGGGGTCATCGTGGCGGCCGCCGTCAGCAGGGCGGTGGCCAGCACGGCTCCGACACGCGGGCGGGTTCGCAGATGCACGGGCGCCACGCTAACCGCCGGACGACTAGGCTGTTAAGGGCCGAAGCCCCAGATGGGGAATGCGGAATCAAGTCGAGACCGAAACGCAAGGGGACTGTCATGCAACCCGGGAATCCGCCCGATATGTCGGCGTTGCTGGCCCAGGCGCAGCAGATGCAGCAGCAGCTGATGGCCGCTCAGCAGAACCTGGCGACCGCCGATGTGCACGGCCAGGCCGGTGGCGGACTGGTGCGCGTCACCATGAAGGGCAGCGGTCAGGTGACGGCGGTGGCCATCGATCCCAAGGTGATCGACCCCGACGACCCGGAGACCCTGCAGGACCTGATCGTCGGCGCGCTCGCCGACGCCGCCAACCAGGTCAACGAGCTGGTGCAGACCCGGCTGGGCCCGCTGGCCGGCGGGATGGGCCAGGCGCTGGGCATGCCCGGCTACTGAGATGTTCGAGGGACCGGTCCAGGATCTGATCGACGAGCTGGGCAAACTGCCGGGCATCGGCCCCAAGAGCGCGCAACGCATCGCCTTCCACCTGATCTCGGTGGAACCACCCGACATCGACCGGCTGGTCGGCGCGCTGAGCCGGGTGCGCGACGGGGTCACGTTCTGCGAGGTCTGCGGCAACGTGTCCGACGCCCAGCGCTGCCGGATCTGCGCGGACTCCCGCCGCGACGCCTCTGCGGTGTGCGTGGTCGAGGAACCCAAGGATGTGCAGGCCGTCGAGCGGACCCGGGAGTTCCGCGGCCGCTATCACGTGCTCGGCGGTGCGCTGGATCCGCTCTCGGGCATCGGTCCCGAGCAGCTGCGGATCCGGGAACTGCTGAACCGGATCGGCCAGCGGGTCGACGGCGTCGACGTCGCCGAGGTCATCATCGCCACCGATCCCAATACCGAGGGGGAGGCGACGGCCACCTACCTGGCTCGGGTGCTGCGCGACATCCCCGGTTTGACCGTCACCCGGATCGCGTCCGGGCTGCCGATGGGCGGGGATCTGGAGTTCGCCGACGAGCTGACCCTGGGCCGGGCCCTGGCCGGTCGCCGCGCGATGGGCTGAGCGCCACATCACCAGAACCCACCGGGGCGGGCTCCGGGGTCAGAAGGCCCCGGCGGCCTCGGAGCCGTGGTCGATGGTGAAGTCCGGCTCGCCCGGATCCTCGCCGGTACCGCCGGTGGGCTCGTCCTGGTTGTTGTACGACGGCCCGTTGTCCTGGGCCTCTTCACCGGTGCCGCCGGCGTGCTCGCCGGAATCCCAGTAGTCGGGGTTGTTCGGGTCGTCGGGGGCCTGCGGATCGTCGGCGGCGATTTCGACGGTGTCGGGCTCCTCGGCCCAGGCCGGTGCGGCCACGGCCGGAGCCAGCGTCACCGCGCCCGCGACGGTGAGGGCGACGAGCCCGGTCTTTGCCAAATTCATCGGCGGCGATCCTTCTGATTTGAGGGGAATCTGCTGTGAGTGCGCCCAGGATAGACCGCGAAGGTGAATTCCGCCCGATGAGCTTTTCGACGCCGAACCGGGCGGGTGCGAACGGGAATTCCGGGCGGGTGCGAACGGGAATTTTGGGGCGATGATTTTCCGTCGGGAACGGCGGACGACGGGTGCTAGCGTCGTGACGTCGAATGAAACCCGCCGGAGTGAGGGGACCTAACCGTGAAGAACATGACGCGACGGGCTGTTGCCGGGGCGCTGCTGGTGTCGGCCGCTCTGCTCTCCGGATGCCACGGTTCGGTCAGTATCGGCAAGACGGTGTCCAAATCCGACGTCGAGACCAAGATCAAGCAGCAGTGGAACGAGCAGGTTCCGCAGCAGAAGGCCAAATCGGTGGCCTGCGACGGCGACCTGGACGCCAAAGTCGATGCGACGCAGCACTGTGTGGTGACCACCAGCGGCGGCGAGCACCCGGTGACCGCCACCGTCACCAACGTCGACGGTTCGGACGTCAACTACAAGTGGCACACCGACGACAACTGATCGCCGGTCACACGCGCCGCGGCGCGGCCAGCCGTTCCCGCCGCAACAGGTCGACCTCGGGCAGATTCAGCGGCGGCAGTTCGCCGACCACCTTCGCCAGCAGATAGTCGGCCAGCTCCGGATTGCGGGCCAAGCAGCAACCGTGCAGATAGGTGGCGATCACGCTGCCCTGCACGGCGCCGTCGATCTCGTCGCCGAGCCGGTTCCCCGCCCCCTTGGTGACTCGCGCCAGCGGCCGGGCGTCGGGGCCTAAAGCCGTTCCGCCACGGTGGTTCTCGAACCCGGTCAGCGGCTGGGTCAGCCCGTCGATCAGCGGAGTGGAGGCCACCTCGCCGATGGTTCGCTCCGGCTGCGGTGAGGTGGTCAGGTCCAGCAGGCCGACGCCGGTGACCCGCTCGCCGGCGGCCGTCTCATACCAGTGGCCGAGCACCTGGATGGCCGCGCAGATCGCCAGCACCGGAGCGCCGCGTTCGGCCGCGCGCTGCAGGCCGGGATGGCGGATCAGGTGTGTGGTGGCCAGCCGCTGCGCGTAGTCCTCCGCGCCGCCGAGGGTGTAGATGTCCAGCGAGTCGGGCACCGGTTCGCTCAGGGTGATCTCGACGATCTCGGCGTCGATGCCGCGCAGCCGCGCCCGCTGGCGCAGCACCACCGCGTTGCCGTTGTCGCCGTAGGTGCCCATCACGTCGGGCAGCACCAGCCCGATCCGCACGGTGCTCATGGCAACCGGCTGTTTCGCTGCGCCGGGCCTCTGCCTCGCTCGTTCCTCGCTCGTTGAACCCGGCGGTCCAATTGCAGAAATGCGGTGTAGTTGGCGACGAGCTCGACGTGCCCGGGCGGGCACGAGGCGATGGCGGCCAGCGGGTCGTGCACCAGCGTGTGGGTGACGCCGGCGTAGCCCAGCCGCACGGCCAGGTCGGTGCCGCGTTCCCCGGACGCCACCACCGGCAGTCGTTGGGAAGGCAAGATGAAGTGCTCGAAGTTGACGTCCCACAGCCAGGACAGGTCCTCGCCGTCGGGCACCTGGCCGTTGACCGCGATCACCACCGGGGCGTCGGTGTCGACCATCGACAGCGCCTCCTGCCAGCCGGCCGGGTTCTTGGCCAGCAGCAGCCGCACGGTGTGCGCGCCGACGGTGACCGTGCGGTAGCGCCCGGCGACCTCGTCGACGCTGGACGCCGCGGCCACCGCCTGGGCCGGGTCGGCGCCCAGTGCGACGGCCGCTGCCACCGCCTGGGCGGCGTTGCCGCGGTTGACCGCGCCGGGCAGCGCCAACTGCATGGGCAGCACCAGGCCGTCGGGCCCGTAGAGCGCCGACTCGTCGAACCACCACGACGGGGTGGGGCGACGGAAATCCCCGCCGGTGGAGTGCCAGTCGGTGCCGTCGCGCACGATCAGCTCGCCGCTGCGCGGGCAACTGACCGAATCACCGGCCCAACCGCCGCCGGCGGCCACCCACACGACGTTCGGGCAGTCGTAGGCGGCCGAGGTCATCAGCACGTCATCGCAGTTGGCGACGACGATCGCGTTCGGGTGACGGGCCAGCCCGGCCCGCAGCGTGCGTTCGATGTGGTTGATCTCGCCGACCCGGTCCAGCTGATCGCGCGACAGGTTGAGCAGCACGATCACCGCCGGATCGATGGCGTCCGCGACATGCGGGACGTGCATCTCGTCGACCTCGAGGGCGGCTAGGGGAGCGGTGCGGTTGGCGGCCAGCGCCGCGATCAGCCCGGCGTCCATATTGGCGCCCTCGGTATTGCACGCGACACCGGAACCGCCGGCGGGGCCAAGCGTCGCCAGCGCGGCGGCCACCATGCGGGTGGTGGTCGACTTGCCGTTGGTGCCGGTTACCACCACGGACCGGCGTCCCCGGCCCAGCTCGGCCAGCACCGTCGGGTCGATCTTCATGGCGATCAGGCCGCCGATCATCGCGCCGGCGCCGCGGCCGGTGGTCCGCGAGGCCCAGCGCGCGGCGGAACCGGCGGCCAGGGCCAGGCGGGCGCGGGCGGTGATCACGGGGACAAATGTACGCATTCACCTCGGCTGCGGGCGGCACGGGTGATGTCGGACACGGATCTGTCGGTGCGGCGTGCGATGCTCACTGTGTGAGTCAGTGCTGGGGCCGGCCGGCCACCGAACCGGGGTCGGGTTGGGCGGTGGTCGACGTGGAAACCTCGGGTTTCCACCCCGGGGAACACCGCGTGCTCAGCGTCGCCGTGCTGGCGCTGGACGCCGACGGCCGGGTGCAGGGATCGGTGGCCAGCCTGCTGAACCCGGGCGTGGACCCGGGACCCACCCACATCCACGGTCTGACCGCCGAGATGCTGGAGGACCAGCCCACCTTCGCCGAGATCGCCGGTGACGTCGCCGAGCTGATGGCCGGGCGCACCCTGGTGGCGCACAACGCCGCATTCGACTACTCGTTCCTGGTCGCGGAGGCCGAGTTGGCCGGCGCCGAGCTGCCGATCGAGACGGTGATGTGCACCGTGGAGCTGGCTCGACGGCTGGATCTGGGCCTGGACAATGTGCGGCTGGAAACCCTCGCCCGGCACTGGGGACAGTGCCAGACCCGCCCGCACGACGCGTTCGACGACGCCCTGGTGCTGTCGAAGCTGCTGGTGCCGGCGCTGGCGCTGGCCGAAGAACGCGACGTCTGGCTGCCGGTGCGCCCGGTGACCCGTCGTCGCTGGCCCAACGGCCGGGTGACCCACGAGGAGCTGCGGCCGCTGAAGGCGCTGGCGTCGCGGCTGCCGTGCCCGTATGAGAACCCCGGCCGCTACAACGGTGGCCCGCTGCTGCGCGGCATGCGGGTGGCCCTGTCCGCGGAGTGTTCCCGTACCCACGAGGAACTGGTCGAGCGGATGCTGTATGCCGGTCTGGCCTATGCCGACACGGTGGATCCGCAGACGTCACTGGTGGTGTGCAACGACGCCCGCTCCGCCCGCGGGAAGGGCCTGGCGGCCCGCGAGCTGGGCGTTCCGCTGCTCACCGATTCCGAGTTCATGGCGGGGGTCCGTGACGTCTCCGCCGGCGGCGGCATCGTCGCGGACGCCGCGGAGGTTTCCGTCGTTCCCGACGACGGCCAGTTCGCGCTGTTCTGAACCGTAGGGACACCGCTGACAACGGGATCGCGACCGTGACGCGCGCGTCTTCTATTTTTACTCAATCCGCAATTTTGTTAACATCTCATATTCGGCGACTCGTGGCGTAAACGGCTTGCGAGGTTGATGCAGAGTGAGGTGACGTGGTGCCACCCCAGAAGGACGGCGGCTCCCGTTTCACGCAGCGGGCCAAGGCGCTGCTGCGCGACGTAGCGCTGCAGGCCACGGTGGATATCGTGCGCACCCGCGGCTGGGCGCAGACCCGGATGGCCGACATCGCGACCCTGGCCGGGATCAGCAAACCCACGCTGTACAAGTACTTCGGTTCCCGCGACGAGCTCGCCCGCGCCTACGTCGACCGCGAGGTCGACCTGATCCTGCAGACCGCCCGCAGCGAGTTGGAACGCTACCCGGATGACCCGGAACGGGCACTGACCGAGGGCCTGCGCCATATCGTCGACGATATGAGCCGTAACCCGCTCATCCGGGCGGTGCTCACCGACGATGCGGCCGCGGCCAGCCTGCTGCCGCTGGTGACCACGCACGGCGAACGGCTGCTCAAACACTCCGTCGACGAGATGGCGTCGATCATCCGCGCGGCGCTGCCCGGTGCGCAGCCCGAGGACGTCCGCGCCTACTCCGACACCATGGTCCGGATGATGATCAGCCACGCGATCCTGCCCAGCCCCTCGACCGAGGACAGTGTCGACTCGATGCTGCGGGTGGCGTTGCCGCTGCTGCGCGACGTGCGCGGCAAAGGTACCGCCGCGCAACCGGGTGCCTCCGATTCGAATTCCCCAATGGAAGGTCAAGACGAATGCCGAAACTGACACGTGAGATCGCCAAGCTGAAGTCGTTCGACGCGGTGACCCACTACCGGGACAACTACCAGGCCCCGGCCGACAACGGATTCTTCGGACCGGACTCGGTGGCTTGGCGGGTGTGGGGCTACCCCAGCTCGGTGGTGATCGGATTCACCCGGGCGGTCACCATCGAGCAGCTCGACCCCAACCTCAACGCCGCCGTCGAGGGCACCGGCGACGTCCGGTACCGCACCCGCACGCGCTACGAGCGCACCATGCGCTACTTCGCCCTGGCCGCCTTCGGCGATACCGCGACCGCCACCAAGGCCGCTGACGTCCTGGTCAAGGTGCACTCCAAGGCGATCGGCACCGACCCGGTCACCGGCGGCCACTACGACGCCAACGACCCGGCGTCGCAGTTGTGGATCCACGTCACCGCCTGGCACTCGATCCTCTACAGCTACGAGCTGTTCGGCGGCGGCAAGCTGACAGAGGCCGAGGAGCTGCAGTACTGGGCCGAATGTGCCCGGGCCGCTGAGCTGCAGACCATCACCGTCGAGGATGTCCCGCGCAGCCGCGAGGAGGTGCGGGCCTTCTTCGAGTCCTGGCGCCCGAAGATCGCCGCCTCGGAGATGGCGCAGGACATGACCGACTTCATCCTGGAGTCCAAGTTCGTCCTGCCCGCCGACATGCCGCGCTGGTCGCATCCGCTGCGCGACCTGATCACCGGCGTGCTGCGCCGGGCCGTGATCTCCACCTACCCGCCCTACATCCGCAAGATGTTCGGCCTGTCCCAGAGCAGGCTGGTCGACGGGATCCTGCAGGTGTCGCTGCGTACCCTGTTGCGCGCGGTGTACTCGAACAAGGCCCTGTTCATGCGGATCGCCGAGTACATGGTCCCGACGACGGTGCCGGTCGCCGCGCACGCCATCCTCGGGATTCCCGCGCAGTCCGAGGTCATCATGACCCCGCGCGAGGCGCAGGCCCGCTACGGCTACGACATTCCCGCCGAGGCGCACAAGGAACTGCGCGCCAAGCAGGAGAAGCGGGTCTTCGGGGAGGGGCTCGCGCCCAGCGACGAGGGCCTGATCGAGTCCGAGCAGTTCATCGGGACCCGGGCCGGCTGACTCGACGAGCAAGCGAGGAACGAGCGCGCGAGGAAAAGGTCAGCCGAAAACAACACCGGCTGACCTTCACAAACAGACGACGACGCCCGGCAGGAACGGATCCTGCCGGGCGCCGTCGTACCGTCGAAAGGTCAGGCCAGGGCCTTGGCCTTCAGCGAGTCGAACTCGGCCTGAGTGATAGCCCCGGCCTCCAGCAGCGCCTTGGCGTCGGCGATCTCCTGGGCCGGCGAACGTCCCGCGGCCTCGCGGATGTAGCTGTCGGTCTCCGCCTTCGCGGCGAGCGCGGCATCCCGGGCGCGCTGCGCCATGCCATTGCCGCGAGCGACCAGGTACACCAGCGCCGTGAGGAACGGGAAGACGATCAGGAACACCGTCCAGATCGCCTTCACCCAGCCGGAGGTGGTGTGGTCGCGCCAGAACAGGTCGGTGATGATCTGGAACAGGATGATCAGGTACGCGACGAACGCGAAGATCATGATCGTGTACCAGAGCAGACCCCCGATGCTCTGCCAGTCGATCTCCATGTGCATGTTCACTCCTTGAAAGCGCCCGGCACGACGGTGTCGGCCCAGGTGTGACGCCCCCTCATCCGGAAACCCTACCGGTGGGTAGCAATCGGTGCGTTGCTGTCCTCGCTACGCTCGCGCTGCGCGATTCACCGCTGTGTTGTCGCCGCGGTAAGAATCGCTCCGCACTCGCTACGCTCGCGCTGCGCGATTCACCGCGGACAC
>Ga0209023_10005951_pt1 | contig 13077 bp, 12 predicted proteins | sample LakOneMetagenome_FD_187468 | JGI IMG/M metagenome (GOLD analysis project Ga0209023, IMG submission 187468) | Freshwater and sediment microbial communities from Lake Erie, Canada (SPAdes) (version 2) | ecosystem: Environmental > Aquatic > Freshwater > Lentic | place: Lake Erie, Canada... | reverse complement strand
CAATGCGCGATCGCGGCGCGCGTTCTTCCAGAAGCGGAAGGAGTGCCCGAGGCGCGCCTGCACGGCGAGCGCGGCGTGGTCGAGAACCGAGAAATCCGGCACGAGCGAGGTTATCTGGAACGAGCGCGCGATGCCGAGGCCGGCGCGCCTGTGCGCGGGCTCGGCGGTGATGTCGCGTCCGTCGAGCTTGATCACGCCCGAGTCCGGCGCGAGCAGGCCCTGCAATTGCGAGATGAAGGTCGTCTTGCCGGCGCCGTTCGGGCCGATGATGGCGTGACATTCGCCGCGCAGCACCTCGAGCGAAAGATCGTTGGTAGCGCGAAGGCCGCCGAAACTCTTCATGAGCCGGTCAACGAGGAGGATGGCGTCAGCCATGCGTCGCCTCCCCCGCTTTGCGCGAAAAGATCGTGCGGCCAAGATCGGCGAGGCCGCCACGCAGGCTGACGACGATCAACACGACGATGATGCCGAAGATGAACTGCCAATGCGTGGTCCACGACGACAGGACGAGTTCGAGCACGACGAAGACGGCGGCGCCGATCGCGGGGCCCCAGACCATGCCGACGCCGCCGAGTACGGCCATGACGACGAGATCGCCGGAGCGGTCCCAGCCCATGTCCACCGGCGAGATGAATTGCTGGCCAGCCGCCAGCAGCGCGCCCGCGACCGCCGTCAGCACGGCTGAAATGACGAAGGCGACGAGACGGCAGAGCCAGGGATCGACGCCGACGGCGACGACGCGCGTCTCGTTCTTCGAGGCTGCGCGCAGCACCATGCCGAAGCGGCTGTCGACGAAGCGGCCGATGAGCCACAGCGTGAGCGCGAGAACGGCCAGCGCGAGATAGAAGAAGCGGTAGCGGCTGGAGACGTCGAGGCTTCCAAGCGTGATCGCGCTCATGATCTGCAAGCCGTCGTCGCCGCCGTACTTCTGCAACGCGATCGCGCCGTAATAGAACATCTGGTTGAAGGCGAGCGTGATCATCAGAAAATACGGCCCGCTGGTGCGCAGCGAGATCGCGCCGACAATGGCGGCGATTGCCGCAGAGACGAGGATTGCCGCCGGCAGCGAAAGCGCGAGATTGGATGTGCCGGGCAGAAACCACAGCGGTTCGGCGTTGAAATCGTGCCAGGCCAATATGCCGACGACATAGCCGCCGATGCCGAAGAAGCCGGCGTGGCAGAGGCTGACCAAGCCGCCATAACCGACAATGAAATTGAGCGCGGTTGCGGCGATGGCGAAGACGACGACGCGCGTCGCCACCTTGACGATGAAGGGATCGTTGAGCGCGAGCGCGATCAGCGGCGTGACGGCGAGCGCCGCCAAAACCAGCAACGTCGGCGCCGCTTCGCGCAAACGCGTGAAGATGGTGTGCGGCTCAGCCATGGGCGGGGAACAATCCCTTCGGCCTGATGGCGAGGATGGCCGCCATCATCACGAAGATCGCCATGGAACCGAGCGCGGGCGTGAGCAGGACACGGCCGAGCGTATCGACCACGCCGACGAGAAGCGCCGCGACCAGCGCGCCACGAATGGAGCCGACGCCGCCGATGACGGTGACGACGAGCGCGAGAATGAGGATGGGTTCGCCCATGCCGACCTGCACCGACAGGATCGGACCGGCCATGACGCCGGCAAGGCCCGCAAGCGCCGCACCCGCACCAAAGAGGGCTGCGAAAACGAGCGGCACGTTGACGCCCATGGCCGATGCAATCGGACGGTTGCTCGCGCCCGCGCGCACCCACATGCCGATGCGCGTGCGCATGATGACCAGATAGAGAAGCGCGGCGACGATCAGGCCGACAATGAGAATGGCGAGGCGGAAGGCGGGATAGGGCACGCCTAAAATACTGACGTGACCCGACAGCATGGCGGGAAGATTCATGCGCAGCGGCGTGAGGCCGAAAATCATGCGCGTGGCCTCGTTGAGCGCGAGGATCGAACCGAAGGTGACGAGCACCTGGTCGAGATGGTCGCGGCCGTAGAAGCGGCGGAACAGCACGCTTTCGAGCGCGAGCCCGGCGAGCGCGGCGGCCAGCGGCGCCGCGAGGATGGCAAGCAGGAACGAGCCGGTAGTGGCCTGCGTCGCCGCGCCCGCAAAGGCGCCGATCATGTAAAGCGAGCCGTGCGTAAGGTTGATGAAGTTCATGATGCCGAAGACGAGGGTGAGCCCCGCCGACATCAGGAACAGCATGACGCCCAGCTGCACGCCGTTGAGGATTTGCTCCGTGAGGAGGGAGACGGTCATCCGCGATGATCCTCGCAACTGGCCGTCATTGCGAGAAGCTCTGGCGAAATCGCCGTAGGCGATTTCTGCCGAAGCGACGAAGCAATCCATCCCTGCAGATAGCCGGAGGATGGATTGCTTCGCTGCGCTCGCAATGACAACTTTGGAGCCGTCCTCAGTTCGCCGCCATCTTGCACTGGCCGACATAGGCGTCGCGATGATCGACATCGATCCTGTCGCGCACCGCCATCGCGGGCCGGCCCTTGGCGTCTTTCACGATCTCGGTGAGGTAGAAATCCTGGATCGGGAAATGGTTCGTGTCGAAGCGGAACTTGCCGCGCACGCTGTCGAACTTCACATTCTCCAGCGCCTTGCGGAAGGCGGCCTTGTCCTCGATCTTGCCGCCGATGCTCTTGGCGGCCGCATCGATGAGACGCGCCGTATCATAGGCATTGGCGGCGTTGGGCGAGGGGATGCGATTGTATTTCGCCTCGAACGCCGCGACGAATTTCTTGCTCGCGGGATTGTCGAAGCTCTCCGCCCAGAAGTTGGAAGCGAACGCGCCGACCGCCGCATCGCCGATCGCGGGCAGCACGGTCTGGTCGAGCGAGAAGGAAGGGCCGTAGAGCGGAACGGTCTTCTTCAGGCCGGCCTGATCATATTGCTTGACGAAATTGATGCCCATGCCGCCGGGATAGAAGAAGTAGACGCCATCGGGATTGGCGGCGCGCAGCTGCGCGATCTCGGCCGCATAATCGAGCTGGCCGAAGGTGGTGTAGACCTCGCCGACGATCTCGCCCTTGTAGAAGCGCTTGAAGCCCGCAAGAAAGTCCTTGCCCGCCGGATAGTTCGGCGCGAGCAGGTACATTTTCTTCACGCCTTTGTTCTGCAGATAGACGCCCATCGCTTCCGACGCCGTATCGTTCTGGAAGGAGGCGGCGAAGAAATTCGGATGGCACTGCGCGCCCGCATATTGCGACGGGCCGGCGTTGCTCGAAATGATGAAGGCGCCCGCATCGAGCGCAGGCTTGGCGATCGCCAGCATGACGTTGGAGAAATTCACGCCGGTGATGATCTGCACCTTGTCGCGCTCGATCATCTTGTCCGCGGTCTGACGGCCAACGTCGGGCTTGGCCTGATCGTCGCCCTGCACGACTTCGACCGGGCGACCGCCGATCGTCTTGCCGTTTTCTTCGAGCGCGAGATTGAAGCCGTCGAGCAGTTCCTGGCCAAGCTGGCCGCTCGGGCCCGAGAAGGTGGAGAGAAACCCGATCTTCACGGGATCGGCGGCAAAGGCCGTGCTCGACAGGAGCGACAGGACGAGCGCGGACGCGGCGATTTTCTGCATGAATTCCTCCCAGAATTTTATGCCGGCTTTTGCCGACTTTTTTCCGCGCCGCCTACTTCTGCCGCGGCGCGATCGTGATCGAAATGCTGCCGACGCCATCGACCGCGCCCTCGACCTTGTCGCCTTCGACGATGGCGCCGACGCCGGCCGGCGTGCCGGTCATGATCACGTCGCCCGCCTTCAGGCGGATCGAGCGCGAGGCGAAAGCGATGATCTCCGGCACGTTCCAGATGAGATCGGAAATATCAGCGTCCTGCTTGATCGCGCCATTGACCGACAGCCAGATGCGGCCCTTCGCGGGATGGCCGATCTTCGCGGCCGGCTGGATGGGCGAGATCGGCGCGGAATTGTCGAAAGCCTTGCCCCAATCCCAGGGCCGGCCGAGATCGCGCGCGGCGAATTGCAGGTCCCGGCGGGTGAGGTCGATACCAACGGAATAGCCGAATACGTGCTCGAGCGCCTGAGCCTCCGGAATCTCGAAGCCGTCCTTTCCGATGACGACGACGAGTTCCATCTCGTAATGCAGGTTGCTGGTCTCGGGCGGATAGGGCACGGCCGAACCATCGGGCACGATGGCGTCCGCAGGCTTGGTGAAGAAAAAAGGCGGCTCGCGTGTCGGGTCCTTGCCCATCTCGCGCGCGTGCGCCTCGTAATTGCGGCCAACGCAGATCACGCGACGGACCGGAAACCGGTCGTCGCCGCCGGCGACGGGAATGGACACGACCGCTGGCGGCGGAACGACATATGTCATGCTGCTCTTCCTCGCTTGCACCAGAGGCGAGCATAGCCCCGCGCCAAGCCGGCGCGATAGAGCTTTCCCTCCCCTTCGTTCTTCGTTATTAGACATTGTACTGATAATCAGATGTCTGTCAATCTCCGACCACATTGACGCCGGCGCGCCTGCGGAGGATGACGGCGCGAGGGAGGATCTTCCATGCGGCTTCACGGTTACTTCCGTTCATCGGCGGCCTATCGCGTGCGCATCGCGCTCAATCTGAAAGGCCTGAAGGCCGAGCACGCGTTTCGCCATCTGCGCAAGGGCGAGCAGCGCGCGCCCGACTATCTCGCGATGAACCCGCAAGGCCTCGTGCCGACGCTCGAGCTGGACGATGGCGCGCTGCTGACGCAATCGCTCGCCATTGTCGAATGGCTCGACGAAACGCATCCCGCTCCGCCGCTGCTGCCGAAAGCCCCGCTGCAGCGCGCCCGCGTGCGCGCCTTCGCGCTCGCCATCTGCTGCGACATTCATCCCGTGCAGAACCTGCGGGTGCTGGCCGCCGTGCGTGCGCTCGGCGGCGAACAGGCAGGGCAGGATTGGGCGAAGCGCGTGAACGAGGAAGGGCTGGCGGCCTGCGAGAAGATGATCGCGGCCGAGCCTGGCCCGTTCTGCTTCGGCGCCACGCCAACGCTCGCCGACATCTGCCTTATCCCGCAGCTCGGCAATGCGCGGCGCTTCAATGTCGATGTCTCGGCCTTTCCGCGCCTGCTGCAGGCGGAAGCTGCGTGCAAGGAGATCGCGGAATTTGCCAATGCTGCGCCGGACAAGCAGCCCGACGCGGAGTGACTACCGCGTCGCCGCCAGCCATTCCTTGGTGCGTGCTTCCGGGTTTTTCGCGCCGACGATATCGCTGACGACGGCGGCTGAATCCGCGCCGGCCTTCAGACACAACATCGCGCGATCCAGCGTCAGCCCGCCGATCGCCACGAGCGGCTTGTCGCCGACGAGCTTCTTCCATTCGCCGATGCGGTCGAGACCCTGCGGGTCCCACGGCATTTCCTTCAGCAGGGTCGGATAGATCGGGCCGAGCGCGACATAGTCGGGATCGTAGGAGAGCGCGCGCTCGAGTTCGGCGTGATCGTGGGTGGATATGCCGAGCCTGATACCCGCCTTGCGGATGGCCTTCACATCAGCCGTATCGAGATCGCCCTGGCCGAGATGCACATAGTCGCAGCCGGCCTCGATCGCCGCCTGCCAGTAATCGTTGACGATGAGCTGCGCGCCCGCGTCGTCGCAGGCCAGCATCGCGCCCTGGATTTCGGCGGTTACATCGGAATCGCTCGCCTCCTTCACGCGCAACTGGATGAGTTTTGCGCCTGCGCCGACGATGCGACGGACCCAGGCTGCGGAATCGACGATGGGATAGAATTTGTCGAGGGTCATGAGTCTTTCCAAAATTTTCGAGAAGCGGCTTGGCCCCTTCCCTTGCCCTCCCCCGCTTTGCGGGAGAGGGGACGGCGATCATTTGTGATCACGAATGCTATCGAAGTCGACGATCTGCTCCCTCTCCCGCGGAGCGGGGGAGGGTTGGGGAGGGAGTCTCACCGGAACGCCACGCCAAACACCGGCGTCGATGGCGCGGCCATGTCGCGCGGCTCCATCGGCGTCGCCAGATAGGCCTCGCGCCCGGCGGCCACCGCCAGCTTGAACGCATGCGCCATCGCCACAGCATCGCCCGCCTTCGCAATGGCCGTGTTCAGCAGCACGGCGTCATAGCCCATCTCCAGCGCCTGCGCGGCATGCGAGGGCGCGCCTATGCCGGCGTCGACCACCAGCGGCACATCGGGAAAATGCGCGCGCATGGCCTTCAGGCCGAAGACATTGTTGAGGCCCCTGCCCGAGCCGATCGGCGCGCCCCAGGGCATCAGCACCTTGCAGCCGGCGCCGAGCAGTTTTTCCGCTACGACCAGATCCTCGGTCGTGTAAGGGAAAACCTCGAAACCGTCCTCGCTGAGGATGCGCGCAGCCTCGACCAACCCGAAGACATCGGGCTGCAACGTATCGTCCTCGCCGATCACTTCGAGCTTGATCCATGGCGTATCGAAGACTTCGCGCGCCATCTGCGCTGTGGTGACGGCTTCCTTCACCGTCTTGCAGCCGGCCGTGTTGGGCAAGACGCGTACGTTCATGCCTTTGATGAGATCCCAGAAGGCGCCGCCCGCACGAGACCCTCCCGCCTCGCGGCGCAACGAGACAGTCACGACATCGCAGGCCGATGCGCGCACGGCATCTGCAAGAATGGCGGGCGAATCGTACATGGACGTGCCGACGAACAGGCGCGAGGCCAGCTTCGTTCCGTAGAGTTCCAGCGCGTCATCGGGCGCGCGCGCAATGTCTTTCATCATCAGCCTCCTTGCCGGGGCGTAAGTATCTCGACTTCGTCGCCATCGCTGAGCATCGTCGCGCCGCGATCCTTCTTGCGCACGAAATTGCGGTTGAGCGCGGTGGCGACCGTCTGGTCGGCATAGTCGAGCTCAGCGAGCAGGCTTTCCAGATCGGACGCCTTCACGTCGCATTCGACTCCATTGACGCGAATGTTCACTGCATTAGCTCCGGAAAATGCGCACCGTTCATCACGACATCGGCTGCGCGCGATGCAAGCGCGGGCGCGAGCAGGAAGCCGTGGCGGTAGAGACCGTTGATCGCGAGCGTTTTGTCACGCAAGGTCAGGCGCGGCAGATTGTCGGGATAAGTCGGGCGTACGTCGCCGCCGATCTCGACAATCTCGGCTTCCGCGAAACCCGGGTGGATCGTGTAGGCGGAACCCAGCAATTCCATCATCGAGCGCGCGGTAATGCGGCCGGGCTCCTCGTTCTCCACCATCGAGGCGCCGATCATGTATTCGTGCGGATCGGTACGCGGCACGATGTAGACGGGCCGGCGCGGATGCAGCATGCGAATGGGACGCGACAGCGAAACATCCTTCGTGCGCAGCACCAGCATCTCGCCCTTCACGCCGCGCAAATCCGGCAGGACGGGCTTGGCGGCAAAGCCGCGACAGTCGAGCATCCAGTCGAAAGTTTTTGCAGCATCGTTTGCGTCTGTCGAATAGTGCAGCGTCACGTTCGACATGTGCGCGAGCGCCTGGCCCAGCGCGGCCGTAGCGTCGCGCGGTTCTAAGTGGGCTTCCCTAGGGAAGTAGAGGCCGTAGGGAAAGCGGTCGGCGAGGTCGGGCTCGATCTCGCCGATGCGGCGTGAATCGCATTCCTCGAATTCGCTGGTGCGTTTCGAGAAGCTGACGACATCGGACCGGTCGCGCGGCGGGGCGACAACGAGCGAACCGTGGATCGTCGCGACCGGCAGCGTCTTCGTCCAGAAGTCGAGCGCTTCGATCCCGAGTTCGGTGACGATCGGCTCGGCCGCCTGCCGCTCGCACCAGGGCGCGATCATGCCGCCCGCCCAGTAGGAGCAGCCGAGGCCCGGGCCGGGACGGCGTTCGTAGAGATCGACATCGACGCCGCGGCGCGCGAGTTCGAAGGCTGCGGTCAGCCCCACGATCCCTGCGCCGATGACTTGAACCCGCATTTGTTCCTCACCCCGGCTCAAAACCCCTCCCCCTTGCGGGGAGGGGCAGGGGTGGGGCTGACCGGGAGCCATCTCGCGAGATTGCCGGTGCGGCTACCCCCACCCTGACCCTCCCCGCAAGGGGGAGGGAAAAGTTGGCTGCCACCCGATCGTTGCGCGCTCTGGAGAAAAGATGGAAAACAGGCTTCACGCCCGCAGCCATCCCTCCGCCAGTGCAAACTGGATCAGGTTCGAAGGATCGCCGGGCCGCTCAAGCTTGTGCTCTTGCGCTGCCAGCCTCTCAGCCCCCTGGCGGGGATCTCCTTGGCAGGGTCTATTTGGGCGCTGGGGGCGGGCGGCGTCAAGGGCGCCGCTGTCATCCCGGCCGCAGCGAAGCGGAGAGCCGGGAACCAGAGGCCGCGGGGCTGGAGCTGGGTCCCGGATCGGCCTTCGGCCGTCCGGGATGACACTCGGGTTTACCGCCCAGGCTTCGTCTTCCCAAAGCCCACGCCCTTCGTCGTGAACTTGGCGCCACGCTGCGGGCCGTTCTTGCGGCCGGTGCGCGCGCCCTCGCCGCCCAAACCCGTGCCCGCCGGCTGCCAGTTCGGCACCAGATGATGCTTGCCGGGGCCGATCAGGTCGGCGCGGCCCATCGCCTTCAGCGCGTCGCGCAAGGCCGGCCAGTTCTCGGGATCGTGGTAGCGCAGAAACGCCTTGTGCAGGCGGCGCTGGCGCAGGCCCTTCACGGCATCGACGGGCTCTGAGGCGCCGCGGCGCACGGGCTTCAGCGGGTTGACGCCCGAATGATACATGGCCGTCGAGATCGCCATCGGCGAGGGCAGGAAGGTCTGCACCTGGTCGGCGCGGAAACCGTTCTTCTTCAGCCAGAGCGCGAGGTTCATCATGTCCTCGTCACTGGTGCCGGGGTGCGCCGCGATGAAATAGGGAATGAGGAAGTATTTCTTCCCCGCTTTTTGCGCAGCACTGTCAAATAACTGCTTGAAGCGGTCGTAGGAGCCGATGCCGGGCTTCATCATCTTCGACAGCGGGCCGTCTTCGGTGTGCTCGGGCGCAATTTTCAGATAGCCGCCGACGTGATGCTCGACGAGTTCCTTCACATAGGCCGGGCTCTTCACCGCAAGATCGTAACGCACGCCGGAGGCCACCATCACTTTCTTCACGCCGGGCACGGCGCGCGCCTTGCGGTAGAGCTGGATCAGGGAATCGTGGCTGGTGTTCAGGTTCTTGCAGATGTCGGGATAGACGCAGGACGGCTTGCGGCAGAGCGCTTCCGTTTCGCGGTCTTTGCACGCGATGCGGTACATGTTGGCCGTCGGGCCGCCGATGTCGGAAATGATGCCGGTGAAGCCCTCGGTCTTGTCGCGGATCTTCTCGATCTCCTTGACGATGGAGCCCTCGGATCGCGATTGAATGATGCGGCCTTCGTGCTCGGTGATCGAGCAGAAGGAACAGCCGCCGAAACAGCCCCGCATGATCGTCACGGAATGGCGGATCATTTCCCATGCGGGAATCTTGGCGCCCTCGTAGGACGGATGCGGCGCGCGGGCGTAGGGCAGTTCGTAGACGCCGTCCATTTCCTCGGTCGTCAGCGGCACGGGCGGCGCCGTCAGCCAGACATCGCGGTCGCCGTGCTTCTGCGTGAGCGGGCGCGCATTGCCGGGATTGCTCTCCCGATGCAGCACGCGCGAGGCGCGGGCATAGGATTCGCGGTCGGCCTGCACCTGTTCGGCCGACGGCAGGCGGATGACGACATTGGCCTCGGCGCGGCGGCGCGCGCCTTCGTCGGGCGCGTCGATGTCGTCCACGGGCGTTTCGATCCAGTCCTCGGGCGTCTTCTCGCGTGAGAAAGCGACGCCGCGGACATCGGAGAAATCCTGCGCGATGCCGCCTTTGGCGATACGATGGGCGACCTCGACCAGCGCGCGCTCGGCGTTGCCGTAGAGCAGCAGGTCGGCCTTGGCGTCCATCAGGATGGAGCGCCGCACCTTGTCGGACCAATAGTCGTAGTGCGCGATGCGCCGCAGCGACGCCTCGATGCCGCCGATCACGAGCGGCACGTCGGAATAGGCCTCGCGGCAGCGCTGGGCGTAGACGATGGTCGCGCGGTCCGGCCGCTTCCCGCCCTCGCCGCCGGCCGTATAGCTATCGTTGTGCCGCAGCCGCCGGTCCGACGTGTAGCGGTTGACCATCGAGTCCATATTGCCCGAGGTGACGCCAAAGAAGAGGTTCGGCTTGCCGAGCGCCTTGAAAGCGTCCGGCGAGCGCCAGTCGGGCTGGCTGATGATGCCGACGCGAAAGCCCTGCGCCTCCAGGAGGCGGCCGATGATCGCCATGCCGAAGCTCGGGTGATCGACATAGGCGTCGCCGGTCACGAGGATGACGTCGCAGGAATCCCAGCCGAGCGCATCCATTTCCTCGCGCGACATCGGCAGGAAAGGCGCGGTTCCGAAGCGCTGCGCCCAGTACTTGCGGTACGAGAACAACGGCTTTGCCGTCGGGACGAGGCTCGGGGCCGGCGCGGGCGTCTGCGGCCGGGCGACCGGGCTATGGGCGTGTTGCTGGGACATAGACCTGCTCGTATCGGGCAATTGCGCCCGCAATTAGTGCGCGGATCGCGGAAACTTAGGGCGCCGACTGGCTGGAGCGCTGCTTTTCGGCGGCTCATGGAACTGCTAAGCGACCATTTGCAACATCCGGCGGCCGGCCACAAGCCCGCCGGGACGACGCCATGGCAGGGGATCGCCGGCATGTCCGACAGCAATTTCAACATCAACGACGGCGTGCCGGGCGGCGAGACTGATGTCTCGGACACGTTCACCGAGACGACGCAGACGTCCTGGCTCGCCCGTATCTGGGAATCCATCAAGGGCGTTCTGTTCGGCCTGCTCCTGCTGGTGATCGGGATCGTGCTGCTGTTCTGGAACGAGGGCCGCGCGGTGCAGACCTATCGTTCGCTCGCCGAAGGCAAGGGCCTCGTCGTGAGCGCCGACCCCACCCGCGTCGATCCCGCCAACGAGGGCAAGCTGGTGCACGTCGCGGGCGAGGCCAAGGCGCCGGGACGTGTGAGCGACAGCGAATTCGGCGTGACCAGCGACGGGCTGGCGCTGGAGCGCAAGGTCGAGATGTTCCAGTGGAAGGAAGAGAGCCACAGCGAGAGCCGCAAGAAACTCGGCGGCGGCGAAGAGACGGTCACAACCTACAGCTATTCGCGCGTCTGGTCGGGCAAGAAAATCGAGTCATCGTCGTTCAAGCAGCCGGGCGGCCATTCCAATCCGGAGATGCGCTATGGCAGCCGCGACTTCTTCGCCAGGGACGCGAAACTCGGCGCCTATCGGCTCGACGATCAGACGCTGTCGCAACTCTCTGCGACCCAGCCGATCCAGGTCGACGCCGCGCTTGCCAATGCGGTACGCGGGCGGATCGGCGGACAGGCGCAGGTTTCCGACGGCGCGCTTTATCTCGGCGCCAATCCCGGCCAGCCGCGCATCGGCGACCTGCGCGTGACTTTCGCCGCTGCGCCGGAGGGGCCGATCAGCGTGATCGGCCGGCAGGCGAACGGCGGCTTCGAGCGCTACCAGACCCATGCCGGCGACAAGCTGCTGATGGCCGAGAGCGGGCTCAAGACGTCCGACCAAATGTTCAAGGAAGCCGCCGACGAAAACCGCATCCTGACGTGGTTCCTGCGCGCCTTCGGATCGATCCTCGTCTTCGCCGCCTTCGGCCTGATGCTGAAGCCGCTCGAGGTCGTCGCCGACGTCGTGCCGATCATCGGCAATATCGTCGGCTTCGGCTCAGGGATTGCGGCGGCGCTGCTGACCGCCATCGTCGCGCCGGTCACGATCGCCATCGCGTGGTTCTGGTACCGGCCGCTGGTGTCGCTGCTGGTGATCGCGGCGGGGCTTGGCCTCGCATACATGATCAAGCGCTATGGCGCGCAGAAGGCCGGCGCCGCGCCGCAGGCGGCGCGGGCCTGACGTTGCAGTAATCACCGTGCCGGATTGATCGGCCGGTTCTCGGTCCAGTCCCATGTGCCCTGGTCGCGGTTGCGGACGGCTTCCTTCCAGCCGACCTCCTCCGCGCGGCGCTTGAAGGCGTAACCCTCAGGCGAATGGCGCGTGATGCCGTCGAACAGCGTCGCAAACATCTGCGTCTGCTTCAGGCCCATCGCCTCGATCGCCTGGTTGATCATCAGCTTCTGCATCATCAACTGGTTGATCGGCACGCCCGCCATGCGTTCGGCCAGCCGCTCCACCTCTGCATCGAGCTCTTCACGCGGCACGGCCTTGTGGACGAGGCCGATGCGCTGGGCCTCCGTCCCGTCGATCTTGTCGCCGGTGAACAGCATGCGCTTGGCCTGCTCGGCGCCCAACCGATAGACCCACATGGCCGTCGTCGGACAGCCCCAGACGCGCGCGGGCATGTAGCCGATCTGCGCCTTGTCTTCCATCACAACGAGATCGCTGCACAGCGCGATGTCGGACCCGCCCGCCACCGCATAGCCGTGCACCTTGCACACGACCGGCCGGTACGAGCGCCACAGGCTCATGAACAGCTCGGTGTTGTGCATCATGAAGGCGTAGTCCTGCATGGGATCCCAGGGCAGATCCTGCGTGACCTTCGTGCGGTCGGTCGATTGCGCGTAATAGGTGAGATCGTAGCCTGCGCAGAAGGCCGGGCCGTTGCCCGACAGCACGATGACATGCACGCCGCGATCGGCATTGGCGCGCGCGACCGCGTCGGCCAGTTCGCGCGGAATCTCGTCGTCGATGGCGTTCATCACATCGGGACGATTGAGCGTGATGCGGCCGATGCGGCCGTCCTTTTCGTAGAGAACTTTGGACATGGTTCCTCCCATATCGGGAGGATTGCGGGCGCGCGGGCGCGTTGGCAAGGTGCGTATGTCGGCGCAGCCCCCTCCCTGCCCTCCCCCGCTCCGCGGGAGAGGGTTTTCCGATCGCTCATGACTACGAACAATGAAGCCCGCGATCTGCCCCCTCTCCCGCGGAGCGGGGGAGGGCTGGGGAGGGGGTCAGGCCGCCGCAACCTCCGTCGTCGCCTTGCCCGCCCCGAACCGTCCGAACACACGCGGATCGATATCGGCCACCGGCATGACGACAAACACATCCGTCGTGCCGAACTGCGCGTCGATCACGGCGCCGTCGCCGACGGTCGCGCCGCAGCGCAGATAGCCTTTCACCAGC
>Ga0209023_10005950_pt1 | contig 13077 bp, 11 predicted proteins | sample LakOneMetagenome_FD_187468 | JGI IMG/M metagenome (GOLD analysis project Ga0209023, IMG submission 187468) | Freshwater and sediment microbial communities from Lake Erie, Canada (SPAdes) (version 2) | ecosystem: Environmental > Aquatic > Freshwater > Lentic | place: Lake Erie, Canada... | reverse complement strand
GAAGCAGAAGTTACACCTGAAGCTTCATTCACAAATGATTTAGGTGCCGATAGCTTGGACACCGTTGAATTAATTATGGAATTTGAAAAAGAATTTAATATTTCTATTCCTGATGAGCAGGCCGAAACTATTACCACCGTCGGCCAGGCTGTATCTTACTTGGAAGAAAACGCCAAGTAATCATCTATTTAATTATCACAGGCAAATTGTATGGCTTTAAAGAGAGTAGTAGTTACCGGATTGGGTGCCCTTACTCCATTGGGCAAAACTGTTGATGAATATTGGCAGGCTTTGGCGGATGGTGTGAGCGGTTGCGATTATATCAAACAATTCGACGTTACGAAATTTAAGACCAGGTTTGCCTGTGAGGTTAAAGACTTTGACCCCACCAATTATCTCGAGAAAAAAGAAGCCCGTAAAATAGACCGTTACTGCCAGTTTGCATTGATAGCAAGTGATGAAGCAGTAAAAGATGCAGGCATTACCAAAGACAACGTGAATCCCGACCGGGTAGGCGTTATTTTTGCAAGCGGTATCGGCGGACTGATCACTTTCCAGGAAGAGGTCATCAATTTTGCTTCGGGCGACGGTACCCCACGTTTCAATCCTTTCTTTATTCCAAAAATGATACTGGATATTGCCGCAGGGCAGATATCCATACGCAATGGTTTCCGCGGGCCAAACTTTGCCGTGGTAAGTGCATGCGCTTCTTCTACCAATGCCATCATTGATGCATTTGATAATATACGGCTGGATAAGGCAGATATTATCATCACGGGCGGAAGCGAAGCAGTTATCAGTGCCGCAGGTGTTGGCGGGTTCAATGCTATGAAGGCATTGAGTGAAAGGAATGATTCTCCACAAACAGCCAGCCGGCCTTTTGATAAGGACAGGGATGGTTTTGTAATGGGAGAAGGATCGGGTGTATTGGTATTGGAAAGCCTGGAACATGCACTTGCACGTGGTGCAAAGATCTATTGCGAAATTGCCGGCGGCGGCGCTACAGCCGATGCACACCATATAACTGCACCTCATCCTGAAGGGCTGGGCGCAAAAAATGTAATGCATGTTACCTTGAAAGATGCCAACCTGAAACCGGAAGATATCGACTATATCAATGTTCATGGCACATCAACGCCCCTGGGTGATATTGCAGAAACAAAAGCCATCCTGAGTGTTTTTGGCGACCATGCCTATAAATTAAATATCAGTTCTACCAAGAGTATGACGGGTCATTGCCTCGGTGCCGCAGGTGCCCTGGAAGCGCTGGCCTGTATCATGGCAGTAACAAAAGATATCGTACCCCCAACGATCAATCATTTTACAGATGACCCCGAACTTGATCCCAAACTGAATTTTACTTTTAACAAAGCACAGAAAAGAACAGTGAACGCAGCCCTGAGCAATACATTTGGCTTCGGCGGACACAATGCCTCTGTGATTGTTAAAAAGTATGTCCCCTGATCCCCAAGGCCATCCTTGAAAGTTAAATTATGCATTCGTTTTTTTTAAAACAAATAGCCTAATTTCATATAAACATTATAAGTCCGATTTGAAATTCCTGCAAAATTTTTTTGAGCAAGACGGAAAAAAGAAAGAGTTTAAAAAGCAACTCAACAACGTACTTGGTTTTACACCGGGTGATGTTTCATTGTATAAGACTGCCTTAAGCCACCGTTCTGTAAGAGAAGGAGCGGATGAAAATAATGAACGGCTGGAGTTTTTGGGTGATGCCGTATTAAGTTCCATCATTGCACATTACCTGTTTAAAAAATATCCCTACAAGGGAGAAGGATTCCTGACAGAGATGCGAAGCAAAATGGTGAACAGGCAAAAACTCAACGAGATCGCTTTGAAGATGGGATTAAAGAAGATCACTTTTTACAATAAGTTCGACAATGCTTTGAAGATATCCCAGATATTCGGCAACACGCTGGAAGCATTGATCGGCGCAGTATTCCTCGACAAAGGCTATAAAAAAACACAGCGTTGGGTGGAAGAATATATCATCCTTCCGCATTTGTTTACCGATGACCTGGAAGGCGTGGAAATAAATATCAAGAACAAATTATACGGCTGGGCCAATAAGAATGGCAAGGCCCTCGAATTTGAAACGCTGGAAGAAAAATTTGAGAATGGCCGCAGGTTGTTCACCATTGGCGCCACTGTAGACGGGGAGTTGGTATCGCAGGCCAAAGGATACAATAAAAAAGATGCAAGCCAGATAGCTGCGCAGATGGCGGTTGAGAAATTAGGACTATAAAACAAGTTCATAGTTGACCGATATTATGTTTTAACTACTTCACAACTTCGAACTATAAACTATGAACTAAGAACTTTTCACTATGAATTTTGGAATACTAGGAAGCGGAAGCTGGGGAACTGCACTGGCAAAAATATTAACCAATAACGGGAATCAAATATACTGGTGGAACAGGAGCGAAGAAGCCATCGCACAATTCAAGGTACGGCACCACAATCCTCAATATTTACACACTGCACATTTTGATATCGATAAACTCGAACTTACTTCCAATGCAGAAACTGTTATCAAAAGCTCGGATGTAATTGTGATCGCCATCCCTTCGGCTTTTGCCACCGAGGTTCTTTCTGCTCTTGATAAAGATATTTTTGAAGGCAAGAAGATCGTTTCTGCGATAAAAGGAATTCTGCCTGAGCAAAACGTTTTATTGAACGATTACCTGAAAGAACACTTTAATGTTTCCATAGAAAACTATTTTACCGTGCTTGGCCCATGCCATGCAGAAGAAGTAGCGGCAGAAAAATTATCCTATCTCACTTTTACAGGCGTGGATCCGGTAGCTACTAAAAAGATCTCGGCCGCTTTTAAAACAGGTTATATCAATACGATCGAAAGCAAGGATATATATGGTGTACAGTATGCCGCGGTTTTGAAGAATATTTATGCAGTTGGTTCAGGTATTGCACACGGGCTTGATTATGGCGATAATTTTTTAAGCGTATTGATCGCAAACAGCGCCGATGAAATGGCCGTTTTTTTACGAAAGGCCGGTATCATCAATGCAGAGGTTGGCTATATCGAACATACTAAATCAGCAGCGCCCGAATCGCATAATAATTATGCTGCATCCGTTTACCTCGGCGACCTGTTGGTGACCTGTTATTCATTGTTCAGCCGAAACCGCACTTTTGGCAATATGATCGGCAAAGGTTATTCAGTAAAAGCAGCGCAATTGGAGATGAGTATGATCGCCGAAGGCTATAATGCCAGTAAATGCATGCACATCATCAATCAAAGCGTTGGTGCCGATATGCCCATTGCAGAAACCATTTATCAGATATTATGGCAGCATATCCCTGCCATTGAAGGCTTCAAACATATAGAAGCCAATTTGGTCTAGTAATTGTCGTAGCTTTAATAAATAAATCAACAGATGCCTTTCTCTTATTCATATTTCAGTAGTTCAGCCATCCTGCTGATGATCGCTTGCGTGGGACTGATCGAATTGGTAAGATATCTCCGCAGGCATCCGCGACATCAGTAAAAAAGATCGGCGGCTATTCCATCCGCAAATAATTTTCCTTCCCTGGTTAAGACGAGGTTGTGATCCTGTAAGATCAATTTGCCGGAGTTGATATATTTGTTGCTTTCCTTTATTAAGATGTCATGATTGCTTTCCCCGAAATTCTTTTTCAATAATTGCAGGTCAATACCTTCCATTGTTCTCAAAGTGGTCATTAGGTATTCATTCATTTGCTGGACAGGAGTAAGTATTTCTTCTTCAAAAGGAATGCTGTCTTTTTGCAAGGATTGGATGTACAGGGCATTGTTGGCTACGTTCCATCTCCTGGTATTTTTCCCGTTGAAAGAATGTGCAGACGGCCCGAAGCCATAATAAGGTTTGCCCTGCCAGTAGCTGCTGTTGTGTTTGCTTCGCATGCCCGGCATTGCATAATTGCTGATTTCGTAATGATCATAATCCCGTTCTTTCATGATATCCATTAACAATAAAAATTGTGCCGCCTGCTTTTCGGCGTCTACAGGAGCGGTTCTTTTTTGATCGATCATTTTATGCAGCGCAGTTTTGGTCTCAACTGTCAATGCATAGCAGGAGATATGCGGCACTTTGTTATCGAAAATTATTTCCAGGTTCTTTCGCAGGTCATCATTGCTTAATAAGGGAGAGCCATAGATCAGGTCAACAGAGAAATTTTGAAAGCCTGCATCTCTTATGTGCTGTATGCTTTCTAGAGATTCGTTTGCATGATGCGCCCGGTTCATCCAAACCAGTTCGGTTTCTACAAATGACTGCACGCCCAAGCTAAGCCTGTTGATGCCCAGTTGTCGCCATTGCATCAATATAGAAGGGCTGATATCATCGGGATTTGCTTCCAGGGTTATCTCGGCATTCTCATTTATCCTGAATTTTTTATGCAGCGCTTCAAAGATCTTCTTTAATTCAGCGGCAGATAGCAGGCTTGGTGTGCCACCACCAAAATAAATGCTGTCCACCTGTTCGGCGGCATCGCCGAAAGCAGCTGTTAATTGGATCTCATTTTTGATCGCATTCAGCACATGGCTCTTTTGTGCCAGCGAAGTGGAAAAATGGAAATTGCAATAAGTACAAGCTTGTTTGCAAAATGGGATATGAATATAAATGCCCGCCAAAGGTTGTAGATTTACTTTTAGTATTTTTGATTTATTTACTGCATGAACATCACCGGAACAAATTTGATGAGACCCTTATTGCTGATAGTTATTTGCGGTATTGCCATGCGGTCATCTGCGCAGCAATCCATGGGTCTGAAAAATGAGTTTGCATTAAATATCAGGTTTATTGACAAAGATAGTTCCTTTAATGTGCAGGCGTTGAAACTGCAGACATCCTTCCTAAGCCAGACCACCGCTACGGATTATGTAGGCAAACTACCTGCATTGCTGGCCGGTAAAGGCTACCCGGTTGCATCTGTAGATAGCAGTTGGTCGAACGAGACTTCCATGAACATCCTGGTTTACCTCGGCACAAAGTATAACTGGGTGCAACTCACTCCTGTTAGCATTGAGAAAAAAGCATTGGAAGAAAGCGGGTTTATAGAAAAGAATTTCCTGGGCAAGCCCATGAATATTGCGCAACTGGAATTGGTAAAACAACGCATGCTCAATTACTATGAAACGTCAGGATATCCTTTTGCTGCAGTTTATCTGGATAGTGTCCAGATCAATGATGACAAGATCAATGCATTGCTGAAAGCAGATAAAGGAGTGCTATATCATATAGACAGCATCCGGGTGTATGGCAAAGTGAACCTGAAAAAAAAATTCCTGCAACATTATCTCAACATCTTTAACGGCAGCATATACAATAAAGAAAAACTGCAATTGGTAGACAAGCGCATGCAGGAACTTCCTTATTTAACACCGGTTCAGCCTTCGGATATTACCATGCTGGGTTCAGGATCCATTCTCAATCTTTATGTGCAGCCGAAACGCAGCAGCCAGATAAATTTCCTCATTGGTTTCTTACCGGCATCCGGGCAAACGGGCAAATTGCAATTAACGGGTGATGTGAACCTTGACTTGAAGAACCTGCTTGGTTCAGGAGAATCGATCTTATTAAAGTGGCAGCAGCTGCAGCAAAAATCACCCCGGTTAAACCTGGGATTTAACCAGCCTTATATTTTTAATACCGCTTTTGGTTTTGATTTTCTATTCGACCTGTTTAAAAAAGACTCCAGCTTCCTGCAGATAAATGCCCAGCTGGGATTGGAGTATGTGTTATCTGTTTACCAGACAGGTAAGATATTTGTGCAATGGCAGAATACCGGTTTGCTGGCCGGAGCGGTTGATACAAATATCATTAAATCGCAAAAAAGGTTACCCCAGAATATTGATGTAAGTTCTGCAAATGTTGGGTTGAATTACGACTGGATAAAAACCAACTACCGTTTCAATCCACGAAAGGGCAATGAAATAAATATTGTAGCGTCTGTTGGAATAAAGAATGTGAAAAAGAATAATGACATCATAAGTATCAAAGACCCCTCATTCAATTATGCTTCTTTATACGATTCTATAAAGCCTAAAAGTTACCAGTTAAGAGTAAAGCTTGCTGCTGCTCATTATTTTCCATTGGGGAAATCTGCTGTTATCAAAGCGGCGATCAATACCGGTTTATACAGCAGCCCCAGCATTTTCCGAAATGAACTTTTCCAGATCGGCGGGTATAAGCTCATGCGGGGATTTGATGAAGAAAGCATTTATGCAACACAATACGGCGTGCTAACAACGGAATTCCGCAGTATCATCTCGCTCAATTCATATTTGTTCTTTTTCGTGGATGCCGGCCTGGTTAAAAACAAATACCAGTCTGTGAATGTAAATAACCAGTTTATCGGCGGCGGGCTTGGACTTGTTTATGAAACAAAACTTGGTTTGCTCAATATCAGTTATGCGATCGGGAAAAGGGATGATGTAAAGTTCAATATCAGCAACGCTTCTAAATTGCATTTCGGGTATGTCAATTACTTTTAAGATACTTTGGCCTTTGAAAACTATTTTTGCAAAAGAAATCATCTAGCATGTTGAAGCAGGTTCTGGTTGTTTGTGTTTTACTTTTCCTGGTACCGCTTTGCCTTCCTGCACAGCAAAAGGATTCGCTGGCATTATCAAGCGACAGTACGATCGCTAAAGACAGCGCTGTCATCAAAGACACTGTGAAGCTGGCAGATAGTGCAAAAGCTGTATTGCCATTACCGGTTCCTAAAGAATATACATTAAACAGGATCGTGGCTGATAATATGTACTTAAATACCAGGAACAAGCCCCTTGTATTTATAGAAACCCCCAGGCAGATCAACTCCAAAGACGCCTTGTTTTACTCACTGGCCTTTGTTGTCTTTTTATTTGCATTCTTGAAATTCATATATGCCCGTTATTTCAGTAACCTTTTCCGGGTATTTTTTAATACCTCATTAAGGCAAAGCCAGCTTACCGACCAATTGTTACAGGCTAAGTTTGCATCCCTGATGTTCAACCTCTTTTTTATTTTGATGGGTGCCTGGTACCTGTATATTATTTTAAACTTTTTTGGAAAGATAAGCCCCAATCAATGGGAGGTTTTACTGGTATGCGCCATAAGCCTGGTCATTATCTATCTTACAAAATTCTCAATACTCAAATTTACGGGCTGGATAACGGGGTATAAACAGGAAGCTGACACATACATATTCATCGTGTTTCTCATCAATAAGATCGTAGCTATTTGCCTGATACCTTTGGTGATCATTATTGCATTTTCAGATAAAAACCTGGCATATATGGCACTGATACTGTCATTTGTGGTGATCGGGGTAATGCTCCTGATGCGTTTTTTCAGGTCTTACAGCCTGTTGCAAAACCGGCTAAAAGTAAGCAAGTTTCATTTTTTCGTCTATATAGCCGGGATAGAAATTGTGCCCCTCCTGGTAATTTACAAACTGGCTTTGCTTTTTATGACTAAAAATTTATAATTTTGCATATCCATCGGAGATATAAGTATGATTAAAAACGATTTAAAAAAGGTTGCTGCTTCGAAACCGGTTAAAAAAGTACTTATTACCCAACCGAAACCGGAAGGTGTAAAATCTCCTTATTTTGATCTGGCCAACAAGTATGGGCTAACACTTGATTTTCATCCATTTATAGTTGTGGAAGGTATCCCGGCAAAGGATTTTCGTAAGCAGAAGATCGACATTGCCGCTTATTCTGCTGTAATTTTCACCAGCCGGAATACGATCGATCATTTTTTCCGAATCTGCGATGAAATGAAGGTCACCGTATCCCAGGAAACGAAATACTTCTGCATTACCGAAGCCGTGGCACTTTATCTTCAGAAATTCATCCTGTACAGGAAACGAAAGGTATTTTATGGCGCAGATGGAGTTAATAAGAGTTTATTCGATGTGATCAACAAGCACAAAGACAACGAAAAATTCCTCTACCCCTGCTCAGAATCTTTCGATAGCGAAATAACCAACTGGCTTAAGAACCATAGCTGCGAATTTGCTACACCTGTTCTTTATAAGATCATCAGCAATGACATCAAAGATGTAATCGCACGTGATTATGATATCATCTGTTTCTTCACCCCGGGAGGCGTAAAGAGCCTGATGGAAAATTTCCCGAAATTCAAACAGAATGGAACTAAGATCGGTGCCTTTGGTGCAAACACTTTTAAAGCAGCAGAAGATGCCGGCCTGACCCTGGACATCAAAGCCCCTTTGCCTCAGGCACCCAGTATGATCAGTGCACTTGATAATTTTCTTTCCACGGTAAAAAAGAAATAATTCCGTTCTTCCTGCTCCTGTTTTCTGCCTTCGGAATCGATTGCAGTTGCATTTATTTAATTTTAGCAAATGGCTAAACAATTCAGTAACCAGCTCATCAACGAAAGCAGCCCTTATCTATTACAGCATGCCCATAACCCGGTACAATGGTATCCCTGGGGAGAAGAAGCTTTGAATAAGGCTAAAGAACTTGATCTACCCATCCTTGTCAGCATCGGTTACTCAGCCTGTCATTGGTGCCATGTCATGGAAAGAGAGAGTTTTGAAGATGAAGCAGTAGCTGTCTATATGAATGAACATTTCATCAACATCAAAATAGACCGGGAAGAGCGGCCAGACCTGGACCATATTTACATGGATGCTGTGCAGGCCATTGCCGGCAATGGTGGATGGCCATTGAATGTTTTCCTTACTACCGATGCAAAGCCATTTTATGGCGGCACTTATTTTCCGCCGCAAAAAGCTTATAACCGGCCATCCTGGAAGGATGTTTTGATGAATATCAATGCTGCATGGAAAGATCGCAGGGATGAATTGATACAGCAGGCCGAAAATCTCACCGATCACATCAGCCTTGCAGGTAATTTATTCAACAAAAAAGACAATGACCATCCAGATGCTTCCGAAACAGGATTTACAGTTGAACAATGCCATACGATCACTGAAAATATATTGAAGACAGCCGATACGATCCATGGCGGCTTTGGCTCGGCACCTAAATTTCCCCAAACATTTACGATACAATTCCTGTTGGCTTACGGTTATTTTTTCGATCATAAAAAAGCACTGGAACAAGCCGAGCTTTCTATTCAAAAAATGTTGAATGGCGGGATATATGATCACCTGGCCGGCGGGTTGGCAAGATACAGCACCGATAGCCAGTGGCTGGCCCCGCATTTTGAAAAAATGTTGTACGACAATGCCCTGTTGGCAAGTGTTTTGGCAGATGCTTACCAGGTTACCCACAACGAGATCTATGAGAAGGCCATTCGCAGAACGATCGGGTACTTTATCAAAGAAATGAAACAGGAGAGCGGTGGTTTTTTTGCCGCATTGGATGCAGACAGTGAAGGTGAAGAAGGTAAGTTTTATGTATGGGATAAAAAGGAGATCGATATGATCCTGGGAGAAGATTCAACATTATATTGTAAGTGGTTTGGCGTATTGGAAACGGGTAATTGGGAGGGAAAAAATATACTGCATGTCTCGCTTGATGAGGCACTTTTTGCCAAAGAAAATGATATCAGTTCTACAGCATTAAAAAGCCTTATCATTAACTGCAATGAAAAATTATTGAAAGAAAGGAATAAACGCCCCAGGCCCCTTACTGATGACAAGATATTGCTTGGATGGAATGCTTTATTCCTAACCGCACTTTGCAAGGCAGCTGCAGCACTGGGCGATGAAAATTATAAAAAAGAAGCAATATCCCTTTTCGAATTTATAATGAATAATTTTTCTGCAGAAGGTATGATTTGCTTCCATACTTATAAGAACGGGAAGGCAAAGCACCCGGCTTTCCTGGATGATTATGCTTATCTTATCCAGGCCTGTATCTATTTACAGGAAATAACGGCAGACCAGCAATACCTCGTAGAAGCGCAAAGGCTTACCCGGTATGTGATAGATAATTTCAGCAATAAAGAAACCGGCTTCTTTTATTACACGCATCAAAAACAGCTGGATATTATCACAAGAAAGCTGGAATTCTATGATGGAGCAATACCTTCCGGCAATAGTATCATGGCTGAAAACCTGTTTTACCTGGCACTTATATTTGAAGAAAAAAACTGGCAACTGAGGGCACAAAAAATAACACATAGCCTTGCAGAAACAGTTGTGAAATATCCAACTTCATTTGCAGTTTGGGCACTCAGCATTTTAAAGCAGGCAATCGGGATAAATGAGATCATTATTGCAGGAAAAAATGCAGCTCAAAGCAGCAAAGAACTGTTGAGATTTTACCTTCCCAATAAGGTCTTTCTTTCAGCACATACTGAAACCGCCGGATTCCCGTTATTGAACGGGAAAAACTTCCATGAAACTTCCTTGATTTATTTATGCAGGAATTATCAATGCCTTGAGCCGGTGAAGACTGTCAACGAACTAAAATTGTTATTGAAAAAACCAATCTATTAACAATAAAGTTCACAATATTTAAATAATTTAGCCGTTAATCATTGACGGACTTGAAATTTGTGTGAAAAATAATCATAATGAAAAGCCTCAAAATGATAATAATTCAAAATAATCATTACATTTGCCCATTACCCTCAAAGTTTAAAAAAATGACTAATCGGTTATTCTACTTGATAGCCTTAATAGCTATCGCTTCTACTTCAAGTAGTTGTAAAAAAAGCAAGTCCGGCTCTTCTTTGCCGAACGACGGCCAGCTTCATGGCGTAGCGCCAGGATCACGCTGGTCACTGCCAAAGCCTCCGGGCATGGTTTACATCCCACCGGGAACTTTTCATATGGGTCCAAGTGATGAAGATGTGAACTATGCATACACTGCCCGTAACAAGCAGGTATCAATAAGTGGTTTCTGGATGGATGCTACTGAAGTTACCAACAACGAGTACCGCCAGTTTACAAACTGGGTTAGGGATTCAATCGCAGCAAAGCTGATGGGATACGTTAAGCAGGGTGCTGATGGTAATGAGTATGTTGACTGGAAAAAAGCCAATACCATCAAATGGGGAGATAAAGCAACCATTGAGAAAATTGATGCGATCATCGTAACTCCTGATAACCGCATTTTTGGTAAAAAGGAATTAGATGCAAATAAGATCGTTTATCAATCTGAAACTTTTGATTACAAAGCAGCCGCTCAAAATAAGGATGTAACCGTTCCACGTTCTGCCTTTATTGTTAAGCAGCAAATTAGAGTTTACCCCGATTCACTTTGCTGGGTAAGGGACTTTGCTTATTCTTACAATGAGCCAATGGCTAAAAAATATTACAATCACCCTGCTTATGGAAATTATCCTGTAGTTGGCGTGAACTGGAAACAAGCTACTGCTTTCTGCGAATGGCGCACACATTACCTGAATGCATACCTCGAATCAAAGAAAAGGTCTCCTGAATCAGATTTCAGGCTCCCAACTGAAGCTCAATGGGAATATGCTGCAAGAGGCGGTCGCTCACAATCACCATTCCCCTGGGGCGGTCCTTATTTAAGGAATAAAAAAGGTTGTTTGCTTGCCAACTTCAAACCAGGTCGCGGTAATTATCCCGAAGATGGCGGTTTCTACACTGTAAGGGCTGATGCATATTGGCCAAATGATTTCGGACTTTATAATATGGCGGGCAATGTTGCAGAATGGACATCTTCTCTTTATTATGAGGGTGGATACAATTTCCAACATGATATGAATCCAGACATTCGCTGGAATGCAAAAGATTCAGATCCTCCACGTATGAAGCGTAAAGTTATCCGCGGCGGAAGCTGGAAAGATGTTGGATACTTCCTTCAGACCAGCACCCGGAATTATGAATACCAGGATACCTCTAAATCATATATCGGATTTAGGTGTGTAATAGATTTACCTCCGGCTCCTAAAAAAGGAAAAAAATAACAAAACTTTTATACTGAAATATTTTATAACCCGTTTTTTAATTCAATTAAAAAACGGGTTATTTTTCCAAAGATTTTTAATAAAACAATTATTCAAAACAATCCCCAGTTAAAAACTTAAAACTTTAAAACACATGTCAGTAAAAATTCCTTCAAACGTAAGTAAATGGATGGACGTAGGCGTTTCAATCGGTGCAGCAGCAGTAATTTTCGGAGCTTTGCAGAAGATCCTACATACACCAATTGCAGATACATGGTTAAAAATTGGTTTGTATACCGAAGCTTGTATATTCTTAATTTATGGCGTTCTATATTTAATTTACCCACCTGTGAAGGAAGAATATGAGGGAAAGATGAAAGCCGCAGTAGCTGGCAATCCGGCCCTCAACAATATGGATAAAATGTTGCAGGATGCAGATATTACTCCTGCTAATTTAAAAAAGCTGGGAGAAGGTTTCCAAAAATTAGGTACAACTGTATCGGGCATCTCTGATGTAAGTGATGTTGTAAAATCAACTGGCGATTTCAGCGCTAAAACAAAAGAAGCAACAACAGCAATTGGTACAATGGCTACCGCTTTTTCAAGCAGCGCGGCAACCATGCAATCTTTTAACACCGCTTCTGAAAGTGCAAAAGGTTTCCATGAGCAGGTTCAGGTACTTACCAAAAATCTTGGTTCATTGAACACGATCTATGAATTGGAATTAAAGGAAAGCAATAACCACCTGAAAGCATTGAATGGCTTCTACGGTAAAATGGCTGAAGCAAGTGCAGCTATGATGAACAGTGTTGAGGATGCAAACAGGGCTAAAGCAGAAATAGGAACCCTGGCAAACAACCTCGGCAAGCTGAACGCTGTTTATGGCAACATGTTAAGCGCCATGCAGGGCAGGTAATTGCTGAATGGGTATTGAGTTACCCGGTTATATCCAAACAACATTGAATAAAAACATTAAATACTAACAGTTATGGCTTTACCTAAAGAGCCCCGGCAGAAGATGATCAACATCATGTACTTGGTGCTTACCGCACTACTTGCATTGAACGTGTCGTCTGAGATATTGAACGCATTTAAAGTTGTAGACAAAAGTTTAATGACTTCAAATGATAATATTACAAAAGCAAATAGCACGATCTATGAATCGCTGAAAGCTAAGTTGGCCGACCCAGGAACACATGAAAAAGCTGTTATC
>Ga0209023_10005949_pt1 | contig 13078 bp, 8 predicted proteins | sample LakOneMetagenome_FD_187468 | JGI IMG/M metagenome (GOLD analysis project Ga0209023, IMG submission 187468) | Freshwater and sediment microbial communities from Lake Erie, Canada (SPAdes) (version 2) | ecosystem: Environmental > Aquatic > Freshwater > Lentic | place: Lake Erie, Canada | collected... | reverse complement strand
TTTTTTATTTCCATTAAAAGTTTTCATTTTCTTTCTCATATTGTCTAAATCAGAAAAACATCAGTGATATTGTTAATAATATCTTTACAATATTGGGTTTATTATTTACTTATACTTCGTTGTTATCTGTGCGGTAGCAAACATATTGGAAGCTATTTTTTGTACAATATTTTTTATTTAAATTATTGATTTATCATTCAAAAAAATAAATAGACTAGAATGTTGTAATTTTGGTGTTATGCACTTCTACATTAAAAATGGTTAATGGGTTGCGCTGGTATTGTGTCGTTTTCAACTGAATTAAATGCTTTGTTTCAGACGAAAAAAAAGCCTCAATGTAGTTAACATTGAGGCTTTTTTTTCGTCTGAAACAAAGCATTTAAACAATATGGTGCCAGAGCGGGCTATAAACAAATTATTTAATACTTTGAATTTTAACAATAAATATTGTTAATTTAAATTCAAGTACCAACAAAAGTACCAACACTGCTTAAAAGTCATATTCTGACAGCAATTAGCTGGGAACAGCTTAGCCTTTCTATCACCACTATTCAACTCAAGCATCTATGCTAAAACTTAAACGATGTTTTTAGTCCTAAAATGGGACTGGAACTAAATAATTGTCTGACTTAAATATGAACCTTTTGCTTTAGATAGCATTGTTAATGCAATGAAAATAATTTCAAGTATATAACATCTAATTGAGGTGAATACTTCAGAGCATTATTTCAACTGATTAACCAATCTTTGATGGCTTACCACTAGGTAAGCCATTTTCTATGCCGTCAAAACTTGTCACATAACCCAATCTTAATTATCTAGGAGCCATCACTCATGATCACTTGTCCAAGATGTCATTCTCATCAAATTCACGTTAACAATTATGGTCAAAAAGTTGGTGGTGCCATTGGTACTGCTGCGGGTGCTGCCAGTGGAGCAGCAGGTGCTTTGACTGGTGCAGAAGTTGGAGCAACCTTCGGATTTATTGCTGGCCCACTCGGTAGTGTTGCAGGAACATTGCTTGGTGGTCTCGTAGGTGGAGTTGCTGGTTGTATTACTGGTGTCGCGCTTGTTGAAGTCATTGACGAGCATGTCTTCAACAACTTCCATTGCCTTGCATGTTTCTATAACTTTGGTAGTGATCATCACTAATTCGTCATTTACATATTGGTCGTAACGCTTTTTCTCTTCTGTAAAACACTCTCGTATTGGTCTAAATCCCTGTTATTCATAAGCAGCGATAAGTCCTGTGCGTCATTTATGCAATTTCAATAAAGGAAATTTATCATGGCACATTTAATCGAATCGATGGCTTATGCAAATGCTACTCCGTGGCATGGTCTCGGTAATCACTTAACTGAAAACCAACCTATCGAGGTTTGGGCGAAACAGGCAGGTATGGACTGGAACATACGTGAAGCTAATGTTCGTTTCGTTGCAGAACACGATGCTAATATCAGCTCAATCCATACCTTCCCCGAGAACAAGGTGTTGTTTCGGTCAGACACCAATGCACCGCTGTCTGTGGTAAGTCAACGTTATCAAGTCGTTCAACCGCGTGAGATTTTAGAGTTCTACCGTGACCTGACCGAAATCTCTGGATTTGAGTTAGAAACGGCTGGCGTACTCAAAGGTGGTCGCAAGATCTGGGCACTTGCTAAAACAGGTCAATCGACTGCTTTACGTGGCAATGATGTCACCAATGGCTATGTACTTCTTGCAACTGCGTGTGATGGCACGTTAGCAACAACAGCGCAATTCACCAGTATCCGTGTAGTCTGCAATAACACTCTAGCTGTGGCGCTGGCTGGTGGTACAGGAGCCGTCAAAGTACCTCACAGCACTAGCTTTGATCCTGAAGCTGTGAAGAAGCAACTGGGTATTTCAGTGTCGTCATGGGATGAGTTTATGTATCGCATGAAAACCTTGAGTGAACGTAAGGTGAAGTCGGTTGAGGCTGAACGGTATTTCTTGCGTGTTTTCACGGATCACAACTCAAAGGCTTTAGGTCAAACGAACGAACGTGCGATGGCAAAAGCACTCACCTTATTTGACGGTCATGGAAAAGGTTCTTCCTTGGATTCCTCTAAAGGAACAGCCTTCGGGTTGCTCAATGCGGTCACAGAGTTTGTCGATCACGAGCGGCGTGCGCGTAGTGTTGATCACCGTCTTGAATCCGCATGGTTTGGTCAAGGTGCTGCAATTAAGCAAAAGGCTCTTGAACAAGCGTTATTGATGGCAGCTTAACTTTAGATTCATCCACTACGGCATAAAGCCCGATCAAGCATCACGCTTGGTCGGGCTTTTTTATGTCGATTTCATTTATCTCATTAAAACCATGAGGATCACATCATGAATACAGCAGTCGCAACAACGGCACAGCCTGTTGCTGTTAATCCAAATCGTTTAGCCAAATCTGCGCTACGTTTAGTATCCACCAAAGAAATGTCACGCGAAAAATGGCTCAATGTCCGCAAGCAAGGTGTTGGTAGCAGTGATGCCGCCGCCGCAGTGGGTTTAAATCCGTATCAATCACAACTTGAACTTTGGATGATTAAAACAGGTCGTGATGGCAATTTACCTAAAATCGATCCCAATGACGAAGGTTCCCCGATGTACTGGGGCACGATCTTAGAGCCAATTGTCGCGGCACATTACACCAAACGTACTGGCAACAAAGTGCGCCGTATCAATGCTGTGTTGCAACACCCTGATGCTGATAAATCTTGGATGCTGGCTAATCTTGATTATTCAGTTGTGGGTTGCGATGACGTGCAGATTTTGGAATGTAAAACGGCAGGTGAATTTGGTTCACGGCTCTGGCGAGATGGTGTACCAGAATATATCCAGTGTCAGGTTCAACATCAAATGGCAGTCACAGGTAAAGCCGTCGTCGATGTATGCGTATTGATCTGTGGTCAAGAAATTCGTATCTATCGAATTGAGCGAGACAATGCATTGATTGAACGACTCATTGAGCTTGAACGCAAATTCTGGCACTTCGTTGAAAATGATATTGAACCTCCAGCTGATGGTTCTGAATCAGCGGGGCAGGCATTACGTGCTTTGTATCCACAAGATTCTGGTTCAACGCTTGACCTTACTGATGATCTTGCAATGTCTACTGCATTCATCGGCATGGTTAGGATGCGTGCTGAAATCGAATCACGTAAAGAAATAGAAGATCAGTTGAAACAGCAAATCCAACAGCGCATGGCTGAAGCCAGCAAAGCGATCTTCAGGTCAGGCAGCGTGACATGGAAACGTAGCAAATCAGGCAGTCGTCGATTTCTAATCAATGCTCCTTCTATTGCTGCAACTGAATTGAAAACCGTTGAAGGGACAACTCAAGGAGTCACGTCATGATTAAAGGTCTAGCAATTACACCACCCATTCTAGGGCGGATCAGTATTGGTCGGATGGTCGAGAGAAATGGCAAACGCCTACCTGAAAAGGATGATCAATTTACCATTACTTCTCAAGTACAGACGAAGGAGGGGTGGGTCAATCATCCATTGGATGAGGAACTACGTAAGCAAGCCAGCAATGGCAAGATTCGTTCAATCCCAGTACGGATGTTATTCAATGATCCTGACCTCAATCTACGTGCCGAGTACAGCATGTTTGATCGACAAAATGGGCGACCAATCTGTGTGGGTAATGGCGAAACTTGCCGTCGTTCCACAGACGATGGTGTTGAGACCTTGCCTTGTCCTTCGCCTGATCATTGTGCTTTGGCGAAAGGCGGCTTGTGTAAGCCCTATGGTCGGTTAAATGTCCAGATCGAAGATCGTGATGAACTAGGTACATTTATCTTTAGAACCACTGGTTTTAATAGTATCCGAAGTCTGGCGGCACGGCTTAGTTATTACCAAGCAGTGTCTGGTGATTTGTTATCGTGTTTACCCCTGCAACTACGCTTACGTGGCAAAAGCACGACTCAGAGCCATCGTTCAGCGATTTATTATGTTGATTTGACTGTGCGTGATGATGTTTCTATAGAGAGTGCAATTGTAGAAGCGCGCAAGAATAATGAGCATAGAAAAGCATGTGGTTACGATCAATCTGCTTTGGATGATGCAGCAAGGCTAGGTTTTGCCAATGCGGCTTTTGAATTTGGAGAGGATGAGATCCCTGATGTTTTGGAGGAGTTTTATGCTGAAGGAGATGAGAATGTTGAATTCCAAAAGGTGACTAATGTGGCTAGATCTACTACCAGTTCCAGACCATTAATGACCTCTGGCAGTACCAAACCGAGTCTCAAAGAAAAGCTGGAGCGTAAGGCTAGCTTCCCGTCTGGACAGGTTGCCTGAGAAAAGAAGATGACCATTCCATTTTTAGGGGTGGTTATTTTTTTATCACGACATGGGGTAAATCACCTGATGGTGATTGTTTCCATCATTCCCCTCCCAACTGTATTTCTATTGCATACACTAACGATAATTCTTGTAGGGGTGTATCTAATTGCGTACTATTTCAAAAGGTTCTGATCATGACACTACTGTATACGACTTTCTATTGTAATTGATCTACCATTTAGACATATAGCAAACCTGTCAGCAAATGCTTGTACCTTTATTCGGCAGTATAACTCTGCTCAAGAAATCACATAGGCTCAGAAAATTCCAAAGAGTGAATAATGAAAATTGAATCCATTCGTCTGAAAAACTTTAAAGCGTTTCGAGACGTGCACTTAAAGGACATCCCTACTTTTCTGGTTGTGGTGGGTGCTAATGGTACTGGAAAATCAACGCTGTTTGACGTATTCGGATTTTTACATGACTGCCTGAAAGGAAATGTACGCCAAGCATTGGACAAACGCGGACGCTTTGCCGAGGTGCTGAGTCGTGGGTGTGATCCAAAGAAAGACACCATTCTTGTTGAATTGCAATACCGCATGATGATCGCTGAAAAACCGCGTTTAGTGACTTATTTTCTGGAAATCGGGGAAAAAAATGGCTCACCTGTGGTATTGCAGGAACGCTTGCGTTACAAGCGGGGACGATATGGCAGCCCGTATCATTTTCTGAACTTTGCTAACGGCGAAGGCTACGCCATCACGAATGAAGAAGATTTTGACAAGTCCGATGATGAACTGGAACGCGAAACTCAAAAAGTCGCACCTGACACACTTGCGATTAAAGGCTTAGGTCAATTCGAGCGATTCAAAGCCGCGAATGCTTTTCGTCGATTGATTGAGAACTGGCATGTCTCGGATTTTCATATTAACGCCGCACGCGGGCGTAAAGATTCTTCTGGAGAAACAGAACACTTATCCCAAACTGGAGACAATTTACCACTCGTTGCACGTTATCTTCATGAAAACCATTCGGAAATTTTTAGAAGTATTCTGGATACCATGGCAAAACGCGTCCCAGGCGTTTCATCTGTGGAACCCAAACTGATGGATGACGGCTATCTAACATTGCGTTTTCAGGATGGCTCGTTCAAAACGCCGTTTCTGGATCGTTATGTCTCTGACGGCACAATCAAAATGTTTGCATATTTAGTACTATTACACGATCCAAAACCTCATCCGTTGTTGTGCGTCGAAGAACCTGAAAATCAACTTTACCCACAATTGATGGCAGAGCTTGCTGAGGAGTTTCGAGGTTACGCGAATCGGGGTGGTCAAGTATTCGTCACTACACATTCTCCTGATTTTCTCAATGCGTTGCAGCTTGAAGAAGTATGCTGGCTGGTCAAGGATGAAGGGTGTACAGAGATTCATCGCGCCCAAGACAATCAGCAAATTGCGGCATATGTCGCTGAAGGTGATCAACTTGGTTATCTCTGGAAACAAGGTTTCTTTGATGGGGTTGATCCTAAATGAAGGAGTTGGTGTTTCTCGTCGAAGAGTTATCTGCTAAAGCAATGCTGGACGCTCTGTTACCAAGAATATTGCAAGAAGGTATAGAGTTTCGTTGCATCCCTTTCGAAGGAAAGCAGGATTTAGAAAAACAGATGGTTAGAAAAATTCGTGCCTATCAAAACAGTCAGGCACGATTTATCATCATGCGCGATCTAGACAGCCATCCCAATTGTTTGGTACTCAAACAACGATTGCGAGACTTGTGTGATGAGGCAGGCAAAGCGGAACAGTGTCTGATACGCCTTGCTTGTACGGAATTGGAAACTTTTTATTTGGCAGATTTACAAGCTGTGGAAACCGCTCTCCAAATCCACGGACTTTCAAAATTACAAAACAAACAAAAATTTAGAACACCAGATCATTTGGGTAGTCCAAGTAAAGAACTAAAAACATTAACGAAACAACGGTATGAAAAAGTTGCAGGCTCACGTGCTATTGGACAACATCTGGATCTGAACAATGGTCGCTCTCCGAGTTTTTATCATTTAATTCAGGCAATCATGCGTCTGCAATCTGAACTCAATGCAAGTGAGTAACGATCAAACCCTCACTTCTCCATCAAAAAACAACCACTTATCCCAACACTACTATCTGCGCCAGTTCCACATGTTCCACTGCTAGTTGTCCACAACCTTACCCGCAGGCTTTGTGGATACTTTTAAAGTAGCTTTGGCTCTAATTAATCAGGGGAATCTCATTCCCGTCAGTCAAGTAATTAGGTGGTCGGCTGTTTTGCCGCATTCAAGCAGGGGGCTTATCTTGCTAGTTTAAGTATGCTAAACCGCCAACGAATCCGTCACCACCGCAAAGTCTACGCCAAGTGCTTTGAAGTGGGCTTTACCACAAATAATCTTATCTTTTTCACTCGGTCTAAGCTTATTCGTGTCAGTCGTGCTCTTCGTTTCGCGTACCAAGTACACGGTATCTGAATCATGCTTCACGATTGCCCAGTCTGGATTGTAAGTGCCAATAGGCGTTTCGATCTTAAACCAAGCGGGTAGTTTGACGAACAGCTTAATGTCTTCACGATCATCGAGGGACTGTGCAAATTCACGTTCAACTTCAGAGTCATAAATCACGGTGTCATAAACCGACTTTTTAACATTGATGCAGTTTTCAAAGTAGCCTTTCAAATCATCATCTTTGAAGAGTTGCATACTCCATTCAGTTTGACCGACCGTGATTTTTTCGTATTTGATGCCAGAGATCATCAGACGATGTAGTTCACGATTGATGCAGATAGCGACTTGATCCATGAACTGTTGAGGGTTAATGGCAAATTCAGCAACGCGTCCACTGGTTTTAATAATCTCAACGAGTGTACGGCGCGTGAGATCAGTCTCGCGCTGTAGGTATGCCAGCATGTCAGGCAACTTGCCTGTGTAGTTGATTTTGTAGTTGTTAATGCGTGTGTTTACTGTGGTCACACCTTTGGCGACTACATTCAGTGCGTCTTCACGATAGAGTACTTTAACAGGCTCAATCCTCTCCATTTTTTTGATGGATTCTCCGCAAGCTGTTATCAATTGAGGCGTATCGTATTCCACATGGTAGCTGGTACGGTATTTGATTTTATTCCACAGTATTTCAAACTCTGGATCAATGAACACTTGCTTGTTGAGCTTGAGTTTTTTTGAATCAACGTCTTTTTTGATATGCCGATCAAGTTGATAGCTTTTTATTTTTTGGATGATTTGGCTTTCTAGTTCGGCAAATTCTTCTGGCAGTGCCAAGCTAAAGCCCTTTTCGTTGGGCGTAAACTTAGATTGAATCTTACCTTTGGAATCGATGAAACCTTGCCGTGCAAGCTCTGTATAAAGCTGTTCAGACTGTGCGCGGGTGAGATGCTTCTCTTCACCGTCAATGACTTGGACTACGTCCTTAAAGGCAAACATGGGCAGCTTACCGAACGTCACACCACAATCGACTTCATATTCTTTTTGCAGGGCTGCTGCAAATTCATCATAGCTTTCATTGGCGATGATCGTGAGTTTGTTAATCGCATCGTCGAAAACGCGCACGCCATGCTTATCTACAGGCAGACGTAAACCACGACCAATCTCTTGGCGTTTCTTGGTGGCGGATTTGGTGTCGTTTAGGGTGCAGATTTGAAAGACGTTAGGATTGTCCCAACCTTCACGCAAGGCAGAGTGAGAGAAGATGAATTTCAAAGGTGTATCCATCGAAAGTAATTTTTCTTTTTCTTTCATAATCAGGGCATAAGTGTCATCGTCGGCTTGAGTGCCGCCGTTGGTATCTTTGAGTACGCCCTTTTTGTCTTTAGAGAAGTAGCCGTCATGGATCTTATCGACAGGGAAGGTGGCAAGGCTCGCGTATTTGGGCAGTTTAATCAGCTCTTGGTAATGGTGCTCAAACAACTGTGCAAACTTGCCTTGAACGGGCTTGCCGTCTTCGTCGTATTCACGGTAGTTGGCGACTTTATCAATAAAGAACAAACTTAAGACCTTAATGCCTTTGCCCTTGAGTAGTAACTCTTTATCTAAGTGCTTGGCAATGGTGCGTTGAATTTGTACGCTGGTTAAATCTTCTTTTATGCCGCCTCTTTCTTCACCCAGACGTAGACGAATTCCTGACGACAATTCGATATACGCATCATCAGGATCAGCGTTAATCTCAAGCACTTCAAAGCCGTGTTGATAGACTGCACGTTCACCTGACTTGATATACAGGTCGTCGTTTTGCTTAATGGTGAAGTCTTTTTCTTTTATACCGCTCGCAGTTTGCATCTGAATTCTGACTTTGGCTTTGATGCCTTTTTTGTTGTCTACATCGAGTAGTTTGATATACGCATCGTTCTGGGCGTTTTCACCTGTGACCGATGCAACTACGATTTGCTTAACCAAGCGCAACTCGTAGGCTTTGATTGGGTCGAGTTTGTAGAGTAGGTTATAGGCATTGGTGTGCGTTGCTGAAAAGCGGAATATGCACGCAGGATTGAGGGAGGCAATCGCGTCTTTGGCTTTGGGCGTGTTATCAACGCTCTGTGGTTCGTCGATGATGACAATAGGGCGCGATGCTTGAACAAAATCTTTAGGGCTATGACCAGAGAGTAGTTCTGATTCTTGATTGAATTTATTGGATTCTTTGTTGAACGCGTCAATGTTGATGACCATGATTTGCAGCTTGTTGCTCGATGCATATTGGCGCAAGCGGCTGGCTTTTTGGCTGTTATAAACAAAGTGTTCAAATTCAATGTTGTTGTAAATATCGCGAAAGTGTTCTGCGGTGATCTGTAGGTTTTTCAGCGTGCCTTCGCGGATGGCAACACTCGGCACAACGATGATGAATTTCTTAAAACCATATTTCTGCGACAGGGCAAAGATCGTGCGTAAATACACGTAGGTCTTACCAGTACCAGTCTCCATTTCGACAGAGAAGTTCATGCCGTGATTGACGAACTCGGCTTCGCTACAGATCGGGTCGATGTCATTACGTTCTTGGATGGCGACCATGTTGTCATAGATGGCGGCATCACTGATTGAGATGTGATTACCTATGCCAAGTTCACTTTGGAACAAGGTCGATTGATCGCCTACATTGACTGAGCCTTTCTCTAGCGCAAAGTCTGCTTGCTCAAGGGTCTGTCCTTCAAACAGATCAACGAAAGAGGCAACTGCATCAAGCTGATAGGTTTGCGAACCGTCAAATTGAATTTTCATGGGTGTTGTGCTCATCACTTACACCGTTCTAAAGTCTAGTACGCCTTTGGACTTCATCGTCAGCGCAGCATTAGTTTTGAGTTGATCGTTGTTTTGGAAGCCTTCATCTAGCACGATGACGCGAGCGGGTTCGCGCTCAGCGATGGCTCTCATCACGTCAAGCGTGAGTTCTTTTTCTAAACAGATAAGCAGTGCATTGTCGGCGATACTAAATACGGTCTTACCAACTAAAGTAAGTTTTTCAATCGGTGTGGTGAGTTGAAAGCCTGCTTTAAGCAGGAGTTCAAACAGGATGTCTTCTTGCGTGGCATTTGGATTGATGTGATCAATATGTGAGTCGAGAGCAAGCTGAATGACTTGAGGGTCTTGGGTTAGGGTTGAGTCCCAAATTTTAAAGTTGGATTGCTGTAGCTTGTATACACGAAATCCTAGATCGAGATTATTTTCTGTAAGTGACTCTACTGAACTTGCATCAATTTCAGCTTTGACTTTGATAGCAGCACGACGTATACGTTCTTTTGTTATTTCAGAAATTATAGGTTTGATATTATTTTCAATACAAAATTGGAAGGTAGACTTTTGCTCTTTATTGTCAAAAGATAACTGTTCAGGAAGTTGAACTAGAATGAATTTCCTTTTTGATCCGTCAATATTTGCTTTAAATATTGCTTCTGCGGTACTTCCTGATCCCGCAAAGAAATCCAAAACAAAGTCATCATCTTTAGTGCTCATATCTATCAATCTAGACAATAATTTTAATGGTTTTTTCCCATTTTTGAATTCGACACTTCCTTCAGCTTCAAGTCCAGTTGTCTTTATATCCACCCATAAATCACAAGGGTGTGTGGAGAGATTGTCAATTGCAAAGATTAGTTGAACCCTAGGCTTTTTACTTTCTTTGTTGTAGTTCCCTCTGACAAAGTAAAGTAGATCGTTACCTCTATTTTTAACAAAGAAAATATCACTTCCATTATTTTTAATTTTCTCTTCTGCTAATTTTAATACCGAAGAAGATGTCGCACATTGGCAAATTCTGTATGCGTTATCAAATAACCATTTGTCTTTTTCATCATCTTTAATTTTAAGATTCTTAATGACTTCCGATACAGATTGTAATTTAACTTTTTCAATCATCTTATCTAAAGAGAGTATATCTGCATCCGAAATTAATTCTTTGGATTGAATTTCATCGATTAAGATCTTGTCACTTTCAGTAAAATTTTCTAAAAATATATTGTATTCGGTATCCCAGCTTTCTTTAGGAATTGGTTTTATTTTTAAGCCAGAGACGCCATCCATTTTGATAACGATTACATATTCTTTTAATTTTGGAATCACACCATATTTTTTAGCTGCGCCCATTTTTAAGCCACTAGGTTCGCTCATTTTCACGGCAATTACTTTTCGATTAGCTTCACCAAAAATTTCATCAATTAAACTAAGGACATTACTTATTTCATTATCATCAATAGAAATAAACATTACACCATCGTTTTTTAGCAAATTTTTCGCCAAAAACAAACGTGGATACATCATGTTCATCCACTTGCTATGGAATCGCCCATCGGTATCTACGTTGGTTGAGAACTTGCGCCCTTCGCTATCGATCTGTCCTGTGTATTCAAGATAGGTATCTAGGTTCTCGCTATAGTTATCAGGATAAATAAAGTCACTACCTGTGTTGTACGGTGGATCAATGTAGATCATCTTGATCTTGCCCAAATAACTCTTCTGCAAGAGCTTCAGCACCTCAAGATTATCACCCTCGATGAACACGTTTTCAGTCGAGTCGAAATCAACACTCTCATCACGCGCAGGCACAAGCGTCGCCACACTCGGTTGCTGAATCGTCTTAAAGCAATCCGCCTTGCCAGCCCAGTTCATCCCAAAACGCTCTTTACCAGAATCAACAGTCTCGCCCAGCGTGCGTTTGAGCTTATCGAAGTCAATCTTACTGCCTTCGGTAAAAACTTCAGGAAATAACTCTTTAAGCTTGGCTTTCTGGTTATCCGTAATGCTCATGGACTCTAAAGACATGGAAGCAATAGGTGAGGATTGATCGTTTGATGACATCGGTAAAAGTTCCATCTAATCGTGTTATGGGTTTTGCTTATCGTCGTAATCGTTTAAGCGGCAAATAAGAATCGATGCAGGGGCTAGATCACCTGCCAATGGATCGCAAACAATTCATGTTCTTCAACGGATTGGTTCAACTGTGATTCAATACGATCAATTAGTTTGTCCTTCGCAACATCAATCTCTTTAGCGGCTTGAAAATAGTCACGCATAGCTTGGTCTCGTTCAGCTTCACAACGCTTACGCGCCTTTTCTAACGAAATTCGATCAGGTAGATTGGCAGCCGCTTTAATCTTTTTCTTAAACTCGTTGATATTGTCATCGAGTTCTTTCACATTCAGTTTAAGCGAGCTACGCTGATCATCGCCCCAATGATCAAGTTTAATCATCTCTTGATCAAAGAAAACATTATTACGTTCGCCAATAGTCGATACCAAGGCATGATGCTGTTCTGCAATAATACCAGCGAGTTTTTCATGAATCGTCGGGTCAAGTGTATCAATAATGGGTGGCTTACAGTCTGATACTGACAATGAAAATAATCGTGAACCCAGTTCGGGGTCTAACACTTCGTGACTCTCATTGGTAAGCGCAAACAAAACATGATCTTCAGCTTCAAAACTATTGATGGTGACATTTAACGCAAGCAACCAACCAGAATGACCTACAAGTGATTCAAGAATTGAGATTTTCTGTGTAGAGCTTGTGTAGTCAAATACCATTTCACCTACTTCAAGTTGCTTTGATTTACAGGAGTCAATGATATTGCTTGCGAGTGGATGCCCCATGCGATAAACATGAGCATCGTCAACATGCTTACCAATCTTGTAAGTGCCCAACGGAATCTCGTGAAGCGGATAGGGGTTCTGATTCAGCTGAAAGGTGTGCTCGTCATTGGCAAAATCTGCTTGCTCAGACAGTTGATATTTAGTCATCAACCAGAGCCAGTCTTCATATTTGGATAAGCAGTCTTTGCTTGCTTGTAGGTTTAGTTTGAATTTCTGTTTCACTTCATCGTCGAAGTTCTCAAGCAACTGCTGACGTGTTCGTTCTAAAGCACCAGAAATGCTCGACTCCATATCCGCTTGTAGGTCATTGAATGCGGAGTTAATTTGATCTGTCGTACGACATTCCTGATAGATCAGCGCAATCTGTTTCTCGAAATCGACCCCACTTTCAATGCTACCCAATACCTCGTCACTCGCGCCGAAAACGCCATTGAACAGCTGGAACTTCTCATTCAGCAATTCATAGACACGTTGATCAGCGGCATTGGCTTTATTCAAGAAGTTGACGACAACGACATCAAACTTCTGTCCATAACGATGGCAACGTCCGATTCTCTGCTCAATGCGTTGTGGATTCCACGGTAAGTCATAGTTGATCACAAGCGAACAGAACTGAAGATTGATTCCTTCTGCCGCAGCTTCAGTAGCAATCATAATCGTCG
>Ga0209023_10005948_pt1 | contig 13078 bp, 15 predicted proteins | sample LakOneMetagenome_FD_187468 | JGI IMG/M metagenome (GOLD analysis project Ga0209023, IMG submission 187468) | Freshwater and sediment microbial communities from Lake Erie, Canada (SPAdes) (version 2) | ecosystem: Environmental > Aquatic > Freshwater > Lentic | place: Lake Erie, Canada... | reverse complement strand
CAGGCCGGAGCGCAACAGCGCGTCGTTGAGCACGCCCTCGTCGCCGAGGAGGTTCATCCACACGAGGACCCGGATCAGGTAGCTGGTGAAGAAGGGAAGGACGGCCAACACGACCCAAGCCACTCGACGCGCCGGGCGCACCCGTAGGGCGACGTAGTAGGCGAAAGGGAAGGTGACCATTACCGTCAGCGCCGAGGCGATCCCAACGAAGAGGAAGGTCTTCAGCAGGGTCTGCCAGTACTCTCGGCCTTGGAAGAATCGCCAGTAGTTCTCCAGCGTCCACTGGTGCACGACCTCTTGGTCGACGGTGGGCCACAGGGAGTAGACCACCAGCACCCCCATAGGAAGCAGGACACCGATCGCCACCGCTGCGAGGGCGGGTGCTCCGAGCCACAGGCTGTCGAGATTCCTGAGCCGCCGACTCACCGTCGGTCCCGGTGTCGTCGGATCACGAGCCGACGATCTGGTCGTAGGCCCTGGTCCACTCCTCGGGGTTGTCCGGTGGACCCTGGAAGACCAGCTTGGTCGCATTGTCCGGGTTGTCGCCGCCGAGGTTGCGCAGATTCTGGGCGCCCTCGCCGCCACCGTCGAGAATGCTCTCGGTCATCGTGGAGTTGCACGGTGAGAACCCATAGGTGGTCCAGAGGTACTCCTGGACTGGCTTGCTGTTGAACACCTCGATGAACTTGAGCGCGTTGGCCCGGTTCTTGGCGCCGCTGACCAGCTGTGGGCCGTCGATCCATCCGATAGACCCCTCCTGCGGGATAACGGCCTTGGCCAGCTCCTTTCCTTCGTGTGCGTTGAGCCGGGGGCCCGCGGCGAGCTGGGTGCACATGCCGATCCAGGCCTTCTCGGAGACGAGTGCGTTCTCGAACACGTCGTCACTGGCGGCGATCTGGAACGGCTTGAGGTCGGCCAGGTGCTCTGCGGCTTGCTGGAGCTGGTCGCCGGTCATAGCGAAGATCTCATCCTTGGGCACGCCCAGGCTCAGTCCAGCCATCGCGAGGAAGTCCTCGGGTCCCCCTTTGAGCACGCGTTTGCCCTCGGGGACTGATTCGTCCCAGAGTGCCATCCATGAGTAGGGCTCGGTGGGCTGGAAGGTGACCTCGGTGTTCCAGATGAGGCCATATGAATCGAAGGTGTTGGGGAACATCGTCACCTTGTTGGGTGCGACGACGTAGGGGAGCGAATCGTCCTGTAGGAAGACCGGCCAGATCTGGTCAGAGCCGGGGACGGTGGTGGCGTCAAACGCTTCGACCAGCCCGGCCTTGTAGTAGGTCGGGGACCAGCCGCAGTTGCAGAAGACGATGTCGTAGTTCGACCCCCCGCCAGCTTTGAGTTTGGTGAACATCTCCTGGTCGGTCTCGGCCGGGACCCCCTTGAGCGTCAGCCCGGCATCGGCCATCAGGGCAGCGATCTTGGCATCGACGTAGGGCACCCAGCCCAGCGCGACGACCTCGTTGTCTCCACCGTCAGAGCCGGAGTCGGATCCGCACGATGACAAGAGCGCGGAGGTGGCGAGACCGGCCGGGAGGGCCAAGGAGGCTCCGAGGAACCGGCGACGGGAGATGGCTGAACTGCTGGCGGAACCGGGGATAGGCGATGAGTTCATGGGCGTCTCTTCTCGGAATTGGAAAGTGGCAGGCCGAGTAAGTCGTGGAACGTTCCATGAAAGATATGGACCGTGCCCCTCGATGTCAACGGATCCGAGCTGGCAACCGCGAGCCGGCCACCGGCCGCCGGTTGGGCTCCAAGCCAGGAGGAGATGCCCCGTGTACAGTTCAGGGCCGTCATGAACCGAACGCGCGCGGCATCCGGTCGGAGTCACGAGGGTGCGCCAACCATCATCGATGTGGCGCGGCACGCCGGCGTATCAAAGTCCACGGTATCCAATGTGCTGCAGGGCAAGACCAGCGTCGCCGAACCTATCCGTCAGAAGGTCATGGCTGCGGTCGCCGAACTTGACTACCGCCCCCATATCGGCGCCCGGTCGATGCGGCAGCAGCCCCGCGTGCTTGGCGTGGTGGTGGGTGACCTGGCGAACCCTTTCCACGCCGAACTGGCGGCGAAGGTCGAGAACGAGGCCGCGAAACGGGACTACAGCGTGCTCCTCGCCACGACGGGCGGCGTGGGCCAGCGAGAGGCCGCCCGTGTGAGCTCGCTCCTGGGCCATCGCGTGGCTGGGCTGATCTTCCTCTCGGCTCCTCATGGCAACGGTCGATTGCTGCTAGATGGCTCCACACCAGTCGTGTTGGCATCGATCGTGGCGCCGGGCTTCCCCTGGATCGCGGTGGACGATGCGCGCGGGACCCGTGAGGCCGTCGACCACCTGGTCGGCCTGGGGCACGCCCGGATCGGCTTCGTCAGCGCCATGCTCGATGACGAGCTGGCCACCGAGCGGCCTCGGTTCAAGGGCTTCAGTCAGGGTATGCGCGGCGCTGGCCTGACAGTCGCAGGGAGCCACCTCCTCCGCCCGGACCGGAGGGCGGCACGAACCGACTGGTTCGAACGCCTGCGGGTCTATATCGGGCAGCGTGAGCGCCCGACGGCGGTCGTGGCGGCCAACGACCTGATGGCATTGGAGCTGCTCGCGGCGGCTGAGGCCGAGGGGCTTCGCGTCCCTCACGACCTGTCGATCGTCGGGTTCGACAACATCGCCCTCGCCCGGTGGGAGCGGGTCTCCCTCACCACGGTCGCTCAACCCATGGATGCGATCGCCCGTGGCGCGGTCGATCTGGCCATCGCAGCTGCGACCGATGATGTACCGGTGCCCCAGTCCGTCAGGTTGGATCCGCAGCTGATCGTGCGACGGACGACCGCCCACCCCGCGTCTTAACGGTCGGGTCGGGTGGGCGGTTCGGGCTGGCTGTCTGCGGTGGCTTCGTCCGACGAACTGGAGACCTGCAAGCCGCCCATCAGGTCCTGGGGAGTGGCCTTTGCCTTTCGGCCGAGTCGCCTGCTGTTGGTGAGCGCCAACTGGGCGTGAAGCACCTGGCGGATCATCCGTACCTCCTTCGCGATCGGATCGGCATTGCTCGTCGGGTCACGCGTGAATCGTGGCGGCCGTCGCGATGACTGCATCCGCCAGTCGCTCGACCAGATCATCGACCACTAGGGACGTCATCGGCGTGGAAAGGGAGGTGAGGTTTCCGGGAGCCAGCAGCAGATCCCGTTCGTAACACTGCCACCACAGCTTCCGCTGGGTTGTGGCGTCGACTTGAGCGACGCCCTGAGGCGCCGGGCGCAACAGCGACCCTGCCCCCCGGACCTCCCAGCCGTAGGGTTCAATGCGGTCCGCGACCGTCTGGCGGGCGTGTGCGCCAAGCTCGTTGAGCCTGGCCACCTCGTCGGGCGTGAAGAGTTTGAGGGCTGCGGCTCCTGCCGCCATGCTGACGGGGTTGCCGGAGAACGTGCCGCTGTGGGGGAGCGAGCCTGGCTGCGCGGGATCAAGGCAACGCATGAACTCCTCGGTGCCGAGGATCGCCCCGATGGGCAGGCCCCCGCCGATGATCTTCCCGGCGGTGAGCAGGTCAGGAGTTACGCCGTACTCGGCGGCGTAGCCGTGGGGCCCGAGTCGGAGGCTGATGACCTCGTCGATGATGAGGACGATGCCGTACGCAGTCGCCAGCCGGCGTGCCTCACGTACGAACTCAAGGTTCACGGGGATCATTCCTGCTCGATTGGGCAGCAGGTCGATGATGATGGCGGCGTACTTGGTGGGGTCGCGCTCAACGGAAGCCCGCAGGCCCTCGACATCGTTGACGGGCAAGGTTGTCACGTCGTCGATCACGCCGATCGGGACTCCGCGCAAGTACGCCTGGCCGCCTGCGCACAGCGCCGGCTCGGAGGTGCCGTGGTAGCCGCCGAGTGCCATGACCAGGCCGTCTCGACCAGTGATCGCACGGGCCACCCGGAACGCCGACATCACCGCTTCGGTGCCTGAGTTGGTGAAGCGAACCTGGTCGAGCGCGGGGAGGCGACTGAGCAGCGCCTCAGCAAGCTCCCACTCGTGTTCGTTGGGAATCCCGAAGCAGGCCCCGTCGGCGAGGGCACGTTGGCCCGCCTCGACGAGCGCGGGGTGGGCGTTGCCGTGGATCAGGGTCGTGAAGTTGTTGTTGGCGTCGATCAGCTCCCGGCCGCGGTCGTCCCACACCAGGCAGCCCTGCCCACGAACCGCGTAAGGCATGGGGGTGCCGGTATAGAACGTCGATCGGCCGATAGCGCCGGGCAGGAGTGGATATCCGCGAGCGCCGAAGCGCGCGTTCGGATCGTGCTGGGTGGACGACTCGTTGACCGCAGAGGTGTTCATGGGGCCCTTCTCAGCTCTTCATCGGATGGCGTTGCTCAGCGAACCGACTTGCTCGATCTCCACGCGAACCTCGTCGCCGGGGCGCAGCCACAGAGGCGGCTGGCGCTTGGCGCCGATGCCAGCGGGCGTGCCCGTCGCGATCACGTCCCCAGGCTGGAGGGTCAAGAAGGTGGAGATGTAGGACACGATCTCCGCGATCGGGAAGATCATGTACGTGGTGTTGGAGTGCTGCACCACATCGTCGTTGACCCAGGTAGTCAGATCCAGGCTCTGAGGGTCGGGGATCTCGTCGAGGGTGACGATCCAGGGGCCGCACGGCGTGGAGGCATCAACGCATTTCCCTGGGATCCACTGGGTTCCCCGGTACTGAAGGTCTCTAGCCGTGACGTCGTTGAGGACCATCAGCCCCGCCACGGCACCTAGAGCCTCGGACTGGTCCAGGTTGCGGGCCGGCTTGCCGATCACGACCGCTAGTTCCCCCTCGAAGTCGAGGTTGTCGGTCACCTCAGAAAGCTGGATCGCGTCTCTGGGGCCGATCAGGGTGGAGGCGAACTTCGCAAAGATGTCGGGGTGACTCGGCAGTGCGCGACCCGTCTCGGTGAGGTGATCGTTGTAGTTCAGCCCGACGCACAGCACCTTTCCCGGATTCGGGACGGGCGGCACCAGGTGCACGCCGGCGATCCCGCCGACGTATGCGTCAGCGATCTCCTGGGCATCCTTGAGGTGTGTGGCGAGCTCCGGGAGTCGCCCGGCGAATGCGGCGAGCAGCGTCGGCATGCTCAGCTCGCTCGCCTCGGGTGCAACACCCCTGGCGCTCAGCAAGGTCTGTGCGTCGAACACGGTTCCATCGACTACGAATCCCGGACGTACTCGCCCCTCCTGTTCGTAGGAGACAAGTCGCATGGATCCTCCGGAGCTCTCGCGGTTGGCGTGCAGTCGGACGGCACTGGCTGTTTCTCTATCGTCCGCGGCCCTACGCCACCCCTTCTGTGCCGATTCGGGACAGGACGTGAGAGTCTCCGAGGCGGGTCGGACCTGCGCTGACATCCAGAGCGGGAGAGAGTGGGAGCGATGGGAACTGGAGCTCCAGACGTCGGCGCTGAACGGGAGCTGCTGCGATGGCGCAACGCTGTCATCGCCTGCTTCACTGTCGCGGGGCTGACGGTGGCCGCCTGGGGACCGCGCATGCCATCGATCAAGGGGTCGCTCCGCATCGACGCGGGTGAGCTCGGCCTGATCCTGGCGGGTACGACGGTGGGTGCGCTGCTCGGCATGGTTCTGGCTGCGTTCGTACGGCGCCAGCTTGGCGGGCGGCGTGGGGTGGGACTGGCCCTCGGGCTGCTGGCGGTCGCGCTCGCGACGCTATCGAGTGGGCTCGCCCTTAGCGCTGTCCCCCTCGTCGCGTTGGGGTTCGTCATCGTCGGACTCGGCATCGGCCTGATCGAAGTGCTGGTCAACGTCGAGGGCGCGGAGGTCGAGCGGCGCGCCCGCCGAACCTTGATGCCACTCATGCATGGCGCCTGGTCAGTGGGCGTAGCCCTCGGAGCTGGTGTGGGCGCTGCCTGCGAAGCTGCGAATATCTCCGTGGCGCTCCAGTTCGCGGGCGAGAGCATCTTGCTCGCCGTCACGGTGGTGCTCGTCCCGCGAGGTATCCCTGCCGACCGCTATGGACTCGAATCCGCCGCGGCGCCCCGCCACGGCGGTTTCCAGGTGGGCCGCTGGCTGCGGTCCTTCCTGGCCCAACTTGACGCCCGACTGGCTCTGATCGGGCTCGTCATGCTCGGGGTCGAGGTCGGAGAGGGCTCAGCGAGTTCGTGGCTCTCCCTGTCAGTGACGGATGGTCACGGCGGCACCGCCCGGTTTGCGGCGGTGATGTTCCTGGTCTTCGCCACCGTCGAGGCCACCGCGCGTCTGGCTGGTGGTCCGATCGTGGATCGGATCGGCCGGGTCAACGCCGTGCGCTGGACGGCTGGGGTGGGGGCTGTCGGCGCACTGATGTTCATCGCCAGTGACGCAATGGCTACTCAGCTCGTCGGGATCGCACTTTGGGCCGTGGGCGTCTCGTTGGGATTCCCGCTCGGGATGTCGGCGGCGGCGACCGGTGCCAACGCGGCCGTCCGCGTGTCGGTCGTGGCCTCCTTGGGCTACCTCGCCAACCTCGCCGGACCCCCCATCGTCGGACACGTGGCCGACAACGTCGGGTTCCTGAAGGCGCTGTTGATCGTGGTGGCGTTCCTCCTCGTCGCCGCGGCCTCGGCACCGGCCCTGCGAGAGCCCCGAGCCGACTGACCGCTGCTAGCCTGACGGCCGGAGGGGAAGGCTGTGCAGACGGATCGCGTTTCCTGGAATGACGGGTCGTGGACCCATGCACCCGCCCACGTCGAGCCCGACGGCGGCGACCTGCTGGTCACGGCGGTCGAAGGGTCCGATGCCTGGCGGGTGACGTCGTACGGCTTCGTTCACGACTCGGAACACGCGCTGGTGCAGCGACTCGGGAGTGAAAGTGCCGTCGAGGTCACCTTCACCGCGGACCTCACCGAGCAGTTCGACCAGGCGGGCCTGTTCCTCAGGGCCTCGTCGGTTCAGTGGGTGAAGGCCGGACTTGAATACGCCGACGGGATGACGCAGTGTGGTGTGGTCGTGACGGATGGACGATCGGACTGGTCGTCCTCGCCCGTCCCCGGCTGGGCTGGGCGACGAGCCACTATCCGTGCGAGTAGGGCGGGCGACGCAGTCACGATCCGAGCGCGGGTCGACGACGAGCCCTTCCGGTTCATACGCCTGCTTCCGCTCGATCCCCGCGTCGACATCGACGCGGGGCCCTTCTGCTGTGCGCCGTCACGTTCCGGCCTGACGGTCCGGTTCCACTCATGGAACACCACAGCTCCCGACCAATCACTTCACTAAGGGCGACAACGCAGGTGGCGCAGTCTGGTGCAGTTGCTCGACGCGGCTGCCGACGGGGGTCACCCATGCGAGCGGTTGCCACACCGAGGGCTCCGGCGAAACTCCGTCGGAATGGTCGGCTAGGGCCAGGTGAATCCGGTCGCTTCCGGTGCCGGTTAAGCTCGTCATCTGGAAACGCCCCCTCTACTCGTGCCTCGCGACGGTGCTCGTGCGCCGCCTACCCAACATGAATAGGTCGTCGGTTCGATTCCGACAGGCGGCTCCAACCACCTGTGTGTTGACCTGCGGAAACTCTCCGCGCTGGCCCTCTCTGCCGTGCCCGGTCCTGGGTGTGGCCCACCAGTCAGGCTTCTGCCGCCCAGGGGCCTTGCTTGGTGTTCGGCTCCTCGGTTGGAGCTCGAGCCGAGCACAGCGGTCCGGCGCGCTGGCGCCAACTATCCTCAAGACGGTCTAAACTACATAACGGACCGCCGTATTATCTAGTTTAGACCGTCTGTGAGGGCTTCCGGTGCACTCCTTTATCGACCTTGACCGAACCCTCGGCGCGGTGCCAGCGCCCTTGGTGATGACGTTGCGCGACATCGACCGCGGCCAAGGCAGTGAAGGCCTCTACCTCAACCAGGTGCCTGACCTACTGACCGAGCTGGCCAATCGCGCCCGGGTCGCGAGCATCACCGCGTCGTCTGCCCTCGAGGGCGTCATTGTCAACAACCGCAGCCGTGCGGCCGCCATCATCGCCAACAAGCCCATCGCGCTGCGCACCCGCGGCGAACAAGAGCTCGCCGGCTACCGCGCTGCTCTTGACTACTTGTTCGCCGAAGACTGGCGTCCCCTGAACGTCGGCATGCTTCTTCACCTGCACCGACTGCTGTTCGCAGAGACCAAGACCACCGGTGGGTCCTTCAAGGAGAGCGACAACCTTGTCGTCGACCGGTCTCCTGACGGAATCCAGACCGTCCGCTTCAAGCCCGTGCCTGCCGCTCGCACCGAGTACTACGCCGCCGACCTCATCGACCGCTATGCCGATGCAGTCAGGGCAAACCGTCACCACCCCGTGCTCCTCGTCGGCCTGTTTGTCCTAGACCTGCTCATCATCCACCCGTTCGACGACGGCAATGGTCGCGTGGCACGAGCGCTGACGAACGCGCTGCTCGCGGAGGCCGGCTATGGGGTGGGCCGCTACGTGTCGCTCGAACAGCTCATCGCCGAGTCGGCCGACGACTACTACCAGGCGTTGCTCGACTCAACCCACGACTGGAACGACCACGCCAACGACCCGTGGCCCTGGCTGAAGTACTTCGGTCAGCTTCTCGCTCGCGGCTACGCCCGGTTCGCCGAGGGTGTCGCTGCCGATAGGTCTGGCGGGACGAAATCCGAACGCGTCCGTGAGCACGTCTTGAGGTACGGTGCGCCCGTCTTTGCCATCTCCGATGTCAGAGCCGCGCTACCGGGAATCAGCGATCCGACCATCCGACTCGTCCTCAATGAACTCAAGGACGAAGGGCGCCTCAAGCCGCAGGGCACAGGACGCTCCGCCGTCTGGCTGCGGGTGACCACCTGAGCGACTCCGCACAGACAACCGGAGGCGCTGCTCGACGTGCGCGGCCGCGGCGGGAAGGCAGTCACCCGAGGCCGGTGAGCCTGACTCCTGAGTGGGTCTTGTAGCGCCTGTTGACGGCGATGAGGTTGGCCGTCATGGCTTCGACCTGCCCTGCGTTGCGAAGCCGCCCGCCATAGACGCCGCGCATCCCGGGTAGCCGGCCGACGAGGGCCTGCACGTGGTCGGTCGCGTCACGAACGCCTCCCAGGACAAGGGCGTCAGTGTCCAGGGTCGCCACGTCGAGGTCGAGGAGAAGCTGTGCTGAGACATGGTGGAATGCGCCGACAGCCGACCTCGTCTTGGCCGCACTCGACGGATTGTCCTTCCAGCAGGTGACGCTCCGTGGCCCGGGCGAGACACGTGCCGCCCTCGGCCGGCTGATCGAGCTGCTGCGCCAGTTCCGCCCGTGAGCGCTTGTCCCGATCCGCAGAGAGGCATGTCGTGATGCTGTCGGGCTCAGGCGGCTTCGGGTCTGCCCCACCGACGCCGAGCCGAATGGGGTGGCAGACTCACACGATGAAGGCGATAGAGGCCATCACCAACCTGCACACCAACGACATCGAGCGGGCCCGGGAGTTCTTCAGGTTCCTCGGGCTCACCGAAGACGGGATGGACCAAGGATGGGTCGCCCGGTTCACCTCCGCGGACTCGGGGGCCTGCGTCCAAGTCGTGACGCGAGACGCGACGGCGCCCGAAGACTCCGTCATGACCATCAAGGTCGATGACGTCGACGCCGCCTACGAAGAGGCGCAACGGCGCGGCTACGAGATCGTGCACCCGATCACCGACGAACCGTGGGGAATTCGTCGATTCTTCGTCCGGAGCCCTGACGGACACGTGATCAATGTGGCCTTGCATCGCTCCTGAGGGAGAACCGCAGCGCCTCGACCGCGACAGCGCCGCAACAAGGTCCCTCGCTCCCTCGTGATGCCCGATCAGTCGGGCCGGTGCAGGGTGGCGAGGCCGCCGCTGTCGAGCGGCGCTACGTTCCAGGACTGGTGCGCCGACCGCTCCGTCGGCGAGCAGCGGATGGTGAGTCGGTGCGGCGTCTCGAGGAAGACCACCTGGATCTCGAGGGTGCCGTCGTCGGTCCAGCCGTACGACGACGCGACCGGCACCGTGCCTCCGAGGGCGTCGGCGGGCTCGCTGACCGCCCACTGCTCGTGATCCGCGCGAACCGTCAGGGAGTTCCTCGCCTCCTCGAGAGTCACCTGGAGCGAGCCCTCCTCCCAGCCGAGGGACACGGAGGTGAGCCGGCCTCCGGGTTGCTCGCGCTCCACCTTGGGGAGCGGGAACGTGCCCGAGAAGGCATCGACTCCTGTCTCGGCCGCGGGACGTCCACTCGGTGTCGCCAGGCCGAGCGCGGCCAGGCGGCGTACGAGCTTCTCCTCCGCCTCCGTGCCCGGTTCCACGTTGTCGAACGCGGGCAGCAGGTGGGCCCACACGTGGTCGAGCAACTGCTGGGTCGACTCGGTCCCGGCGGTGATGGCGACGACCGCGTCGTGCTCGGGCAGGACGATGCTGAACTGGCCGAAGGCGCCGTCGGCCCGAAAGCCGTGGCGCGAGACCCAGAACTGGAAGCCATAGCCCTGCTGCCAGTCGACGGCGTCCTGCCGTGGGGTCGCCACCTGGGCCGAGGTCGCCTCGTCGACATAGCTCTCGGGAAGGAGCTGCCGACCGTCCCAACGACCGCCTTGCAGATAGAGGAGCCCGAGCTTGGCGATGTCCTCGGTGCGCGCGAAGAACCCGGTGAAACCAAGCTGACGGCCCGGCGGGTAGGCGTGCCAGCCGACCCGGCCGATGCCGAGTGGGTCGAGGAGACGAGGTCGCAGGTAGTCGGTGAGCGTCATGCCACTGCGGCGCTGGATGATCGCGCCGAGCGTGTAGGTGCAGGGCTGGCTGTAGGTGAACCAGCTGCCTGAGCTCTCGGTCGGAGGGTTCGACAGGAAGCCCCGCACGGGCTCGGCGTGGTCGACGGTCAGGGCGTCGGGCCACATGTCGTGGTCGTGGCCGGCGGCCATCATGGCCAGGTCGCGCAGCGTGATCGCGCGGGTCCGGTCGTCGGTGGCGACGTCGGCGAGATCGGGAAGGTGCGAGACGACCGTGTCCTCCAGCGCGACCAGCCCCTCCTGGACGGCGAAGCCCAGCGCGGTCGAGGTGAAGCTCTTGCTCACCGAGTAGAGCAGCCGCGTCCGCTCGGCCGTGTGCGGCGCCCACCAGCCCTCGGCAACCACGTGGCCGCGCCGCACGATCATGACGCTGTGCACCTCGACGTCGGGGTCGGCATCGACGGCGTCGACGAACGCCAGGACGGCGCAGGCATCGACGCCCTGGGCCGACGGTGTGCTGCGGGGCAGGCTGCTCATGGGGTCAGCCTAATGACGCATCAGTGTGCGGCTGTTGGCGCATCATGATGCGCTACGATGCCCTGGTGCGGACCACCGTGAATCTCGACCCGGATGTCGAGGCTGCCGTCGAACGACTGCGTCGCGACCAGGGGGTGGGGGTTTCTGAAGCGGTGAACGCGCTCGCCAGGCGCGGGATCGCCTCGTCTGGGCGCGCCGACTTCGTGTTCACCCCGATGACCTTCTCCGTCGGCCTCGCCATCGACGTCACCGACACCGCGCAGGCCCTCGAGCTGCTCGACGAGCTCGACGCGGGGTCGCGATGATCGTCGACGCCAACCTGCTCCTCTACTCCGTCGACGTCGACTCGCCCCACCATGGCCGGGCTGTGGAGTGGCTGTCCTCGGTCTTGACCGGCGAAGTACGAGTAGGGCTCCCAGTCCAGACGGTCGGTGCATTCGTGCGGATCGTGACGCATCCTCGCGCAGCCCAGCGGCCCCTGACGGTGGAACAGGCCTGGGAGGTCGTCGACGGCTGGCTGGCCTCGCCCGTCGCCTGGGTCCCCGCTGCCAGTGTGCGAACGCTCCGCATCACGCGTGACTTGATGGTTCGGCACCATCTCGGCTCCGGGATGGCCACCGACACCCAGCTGGCCGCGCTCGCGCTGGAACACGGCGTTCCGGTCGTGTCCGCCGACAGCGACTTCGCGCGCTTCCCGGAGGTCACCTGGATCAACCCGGTCGCCTCGCGAGAGCGTCAGACTCCTCAAGCCTGAGAGTTCGACGCCAGGGCCGACGGTTCAGGCGACGGCAGGGGACAGGTCGACGCTGGACAGCCGCTCGCGGGCCTCACGCTCGATGAGGATGGCCAGATAGCCGCGAACCTTGGAGAACTCGTAGCGGTGATAGAGGTCCATCACCTCGGTGGTGACTCGCTCGCGCGGCACCTGGGGGAAGCGCTTCTGCAGCAGTGCGATGACATGCTCAAGCGCTCGGACCTCATGGTCTTCCATGAACTTCATGGAACAGGTCCGTGAACACCCTGGCAAGCCTCTGTGTCTTCACTCTCACGTCTTTGCTTCCCGCCGGTCACACCAGTCACTTCAGCCGCCGCGCGTTCAGCCAGATCTCCCGGAAGTCGCGCTCACGCTCGGCCAGCTCGACCTGGGACCCGGCATAGAGCATCCCCAGGGCGAAGGTGTCCTTGCCCTCCGCTCGCGCCGCACCGGCGAGCTCTCGGAGCTTCCCGCCGGCGACGACCGCGTCCCGGTGGTCGCCGAGGGTGTGGTGGATCTGTTTGGCGGCCCGACCCCGGCGGGCGGTTCGGCCATCCCCGAGCGGCTCGATCGCCGCAGCGGCGTAGCGCGCCCGCTTGGCCGCCTTGCGGACCTCGTGCAGACGCTCCTCGTGGCCCTCGGCGCCGGCCCGCTTGCTCGTGACCTTGACCGAGCGTTCCAAGTCGGACCACGTCGTCAGTGCCGCCGAGGGCAGGTGCTTGGTCGCCGCCTTGTCTGCCTCGGCGGACCACGGGGCGGCATCCGCCCACGAGTCCAGGGTCCCCACGAGGGTCCGGTAGCGATCTCCCCCGAGATCGACCAGCACTCCCTGGAAGGCGGTTCGGTGCGCCTGCCTGAGACGACTGTCGACCCAGCGGGCCTGCGCCGAGGTGGCGACACCCGGTGGCAGGGCTGCCATCCGAGCGTGGAGATGTTCCTGGAGCACCTCGAGGTCACGCGCGTGCCCCAGGCTCTTGCCGAGCCACTTCAGCTCTGCGGCGACTGCCACGGCGGCGGGCTCGTCGAAGAGGCCGTTGAAGGCGGTGATGACCCCACGGAGGCGGCGGCTCGCGACCCGCATCCGGTGGACGGCGTCAGGGGCATTGGCCCGCACGAGCGGGTCGAGCGCCTTGAGGTCTCCC
>Ga0209023_10005947_pt1 | contig 13078 bp, 12 predicted proteins | sample LakOneMetagenome_FD_187468 | JGI IMG/M metagenome (GOLD analysis project Ga0209023, IMG submission 187468) | Freshwater and sediment microbial communities from Lake Erie, Canada (SPAdes) (version 2) | ecosystem: Environmental > Aquatic > Freshwater > Lentic | place: Lake Erie, Canada... | reverse complement strand
GCCGCCCCCGGCGCCGAAGTTGGCTGCGTTGCCCACGAAGAGGTTCTGCACGATCGTGGCGTCGCTCACGTTGACGATGGAGATGCCGCCACCGTCGTGCGTGGTCGCCTTGTTCCCGCTCACGTGGTTGTTCATGAGCACCGGCTGGCCTGCGGCGAAGAGATCGATGCCGCCCCCGGTCTCGGCCCGGTTCCCGGTGATGGTGTTGCCCCGGATCTCGGTGGCGCCCGCGGCGCGGACGTAGATCCCTCCGCCCGCGCCTCCCGAGCAGCCCTGCTGCGTGTTGGCCGAGATCGTGTTCGAGGCGATGAGCGCCGAGCTGCTCGCAGCCGAGAGGCCCGAACCGGAGCACGAGTGGTTGGCGGTGATGACGTTGTTCGTGATCGTCGGTGAGCCCGTCGAGATCTGCACCCCTCCCCCTTCGAACGGATCGAAGCCGTTCTTCACGGTGAAGCCCTGAAGGGTCGCCGCCCGAGGTTCGTTCCGAGTGAAGCGGACGACCGGAGCCAGGCCCCGACCGTCGATCGTGGTCTGGCCCGGGCCGGCGACGGCGAGGACCGTGATGGCCTTGCCGAGGAAGTCGAGGTTCTCGAGGTAGGTGCCCGGGTACACGCGGACCGTGTCACCGTTGTTGGCCGCCACGATCGCGTTCTGGATCGAGCCGCCGTTGAAGACCGAGAGCGTCGCGGCTGACGCTGATGGCGCCGCCATGGTGCAGAGGCCGAGCGTGCTGAGCACGATGACCATGGCGATGGACGCGACGAAGCCGCGCCGAGGGGTCGTACCGATCATGAGGTTCTCCTTGTTCGCTGCCGGAAGTGCGCTGCCAGGAAGACTCGTCACTCCGCCGTTGGTGCGATCCGTCTCGTTCGGTGCGGGCAGTGTGCTGACGGGCGGCGCGGTCACCAAACGAATTTCGATTCGATGACAGCCGCGGCGAAGCCCGCCAGCCACGACCTCTCCGGCGACGGACTGATGCCAGGAGGACCGGCGATCAGGGGATCAGGGGATCAGGACGACCCGACCGAAGGACTGCCGGCTCTCGATGTAGGCGTGCGCCGCGGCCGCGTCGGCGAGCGGGTACGTGCGATCGACGATCACGGTCAGCTCGCCGGCGGTGATCGCGGCGAGGTGCGCGGCGATCAGGTCGTGGACCCGGGGACCGCCGAGGATCAGCTCGGCGCCGAGGAAGACGCCCGTGAGGCTCTGGTTGTTCCCCGCATCGTGGAGATGTCGAGCGGTTGGCCGGCGTCGCGACCGGCATCACCGACCGTGTTCACGCGTCCCCGATGGGCCAGGCAGTGGAGGCTCTTCTGCAGAGTCTCCGGTCGTCCCCCTCGGGACGACGACAGCCGACAACGGTACCGACGCGAACCCTCGTCGCAACCGGGATCAAACGACAGCAGAAGGTGACTCCCCGCTCAGGAACGGTCGCGGCGGCCCCGCTTGGCTGCGTAGAGGGCGATGTCGGCGCGGTTGAGCGCGTCGTCGTCCAACGCGTCAGATGCATAGGCCACACCCACACTCATGCCGACGATCACCGCGTTCCCATCGATGTCGATGGCACGAACGACCTCGCGCCGCAATCGACCGGCGAGGGCCTCGGCGCCGCGCTGGTCGAGCCCCGGGCAGATCACGGCGAACTCGTCGCCCCCGAGGCGCGCGACGTGGTCCTCGCGGCGCACGGCCCCCGCGATCCGCTCGGCCACGGCGCGCAGCACGCGGTCGCCAGCCGCGTGACCCAGCGCGTCGTTGACCGGCTTGAACTCGTCGAGATCGCAGAACACGATCGCCCCAGGACCATCCTCGGCGTCGAGCCTCTCGAAGAAGCCACGCCGATTCGCCAGTCCCGTGAGGGCATCGGTGCGCGCCGTGCGCGCCAGCTCGGTGCTCTGGGCCGTCCACCGCAGGACGAGCTCGGCCATCGTGCGGATCTGGCCCACGCCGAACTCGTGATGCGCCGGCGTGCGCCCGTCCCCCGCAGTCAACACGGTGATCAGCGCCGGCTCGGCCCCGCCCCATTCCAGCGGTTCGACCCGGAGCTCGTTGACGGAGAGCGCTGCGGCCAGTCCCTGGCGGTGCGCGTCGAGATCGGCGACGGCTGTCTCGATCCCGGCGCCGACGATGCGCGCCCGGTCCCACGGCGATCCGTCAGCCGCACCGTGGACCAGTTCGACCGGCGCGCCGGTGCTGCACCAGTGCAGGCAGCCAGCCACGAGCCAGCTGATCCCGACCTGCGTCCCCCAGTCGCGCCAGAGGACGAAGTCGCAGACGCGCCGGAGCACCGCCTCGGGGGCTTCGCCGGCCACCAGGGCGTGGATGACGTCCTCGACCACCGTTTGGCGCTCCGGTACCAAGCGGCCCCAGATCACTGCGCCGGGCTCGCCGAACACATCTGCCGCGCGACCGATCACCTCGAGCTCGAGCCAGCTGCCATCGGCATGGAGGGTCCGGAAGGTCGTGACCCCGAAGGCGAAGGCTCCACCGCCGGCGAGCCAGCTCATCGAGAGCAACGCCCGGTCCAGATCGTCCGGGTGGACCCGGTCGAACACCACCGTCCCCACCAGGTCCTCGCCCGCGCATCCGAGGTGCTCCTCGGTCGCCGGGCTGACGTAACGGATCACGGCGTTGCCGTCGACCATGACAACGACGTACGGACTGGCCTCCAGGACCTCGGCCAAGAGGTTCGCGTCGGGTCTCGGCAGGTCATCCACGGTCGCATTCTGGTCCACGGAGACGCCGTCACCCGAGGTCCGGCGCCGGGCCTGGAAGCCGGGTGCCCGCCCGCCGACGGGCAGCCCGTCGTCGCTCGAGTCGAGCCGGTGCGGCGACGGGAGCCGCCGGCTTCAGGAGCTGAGCTGTCCGAGCGGGCTGGTGCGCCACTGGTCGAGCAGATCCTGGACGTGGCGGTACACGAAGGATGCACCCTCTTCCGTCAGCTCGTGGCGACTGAACCCGCCGGACTCGACCCCGATCGTGGCCAGTCCAGCCGCCCGAGCGGCCTGGACGTCCCAGATCGAGTCGCCCACGACGAGCGCCCGCCGCGCATCCACGTTCCCCGCCGCCAACGCCGCGTTGAAGATGTCGGGCGCCGGCTTCGACGCATCTGCGTCGTCAGCGCTGGTCGCGGCATCGATGACGTCGGCGACGCCGAGCCGTTCGATCATCATCTCGACGTGCGCGGCGGGAGCGGAGCTGGCCAGCACCACCCGGAGCCCTGCGTCGTGCAGGACGCCGAGGAGCTCCGCGGCACCCGGGAACACGATCACCTCGTCCACGAGCGCCTCGTAGTGGTGGCGCCAGCGGTCCGCAGCACCATCGTCCTCGTGGCCGAGGATCTGCTCGGTGAGCTGATCGCCACCCATCCCGATCAGCCGGTGGATCACGTTCATCGCGGCCCAGTCACCGCCGTCGCGCAAGGCCCGCGACCAGGCGAGGGTGTGCAGGTAGTTGGAGTCGACGAGCGTGCCGTCGACGTCGAACAGCACACCTGGCTCGGCGCTCATGCGGGCGGGTCGTCTTCGCGGTTGGCCGCGGCCTGCGCCTCGCCGGTCCGCTGCTTGGGGTTGCTCGGATCGTCGGCCTCTTCGGCCGGCGTCGGTTCCCGCTCCGGGTCGCGGTCGCCTGGTTGTGGGTTCGGCATCGGTTCGTCCTCTCGTCGAGTGCCGGCCCCTACCCACTCGCCGCCCATCGTGACCTGATCGCAGTCGAGCACGCCCGGTCCAGCTGCCGTGCCGAGCGGACTACTGCCAGTACCACCCGCCGACTGCCCGGGAGGCGGACACGTGCCACAGGATGTCGTCCCGGGTGGCGCTGTCGTTGGTGGGTTGGCCGAACTGGCCGACGATCCCGGCGCGATCGTTGGCGACCTGTTGGAACTGGTCCACGGTGGTGAAGCCGGTACCCGACTGGCCGCGGATCATCCCCTCCCACAGATCGGACGTCGGGTCTGCGCCACGGAAGTAGATGTCGCTGTACCCGTCGCCGTCGAAGTCGCCGACGTTGAGCTCGTAGACCCCCGTCGATGCGGCACCGATGGCGATCTGCGTGAACGATCCCTGGGTGGCGGTGCCGTACCAGGCGTTCAGCGTCCCCGTTGCGGCGTTGCGCCAGAACAGGTCGGTGCGTTTGACGCCGCTCTCCGCGCCGTTGAACTGGCCCGTCACGACGGTGCTGTACACGGGAGGCGGCGACGCGTTCGCCGACGAGAAGGCGCCCGCATTGCTCGTGCCCGAGAGCGCCTTGACGTTGGTGCTCGACCCGCTCGGCGGCACGAGGAGCACGTCGTCTAGAGCATCGCCGTCGAAGCTGCCGGCGATCGGCGTGAAGTTGCCGTCCACGGGATCGTTCACGTTGCCAGTGGCGGTGGCGGTGACGGTCGCGGTGGAGAAGGTGACCGGAGAGGCGTCGGGGCCCGGCGCCGCGCTCATGCCGGACAGCACCAGGTGGCCGCCACTGGGCTTGGACAGGTAGGCATCCTGGTTGCCGTCGCCGTCGAAGTCGCCGGAGACCACGTGCTCGTAGCCTGCGCCCGGCGTGATCACCCTGCGAGTGAAGAGTGAGGTCGAGGCGACGTCGGTGGTGTGGAGGTCGCCGCGGCCGTACCAGACGGCGCTCGTATCGCCGCTCCCGTTGCTGTACCAGAGGATGTCGGCCTTGCCGTCGTGGTTGAAGTCCGCGACCGAGACTTCATCCGCTTGCGCCTGCTCGGGCTGACCGCCCGGCACAGAGCTCCCGTGTTCGTCGAACTTGCCGAGTGCCCGTGCGTAGTTCACGTCGTTGGCGACGGGATAGCTCAGGTCGGCGCGGCTGAAGGTGCCGTCGCCTTGACTGAACCAGATCGCGTCGCAGCCCCCGCCTGGCGACCACCAGAGGATGTCACTCGAGCCGTTCCCGTCGAAGTCGCCGACCTTCGTGCGGTACTTGCTTCCTTGATCCTCGACGAGGTCCTGGCCGATCTTCTTCTGGAACGAACCCGCAGGCCCACCGAACCAGAGGCCGGCGGTCGGGGTGCTGCCGCTGTTCAGGGTGTCGAGGAACGTGAGCGCCTCCCCGACGCCATGGTCGAATTGCTGCGACTCGGCCGTGGCGGGCACGTGACCGAAGCCGCACCGTCCGCGGAGCTCGACCTGCAAGTTGTTGTCGCGCAAGGAACCCGCGGTCTGCCGGTCGAAGTCGAACTGGCCGGCGCTGAAGCGTTCAGCCGGGACGGGGGCGCCATCATGCTCGAGTGGGCTGGTCATGTCGTACTCCCAGATCTGCAACTGCACCGGCGCCGCCGACGACAGGACTTGCCGACCAGCTGGCTGGTTGATCTGGCCCGGGATCGCGAACGCATCGGCGATGAAGCCGCCCCCCATGGCGACGGTGCCGTTCACCGTGCTCGTCGGGTCGTAGTTCGCCCCCAACGCGGTGATCGCCCCCGCAGATGCTCCAACGAGGAACACCTTCGACGAGGCGGCGGACAAATGACCGCCCGCCCCGTTGCGGATCCACGCAACGGCGTCCTTGACGTCTTTGACGGCGTTCGTCCGCGCCGACTGGAAGACCGCCATGAGCTCGTCGTAATCCGGCGTGCCGTTGCCGTCGCTGTCGGCCGCGAGCGGAGTGCACTCCGCTGGAGGGTTGGGCGCCCCGACCGTCGGGACGAGCGTCGCTGGCGGAGGCCACGTGGCCTTGTTCGTGAGGGTGCCCGCGACTTCGAAGCGCTGCGTGCAGTGGACGAGGAGGTTGAACATCTGGAGCGCTGACCAACTGTTCTGCGTCCACTGCGGGATGTTCCGGATCGTCTTGAACAGATCTTGGCGGTAGTCGATGACTGCGACCACGTAGCCCTTCTCGGCGAACGCGCTTGCGTAGCGATCGAGATCGGCGTTGCGTCGACGTCCGACGCCGTTGCTGTCGTTGGTCCCCGCCCAGCCGCCAGGGTGCACGAGCACGATCGTCTTCTGGTTCGCGGTGGGAGGGTCCTTCCAGTACAGGTCGGCGCGACACTGCGCCTGCGGCATCGTGCCCCAGAACCATGGAGCGGGCCGGTAGTACGGGCCGGTCTGGTACTCGGGATAGCAGTCGTCACTGCCGCTCAGCGCGGTGTAGGTCAACGGTGCACCGCCGGGCCCGCCGCTGTCCCCACTCACCTTGAGGTACGAGTACTGCCATTCCACGTCGAGGCTGGGCGGGTAGAAGTAGTACTCGTACCCACCGCTTGTGCTGCCGTGGTAGCCGCTGCTCGACGTGAACTTCTTGTACTCCGAGGCCGCTGCCTCGTTCTGGGCTCGCAGGGCAAGGCCGTAGTTCGGTATCGAGGCATCAAGCCAGCCTTGGACGGTGTCAGCTAGCGACTTGGGCCCGTTGCCGTTGCTCGCGAGCACATAGCTCGTGCGCTGGGACGGGTCGGTCGCGACCTCAGGCGTTGGCGGGCACGTCTGTGTCGTGTGTTCGATCAACGATCCGTTCGGCGAAGGCCCTGGCCAGATGGTGAACGCCGGGTTCGTGCCGGAGTTCTGCCACGTCTCGGAGACGCGACGGAGTTGCATCGCCGGGGCCGTCGCGCAGTTGCCCTGGCTGCTCTCGAGCGAGAGCCGGAGGGTTGCGTCCAGGATCCTCACCATCGAGGCCGACGACCCGAACTGGGTCATGTCGAAGTGGAGGAAGCCGCGTCGCTGGAAGATGTTCGTCCCCGTCTGCACGGTTGCCTCGCTCTGGTGGGGGTTGTTGAACCCGGCCACCGCGTACGTGTCGTCGAACGGCGAGCCGGAGCCCGAACCCACCACGTTGACCGACGGGTCGACGCGCACCGGGTACACCCGCGCGGGATCGTCGAGCCAAGCCCGCTCGAGCGCCACCTCGAGCGCCACTGCGCCCTCGTGGTCGACGAGGGAGTACGTCACGCTGCCTGTCGGTGCCCGCCGTGCTTCGGGGTCGGCGCTGCCGTCTTCCATCCACCCGGCCGGGATCACGGCCTTCACGGTCGCGCCGGCCTTGAGGAGCACGTCTCCCGACGGCGAGAGCGACGGGGTGAGTCCCTCCAGGTGGAGCGGGAACACGTAGCGATCGGACGCGGCCGCGGAGTCCAGCACCAACGTCTCCTTCAGGCCTTGCGCCTGGGACTGGAGCTCGATGGACACGCCGGGGACCGCCTGGGGGAACGCCACCGTGTCCTTGCCAAGCCGATGCTGCCGCGACGACTTGGGCGTCGTCGCCGGCTTGGCGCCCCGTCCTTCGCCCTTCGAGCGAATGCTCGTGGCGCCGGCGAAGGACCAGCCGACGGAGGTGGAGGGGTCGATGCGAACCCGCGCGAGGTCGGTGGCGTTGACGTCGCTGGCGATCGACGCCGAGAAGGCGTTCGCACCGATGGTGGTGCCGGCCGCAGTGTCCTTCAACGTGGGGTCGATGCGCTCCCACGTCGACCCGGTCCAGTAGTTCTGCGGCTCCTGGGACATCGTCGTCCTGTACGTGCTCGGGCCCGACACCACCGTCGTGGAGTTGGCCGTGCGCAGCTCGGGCACCTCGTCGCCGGGCTTGCGGTTGCTGATCACGTCAGCGGCGGCCATCGCCGCGAGCGACTCTTCGTCGGCCGCGGCGCCGGAGCGGGCGCGGGCGTTCATCTGCGCGCCGGGCCCGCCCGCCTGCGGCCGGGTCGCCCATGCGCCGTCGCTGGGAAGCGCGACCGCAGTCAACGCCACGAGCACGCCGGCCACCGCCCCGATGTTCCTCCACCGCCGCCTCGCCGCCCGGCGGCTCCGACCCGCCGGATCCGCCCCCGCCACCGTGCGTGTGCTCTGCCGTTCGTTCACATGACCACCCTTTGACGTCGCCCCATTACCGTGCGAGACCATAGCCCGCACTGCTTGGACAGGAGCGTCCCATCATCAACGTCCTCTTCGGGCTGCGTTCCAGCGCTGGCCGACGTGCTCGGATGGACCCGCCGCCCGCCGCTCGACGGCGCCCACACCACGCGGGACGCCTCGGAAGGACCGATGAGTCGGCGTCGCGAAAGGAGTCGAAACCGCCATGACCAAGGTGTTGACCCACATGTGCATGTCCCTGGACGGGTTCGTCGCGCAGCCCGACGACAACCCCGCCGAGCTCTTCGACTGGTACTGGGGCGGTGAGGTCGTGGTGCCGAGCGCGCAGGAGAGCATGAGCTTCTCTGTCGATGCCGCAGCCGCCCCGATGCTGCGCGAGCTCACGTCGGGCTGTGGTGCGATCGTCGCCGGCCGTCGGCTGTTCGACCTGACCGACGGCTGGGAGGACAACCATCCCGCCGGCGCGCCGGTGGTCGTCGTGACCCACCGGCCGCCGCCGGACAACGCCGAGAAGCGGTTCCCGCGGACGACGTTCGTCGGCAGCGTCGAGCAGGGAGTCGTGGAGGCGAAGAAGATCGCCGGCGACCGGTTCGTCACGATCGCCAGTGCCGCCATCCTCCAGCAAGCGGTGAACCTCGGCCTCGTCGACGAGATCTGCGTCAGCCAGGTGCCGGTGCTGTTCGGCACGGGCATCCGCTACTTCGGCGAGCTCGTCGGTGGCCATGTCCTGCTCGAGGACCCTGTCGTGGTGCAAGGCACCCGGGCGCTGCACCTCCGCTACGCCGTGCGGCGCTGACGGCTGGAGCCCCTCATTCCGCTGCGGTCCGAGATGAGCGTCGTGCAGGAGGTCGGGACGGTCGACGCGCGGGTCAGCGGGTCTCGACGGCCTTGCGGGCGCGATAGGCGCTGACCGCCGCCCGGTTCCCACAGCCCGCGTCGCAGAAGCGCTTCGAGCGGTTCTTCGACAAGTCGATGACGACGTTGTCGCAGTCGTCGAGCTCGCACAGCCGCAGCCGGCCCAGTTCGCCGTCACGGATGACGTCGACGAAGGCCATCGCCGCCTCGACCGCCATCCGCGACGCGAGCGGTGCATCGGCGGGGGTGGCGTGCAGGTGGAAGGGCCAGCCGTCGTGGCGCACGAGTTGGGGCAGCGCGTTCTCCTCCCGCAGGAGCCGATTGACGGTGGCGACGATCTCGTCCTCGTCCGCCTCCCAGAGACGTCGCAGGGTCGGGCGCAGCGCGCGCACCGAACGCAGCTCCGCCTCGGTCCGCTCGTGCCGGCCGGTCCACTGGTGAGCCTGCAGGAAGGCGTCGAGCGCCGCGATGTCGGCGAGACGCTCGCCTTGTCGCCCGGCCGTGTTCACCAGTGCGGCCGCAGACACCAGTGCCGCCACGGTGTCATGGGCAAAGATCACGTTGACTCCTGTCCTGGTCTCGACCTAGCGTCACAACCGTACCGTCCTGTTGCTCATTACTGGAGATCATCGTGCCATCAGAAGGAAAGGCGGGCATCGGTCTGGGTCTCGCGCTGCTCTCCGCGGCGACCTTCGGCACGTCCGGCACCTTCGCTCGATCCCTCACCGATGCCGGGTGGTCAGCCGAAGCCGCCGTCATCGCCCGGGTCGGGATCGCCGCCGCCATCCTCGCGGTGCCCGCGGCGGTGGCGATGCGAGGCCGCTGGCACGTCGCCCGGCGATCGACGAGGTCGGTGGTGCTCTACGGGCTCCTGGCGGTCGTCACCGCCCAGGTCTGCTTCTTCAACGCCGTCCAGCACGTCCCCGTCGGGGTCGCCCTCCTGCTCGAGTACGCCGGCATCATCGGGGTCGCCGGGTGGATGTGGGCCGTGCACGGCGATCGTCCGCGGCGACTGACTGTCCTCGGGTCGCTCGTCGCGGTCGTCGGACTCATCCTCGTCCTCGACCTGACCGGCAACGCCGCTCTCGACCCGGTCGGCGTGGCCTGGGGCCTCGGCGCCGCGGGCGGCTTGGCCGGCTACTTCATCCTGTCCGCGCACATCGACGACGAGTTGCCGGCGGTGGCGCTCGCGTGTGGCGGCATGACGGTCGGCGCAGTTGCGCTGCTCGTGCTGGGCGCGACCGGAGCGCTGTCCCTGCGAGCCACGTTCGGCACCGTCGTCTTCGCCGGTCACGCCACCAGCTGGCTCGTCCCGGTCGCCGGCCTCGCGCTCGTCGCCGCCGTCATCGCCTACGTCACGGGCATCGGCTCCGCCCGCATCCTCGGCGCACACCTGTCTTCGTTCGTCGGGTTGACCGAGGTCCTGTTCGCCGTGCTCGTCGCGTGGCTCGTCCTGGGCGAGTTGCCCGCCGCCATCCAGTTCGCGGGCGGCGCGCTCATCGTCACCGGCATCGCCTTGGTCCGGGTCGACGCCCTGCGCCACGACGAGCCGGAGCTCGACGTCACCGCAGCGACCATCGTGGACTCCCCGTCCCCGGCCGTGGGCAGCCCAAGACCGCTGCCTCGGGCCTGAGGTTCGAAGCCGGCTGTCCGGGCGTTGCCGGTCCGGGACCTCGGCCGCGGCGGCCGGATGTGCGCCGCCACCTACAGCCGATCGCCGCGCGCCGGGCACCCCCATCGCGGCGACACCCGTGGGCTCTGACGAATCAAGACCGAGCCCTTGCGGACGTCCTCGTGCTGTGCCAACCTACAACCGAATGGTTGTAGATAAGGTTACCGACGCCGAAGTCGACCGCATCTTCCACGCCCTTGCCGACAGCACTCGGCGCGACATCCTCACCCTCGCCGTCGACGGCAGCTACAGCGTGTCGGCGTTGGCGGAGCGCTACCCGATGAGCTTCGCCGCCGTGCAGAAGCACGTCGCCGTGCTCGAGGGTGCCGGGCTCATCACCAAGGAGCGGCGAGGCCGCGAGCGGCTGGTGCGCACCGACGTCGAAACCGTCCAGCGAGCCCGGGAGCTGCTGGACGGCATCGAGGAGCTGTGGCGAGCGCGGGTGGACCGGATCGATGACCTGCTGGCAACCGAGAAGCGAACCAATGGAGGCAAGTCATGAGCGTGACCAGCGTCGAGAAGGACGTCGAAGCCCTGACCATGACGGTCAAGGCGGACCTCGATGCCACTGTCGATCGGGCGTGGCAGCTGTGGGGCGACCCCCGCCAGTTCGAGCAGTGGTGGGGACCCCCGGGCTACCCGACGACCGTGGTCGACCACGACCTGCGCACCGGCGGGCGGATCACCTTCTACATGGCCGGGGCCGAGGGAGAGCGCCACGACAGCACGTGGGAGGTCATCGCCGCCGACCCGCCCCGCCGCCTCGAGCTGCGGGACGCCGACGTCGACGACGACGGCCGCCCCAACGACGGCAACGCGATGACCGCCATGATCATCACCTTCGACGAGGGCGAGGCGGGGGGCGCGGTGATGGCGATCCACACCCACTTCGATTCGCTGGCGGGCATGGAGGAGGTGCTCGCCATGGGCATCGAGGAGGGCATGCGGCTCGTCCTGGCGCAGATCGACGACGTCCTCGCCGGCACACCTGCGTGAAGGACCGACGCGGTGGCCGGGCCTGCGCCCGGCCACCATGTCAGGCCACCCCAACGAGACCGTTGGTCCCAGGAGCGCTGTCACCCACCGTTGCGGGTGAGCCACTCCGACACGGGCCCGTCGCTCCACAGCTGGACCTCGATGTAGATCTCGAACGGGCGGTGCTCATACCCCGGGTAGGCACCGGCGGGATCGGGTGGCATCCCGTACTCAGCGATGACCGACTCGAGGTCATCGAGCCTGAAGACCCGATCGTGATACGGCCTTGGTTCGTACGGGAGCCCGTAGTCGCCGACCAGTCCCATGGCCGTGAAGCTGTCGGGGTAGGTGAAGCTCGTCGTCTCGTCCGGCAGATCCCGGATGGCCAGCTCGATCACCTCCATGTCGTCCGCGAGCCCGAGGAACCAGTGGGACTCGCCCAGCACGAAGTAGTGGGGCGATGCGCGCTCAGGCTCTCCCCCGGCCTCCTCGAAGAGACGGCGCATCTTCGCTTCGGTTCTGGCTCGCAGATCCATGTAGCGCGCCCCGAAGGCGCGGCGGTGTGCTCCCTGACGATGCTCGTCGGCCAGCTCGTCGAGCACGGACTCGAGTGCGACGCGGTCGAGGTCCGACAAGTTGAGGAAGGGCCGTCGAGAGCGACGCCAGTAGTGGCGAACCTGATCCGGGACACCATCCACCCTGGAGATTCTGCCTCGTGCCGGGGCCGTGCTCGTGTGCGGCACCGGTCAACGTCGAGCGTCGCCACTGAGCGAAGGTCCTGAACATCGAAGCGGGCGGGCAGCGGTCGTCCTGGGCGTCAGGATCGCTTGCGTCAGGCTCTGGCCTCCCAGCTCCTTTCGATCACCGTTCAGGCGCGCGACGGCCGAGGGGGCTGGTTGCCGTATCGGTCGATGTGGACGATGTCCTCGATCGCGGCCCGCGTCGTCGGCCCGTACTTGCCCTTGGCCCAACCGATCGGGACGACGCAGACCGGTGTCAGCCCTCGCGGCAGGCCGAGCACGCGCTTGGCCACCGGGGTCACGGCGACCGGGAGCGTCTGGAGGGACGCACCGAGGCCGACGGCGCGGCAGGCCAAGAGCAGGTTCTGCACGGCCGGGTAGACCGAGCCGTAGTACGACGTCACCGAGATCCGGGGCCATCCAATGGCCCGATGTTGGAGGTTGCTGCGGTAGCAGGGGACGACGAAGACCGGGAGCTCGTCGAAGTGCTCGGCCTGCCACCGACCGGGCTTCGCCGCTCGCAGCTCCTGCTCGGTCGCACCACGGTTGTAGAGGGGCTCCAGCTTCGGGAACCACTTCACGTAGAGCCGTCCGAGACGTTCCTTCTGGGCCTTGTCGGTCACCACGATGTACACCCAGTCCTGCGAGTTCGATGACGTCGGCGCCTTCAGCGACAGCTCCAGCAGCTCGTAGATGAGGTCGAGGTCGACGGGGTCGGTGTGCAGGCGTCGCACGGCGCGTTGGGTCCGCATGGCCTCGACCAGTGGCATCGACAGGCGCTCCAAGGCCTCGTCGATCGTCGGAGGAGTGAACGTAGGGGGCGCCGTTTCGGTCATGGCCACAGCCTCGCGCCAGCACGTCCACCGCACCTCGAATCCAGGTCAGCGAGTCCGAGGGATTCCTCTACTCAGACGGTGACCACATCCTGCGGTGGATCGAGGCGCGGGCCGATGAGGTCGCCTCCGATCCGTGCATCTGGTTCTCGAAGTCGGGCGCGGCGTTGACGGCGATCAGGTTGCGGCGCACCC
>Ga0209023_10005946_pt1 | contig 13078 bp, 9 predicted proteins | sample LakOneMetagenome_FD_187468 | JGI IMG/M metagenome (GOLD analysis project Ga0209023, IMG submission 187468) | Freshwater and sediment microbial communities from Lake Erie, Canada (SPAdes) (version 2) | ecosystem: Environmental > Aquatic > Freshwater > Lentic | place: Lake Erie, Canada | collected... | reverse complement strand
TCATACAACATAGCCCCGGCTGCCGGCATGGGCCTGTTTACTGTAAGTGAAAAATTTTTATCTTTAAGCATGCGGTACCAGGTGTATGTTATTGAGCTATCCAAAAAAGTGTTTACAGAAAATGCCAGGTTCAGGGCGGCCAACCCGCAGTTTAACGGGGTGCTGCAATGCCTGTATGTAGGCATGACGGGCAAGACACCCGCCGAAAGGTTTCAGCAACACAGAACCGGTTATGTAAATAAGAAAGGGCATAAACTGTCTGCCAGCATTGTTCAAAAATACGGGGCCTATTTAAGGCCCAGCCTTTACGACCATATCAATGAAAAGGCCATGAACCGGCAGGAAGCTTTATACATGGAAGAGAAATTGGCCCTTGACCTGAGAAGGAAGGGTTACGCTGTGTGGTTTAACTAAAGTGTTTACATTTGCGTGGCGGCAAAAACTGCCAATAAAAAACACACCTCATGAAATTTTTATCGCTCGAACCCTTTGTGCCCTCCGGCAGTAATTTTGAAGGTTCCAGGCAACTGTTCGTTGAACTGGGCTTTAGCATTAACTGGGATGCGGGCGACTATATTGGTTTTGAAAAAGACGGCTGCAAATTTATTTTACAGCGCTTCGACAATAAAAGTTTTGCAGAAAATTTTATGCTCACTGTAAAGATCGATAATGCAGATAATTTCTGGAAAGCAGTAACAGAAAAAAAAATACCTGAAAAATTTGGTATCAGGGTCAACCCGCCTCAGCAACAACCCTATGGCAGGGAGGTCAACCTCATTGATATGGCCGGGGTGTGCTGGCATTTTGTGGAGTGATGTGGCGGTCGGCATATGTAAGCACCTGGAAACAACTTATCCTTAACTGGCAGCGTCTTTGCTGCCATTTCTATTTGCATCAGTGGATAACAGTGCCTTATTGCCGGCTGGGCAGGCCAGTTTGCAAAAGATTCCCCCTTTAGGGTATTGTAACCTGCTTTTACGTACTGTACTTTTATTTTACTGATTCTCCACTCCGTGTATTTTGATCAATAATCTTAATTTAAAAAATTTTTACCATGGCAAACAGTGAAAACATTTTCAAGTTCATCTCCCTCAGGCCAGGCAAACTTGAAAGAGAGAAAGGACGTATAATGATGTATGTCTACAAAAAAGACAGCAAATCCCCTTTTTATACTGAAGTTAAAAAAGCGCTTGCCGCAGGGGCAACAACCGAAAATTTACGCGGTATTGCCGAAAAGTATAAAAAGTCAGGTGTGTATATTACCAGTTTTGAAAACATAAAATTCCCGGTTCAGCAAATGATGGACTGGATAGTTGTAAACGGAGGATTGACATTTAAAAAAAGCGATTTCACTGCATCGCTTGAAAAGACAGCAGGGAAAAAATTAAACGATATCGTTAAAGACAATGACTTTAACACCGCTTTTGCCAATTTATCCGATTCGGTACTGGCAGATATTTTAAGCAATACCCCGGTAAAGGAAAAAGAGGAAAAAATCACTGCTATTAAAATTTTGTATACCCTTAAAGCCGTTGGTGAAAAAACGTTAACACTGATAGATGATGAGGTTACGGATGATTTTTTTGGCAGGAGTACCGTGGTGTTTCCGCTGTTAAAAGGTACTGATACGGAAGAGAAACCTGCAGATGAGCCCAAACCAGACAGGACCGCCGGGGAAAAAGAAAAAGAAAAGAACATGAAAAAAGAAAGGCTGAACCATCTTGAGGCCGCTCACAGGGAACTGTCGAACATGGCTCTGGACGAAGCCTACCGTTATGTTCCTGAAGAAAACACCAATGATAATGCCAGGATAAAAGAACTGGAAGCAAGAGTATCTGTGTTATCGGCCAAATGCCCTGACAAAGAGAATACCGGCAATTTTTCCATCGCCTCTTCCTTCAGTAATATTGTACATCCGGCAAAACAGGAATTTATCCTGTCGCGAAAAGCTTACGGCTTACTGACAGCAGACACAAAAAATATATTGACCGATACCCATTTTGATACTGATAAAATTAATCCCTTAAAAGCAGTAAGCCGTATTGAAGAAGAGATGAAGTTTTTAAACTCCACTATTGAGGCAGATACTTCTTATAACAAAATGATAGCACTTGGGGGCACTTATGTTAACCGCGGTAAACTTATGGATGCTGTTATGGGTACAGCAACCACTTTATTTGGTGCAGTAACTTCATTCATGAAAAAATGCGCTTATAAAGCCGGCATCGGTGACCTGTTGATAGTAAGGCAAAAACTAAAAGCATATGAACTGGCAGAATTTGCCCATGTGGAAAATGCACTGGCTGGAGAACTGAGGGAAAGGGTGCACAGAAGACTTGATGTAACCGAAATGATTACCGAAACCACTACCCAAACTGAAACAGCCAAGGAACGGGACCTGCAAAGTACAGAAAGAAGTGAAATGCAGACTGAAGCAGAAAAAGTGGTTCAGCAGCAGGCGCATGTTGATGCAGGCCTGCAGGTAAGCGGCAGCTATGGCCCAAGTATCAGTTTCAATGCCAGCCTTAATGCAGGCTTCTCTTCTTCAGTACAGGAAACACAAAAAAAATCAACTTCCTATTCAAGAGAAGTAACAGAAAAAACTTCAGAGCAGGTAAGGTCGAAAGTTACCGAATTCCAGAGAAGAAGGGTTCTGGCGGAAATAGAAGAAACCAATACACACCGGATTGACAATACCGGGTTAGGAGCAAAACACATGCGGGGTATTTACCGCTGGCTCAATAAAATTTACGATGCACAAATATTTAACTATGGGCAGCGTATGATGTACGAGTTTGTTATACCTGAGCCCGCCTCATTTTTTTTGTATGCCACTGTTGAAAATCCACCTGTGGATTCTGAAATAATCAAGCCGGAATTGCCAACATTTCCCATATGGGGCAGCGCTCCGCTCAAACCTTCTAATTTAACCAGAACAAATTATCATGATTATGTAAGCAAGTATAATGTAACCACCGCACCAGAACCGCCATCACAGTTTACTGTAAAGACTTACTTTGATAAACAGGATGGTAAAGATGACTTAAACCTTGGAAGATCCGGGGCTGTTTCAATTCCCGATGGTTATGAAGCCTATGGTGGAGTGGTAAGTTCGGATTTTGTGCATGAACAGGGTAAGGCCCTTGGTTTCAGGGTAATGCTTGGAAGTCAAAATTGGGACAGGGGTACCTACTGGGGTGCCGAATATAAAGGCTTTCCAAGAAAATACCGTGGCGAAATTACAGTAGCTGTGGAACTGATGTCAGTATGGAGCTTTACTTTAGGTATTGATATTTTCTGTTCACTTACAGATGAGGCATTTGCAAAATGGCAGATCAAAATGTATGATGCCATCATGCAGGCCTATTTAGACCAAAAGTCGGTTTACGATTCAAAGATGGAACAAAAAAACATACAGAAAGGTGTGGAAATCCTGGGCAGGAACCCGCTGGAGAACAGGAGAATAGAAAAAGAAGAATTAAAGAAACTGATCATCATGATCCTTACCAACACGCCTTACCTAAATATCAACTCTTACACATCTTCTGCAGAGCCCATAATGGATCTTTCAAAAGTATGCCCCAACGGTTCTTATATCCGGTTTTTTGAAAACGCTTTTGAATGGCAGAACATCCTCTATGTTTTCTATCCTTATTTCTGGGGTAAACATGCAAAATGGATCAATGCCCTGCACATCACAGACCCTGATGCTGACTTTGCTGCATTTTTAAAAGCAGGCGCTGCAAGGGTACAGATACCGGTAAGGCCCGGTTTTGAAAAAGCAGTTGCATTCTATTGCCAAACCGGAATGATATGGGATGGTAATGATGTTCCGTTAATCGGTGATGACCTTTATGTTCCCATCGTTAAGGAAATTACCGAAAATCTTGGCAAATTAGATGACGGTGTACCTTATCCTGCCGATTCGCAGCCATGGGAAGTAACTATTCCTACTTCACTCGTCATCCTGCAGGACCTGGAAGAAATACCAAACATAAGAGACATACTGACCGGGCAAAACATAGATATCAGGAATTTAAACCCATAAATCTTCAGTATGCCCCTTTTTAGTCTGCATGCCGATTATGACCGTAATGGTGTTTTAAATGCCAGCCCTTCAGAATACAGTTTGCGCAAACAGGCACCGGGTGCGGTGGTTACACCAAATCTTGATGCCGACGGAGTGGCGCTCCCTTCAACGGTGAGTTGTGGCTCACCGCCAAGAATGGATCTGACCAATGCCACAAAGCCTGCCAACGATAATGACCTGATACCGGTTTCAGTAGCGGTAACTGCCGGCACCGTTCCGGCCAACTATACTGTTATCTTAAAAGTAAGCGATGCAGATATTCAAAAAATACAATTATACGACAGCACCAAACACCTGCTTACAGGTACTGCCGGCAGCGGCTTCACCAGCTTCACCCTTAGCTTTACAGGCAATACTGCCGATCTTTTTTTAGAAGCCAAAACAATAAACGGAAGCCCTGCCCTGACAATGCCTCCGCCAGCTTCACCAGCCGGCGCAATAACGCTGCCTGTAAACTACGTGGTATTACTGCTGGAAGTAACTGAAACAGCTACAGGAAATATTGCAGAAACGGATTCTTGTGTGATCACACCCTCCCCTTTGATACTTTTGGGAGATAACGCCCCTGCAGAAGCGCTTTACATGTGCCAGATAAATGGCAGCACTCCCGGGCTGTCGGATAACTTTCCGTCTTTTACTGATGTAGACGGGGTAAGAAGAGGGTTCAGGGGAGTAAGGTTTGTACCGGTTCCCCTTTCGGTAAGCCGGGGAGACAGCTGGTTGCAGGACCAGTTCCAGGTAGGCTATTGTCAAAGTGCCAATTCCAGTATGAAGGTTATTTTTCATTTACCCCGTTTACGTTCAGATACAGTGCTGGCCACTCAATCAAATGGGTTGTCGTGCATTGCCACTGATCATTTTCCTTCTGCCAACCTGGGCCTTTTCAACGATTTCTGGACCCGGAGCATCCAGGTAAGGGACGTCACTGCAGGGTCAAAGTCTATTCCGTTTATCAATACTGTTGAGCTGCAAATTTTATTCGACAGGGTTTTCAGCCTGAATAATTATTTACTTTCAGTCATTATGGAAGTGGATGCAGCACATTTTGAGAATTATGCACAGCATTATTTTGACGGCGTGGATGCAATTGTGAGTTCGGTCCAGGAATTTACAAACACCGTGTCGGGGCTGATAGATAACAGCATTGCACGAACCACCGACTCCGTTAGACTACAGCGGCTTAGAAATACTAAAACGGATATACAGGCAAGAACAACGGGCCTGCTAAGGGAAATCAGTACCAGGGCCGACGGCGCCTTAGTGGTAACCACTCCAAACCTTTCCCTTGCACTTGAGCCGGAAGATGTAGACGATATTGTAGCAAGACTGGAACGTATGCACAGTTCTCACAATTACGGTGGCAATATAGAGGTAAGCCCGGCTACGCCAAATGCACCGCTTGGTAAAATTGTTATTGGCAATGCTGCGGGAAAAAATGAGAAGAGCCCCATGGACCCCGACCTGGTAACTTTTCTTTTGCAGCAGGATGAACAACCCCTTGTAACTGTTGACACCAATTGGTTACAGGTGGGCCATGTGGATGAAATAGTAAACTTTGTAAAAGTAAATACAGGCAATTCTTTTTCAATTGCACTCGCCTCTCCCAAAATGGCATACAGGCTGCTGGAAGAAATTTTTTTATTAAATACCCAGCATATGTCTGTTGACAATCCCGAAAAAGAATTGTACGGCAGGCCGTACAGTTTTGGTGATTATTCAATGGCAAAGGGACCCCACCCTGTAACAAAACTACTCCGGGGAAAAAGCTGGCTGCAGTCTTACAAGCCCAATGACCAACGGGTAATGCCGCCCAAAATTTACACCATGATGAATCATTATTATGGCGATATAGGTACAGGAACCAGGAGATTTTATCCGATACCATGGGCCGACGATCATTATTACGATGCCCGGCTGAGTGTAAGAGAGATCAACTGGTTTGGCGGGGATTCCAATAACCATGTCATCGAAAAAATGAAAGAGGTTAAAAAGATACTTGAAGATGAATTTGGTAATACTTTTTTTATTGAACTGCCGGTAATATTTGACTGGTACGACCCTGAACGCTATGAGAAAACAATTGCTTTTACACCCGACCTGGTTAACTATCAAACCATAAACAATAATTTATTGATGCCAAGGCCAAATGGCCCGAGAATGTCAATTGATGACACCCTTACCATTTTACGGACTGTAATGGGGACTGCTTATTCGTCATATCTTACCCGCCAAAACATCAGGCGTAAAAATTTACACCGTACATTTCATTGGGCAATAGATACCATTAATGAACTCAGCCATGTAATAACCGGTCCTTATAACAGGCCCGTTACTGTAGATTTAGACTGGCTGGCGGATCAGTTTAAAGATGGTTTCTTCCCCGAAACCGCGGATATTGATGAAATTAAACGGCGCATACGAAGGGCAAACCCCGGCGCATTTATGCCAAATGGAAATCTCCGTACCGGCTGGCATAAAATAGAGATTCCAGAAAATAAAGTGGACGTTTTTGAAGCATATACCCAAATCATTTTGGAGTCCGTTGGAGTAAATGTACATTGGGTGGATTCCTGGTATTATCATATCAGGAGCGGTGGTATTCATTGCGGCACAAATGTGCTGAGAACGCCCGACCTTACTACACGCAATGCCTGGTGGAATGTTCAGCCCACGAACGGTTTTGGGCCAGGGGATTTTAATTTACCCGCCGGCGATTCAAGAATGGCATAATATATTCCTTCCTTCCAGGTGTATATTTATTTCCCTGCAGATCATTCAAAAAAATAAGCTGTGTAATAAAAAACACTGAACAAGATCACTCCTTCTTCCAGTCCGGCAAACGGCCCGGTGTAAACGGCGCTTTATATTTTTCCAGCAGGTTTTCTATTTGTGCAATATCATCGGCAGCCTGCCTCAACCCGGTTAATATATCAGTAAACCCATCTGCTGCCACATTGTAGGATGCTTTAAAAAATTCAGGGGCATCACTTGTGGTACTCCATAAAGCGCCCACAATATTATCCACCCTGCCTTTTACACTTACCGGTATGCCGCCTTCGTAACGTGCCCTTAAATTATCTCCGTTAAAGCGGCGGTTGATCTCTTCCAGTTTGCGCTGTACGGCAATAATTTTATCATTCGTGCCTGCAGGTACATCCGTGGCATCCAGCACGGCCTGTTTAAGGTAGGGCAGTTTTTTTACCAGCTCCTGCCGGTATTCCTCTGCACCACTCATGGCCCTTGACAGTTCTGCCAGTTTTTTATTGAAAACATTCAGCGCTGCCTTATCTGCCGGCGGTAAACTGCTGTTGTTTAAAGGCACACAATTAAAAGCCACAGGCCCTGCCAGTGTTTTCAACGTATCATTGGCAAACTGCTGCAATGATATTTTATAAGTGCCGGGCACCACCATATAACCATGGTCGGGTTCGTTCCAGGCATAAGTATCATCAAATGGTGTAAAAGATACCGGCTTAAACGGCAGGTAACGCATATCCCAGGTAAGGCGGTTAACCCCTTTGGAAATGCCTGTTTTTATTTTGCGCACCACGTTGCCGGGTTCATCTGTAATGGTAAACAATAAATATGGATCCTGCGCTTCACTTTCTTTTCTCAACACCTCATAAGAGGGATACTCCACCTCCTCTCCTTTTTTCTGTTTTTCTTTTTCCGCCTCACGCCTTTTTTGTTTTAAGGTCTTTACTTCATCTTTTATAAAATAAGTGAATACAGCGCCATAATCAGGATTGGGCGCTGCAAAAAATCCTGCCCCCTGGAAACCGATGCCCCTGAAACCAAATGGGGCTGCTTCCACGTACATGGGTGCATCTTTAACTGGAAAGATAGCAGCGGGTTTTTGAATGGTTTCCTTAGTTAGATTGCGTAAGGGAGAATAATCATCTAAAATATACACCCCGCGGCCAAAAGTGGAAGCCACCAGGTCATTTTCCCTGCGCTGTATCTCTATATCCATAAAAGTTGTGGTGGGTAATCCATTGCTGAATTTGATCCACTCCTTACCACCATCCACAGTAAAGTACAAACCAAACTGGGTGCCTGCAAAAAGCAGGTCGGCTTTTACATGGTCTTCGGCAAGTGTATAGGTGCAGCCTTTTTCGGGGAGGTTGGCATTGAGAGAGGCCCATGTTTTGCCACCGTCAGTTGTTTTAAACAGGTAAGGTTTATAGTCGCCGTTATTCAATGCCTGGCAGGCAGCATAAGCCACATGCTTATCAAACCTTGATGCAATGATGTGATGAATTCTTGTAAACTCTGTAATACCGGGAAGCGTTGCCGCAGCCGTCCATGTTTTACCGCCATTGGTGGTGTATTGTATCACGCCATCACCGGTACCGGCAAATAAAATATTTTCATCAATGGGCGACTCTGCAATGGTGGTGATATTGGCCGTGGACACTTTGCCCGCCATTTCATCAATGCTCCAGTAACGGCCCATCAGTTGTTGCATTTTTTTAGGCACGCCCCTGGTCAGGTCGCCACTGATGATATCCCATGAATTGCCACGGTTATTGCTGCGGAAAACTTTATTGGCGGCAAAATAAATGCGTTTGTTATCATGCTGCGATATCAACAAGGGTGCATCCCAGTCGAACCGGTAAGCCGAATCAATAAATTCCTGCGGTTGAATGAACAGGGCTTCGCCATTCTTCTTATCATACCGTACCAGCCCGCCATTTTGTGATTGTACATAAAGGATATTATCATCTTTCCAGTCGGCCTGTGTTTCAAAACCATCACCGCCCAGTGTAAATTTCCAGTCGCCATTGGTAATGCCTGATGAATTGATGGTTCTTGAAGGGCCGCCCAGGCTGTTATTATCCTGTGTGCCGATATATACATTGTAAAACGGCAGCGCATTATCGGTATTCACTTTATACACTTCTGCAATGGGCAGGGTGGATTTAAACAGCCAGTGCTGCCCCAGGTCCCAGGTTTCATATACGCCGCCATCATTGCCCGACAGCAAATGTTTGGTATTGGCAGGGTCGATCCATAACGCATGATTGTCCACATGTTTATTTTTTTCTCCCAGCGCATTAAATGTTTTGCCTCCATCCCTGCTCACTTGTATCAGCAGGTCCATACTGTAAATGGTATTTTCCTCTTTGGGGTCGGCAAAAATTTTCTGCATATAAAAAGGGTATGCAGGGTTGTAAGCGCTTTGTTTAGTCCAGGTAACACCACGGTCATTGCTTTTGTAAAAACCGCTGCCTTCTTTTGCCTGCAGCAGTGCATACACCACATCGGGGTTAGCCGGAGAAATGGCCAGGCCGATCCTGCCCACATTTTCTGAAGGAAGTCCCTTCATAATTTTTTGCCAGGTGGCGCCGCTGTCAACACTCCGGTAAATGGCCGATTCATTGCCACCGGTAACAGCGGTACTTCCTTTCAGCATGCGCTGGTGTGCCACTGCATATAACAAAGTGGAATAACGCGGATCCATATGCACTTCAAAACAACCGGTATTATCACTGATGAATAAAACCCGGCGCCATGTTTTGCCACCGTCGGTGGTTTTATAAATGCCGCGGTCGCCGCCACTGTTATGAAAAGAGCCGTATGCGGCCACGTATACAATATTGGAATTGGCCGGGTCAATGGCGATGCCGCTGATATGCTCTGATTTTTCCAGTCCCATATTTTTCCAGCTCTTGCCGCCATCCTCACTTTTATAAATACCATCTCCATACATTACCCTGCTCTGGTTATTGCTTTCGCCGGTACCGGCCCAGACAATATTGGGATTGGAGGGATCAATCCGTACACAACCCATGGCGAAGGACGACTGCCCTTCAAATACCGGGATAAAGCTGGTGCCGTTGTTACTGGTTTTCCATAAAGAGCCGCTGCCGGAGGCGATATAATATTCGCTGCTGTTTTTAGGGTTCACTGCAATATCCACCACCCTTCCGCCGGTGGCAGCAGGGCCAATGCTGCGGAAATTAAGCCCGCTGAGTGAAATATTTTTCAGGGAATCTTCTTTTTTAGGTGTGACGGTATGCTCTTTTTGTGCAGTGGCTGCTGCAGCAATAACAATACCCGGTATAAGCAGTAAGGCTTTAATGATATGCATGACAGTTGGTTTGAGTACTCTAATGTAAGCTGATAATTACATTTTGAACTACCTTTTATAAAAAACCTGCTTAAATTTTTTAGAATAAATTTTATAGATTTAATTTTTTACTTTCATTCTATAAACCATCACACATGACAAAACTTATTGTTACCGTTACTGGACTTTGCTGCGGCCTTTTCATGATCAGTAGCTGCAATGATGCAGGTACTGCCAAAGCCACAGCTGCCGCGGCATCAGACACCCCTGTATATTTTAACCTGCGGCCGGCTCTGGAAAAAGAGTATGGCTATACCCATGCCGTTAAAATTGGCAACGACCTTAAAATTTCAGGAGCAGTAAGCATGACTGATTCGGGTGTTATTATTGGTGTGGGCGATATGGAACTGCAGATGAAAAACTGCTACGCCGACCTGGAAAAAATTCTGAAACATTATGGTTATACCTGGGATGAAGTGGTGGCGGAAAATGTATACACCACCAATATGGCAGAGTTCATCAGGGTATCGGGCTACCGCAATACGATCTATAAAAAACAATTTCCCACCGGCACCTGGCTGGAAGTAAAAGGGCTGGCTTTAAAAGACCAGCTGATAGAGATTGACATGGAAGCACATAAAGTAAAATAAAACGCATAGGCTGTATAGCGGTCTGCCATACAGCCTTTTCATTTCCCTATGCCGGGTACCAGTTCCATAATAAGGGCTACAGCAAAAGATGCTGTACTGCTGGCAGCAATAGCCAGGGATACTTTCATTGAATCGCATGGGCACAGTGCACCCGCAGCAGATATCGATGCCTATATCAATGAAAAATACAGCACTGCTGTTTTCATTGAAGAGTTAAACGATCCCGGAAATATTTATCATATCCTTTATCATGAGGGGAAAGCTGCCGGTTTTTCTAAAATCATTTTTGATCTGCCTTATACAGGCAGTACCCTGCAAAACATTGCAAAGCTGGAACGCATTTATTTATTAAAAGCATTTTACGGGTTACAGCTGGGGCTGCAGTTGTTGCGGTTTAATATGGCGCTTTGCCAGCAGCACCATCAACAGGGCATATGGTTATATGTTTGGAAAGAAAATGCCAGGGCTGTTCATTTTTACACCAGGGCAGGTTTTAGCATCATTGGCAGTTATGATTTTAAAATTTCTGCAACGCATGCCAATCCCAATCACCAGATGCTGCTGGAATTTTAAAATGAGGTAACGCGTTTAAAAAAAGCAGTGCCCTTTATTTTGCCGTAGCCGGAAACCCATGCAGCAAATCTGCCCTTCAGCATGTCCTTATATAAACTCCTGTTATGAAATCCCGGGTAATAACCACACTGTTTTGTATCACCCTTGCTGCACTGGTAAGTTGTAAAAAACAAAGGGGTGAAGACACGGCCGCACTGGTTGGCAACTGGGAGCTGCGGAAGAACCAGTCGGGAATGACGCCTACCATAACTTATGCTCCGGGCAACGGGAATATTATTCAGTTCACCACCACCACTTATGCATTTTATTCAGGCGGACGGCTTTTACAAAGCGGCAGTTATAAGCTGTTGAAAGATACTAAAGACATGGCTGGTGAATGCCTGGATGTAAATTATTACCGCCTGGTATACGACAATAATCTTACCACAAGCAAGAGGTTGCAGCTTACTGCAGCCAACAAACTTGTTTTACTCTCCGGCTGTTTCGCTCTCGACAGCGGGGTGTACCTGGAATACGAAAAATAAATACCGCTGCATCGCTGTCGTGTTAACCCGGCTTTATACACCTGTTGCCTGTTTGGTAATGCACCACCCACTATAATTTTATCAACCCCTGTAATTACCGGTATTTATTTATACATTTAACAGCACAAGCCAAAAATAAGATCATCATGAACCTTACCAGGCTATTAGCCCTTCTTTTACTTTTGGCAGGCTGCCAAACAACACCGAAAGACAACCGGGGCCAGCTGCACGGCATGTATAAACTGTTGATCATTGAAAACCTGGACTCCGCAGGGGTGTGGCAGGAAGAAAAATGGGCAAAGGACGGCACCGGTTATATTATTTATGACGGGTTGGGACATATGGCCGTGGAAATAACACCAAAAGATTACAGCCAGTTTAAATGGATCAATGAAGAAGCTACCATTAACGTGGATACATTAAGGGCAAAGGTGGACAGCATGTCAACCCCCGATATAAAAAATGCAGTGGTGGAATTTGCTTCTAATTATGTGTATATGGGTAACTACACCATCAACGACAGCGCCGGCACGGTAACACATCACCTGCTTTCGGGTACCGTACCTTCCATATGGGGTACTGATAAAGAAAGAAAATTCAGTTTCAGCGGCGATACCATTACGCTTAAAGTAAAAAACGTAAACCGCAGGTTAAAATGGATCAGACAGCAATAAAAATATTCCATCATGACAATTCCTGAATATTTATCAGCACAATTACCAGAAAGGCAGCCACTTTTACAACAGCTGCATGAGCTCATCCTGCAGCAGGACAAAACCGTTACTGCATCCATTGAACCCATGATGGGAAAAGAAATGATACAGTATAAGGCGGCGGGCACTTTTAAATACGCATTATCCAGTGTAAAAAACCACATGTCGCTGCACCTGATGCCTATTTATGGTTCAGCCACATTACATGCAAAGTATAAAGCACTGCTAAAGGATGCAGAGTTCCAGAAAGGCTGTATCAATTTTAAAAATGAAGCCGCCATGCCCAGGAATATTGTAAAGTCGCTCCTGGCCGATTGTGCAAAAATTAACCTTAAAGCCATGAGGGAGGCTTATATGCAATCCAAAAAAAAGTAATCATGAAACAATTTCTCTTTTTAGTTTTCATCGTGATATTGACAAGTTGTACGGAGCAGGCTCCCACAGTACCCGTAACA
>Ga0209023_10005944_pt1 | contig 13085 bp, 7 predicted proteins | sample LakOneMetagenome_FD_187468 | JGI IMG/M metagenome (GOLD analysis project Ga0209023, IMG submission 187468) | Freshwater and sediment microbial communities from Lake Erie, Canada (SPAdes) (version 2) | ecosystem: Environmental > Aquatic > Freshwater > Lentic | place: Lake Erie, Canada | collected... | reverse complement strand
AAAATCAATTTTCTTTGTGTATACATTAGTGGCAGGATCCCATTCAAATATTACTCCCATTTCATTATTGCCACGGTGGGTCGTGCCATACAGTTTTCCGTTATATAAAACTAAACTGCCAATAGGGTTACCACCCTCGCTATCATTAAAATCTTTTTTATTAGTATAAGTGTCTGTAGCCGGGTCCCACTCAAAAATAACACCTTGCCCCCAGTAGCCACCCAAGCTAGACATACCATACACCTTTCCCTTTACCATTATTAAACCCGCAATTGCATTTTCGCCTTCACTTCTATTCAGGTCAACTTTCTTTGTGTATATATTTGAAGCGGGGTCCCATTCAAAAATTACTCCATTGCCACTGCTCCCACCTTTATTTGTCACGCTGTAAAATTTACCACCACTTAATGTTAAACTTCCATAGGGCATAGCTCCTTCAATATTTGAAAAATCTTTTCTATTGGTGAATGTATTGCTTACAGGATCCCATTCGAAAATTACACCTTTGTTATTGAGTCCTCCATTGTTTGTCATGCCATATAGTTTGCCATTATTCAATGTCAGGCTTCCATAAGGAGATCCTCCGCTTGAACTGCTTAAATCTATCTTTTTTGTATAGGTGTTAGTGGTTGGGTCCCATTCAAAAATCACCCCCACATTATTTGTCCCTCCGCTATATGTCATTCCATAAAACTTTCCACTGTTCCCGGTTAGGTTTCCATAAGGGGAACTGCCGTTAGCGCCATCAAAATCTATCTTTTTTATATAAATGTTTGTGGTTGGATCCCATTCAAAAACAACACCGTAACCGTTAGTTCCACCTTTTTTTGTCATGCCATAAAACTTTCCACTCTTAAAGCTTAGGTTTCCAACAGGGTTCCTTCCATTGTTTCCATCAAAATCAATTTTTTTAATGTAAATATTTGAAACCGGATCCCATTCGAAGATCACACCAAATCCGCCGGCACCTCCAAATTCAGTCATGCCATAAAATTTTCCATTGTATGATACCAAACTGCCTTTGGGATTTGTTCCGAGCGTACCGCCCAAAACAATTTTTTTAGTATAAATATTCGTAGCCGGATCCCATTCAAATATGACCCCGGAATTATCGACATTCCCACCTCGTTCAGTCATGCCATAAAATTTCCCGTTATATAGCGCCAGGCTTCCATTTGGGGCAGTTCCATCAACAGAGAAGTCCATCTTTTTTGTATAAGTGTTTGTGGCAGGGTCCCATTCAAAAATTACCCCCGAGCCACTTAAAAAACCACCTTGCTTTGTCATGCTGTAAAACTTGCCATTGTACTCCACCAACTCTGAATACATGGGTTGAACCCCGGGATTGGTTATCTTGAATTCATTCCTTATATAGAAATTGTCTGCTGTTGAACTTGAGCTGAACATCGTTCCGATGCCGTTGATGCCGCCATATTCCGTTACGCCCCAAAGCTGGTAAATACCTTGTGCTTGTATACATAACGCAGAAACTAATGCAAATAGCAGGAAGTTAATTTTTTTCATTTGTTGTATGTTTTAAACTGGCCAAAGAGTTAAAAAGCCGGAGATTGGAATGATCTGACAATCGATATGGGATGTTATGTAAGTTACTTAATATCTAGTAAAAGTATGTACAGGACAGTTGCTTTTTTTGTTTGGCTTTTTTGCATTGTAAGTAGTACCGGACCGGAGTTAATGATAATGGAGGTTAATGCCGTTGGTACTTTTAAATGCATACAGATATTTACATTTCCCTAACTTTAAAATAAAAGTGATGAGGCAAATTTCCAGTTTATTATGTTTGATTCTCCTGATACAGGTTTTGCAGGCGCAAACTGTTTTACCCATACCATTAAATATAAAGGCAGCTTTTGATAAGGGAACCAGGGATGTTTCAGGCAGGCCTGGCAGGAACTACTGGCAGAATGCAGCTGTTTATAATAATGATGTGAATTTTGATCCTGCCACAAGGGTTATTAAAGGAACAACTGTAATTAATTACACAAACAACAGTCCGGATACTTTAAAAGAGATCGTTTTTAAACTGTACTCCAATATTTATAAAAAGGGAGCGCCACGGTTGACAAGTTTTAAGGGGGAAGATATTACAGATGGTGTTGCCATTGAAAAATTTTCAGCCAATGAAGAAGTTGTGCCTGAAAAAAATTACAGCATTGATGCTACCAATATGTATGTGCGGATAAAGCCGTTACTTTCAAAGCAATCAATGAAATTCAGCATAGCATATTCTTATACATTAAATAAAGGTTCGCATATGCGTACTGGTGAAATAGAAGACGGTGCTTATTTCATTGCTTATTTTTTTCCACGTATTGCCGTGTATGATGATATTGATGGCTGGAACCTTAATCCATACCTGGGTACACAGGAATTTTACAACGACTTCTGTGATTTTACAACTTCCATTACGGTGCCAGCTGATTATATTGTATGGGCAACAGGTGATCTGAAGAACGAAAAAGAAATATTTAAGGAAAAATACCTTCAACGTATTCAGCAGGCAGAAACAAAAGACGATTACATAACTATTATTGACAGTACTGATCTTAAGAATGACCACATAACAAAAAGCAACACTTTTAATACATGGGTATTTGAAGCAACGCATGTAACGGATGCCGTGTTTGCACTAAGCAATCATTACCTGTGGCAGAGTTCAAGCCTCGTAGTAGATAAAGAAACGGGGAGAAGAACGAGAGTTGATGCGGTCTTCAATGCTAAACATAAAGATTATTTTTCAGTAGCGGGATTTGCGCATAAGACAGTTGAAGCCATGAGTTACCGTTTTCCAAAATGGCCTTATCCTTACAGTCATGAAACAGTTTTTGACGGGCTTGACCAGATGGAATACCCGATGATGGTTAATGATAACCCGCTTGAAGACAGATCTGAAAGTATTGAACTGACAGATCATGAAATATTTCACACCATGTTTCCTTTTTACATGGGCATCAATGAAACAAAGTACGGATGGATGGATGAAGGCTGGGCTACTATTGGCGAATGGCTGATCTCGCCAATGATCGACAGTACAATTGTAGATGAATACGGAGTTGCCCGTTATGAAAATGCAGCAGGAAATGAGATCGATCTTCCCATCACAACTCTTACTACGCAGGAGTATGGTGTGCCTATGTTCATCAACAGTTATCCCAAACCGGGAATGGGTTATCTATTTGTGAAAGACATGCTGGGAGATGAATTGTTTTATAAAGCGCTTCATAATTATATCCGCAACTGGAATGGAAAACACCCCATGCCTTATGATTTTTTCTACAGCATGAATGAGGGTTGTGGTAAAAACCTGGACTGGTTCTGGAAGCGCTGGTTCTTTGATAACGGTATTCCTGATCTTGCCATTGCCAAAGTACTTGATAAAGGAAAACAAAAGCAGGTAACAATTCAGATGAAGGGAACGAAACCTGTACCGGTAGATTTAACCATAACCTATGTAGATGGAAGTGCAGATAAAATACACCGGAGTATTGCAGTGTGGGAAAAAGGAAATAACAGTATAGTAGTAAATTTTACTTCAGGGAAAAAAATAAAAACTTTAAGGCTTGGGAGTACATATGTACCTGACGTAAATAAACAAAACAATTTATATGAAGTAAGGAAAGGTTGATTATTTTTTTATTTCAGGATGTTTGTTTTCATAAAGCTGCACTTTTTTTGCAACATCTAGCCTCATCGAAATATAAATTACGAGTATGATTTTTATGATGATTCCAGGAAAATTAATGTTGGATGTAAGCAACAGGTCAGCAAGAAATACAATTCCCAGGATGCAAAAAAAAGCTATAAAGGCATTAAAAGGCTTGTCGCTGCTGTATGAGCCCATACAAAAATAAACGATGATAATGCTGATATTAATTGCAAAGCCTATCCAGCTGAAATTTGCGTTGTGTAACAGCAAGTAAAAAATATAAAAACAAAAAGAAACAACAGAAAAAATATAAATTGCCCACGTGGCATTTTCAACCTGCTGTTTATCTTTTCTGAACTGATAATATTCATTATCATCAATAAAATCAACGATTGAATTTTCTGCTAAATCCTTTTTTGGGTACATTTAAACCTGTTTCAAATAATATATTAAATTACTAATTATAATAAGTAAAACACAGTATTATTTGCGGCTTTTTATCTTCCCCTTGTTGCGCTTTCTGGCAAAGGAATATCTCTTTTAAGCATCTCATTCCTGTTGGCAATTTCCCACGCCGTGTGAAAGATCATTTTTACCCTTGTTTCATACAAAGGCCAGTAAATCTTATCTATAGTGTCAGTTGGCTTGTGATAATCTGATTTCAACATGCCGTCATAAAAAAATAAAACAGGTATTCCTTTACGTGCAAAATTGTAATGATCGCTGCGGAAGTATATCCTGTTGGGGTCATTTGGATCATCAAATTTATAATCAAGCACCAGGTTTGTGTATTGCTTATTGATCCCTTCATTGATAACGGGCAGGTCGCTGCTGAGTTTATCATGTCCTACCACATACACATAATTCAGTGTGTCATCTTTTTTTCTTTCTGTATCAACTCTTCCAACCATATCCGTATTCAGGTCAACAGAGGTTTTATCAAGGGGATAAACAGGATGGTCGCTGTAATATTCACTTCCCCAAAGCCCTTTTTCTTCTCCGCTAACGGTCATGAATACAAGGGTGCGGCGGGGTCCGTTCCCATTTGCTTTTGCCTTTAAAAAAGCTTTCGCCATTTCTATAACTGCCACTGTACCGGTGCCATCATCATCTGCACCATAATAAATTTTGCCATCATGCATACCGAGATGATCATAATGGCCGGTAAGAAAAACATATTCATCTTTCTTATCGGTACCTTCAATTATACCAATAACATTACTTGCATTGATTATGGTGCGATACTTATCATATGCAAATGTTGTTTTAATGTTCAGTGTGGTCAAGAAACTTTTATCAAAAGGGACACTCGTCTTTGCATTTTTAATTAAACTGTCAGTATTCGGCCCTAATATTTTTTTCGAATAAGCATGACTTAGTAACGCATAATTTATTCCGGCTACTTCTGAATATCTTGGAAAATAAACACTTGTTTTTTTACCTGCGTCAACATACCGTGCCGCAAATGTTTCTTGTACTGGATTAATAATAAGGACGCCTGCAGCCCCTTTTTTAGCGGCCAATGCAAGTTTTTTTGTTACACCCTGGAACGACCATTCGCTGGCTTTCTGGCTGCCTGTGATAATATATTTTCCATCTTTTTTGGGTTCTCCAAGAAAGAAGAGAATGACCTTTCCTTTTACATCCAATGATTCATAATCGTTATAGGATTTGTCTTCAATACCATATCCTGCAAAAATGACTTCATTGCTGCTGAAATTTCCTGTTTCGTTTGTACTTGCAGGACTTAAATAATCAGTGCCATAAACCAGTACAGAATCATTGATAACTAATTTGCTGCTGATCATGCTATCCTTATATAATGGATAAAGCTGCTGATACCCATTCATTCCTGCGGCGGGTTTAAGCCCGATCGCTTTAAACTGTGCTTCTATATAAGCAGCAGCTTTTCGTTGCCCTTCTGTTCCTGTTTCACGCCCTTGCATTTCATCACTGGCAATTACAGTAAGGTATTTTTTCATGTCGCCGGCAGAGATGGTTGCAGCATACTTTGCAGCATCATTCGTTTGTGAAAATACCTGCATGCAAATGAATAATAAAGAGAACAGGAATATTTTTTTCATTATGTGTTTATTTTAGGCAAAATAATAAAACTCATTAATCTTTGACATTCTTTTTTATAAGTGGCGTGACTGGGATCAAAGGATCAACGGATTGTTGGATTTTTAGCTCTGTTCAATAAAGATTTTTGGTAAAAGAGTTTTCATTTGTCTCATGGCATAAACTTGCGATGAAGCTTAACAACAGCAAAATTTTTGGTAAAGAAAAATCTGTGTGGATCCGTTCAATCCGCTTATTCTATATTACCGGAATTTTTTCAACACGCATTGTATGTCTTCCGCCTTCAAAGGCTGTATTCATGAAAACATCGAGCATTTTTTCTGCGTCACCATCTCTTACAAACCTTGCAGGTATGCAGATAATATTGGCATCATTGTGTTTGCGGGCCAGTTCGGCCAGTTCTTCGCCCCAGCAAATAGCAGCCCTTATGCCTGCGTGTTTGTTAGCAGTAATGGCAACTCCATTTGCGCTGCCACAGAGTAAAATACCAAAAGCTGCCCGCCCGTTCTCAACAGCCGATGCAACAGGGTGAGCAAAATCCGGATAATCAACAGAGTCTTTATTAAAAGTGCCGAAATCTTCATAGACCATTTCTTCTCCTTCTAAAAAAGATATAAGATCTTCTTTGCAATCAAAGCCTGCATGGTCGCATCCTATGGCAATGGGCTTGGTTTTATCAAATTTGTACATTAGAATAATTGATAGTTGGTTAATGGATAATTGATAATGGGTTTTGAGAGAATTAATTCCTCTTACAAAATTAGCGCATTCTCAATTATCAATTATTTAATTATCCTTTAAAATCAGCTCCATTCTTTTTCTTCTTTGGCTTTTCTTCTGTCAACACGGGCACAAAGAATAACGCTGATCTCAAATAGAAAAAGCAAAGGAATTGCAACTATTGTCTGACTTGTCCAGTCGGGTGAAGGTGTAATTACAGCAGCCACTATTAAGATGATCACGAATGCATATTTCCTGTATTTCCTTAAGAATTTTGCCGAAATGATACCGATCTTGGCCAATACATAAGCCAGAATGGGCAATTCGAAAGCGATGCCGCAACCTAAAATGATATTGTTAAGCGTATCAACATAATCAGTAATATTTGGTTGGTATTGAACAAGGCCGGATTTGCCCAGGGTAAAAGAAGCAAGAAAATTAAATGTAAAAGGTGCCAATAAATAATATCCAAATGCGGCTCCGGAGAAGAAGCATATGGATACCCAGAAAATGCTTCCCCTTGCATATTTCATTTCTTTCGGAGAAAGGGCAGGTTTTACAAACCTCCACAATTCCCAAAAAAGATAGGGAAAGGCAACAATGATACCGCCGATCATAGCAATATTTATAGCAGAAGAAAAAGTTCCATTTACTTCAGTAACCAGGAACCTGATCTTAACGGGTGGCATGCAAAGGCTGTCGCCGATACCGATCCACCGGCCAAACCGGCAAAGGCTGCTGTAGGTAACAAATGTTTCTGTTGACGGTGCCAGGATGATATTATCATATATCCAGTCTATGAAAATAAATATAGTGATGGCTGCAATGAGCCAGGCAATGGCGGCCCGCATAATATGCCACCTCAATGCTTCAAGATGATCAATAAAACTCATCTCGGCATTTTCAGTGGTTTCGCCACTGCGTATACGCTTAAAAAAAGATTTTCTGTCGGAAGGGGTTGAAGCCAATTTCTTAAAAATTATGCTGCAAAGTTAAAGTACTCAGTTTACTTTACGCAGTTGCAACCTGTTTTACATTGCCGGTACGTTTTAAAACGCCCCAGCCCTGCAGTTCGCCTTTTAAAGCTTTATTAAATGATTTTATTAAAATATAGTACATCAATTGACGGTAAATGAACCGTTGCGGGATGAGCCATAGCAGTTTTTTATACTTCTCATTTTCAAATGAGAATGCAATAGCGGCTCCTGCAACATCGACCAGTGTAAATATTAAATAATAAAATACAATATGATCGAGGCTGGCAGGAATTATCCCAAGCCCGGCGGCAATTAAACTGATCACCAAAATAAAATCGGCCATTGGTGCCAGGAATGGTAATATGATCTGGAAGATCAAAATATTTGGCAATGCAATCATTCCGAAATTTTTGTATCTCGGGTTGAATACTGCATCCCTGTGTTTCCAGAAACTCTGCATTACACCGAAACTCCAGCGGAAACGTTGCTTTAAGAACTGTTTCATCGTTTCCGGTGCTTCTGTATAAGATATGGCTGTGCTGCAATTGCGTACGAGATAGCCCTTCCTGTGCAGGCGCATGGTGAGGTCGCAGTCTTCTGCCAGTGTATCGCTGGTAAACCCACCGGCTTCAATGACGGCCTGTTTTTTAAAGGCGCCTATGGCACCAGGTACAACAGTGATACAATTTAAAAGATCAAAAGCCCTTCTGTCGAAATTCTGTGAAGTAATGTATTCAATACTTTGCCAGTTCGTGATCATGTTTACCTCGTTGCCCACTTTTACATTTCCTGCCACTGCCCCTACCTGTGATGTTTCATCCGGGTTGCTGAATTTTTTCATGAGTTCGGTAACAGCATCTTTTTTTAATTGGGTATCGGCATCAATACAAACAACGTAATCGTATCTGGCAATATTGATCCCGTAATTCAAAGCAGTGGCTTTTCCGCCATTTTGCTTTGTGATCACCTGTACATTGGGATGGTCTTTATATTCATCCTGTACAGTCTTAAAAGTCTGATCGGTACTGCCATCATCTACAAATACGATCTGCAGGTTTGGATAATCCTGTTGAAGAAGGCTTTGCACAGTTCTTACCGCATTTAATTCTTCATTGTATGCAGGAACAATAATGCTCACACCTGGTTGTTCTTTATTGATAAAAGCTGTTCTTTCTTTTTTCTTCTGTATGTAGGCAAGTATGGCCATTAATGTCATCCGGCCAACAGATAAAAAAATACCAATGATAAATAAAGCGAAAACAATGTGGCCGCCCCAATAAGTAGCTTCAGCAAAAAAGAAATTCAAAGAATTTACCCAGCTTCTTTGAACGGGAGGCATCACATCATCCATTTTTTTACCCATGAGGTCGGCAACTGTTGTGAACTTGCAGCCACGTTTTTTAAAATATTCTATGATACGTGGAAGTGCGTCTACAGTTGGCTGTCTGGTCTTACCGCCTGCATCATGTAATAAGATAATACTTGCATCATTGGCTTCGGCAATACGAATGGTACGGTTTACAATACTGTCGGCATTCATTTTCGGGTCCCAGTCATTAGGGTCAATACTCTCACCAACTGTAATGTAATTATCTTTTTTACTGCGGGCAATGGGTTCAATTTCCTCAAAAGTCTGCGGTTCACTATCCGCATTGTATGGTGCCCTGAATAAAATGGTAGAACGACCGGTTATACATTCGATCAATAGCCTTGTTGATTTCAATTCAAGGTCGGCCCGCTCAGGGCTCATCTTGGCAATATTATTATGGGTAAAAGTATGGTTGCCTATTTCATAGCCATTCCTGTATATCCTGTATAATAGTGGGATATTGTTTTCTGCATTTAAACCGATAACGAAAAAGGTTGCAGGAACTTTTTCTTTTTCAAGGATGTCGAGGATCTTAGGTGTGTATTCAGGATCCGGGCCATCATCAAAAGTAAGAATGATCTTGTGGCCGGGGCCCATGGGAGTTTTGTCTTCAGCAAATTTTTCATACACATACCCTGAAGGCAGTTCAACATATTTCTGTTCAGCTATCAGCATTTCCGTACTGTCAATTTCCAGTTTTATATTTCCTTTGGCGGGAGAATAAATGATATTGAGTAATTCCCCTTCACCGTTGGCTGTAGGTTTTTTATTGGGATCGATCACAGTAGAACTTAATGAGTTGAAATCAAAAGGATATTTCTGCAGTGATGCTGAGCTTAAATTCCGGCCATAAAATTTCCATATCCTGGGATCTTCTCCACCCAAATGCCAGAGCGCTGTACCAGCTGTGGAATAATCATCGCTGAAACGAAGTATATTAAATGTAGTGGCAGCATCGGTGAACCAGATATCGTGTTTTGTTTCTGATGCGGAATCTGTTGGAGGTTCTGTATAATTATAATTCAGGTTATAAGTATCATTGTTAAAAATGATATCTGCACCAGATAATTTTGCATTGTCGATCGCTGCGGTGTAAGTTATATCATCAACACGTTTTCCTTCTTCTTCAGTTATCCAGTCACGGGCATAGCCGGCAACTCCTAATATTATTTTTGATACGTCTACTTTATCATCCATCCAGTCCAGCTTGGCTTCTATCCATTTTTGAGCACTGATTGGCCCTGCTCCTGTAGCATCATTATATTGGTCATATGCCATCAGTATTATATAATCATTGTATAAGGATAATTTTGAATAATCATAATCTTCATTATCCGGGCTAACATCCATGGTAACTAAAAATCCATTGCTATGTAAAGCTTCATATAGTTCTTTTTGGAATTCTGTTAATGGTTCATTGTTTTCTTCTTTTAATTCTTCAAAGTCAATATTGACTCCCTGTAATTTGTAATGTGTAAGTGTATCGACCAGTTGCTGAATAATGAATTTTCTTTTTTCGGGGTCATTGATAATAACGTGCGCAAGTTTGCTGTCGAAATCACCTCTTGCAGGATTGGATTTATTGGTATGAAAATTATTAAAGATCGGCTGAATACTTAATTTCTTTTGTTTCATTACCGCAAGCCCGGCGCTGTCAATTCTTGTCTGAAGTGTGTAATTAATGGTGTCTATGAAAAACCATTCGGGATAAATGGTGTTTAATTTATCGGCATTTTCCCTGAGGTCGGCCAATGATGCAAAAAGCCACGGTGTATAAAATGCGCCACGTATCAATGATGCGTTTACTTTGTTATCATTGATTCTGGCCAATGAATCTTCTTTCTGTTTTTTTTCCAGGAAATCTTTAAATCCTTTAAATTTTTTATTCAGTGGAGATTCCAGGGTTAATTTATTTGTCGGATCTAGTTTACTCTGGTAATACTTTGATTTTTCGTTAAGGTTCGGAAGATTTGGGTTTCTTCCGTTGATAATTGCCAGTACAACAACAGCAAGTAGGAATAGTAAAATGAATAAAATGATCCTGCTCGTCCATTTAACACTTTTCCATCGTGCAGGGTTATTTGTCTGAAAAATCTGCGGTGAGTACATGTAGAAACTTTGTATGGACTAATAATCTGCAAATGTGCTTTAATCTCAGGTAACTATAAATATTAATGTTGTTACTTAACTGCCGGTTAACCTAAAAATATGCATTAAAAGAATGAGAATAATAAATAAAAGAAAGCCCCTGTAGAAACAGGGGCCGTTTACCAAAACTAACTGCTTATGAGAAAATTTGACTATTTTATTTTGTGACCTGAACTATTATTTGCAAACACGGTGCCAGAAAATTTTAGCTGCTGTTAAGAAAGTCTTAATGATAATTCTGCGCTTAAAATTCCAGCGACGAAATAAATATACTGCAAGCAATTACCTGTTTTCAGGAAGTTTAATAAAAAAGCGCCCTTTGATGGGGGCGCTTCAATATTATTGATTGGACAGAAAGATCATTTTAAAAATCCCTGGATCATATCCATCAATCCTGAACTGCCATTTTTTTCCTGCTGTTGTTGTGCGCCGCCTGCCAATCTTGAAACAATATCCATCAATCCGCCGCCACCAGAGCCGCCATTTTGTCCAGCATTGCTGAACCGGCTTACCAGGTCCTGGAAATTAAAACCTGAATTTCCGCTAGTTTGCTGTTCCTGAACAACCTGGCTGCTTTGCCCGCCAGTTATAGAGTTTAAAAGGCCTTCGATAGAGAAACTGTTATTGTTGGGGTCATTGGTTTTATTGATTAGGTTATTCAGCACATCGGGGATAAGACTATTGGCAACACTACTTGCCTGGCTTCCGCTAAGGTTAAATTTATTGGTCAGTTTGCCTGAAAAATGCCCGATCATCATATTAACGATCGGATTGTTAAGCAGGTTATTGCTGGTTTGCTGTTGGCCAGCATTTCCAAATAATGATAAGATATTCTGTAAGCCGCCGCCTGCAACCATATTCCTTAAACCAGATGCTACGGTGTTTGTGGCTTCTGCAATAACAGCATCATTGTGTTCATTAGGAACATCTGCATTATTAACTACGCTTTCTGTAGCTGTACCTCTAACAAGGTTGAATAATTCTTCGAGCATGATATTTTAATTTAGCTGGTGAATATAATAATTTGTTCAATGGGATATTTTAACAACTGAATATTGTTAACCTTGTGCAGTAAGCTTCTCAGCATTTTCCGCAAATTGCAATGCATCAATGAATTCCTGGATCTCACCATTCATAACTGTGTCGAGATTATAAACGGTTAACCCGATCCTATGATCGGTTACCCTTCCCTGCGGGTAGTTGTAGGTGCGTATCTTGGCACTCCTGTCGCCGGTGCTTACAAGGCTTTTTCTTTTGTGTGCAATGGCTTCTTCTGCTTTACGTACTTCCTCATCATATAATTTGGTACGAAGCATATCCATTGCTTTTTCCCTGTTACCCAGCTGGCTGCGTTCTGTCTGGCAAACGACCACAATTCCTGTAGGTTTATGTGTAAGAAAAACTTTTGTTTCAACTTTGTTTACATTCTGTCCGCCTGCACCGCCGCTTCGTGCCGTTTCCATTTTTACATCACTTTCTTTTAGCTCAAAATCCACTTCTTCTGCTTCGGGCATAACAGCAACTGTTGCAGCACTTGTATGTACCCGGCCACTGCTTTCGGTATCAGGTACACGCTGTACACGGTGAACACCGCTTTCAAATTTAAGCGTACCGTAAACATCATCACCAACCACTTCAACCTGTACTTCTTTGTATCCTCCAACCGTTCCTTCGCTCTCACTCAGCAAAGCAGTTTTCCATCCTTTCTTTTCGCAATATTTTAAATACATGCGCAACAGGTTTCCTGCAAACAGGGAAGCTTCATCACCACCGGTTCCTGCTCTTATCTCAAGGATCGCATTTTTTTCATCATACGGATCTTTCGGTATCAGCATATTGCGAAGTGCTTTTTCCGATACTTCTTTTTTCTCTTCCAGTATTGGCAATTCAATTTTTGCCATTTCCCTCATTTCTTCATCATCTGAACCAAGTACTTCTTTATTGAATTCTATATCATCGAGCAGTTTCACATATTCATTCCGGGCATTAACGATCTTTTCAAGGCTCCGGTATTCCTTGCTCATGGCACTGTACCTTTTGTTGTCGCTTACCACTTCCGGATTGGTTAGTGCAACGCCCAGGTCATCAAATTTTGCTTTTATCGCATCCAGTTTATCTAACA
>Ga0209023_10005943_pt1 | contig 13085 bp, 9 predicted proteins | sample LakOneMetagenome_FD_187468 | JGI IMG/M metagenome (GOLD analysis project Ga0209023, IMG submission 187468) | Freshwater and sediment microbial communities from Lake Erie, Canada (SPAdes) (version 2) | ecosystem: Environmental > Aquatic > Freshwater > Lentic | place: Lake Erie, Canada | collected... | reverse complement strand
GCGGACCACGCTCGACGCGCTGCCCCAGCTGATCACCCCCGAGGCGATCGAGCTGTTCAGCCACTACGGCGTGTTCACCGATCGGGAGATGCACTCCCGCTACGAGATCGCCATGGAGCAGTACGCCCTGAGCATCGGGGTCGAGGCCCGGTCGACGTTGGAGATGGCCGCCACGGTGATCCTGCCGGCGGCGGTTCGCTACCAGACCGAGCTGGCCACCAACATCGCAGCGCTCAAGGCGGTCGGCATCGAGGGCGACACGGCCGACCTCGACGGGGTCTCGGCATCGATCACCGAACTGCGCTCGGCCATCGCCACGCTGAAGGCCGACCTCGGCCACGGCGGTGACCCGACGGTCGAGGAGGAGGCCACCCATGCGGGCAAGGTCCTGCTCCCGGCCATGGCCGCGGTGCGGGCCGCCGCCGACGACCTCGAGCACGTCGTGGCCGACGACCTCTGGCCGCTACCCACCTATCAGGAGATGCTGTTCATCCTGTAGCCATCGCCGCGGCAGACCGCCGCCACGGGCGTTCCTCCGGGACGCGATGCCGGCCGCCCCTCCCCCGAGGGCGGCCGGCGCCGCGCCCGGGCTGGCCGGTCCGGTGAGGCCGGTCCCCTACGGTGTCGGCCAGCGACGAGCACCCGAGGGAGCAGCTCCATGGAGGAACGCACACCGGCCGACGTGCTGGCGTTGGCGGCCGAGCACGATGTCGAGATCGTGGACTTCCGGTTCTCCGACCTGCCCGGGGTCATGCAGCACGTGTCGATCCCGGCATCGGGGTTGAGCGAGGCGCAGTTCGAGGACGGCCACCCGTTCGACGGCTCGTCCGTGCGCGGCTTCCAGGAGATCCAGGAGTCGGACATGATCCTCGTGCCCGACCCCAACACGTCCTACCTCGACCCGTTCCGCCAGCACCGCACGCTGGTGATCCACTGCTTCGTGGCCGACCCCGTGACCGGTGAGAGCTACTCGCGCGACCCCCGCTTCGTGGCCCAGAAGGCCGAGCAGCACCTCTTCTCGTCGGGCGTGGCCGACACCGCGTTCTTCGGGCCCGAGCCGGAGTTCTTCGTGTTCGACGACGTGCAGTTCCAGACCAGCGCCAACTCGTCGTCGTACCGGGTCGACTCGATCGAGGGCGCGTGGAACACGGGCACGGCCGAGGGCCCGAACCTCGGCTACAAGCCCCGTACCAAGCAGGGCTACTTCCCGGTGCCGCCGATGGACCACTTCCAGGACCTGCGCTCGCAGATGATGCTGAACCTCGAGTCGGTGGGCATCGAGACCGAACTGCACCACCACGAGGTGGCGAGCGGCGGCCAGGGCGAGATCGGCATCCGGTTCGACACGTTGCTGGCCATGGCCGACAAGCTGATGACGTTCAAGTACGTCCTGAAGTCGACGGCGTGGGCCGCGGGCAAGTCGCTGACGTTCATGCCGAAGCCGATCTTCGAGGACAACGGCTCGGGCATGCACACCCACCAGTCGCTGTGGAAGGGCGGCGAGCCGCTGTTCTTCTCGGAGACGGGCTACGCCGGCCTGAGCGACATCGCCCGCTGGTACATCGGCGGCCTGCTGCACCACGCCCATGCGGTGATCGCGTTCACCAACCCGACCACCAACAGCTTCAAGCGGCTCGTGCCGGGCTACGAGGCGCCGGTCAACCTCGTCTACTCGCAGCGCAACCGCTCGGCGTCGTGCCGCATCCCGCTCGCGTCGAAGAGCCCGCGGGCCAAGCGGGTCGAGTTCCGTTGCCCCGACAACACCTCGAACCCGTACCTGGCCTTCGCGGCGATGATGCTGGCCGGCCTCGACGGCATCCAGAACCGCATCGAACCGCCCGACCCGATGGACAAGGACCTCTACGACCTCCCGCCCGAGGAGATGGCCAACGTCCCGCAGGTGCCGGCATCGCTCGAGGCGGCGCTCGACGCGCTGGAGGCCGACCACGACTTCCTCCAGGCCGGCGGCGTCTTCACCGACGACCTCATCGATGTGTGGGTCCGCCTCAAGCGCCAAGAGGTCGACGCCCTCCGCCTGCGCCCCCACCCCCACGAGTTCACCCTCTACTACGACGTCTGACCGCTCCACCAACCCAACCAACCCAACCAACCCAACCTGTCGCAGATCGGTACCGCTGCGGTCCGGAACTGCGACACGTTCGGCGGGGCCCGGAGCGCCATCAGGGCCCGTCGGCGAGGACGGCTTCGATGCCGCGGACCTGGTTGGCGACGAGGGCAGGATTGGTGTCGCGGTAGTAGGGGATGCCGACGACGCCGGTGAGGACCCAGCCCTTGCCCCGCTCCCACGTCGCGTCGTCGATCGCGAGCGCGTCGCGGTACGCCTCGCGGGCCTCGGGCGGGAACAGGCTCCAGGCGACCATGCTGTCGACCGCCGGATCGCCCACGCCGCACGAGCCCCAGTCGAGGACGGCGGTCAGTCGCCCGTCGTTGGCCAGCAGGTTCAGGTACGAGAGGTCGGCGTGCAGCCAGACCGGTAGCCCGTCGTGGTCGGGCGTGGCCAGGACCCGGTCCCACGCCTCGGTGACCGCGTCGGCGTCGACCTCGCCGCGCAGGCCGACGATGCCCCGGCGCACCATCTCGTCGGACAGGCGGACCGGGACTCCGCGGCGCGCCGCCGGGGCCCCGACCACGTCGACCCGTCGGAGGGCGGCGACGAACCCGGCGAGGTGGAGGGCGGCCTGCACCGGGTCGTCGAGCCGGTCGAGGGTCGCCAGCTCGCCGGGGAGCCACTCGACGACCCCCCACGGGTACGGGAACCACTCTTCGGGCCGGCCTGCGGCGACCGGCCGGGGCACGGGGAGAGGGAGGTGGGGTGCGAGCACGGGGATCCAGCGCTGTTCCTTGGCAACGTGGGCGACCGCCCAGTCGATGCGGGGCAAGCGCAGGGCCAACTCGTCCCCCAAGCGATACAGGGCGTTGTCGGTGCCCGCCGATGCGACCCGCTCGATCGGGAGGTCGGCCCACTGCGGGTACTGCGACGCCAGCAGCCGCCGGGCCAGGTCGACGTCGGTGTCGACCTCCTCGTCGTGCATCCGCGGGTGCGACATGGCCGTGCAGTCAACCGGTCCGGGGGGCCGTCGTCGAGGGGAATTCCTCACGCCGACCCGTCGCGACGCGAGACAGGCCCCGACCCTGGAGGGCCGGGGCCTGCCTCGGTGAGGGGTCGGGCCGAGGCCGACCCGGGGGAGCTCAGGTGGTGGGGAAGGCGATCGTCGTGGTGCTCAGGGCGCCGATCCAGTGGATCGCCGAGTCCAACGGGCTGGTCGGGCTGGTGGCCGAGCAGTACCAACGGGCCTGCCAGACGCCGTTCGAGCTCGCGTCGACGGGCCGCCAGTGGGTCTCGGCCGAACCGTCGGTGTTGGCCATCGTCTCGAACGCCTTGCCGTTCGGCGAGGTCAACGGGTCGGTGCCCACCCCCTGGGAGACGAACTCACCCCAGTAGGCGGGGTGGCCGCCGAGCGTGCAGCCTGCGGCGTACACGTCGATGTCCATCGGGGCGGTGACGGTAGCGGGAACCGCGGTCATGGCCATCACGGGCGCGGCCGCCGTGGCGACGGTGACCTTCTTGGTGCCGCTCGAGCTTCCCGAGTGGATGCCGTCGGTCGGGGTGAAGCTGGCGCTGAGCACGTCCTTGCCGGGCGACAGGTACAGCTCGTCGACGGTGCAGGTGCTCGCGTTGGCGTTGAGGGCGATCAGGGTGCAGGCCCCGCCGAGGGTGATGGCCGTTGCCGGCGCGCTGTTGAACGTCACGGTGCCGGTCGGCCGGTTCTTGCCGACCATGGGGTCGCGGACGGTGACGGTGCACGACGTCGTACCGCCGGCCGAGATGGCGTTGGCGGAGCAGTCGAGGCTGGTGTTGGACGGGCGGAGGTCGTCGGCGTGCGCGGCGCCCACCGGGATCAGCACGTAGAGGACCGCAGAGACGGCCATCAGTGCGAGGGTCTTGCGAGGGGTGAGGCTCCTGCGCTGGGTTCCGTTCGAGGTGTGCATGTCGGTGGTCCTGACGTAGCGGGGATGATGGGTCGATCATCCGGCCGCCCGGTCGCTGCGTCTGTCGCCCACGGGACACAACCGGAAGATCCGGAAGGGATCGACTCCCCGCTCGATGTCGTGCGGGCCTCGGGGGCGCGTGCGAGGGGGTGGGACCGGCGGCCGCACCGCCGGGCGCGGTCAGCTCGGTTCGACGACCGGGAGCACCTGTGGATCGTCGACCTCGGCCGCCCTGGCCCGGGTGGCCAGCCAGCAGCCGGCCAGGATGCACGGGAAGCCGACCGCGATGCCGAGGGTGAGGTCCTCGTTCAGGAACGCCACCCCGAGGCCGACCGCGACGGCCGGGTTGAGGAACGTGATGAGGGTCGAGCGGGCCGGTCCGATCTCGGCGATCAACCGGAAGAAGAGCAGGAAGGCCACGCCCGTGCAGATGGCCGCCAGCGCCACGGTGGCCTCGAGCGGTCGCGCCGCGGGCCAGTGGCGGGGGCGCAGCACGATGGCGGCCGGCAGGTAGCCGACGGCCACGATGGCCAGCGACGCCGCGACCACGCCGAGGGCGGGGACGTCGGCCAGCTTGCGATCGGCGATGAACGGCGCCGTCGCGTACCCGACGGCGACGAGCAGCACCTCGGCGATGTTGAACCAGTGGCCGCCACCGATCCCGTCGCCCAGGCCGACCAGCAGGCCCACGCCGACGATGCCGACGAGCAGCCCGGCCAGGCGGATCGGCCGCAGCGCGGCGCGCTCGCCGAGCAGGAACGCGACGGTCGTGCCCCACAGCGGGACCGTGGCCACCAGCAGCCCGGCCAGGCCCGACGGGAGGTGCTCCTCGGCGTGGGTCAGCAGCAACCACGGCCCGGCCATCTCGATCAGGGTGAAGGCCAGGAGCGGCCGCCAGAGCGGGCGGAGCGGGGCGAGGAACCCCTTCCGCGCCGCCATCGGCACGAGCACCAGCGCGGCCAGCCCGGTGCGGGAGGCCACGAGCACCGGTGGCGCGAGGTCGCGGACCGCGACCTTGATCAGCAGGTACGGGATGCCCCAGATCACCGACATGGCCCCGAACAGCAGCCACCCGCGCCGGGTCATCGTCCGGTCCTCATCAGGCCGCGATGGCCCGCAAGAGCGTCGTCGAACAACGCGCTACGACGCGGCGGCGACGGAGGGGACCACGGTCCGTCCCCGGACCCACTGGATGCGGGCGAGGACGAGGACCGCCGCGGTCAGGAGCACGACGCCGTACCCCATCAGCGCCGGATCGCCGAGGGCCAGGCCGTAGACCCCCCAGGTGGTGGCGTCGAGGATCGACACCCACCAGGTGGCGGGAGCCAGGCCGTCGACCGAGTGGCTCCGGAACGCCCGCACCACCTGCGGGCCCTGGGTGACGACCACGCCGAGCCCGAGCGCGGCGGCCAACCACCCGCCGGCACCGGCGCCGATGAGGACGGCCACCCACAGCCCGGTCCAGAGCACGTCGGACCGGGTGATCACCCGCCGGAGCAGCGCCACGGTCCACAGGCCTGGCACCAACGCGATGAGCGAGACGATCCACACCGCGGGCAGCGCCCGCACCAACCCGTACGCCAGCCAGGCCGTGGCGGCGATGACCGCGTTCATCGCCGCCAACGCCGACACGCCATCGGCCACCCCGAGCCGCGCCAACCGCGCCGGTTGCGGGAGCAGCCTGGCCACGAAGACGGCAGAGGCCAGGACGGCCAGGGCGGTGAGGACCACGGCGAAACGCTACCGACCCACGCCTCGTTCTCGGGAGTCTGGACCGGGCTATGCGCGTCCAGAGTCCCGAGAACGGTTCAGGGGGCCGGCGGGAGGTGGCGCGTGCCCTTACGCTCCCTGGACCATGTTCCGTTCACGCGTGCGTCACCTCCTGTCCACCCCGCTGGCGGCGCTCACGCTGGTCGCCCTGCTGGTCGGCTGCGGCGGGTCGTCCGGGCCCGCGGCGGTGTCGACCACCACGAAGCCCGGGCCGACCACGACGGTCGCGCCCACGGTCCCGCCGTCGGCCGGCGCCCCGTGCGGTCGGCCGGGAACGGCGCCCGGTCGCTACCAGCACGTCGTGGTGATCATGGAGGAGAACCGGACGTGGACGGGCGGCCGCTCCAACCCGGTCGGCATGGGCTTCTCCAACGGAAAGATGCCGTTCCTGCAGGGCCTCGCCACCAGGTGCAGCTCCTACACCGACTGGTCGGAGACGAACGGGGGCCAGAACAGCCTCAACCAGTACGTCGGCCTCACCTCGGGCGTGGTGAACACGGCGACGGTGAACGACTGCACGCCCTCGGACAGCTGCCACTCGACCGACGACAACCTGTTCCGCCAGATCCGCGAGGCCGGCGGAACGCCTCGCTCGTTCGTCGACGGGGCCACCCAGCCCTGCTCCCCGGGGTCGAACCGGTCGAAGCACATCCCGGCCCTCTACTACTGGGGCGCCGACGACCGGTCGTTCTGCACGAAGGAGGTCCGGCCGTTCACCGAGCTCGATCCGGCGCACCTGCCGACCCTGGCGTTCGTCAGCCCCGACATGTGCCACGACGGCCACGACTGCGGCGACGACCAGGTCGACGCATGGGCCAAGTCCCTGCTCACCCGCATCCTCGACGGCGCGACGTACCGGGCCGGTCGCACCCTCGTGGTGGTCGTGTACGACGAGGACCGGCCGGTTCCCAACCTGCTCATCGCCCCCACCGCCCACCCTGGGCCGATCAGCCGCGTCGCAGGGTCCCATGCCGCCCTGCTCAAGACCATCGAGCAGCTGCTCGGCCTCCCCGTCCTCCACCAGGGCCAGCTCCCGGCGGCGATCAGCCTTCGGTCCTCCGCCAACATCTGACCGGGCTGGCGGCCCGTGGCCGGTGCGGGTCAGAGGTCGTCGGTGGCCGGCCCGGCGAACTGCGAGTTGTAGAGGTCGTAGTACGCACCCCGGGCCGCCAGCAGCTCGTGGTGGTTGCCCTGCTCGACGATGCTCCCGGCGTTCATGACGAGGATGAGGTCGGCGTCGCGGATGGTCGAGAGCCGGTGGGCGATCACGAAGCTCGTGCGGTTGGAGCGCAGCGCGTTCATCGCGTTCTGGATGAGCACCTCGGTCCGGGTGTCGACCGAGCTGGTGGCCTCGTCGAGGATCAGGATCGTCGGGTTGGCCAGGAAGGCGCGGGCGATGGTGAGCAGCTGCTTCTCGCCGGCGCTGACCGTGCCGCCCTCGTCGTCGATCATCGTGTCGTAGCCCTCGCTCAGCGAGTGGACGAAGCGGTCGACGTAGGTGGCCTTGGCCGCGGCCATGATCTGCGCGTCGGTGGCGTCGAGGTTGCCGTAGGCGATGTTCTCCTTGATGGTGCCGCTGAACAGCCAGGTGTCCTGGAGCACCATGCCGACGTTGGCCCGCAGGTCGTGGCGCCGCATCTCCGCGATGTCCATGCCGTCGAGCGTGATGCGGCCGCCGTCGAGCTCGTAGAACCGCATGATCAGGTTCACCAGCGTGGTCTTGCCCGCGCCGGTCGGGCCGACGATGGCCACCGTCTGGCCCGGCTCGGCGACGAAGGAGAGGTCGGCGATCAGCGGGTTGTGCGGGTCGTACGAGAAGGCGACGTGGTCGAACTCGACCCGGCCCCGCGGTGCGGCGTCGGTCAGCGGCGCAGCCGGGTCGGGGGACTGCTCCTCCACGTCGAGCAGTTCGAAGACCCGCTCGGCCGACGCCACCCCCGACTGGACGACGTTGAGCATCGAGGCCATCTGGGTGAGCGGCTGGGTGTACTGGCGCGAGTACTGGATGAACGCCTGGATGTCGCCGATCGTCATCGAGCCCGATGCGACCTTGGCCCCGCCGATCACCGCGATGGCGACGTAGTTCAGGTTGCCGAGGAACATCATCGCCGGCTGGATGACGCCGGCGATGAACTGGGCCCCGAAGCTGGCCCGGAAGAGCTTCTCGTTCTCGGTCCGGAAGCGCTCCTCGACGTCGGCCTGCTGCCCGAAGACCTTGACGAGCGCGTGTCCGGTGAACGCCTCCTCCACCTGCGCGTTGAGCGCACCGGTGCTGGCCCATTGGGAGATGAACTTCTTCTTCGACTTCGCCCCGACCAGCTTGACGATGTACAGCGATACGGGGATCGTGACGAGCGCGACCAACGCCAGCTCCCACGAGATGGTGAACATCACGATCATCACGCCGAGGATCGTGAGCACCGACGTCACCAGTTGGCTGAGGGTCTGCTGCAGGCTCTGGGAGAGGTTGTCGATGTCGTTGGTGACCCGGCTCAGCAGGTCGCCGCGCGGCTGGCTGTCGATGTAGCTCAGGGGCAGCCGGTTGAGCTTGTCCTCGACGTCGGAGCGCAGCTTCAGCATCGTGCGCTGGACCACCCCGGCCAGGATGTACGACTGCCCGTAGGAGAAGGCGGCCGAGAAGGTGTAGAGCACGACCACGCCGGCCAGGACGTCGCGCAGGTTGGCGAAGTCGATGCCCTTCGGGCTGAACGCGCCCCGGACGATGATGTCGGTCGCGTGCCCGAGGATCTTCGGTCCGATGACGGCGAGCGTCACGCTGGCGACCGCGCACAGCATGATGCCCGTCGCGCCGATGCGCTCCGGAGCCATCGTGGCGAGCAGCCGCTTGGTGGTGGCGCCGAAGTCCTTCGACTTCTCGGCCGGGCCGCCCGCCATGCCCCAACGACCGCCGCCGATGCCCGCCCGCTCCTGGGCCGCGTGGGGCCGCCCGACGATGCCTTCCTCGTCGGTGCCGTCCTCGGGGTCGGGCGTGGGCGCAGCGGGGGAGGTGGTGGTGGTGCTCACGCGGCCTCCTCGGCGCTCATCTGCGAGGCGACGATCTCCTGGTAGGTCGGACAGCCGGCCAGCAGCTCGGCGTGCGTGCCGAGGCCGACGGTGACGCCGTCCTCCAGCACCAGGATCTGGTCGGCGTTCTTGATGGTGGACACCCGCTGGGCGACGATCAACACGGTTGCATCAGCGGTGACCGGGGCCAACGCGGCGCGGAGCCGGGCATCGGTCGCGAGGTCGAGCGCCGAGAAGGAGTCGTCGAAGAGGTAGATCTCTGGCGCACGGACGAGGGCCCGGGCGATGGCGAGCCGCTGGCGCTGGCCACCCGAGACGCTGGCTCCCCCCTGTGCGATCTGGGCGTCGAGCTGACCGGGCATGGCCCGCACGAAGTCGGTGGCCTGGGCGATGGCCAGCGCGCGCCAGAGGTCGTCGTCGGTGGCGTCCGGGTCGGCGAAGCGCAGGTTGCTGCCCACCGTGCCGCTGAACAGGTAGGGCTTCTGCGGCACCAGCCCGATCCGCTTCCACAGCGTCTCCGGCGCGAGCTCGCGAACGTCGACACCGTCGACCAGGACCGTCCCCTCGGTGGCGTCGAACAGGCGGGGAACGAGGCTCAGCAGCGTGGTCTTGCCCGCGCCGGTGCTGCCGATGATCGCGGTGGTCTGCCCCGCGATCGCCTTGAGCGTGAGGTTGCACAGCACGGGCTTCTCGGCCCCGGGGTAGTGGAAGCTGACGTCGCGGAACTCGAGGGAGCCACGTTCGGTGATGGCGGTCACCGGGCTCGCCGGGTCGACCACCGACGAGTCCTTGTCGAGCACCTCGTTGATGCGCTCGGCGCAGACGGCGGCGCGGGGCACGAGGACCGCCATGAACGTGGCCATCATCACGGCCAGCAGGATCTGGGTGAGGTAGCTGAGGAAGGCGATCAGCGCGCCGATCTTCATCTGCCCGTGCTGGATGCGACCAGAGCCGATCCACAGCACGGCGGTGCTGGAGACGTTGAGGACGAGCAGCACGATCGGGAACATCAGGGCCTGGAGCTGGCCGGCCCGCAGCGCGGTCTGGGTCAGGCCGTCGTTGGACTGCTCGAACCGATCGACCTCGGCCGGCTCGCGCACGAAGGCCCGCACGACCCGGATGCCGGTGATCTGCTCGCGGAGCACGCGATTGAGGTCGTCGATGCGCACCTGCATCACCCGGAACTGGGGCACCATCCGGGAGATCACGAACCCGATGGCGATCACCAGGACCGGGATCGACACGGTGAGGATCCAGGACAGGCCGACGTCCTGGCGGAGGGCCAGCACGATCCCCCCGATGCAGGTGATCGGCGCGGCGACCAGGAGCGTGCAGGTCATCAACACGAACATCTGGACCTGTTGCACGTCGTTGGTGATGCGGGTGATCAGCGACGGGGCGCCGAACTCGCCGACCTCGCGGGCGGAGTAGCCGGCCACCTGGTGGAACATGCCCGACCGCACGTCCCGTCCGAAGCCCATGGCCGCCTTCGACCCGAAGTACACGGCGGCGGTGGCGCACAGCACCTGGAGGAACGTGACCCCGAGCATCAGCAGGCCGGTGCGGTGGATGTAGCCGTTGTCGGGGTGGAGCACGCCCCCCACGGTGTGCAGCACGCCCTTGTCGATCAGGCTGGCGTTGAGCGTGGGCAGGTACAGGGACAGCAGGGTCTGGCCGGTCTGCAGGAGCAGCACCATGGCCAGCTCGGTCTTGTACCTCCCGAGGAACGTTCGGAGCAGGCGGATCAGCATCAGGCGTCCATCGGGGTCGCGGCCGGGATCTGGCGGGTGCCGATGGCCGTGAGAGGGGGGCCGTCAGCCGAAAAAGTACAGTGACTAGAAAATGAGTGTACCGGCGTCCCGACCGGTCGCCGCTACCAGTCGGCCGGCCGGTAGTCCTTCAGGAACTGGCCCCACACGTGGTGGCCCGTGTTGCAGCCGTCGATGATCGGGTCGACGATCCGGGCCGCGCCGTCGACGATGTCGAGCGGCGGGTGGAAGCGGTGCTCGGCCCGCTTCTGCTCGGCGATGTGGGCGGGGTCCTCGTCGCTCACCCAACCGGTGTCGACGCTGTTCATGTGGATGCCGTCGGCGTGGTAATCGGCGGCCGACGTGCGGGTCATCATGTTCAGCGCGGCCTTCGCCATGTTGGTGTGGGGGTGCCGCGTGGTCTTGAACCGCCGGTAGAACTGCCCCTCGACCGCCGACACGTTGACGATGTGCTTGTCGCGTTCCGGGGTGCGCAGCATGAGGGGCTTCAGTCGGGCGTTCAGCACGAACGGCGCCACGGCGTTCACGAGCTGGGTCTCGAGCAGCTCGACCGAGCTCACCTCGGCCAGCGTGAGCCGCCACGAGTTGCGGTCCCGCCGGTCGATCTGTTGGAGGTCCTGGTCGAGCCGACCGGCCGGGAACAGGTGGCCCTGGGGCACGTCGTCGCCCGGGAGCAGGGGCACCTGCGAGAGGGCGGCGGAGCGGGTGGGGGACGGGTCGATGGCGAGCGCGTCGGGCGCGGCATCGACCAGATCGACCCCCCGGAGGCCGTCGAGACCGCCGAGGAGGGCCCGCGCCTCGGCCGGCATCGCGCCGAGGGTGGCGGTCTCGAGCTCCATCATGTGCCGATAGAACTCGGGCGGTCGGCGGACGGTCTGGCAGGCGTTGTTCACGATGTAGTCGAGCCGGGAGCGGGTCGCCGACAGGTGGTGGCAGAAGTCCTCGACGCTCGGCGTGTGCCGCAGGTCGAGCCCGTAGATCTCGAGCCGGTCGCCCCAGTCCTCGAAGTCGGGCTCAGCGGCGTACCGCACGGCCGAGTCGCGGGGGAAGCGGGTGGTGACGATCAGTTCGGCCCCGGCCCGCAGCAACTTGATGCCGGCCTGGTAGCCGATCTTGACCCGGCCGCCGGTGAGCAGCGCGACGCGACCGCGCAGGTCGGCGGTCTCGGTGCGCTTGGCGTAGTTGAGCTCGGCGCACTCGGTGCAGAGCTGGTCGTAGAAGTGGTGCACCCGGGTGAACTTCCGCTTGCACACGTAGCAGTGCTGGAGCTCCCCGGCGCGTGGTCCGGCCTCGTCGGCCGCGTGCCCGTCGGCTTCGTTCGGCTCGCCGAGGTCGAAGCCGGCGGGTGCGAACACGTTGGGGGTCATGAACACCGGCTTGGCCCGCAGTGCCCGGATGCCCGTGTCGTCGAGCAGTTGCTCGTCGCGGCGCAGCTTCTCGGCCCGCTCCTGCCGCCGGCGGGCCTTCACCCGCTGGCGACGGTCCTCCACATCAGGGGCGTAGACCTCGCCGGCCGCGTTGAGGAGGCGGATGCGCTCGGCCTCGGTCAGCTCGCCGAGCACCGAGCGGTCGCGGGCCACCGACTCGAGGATCTCGATCGCCTCCCGCACGCGTTCGGGCATCCCCCGGTCGTCGGCCACCGTCCCAGGATGGCACCGGCCTCGCGCCCTGCTCGACTCGGCGGACCGAACGGGGTCCGGCCGGCTCAGGCGGTGCGGACCTTCTCGAGGAAGGTGGCGACGGCGTCGGTGAACACGTCGTTGCGGTCGCCCGCCACCATGTGCCCGGCGCCGGCCACGTCCACGAACTCGGCGTGGGGCACGAGCTGCTGCAGCTCGGCGGCCCCCTCCTCGGAGAGGAGATCGCTCATCCGGCCCCGCACCAGCAGCACGGGCAGCGTCAACGCCATCGCCGCGCGTTGCAGGCGGCCCGGCTCGGTCATCGACGAGCGCGTCTCGTCGGGGGAGCCACGGCCCCCGCTCACGAACCGCGGGTCCCAGTGCCAGATCCAGCGACCGTCGGCCCGCTGGCGCAGGTTCTTCTTGAGCCCCTCGAGGTTGGTCGGCCGGGGCCGGTGGGGGTTGTAGGCGGCGATCGAGTCGGCGACCTCCTCCAGCGAGCCGAACCCGTCGAGGTTGCTGGTCATGAACGAGATGATGCGGCCCACGCCGTCGTGCTCGATCTTCGGCGCGATGTCGACGAGCACGAGCGCGCTGGCCACCGTCTCGGTCGTCTCGCCGACCGCGATCAGCGATGCGATGCCCCCGAGCGACGCGCCGACCAGCGCGGGCGGCCGGTCGAAGGTGGCGGCGATGGCCTTCACGTCGCTCGAGAAGGCCTCGATCGAGTAGTCGCCGTCGGGGTCCCACTGGCTCTCGCCGTGGCCCCGGAGGTCGACCGAGTGGGCATACCAACCCCGCGACGTCAGGACCTTCAGCGTCGACCCCCAGGCGTGGCGGGTCTGGCCGCCCCCGTGCAGCAGCACGACCGGCGGGTCGGCCGGATCGCCCG
>Ga0209023_10005942_pt1 | contig 13086 bp, 9 predicted proteins | sample LakOneMetagenome_FD_187468 | JGI IMG/M metagenome (GOLD analysis project Ga0209023, IMG submission 187468) | Freshwater and sediment microbial communities from Lake Erie, Canada (SPAdes) (version 2) | ecosystem: Environmental > Aquatic > Freshwater > Lentic | place: Lake Erie, Canada | collected... | reverse complement strand
TCCAGTTCCCTTACATTACTGTTGATATTGTAGGCAATATACTTCACCACTTCACGGGGCATTTCAAAACCGTCATTCTTCATCTTTTTATCCAGTATCTCGATCTTGGTATCATAATCGGGCACCTGCAAATCGGCGCTCAAACCCCAGCGGAAACGGCTTAATAAACGCTCCTGTACCCCTTCAAGGTCTTTTGGTGGTTTGTCACTGGTTAAAATCAGCTGCTTGCCGCTTTGATGTAAATGGTTGAAAATAGCGAAAAAGGCTTCCTGCGATTTTTCAGCCCTGTTGAAGAATTGCACATCGTCGATGATCAGCACATCTATTAACTGGTAAAAATGTATAAAATCGTTGATAGCCTGGTTGCGGCTGTGATCAATAAACTGGTTAATGAATTTTTCTGAGCTTACATACAGCACCACTTTATTGCTGTGCAGTCTTTTTACTTCGTTGCCAATGGCCTGTGCCAGGTGCGTTTTACCCAAACCCACGCCGCCGTAAATCACCAGTGGGTTAAAAGAAGTGGTGCCGGGTTTTTCAGCAACGGTTTTACCGGCACGGCGGGCTACACGGTTACAGTCTCCTTCAATAAATGCATCGAAAGTATACGCAGGATTTAACTGCGGATCGATCTGCATTTTTTTAAGACCCGGAATTACAAAGGGGTTCTTAACAGGATTATTTATTACCAGGGGAAAATCCATTTCGTTGTTTGCGTATGATTTAAATCCATGCCCCGGAACATCCATAGTGAGCGGTTTGTTTTTGCTGTTACCGCTGTCCACCATGATTCTGTATTCTAAACGGGCATCTTTTCCTAACTCTCTTTTTAATGTTTTTGCTAAAAGGGAAATATAATGTTCTTCAAGGTACTCATAAAAAAACTGGCTTGGCACCTGGATGGTTAAAACTTTATCTTTTAAAAAAACAGGCTTGATGGGTTCGAACCATGTTTTAAAATGTTGCCATTCTACAATGTCCTTAATGATCTCCAGGCAGTTGGTCCACACTTTTTCAAACGCTTTCTCCATCAGTTCTTAAGCAATTTATAATTTATGTTGAGTTATGAGTATTTTCCGGGGGATTTTTCCTGTAAAAATTGCTTTCAGTTAATAGTGAAAATCAATTTTTGGCAGGACAGCGAATATCGAATATTTTGTTGAAAAAAAAATTTTTTATTCCGTTGTTTTTTTGCCTATAACCACAGTATGGGATTTTACAAGATTTTTCTTTTTAATTCCCGCAAAATCAAAATCCAAACGCCCCAGTTGAATACCTGCCCAACCCACCTGGTTTACCAGTACATCACTGCCCGATTTATTTTTATACAGCTCAGGCGCTTCCATAAAGGTATGGGTATGCCCGCCAATAATCAGGTCTATATTTTCTGACTCCTGCGCCAGCACAATATCGCTTACCTTATTGTTACCGTATTTATATCCCAAATGACTGAGGCAGATGACCATATCGCAGGCTTCCTGCTTTTTCAGTTTCGCAGCGGTTTCATTTGCTTTTACAATGGGGTCAAGGTATTTGGTATTTCCAAATAAACTGTCCGGTACCAATCCGGATAGTTCTATGCCCACAGCCGTTACCCCTATTTTTAATTTTCCCTTCTTAAAAATTTTGTAGGGCTTATACTTCAGTTCCATCGGGGTATTGGTAAAATCATAATTGCACATCAATATGGGAAAACCGGCATGCTGCAGCTGTGTGGCAAAATTGTCGAGGCCGGCATCAAAATCATGATTGCCCATCGTGGCCGCATCATAACCCATTGCTGCCATAGCCTTCATTTCGGGTTCACCCTTGTATAAATTAAAAAACGGGGTACCCTGGAAAATATCGCCAGCGTCCAGTAATAATACTTCGCTGCCTTCATTCCTTATCTGCTGTATCAGCGCTGCCCTTGCGGCCACACCGCCAAGGCCCTGGTTTTTACTCCCGTCCATGGGAAAAGGTTCCAGCCTGCTGTGCACATCATTGGTATGTAAAATGGTTAATTTTTTTGCAGCATTATCCCGCTGCATTTCGGCAAAAAGGCTGTTAGAAGTCAGTACGGCTCCTGCTGCAAGCGCAGATTGTGCTATAAATTTTCTTCTACTCTGCATAACTTACCCTGTTTTCAATTTTAGAAACTATTTTTTTACCCTGTTTTTGCAGGGCTGCAAAATATTCCATTACCGCATCCCTGAACAGGTAACCATTATTGATTTGTGGTATGGGGCGCAGCATGCTGCAGTCATCCCCGCCATTGGCCACATAATCTACAACAGCAATGGTGTATGTTGCTGTTTCATTTAAAGCAGCACCACCCACCAGTACATTGATGGCTGTTTTGTTTTTTATCTGCCAGGTGATGCCGGCTGCAGGCCACCCACCCCTGCCGGATATATGGTTTAAAAACTCCTGTAAAATTTTTCCGTTCACTTTAAGCAGTACAATCACATTATCAAATGGCGCCAGTTCAAAAATTTTGCCTCTTGTAATATTGCCTGCTGTAATAACCGGCAGCCGTATACCCCCGTAATTGATAAATGAAGCGTCAACAGGTATTTTATAATTTTCCCTTGCCTTGGCCAGCTGGGCATCGGCCAGTACATTTCCCAATGTGCCTTCCGGTTGTTTTTTTTCCAGGTCGGCCTCTGCAACAGCAACCACATCATTCATACTTTTATTTACGCTGTCGGCATAAGGCTGCAGCAGCTGCAATAGGGTACTGTCTTTTTTAATGGTGGGATTAAGGCGGTAATCGGCATAAGTAACCGACTGCGGCTGGTATGAAGTTTTACAGGATACTAAGAGTAAAAATGAAATAAAAAAATGCAGCCATTTGCTGTAACTGTTCCTCATTGTGCCTGGTGAATTAGGGTAGTCAAGGTATACGTTTTTTTCAGTAATCCCAAAGAAAGAAGGAATAAATTATTTATCAATAAATAGATTTACTTTTGGCATATCAAAATATTATTATGAGTTATGAATTAACCGGCAAATTAGTGGCCAAGTATGATACCGTACAACGCACCGAAACCTTTAAAACGAGGGAATTTGCCGTAGAAAAAACAGATGATATTAATGGCCGCACCATTACCAACTATGTAAAGTTCCAGTGTGTGCAGGATAAAACCGCCATTATTGACAAAGTAAATATTGGCGATGATATAAAAGTATACTTCAACATCAAGGGAAGTAAATGGGAAAAGGATGGCAAGGTGAATTATATCACCAATTTGGATGCCTGGCGCATAGAGCAGATATTACAACCGGGCAGTGCAGGCGATGCAAAAACCGACAATGAATTCATCGAGCCTTTAGATACCTTTTCGGCAGCACCACCGGATGCAGTGGATGATTTGCCATTTTAGGCCGTCCCCTGAAGGGATAAAACAGGTATTGTAAATCAGTATGGCATAAAAATTTCCGGAATAAATATCCGGCTTTACAAAAATGCAAAAACAAATTTCACTCCGGCTCCTTCCCTCAGAAGCAGCCGACGAATCGCACATTAAAAAAGCTGTTGCCGCCACCTGCGGCAAAAAAGAAAACGCCATCACCGGCTTTCATCTCTTAAAAAAATCAATCGATGCCCGTGCCCGTACCATTTGGGTAAACCTTACGGTAAATGCATTTGTTGATGAGCCTTTTTATGCAAGAACGATCCGTCATTTACAGTTAAAAGACGTAAGCAGTGCAGCTAAAAAAGTCATCATTACCGGTGCGGGCCCCGCAGGGTTATTTGCAGCATTACATTTAATAGAAAACGGTATTAAACCTGTTATACTGGAAAGGGGAAAAGATGTAAGGGCCAGGCGCAGGGACCTTGCTGCCTTAAATAAAGAAGGCATTGTTAATCCCGAAAGCAATTACTGTTTTGGTGAGGGTGGCGCAGGCACCTACAGCGATGGTAAATTATATACCCGCAGCAGCAAACGCGGCGATATTGACCGTATACTGAATGCATTTGTGCAGTTTGGTGCTGATGAAAAAATTTTATACGAAGCGCATCCGCATATCGGCACCAATAAACTGCCGCATATCATTACCGCCATCAGGCAACAAATAACTGATTGTGGCGGTGAATTTCTGTTTGAAAAAAAAGTTACCGGCTTTATTATTGACAACGAAAAAATAAAAGCTGTTACCACGGCAGATGGCAACAGGTTTGATGGCGATGCCTTTATTTTGGCCACCGGCCACAGTGCCCGTGATATTTTTGAATTGCTGCACAGGAACAATATCTTAATTGAAGCCAAACCCTTTGCCCTGGGTGTAAGGATAGAGCATCCGCAGGAGTTAATTAATACCTGCCAGTATAAAACTAATGCAGGCAATACAGTACTGCCCCCGGCCGCGTACAGCCTGGTGGAGCAGGTAAATGGCAGGGGTGTATTTTCTTTTTGCATGTGCCCCGGTGGCATTATTGCCCCTGCGGCTACAGCACCGGGTGAAGTGGTGGTGAACGGCTGGAGCCCCTCTAAAAGAAATAATCCATATGCCAACAGCGGCATGGTGGTGCAGGTGGAGCCGGAGGATATTATTAAGAATGTGGCACATCCCGATCCTTTCGGGAAAAAATTAAAAATTAAGGATGATGCGTTACTGATGATGCATTTTCAGAAATCAATTGAACAAAAATGTTTTACCGCCGGAGGGGGCAACTTAAAAGCGCCTGCGCAAAGAATGGCAGATTTCAGTGCCGGTAAAAATTCTGCTTCTTTACCGGTCAGCTCTTATCAACCAGGCTTAAGCAGTGTTAATTTGAAAGCAGTGCTGCCGGGTTTTATTTACCAGTCCCTGGCCAGGGGCTTTATTGAATTTGGCAAAAAAATGAATGGCTATTTTACCAATGATGCCGTGGTGGTGGCAACAGAAAGCCGTACTTCCTCCCCTGTGCGTATACCCAGGAATGCAGATACTCTCACCCACCCGCAATTAAAAAATTTTTATCCCTGCGGTGAAGGCGCCGGTTATGCGGGGGGTATTGTAAGTGCAGCCATGGATGGGGAAAGAGTGGCGGCACAAGTTGCGGTGGCGCTAAATTTACCATTCGTAAAATAATTACCGGCCTGCAAACTGCCAATCTCTTATTTTTATACTTTATTAGTACACCAAATAACACATTGATGAATATATTAGAACTGCACAACCTTAAAAAATATTTTGCCACCCAAAAAGCGGTGGATGATATCAGCATGAATATCTCCAGGGGGCAAATTTTTGGATTACTGGGACCCAACGGCGCCGGTAAAACCACGCTGATACGGATGATAACCGGAATATTTTATCCTGATGCCGGCGACATCATACTAAAAGGAAAAAAATTTGATGCTGAAAACGATGCCCGTTTTATCGGGTATATGCCCGAAGAGAGGGGGCTGTATAAAAAAATGAAAATTGGTGAACAGGCTTTATACCTTGCCCAACTAAAAGGGCTGAGCAAGGCGGATGCGATGCTTAAGATAAAAGACTGGTTCAGGCGGCTGGAAATGGAAAGCTGGTGGAATAAAAAAGTGGAAGACCTGAGCAAGGGTATGGGTCAAAAACTGCAGTTTGTAATTACAGTGCTGCATAATCCCGACCTGATCATACTGGATGAACCTTTCAGCGGCCTGGATCCTATCAATGCCAATCTTATCAAGGATGAAATTTACAGGCTGGCACAAAATGGTACCACTATTATCTTCAGCACACACCGTATGGAGCAGGTGGAAGAGATCTGTGACCATATTGCGCTGGTGAATAAAGGAAAGAAAATTTTAGATGGTACGGTACACGGGGTAAAACAGGATTTTAAGGAAAACCTTTTCAGCATACAGGCCGAAAATTTGCCCCTGTCACCATCAAGTGCTGCTTTTGATATTGTTAAAGCAGGTGGCCAGCAACTTACGGTTAAAATAAATGAAGGCTACAAGTCAAACGATGTGCTGGGTTATTTTATTAACCAGGGGGCCGGTATCATCTCCTTTAAAGAAATACTGCCGTCACTGAATGACATTTTTATCAAGCTGGTGGAAGGCACCCCAACAGCAAGGCAGTTTGAAAACATCACCAATTAACCCAACGATTAATTTTACCAGTATGCATAAAATAATTTTAATTATAAAAAGAGAATTTCTTACCCGTGTAAGAAAAAGAACATTCATTATCGGTACGATTCTTTTTCCCGTATTATACCTGGGCCTTATTTTTGGAACAGGATATATTGCTGATAAAACAAAGCAGAATTTAAAAGTAGCCATTATTGATAAGTCGGGGTTAATAACCAACACACTGGTTAACGAAGAGAATAAAGAAGATACTGCAAAAACCATTGGCCTGGTTACCGGTGCCAACGAAAATACCATAATGGATATGTATGATTCCATGGGTTATGACGGGTATATCATCATTCCTGACACCATTCGTTGGGAAACCGGTACAAAAAAAATCACTTTCAATTCCAATAAAACCTATGGCGACGGGGCAACCTACCCGGTTCAGATGAAACTAAACAGGATATGGGATAAAATTAAGAATGAAAAACTGGGTATTGACTCTTTAAAAAAATCTATCCTCACCAATTCTAAAATTGATTTAATTGCAAAAAACAATAAAGATAAATCTGCCAATGCACAAATAGCAGTGGTTATCGGTTATGTCTGTGGCTTCTTAATGTATTTCATCCTGCTGCTTTATGGCAGCCAGGTAATGATGGGGGTAACAGAAGAAAAAACAAGCCGTATTGCCGAAGTCGTGGTGTCGTCAGTAAAACCATTTCAGCTGATGATTGGAAAAATTATTGGGATTGGTATGGTGGCTTTAACCCAGTTCCTTATCTGGATTGCCTGCATTTTTATCATTTATAATATTACCAAATCCACAGGCAACGCAGGCGTTGCCTCAGAAATGGTGGGAAAAATACAGGAAGTGTTTACCAGCATCAATGTTTTACTGGTGGTGGGTTGCTTTATTTTTTACCTGCTGGCAGGGTTCTTTTTTTATTCTTCCTTATACGCTGCCATTGGCAGTGCCATTAATGAAGATATGAGGGAAGCGCAGTCGCTGAGCTTTCCGATTACAATGCTGATCATATTTTCCATTGCATTAATGACCCCCGCCATTGCCAATCCAAGCAGCCCGGTTGCAGTATGGGCCAGCATCATTCCTTTCAGTTCTCCTATTGTAATGATGGCACGTATTCCATTTGGGGTACCCAATACGGTTCCCTGGTGGCAGCTGGGTTTATCAATGGCTTTATTGATTGCGGGCTTTATGTTTACCACCTGGTTTGCAGCCAAAATTTACCGCACCGGTATTTTAATGTACGGTAAAAAGCCAAGCTGGAAGGAAATGATAAAATGGGCTTTCAGAAAATAATGACTATACTGTTATCAAATAAAAAAGCCCGGCTGTAATACAGCCGGGCTTTTTACAGCTGTATTGGTTATTTAAGTGGAGCGGGTGCTTCGGGAAATTCTTTTGGCTTGGATGCTTTCTCTATGGCTTTATTCAGCTCTGCACTGATATAGTTGCTGATGATCTTCCAGCTTACCCCGATTGTGCCAATAAAGGCACCCAGTATCATACCGATGATGGCATACACCAAACCGGATTTTTTATTGAAAGGATAGGGCCCTTCAGGTTTGTCCAATGCTTCAATGATGGGTGTTTCTTTCTGCAGTTTATAAGCAGCGGCCTCCCTGTTGTTTACCGCGTAATAATATTGCGACTGCACAGTCTGTTTATCATTAAGCACATTTAATTTGGGAATGCTGAACCGCTGGAGGTCCTGGTTGGTAAAAAAAGTTGTTTCGTCAAGATTGATTGCCTTTTGGTCCAGTACATCCAGTACCAGCTTAAGCGAGTCGGCCTTTCTAACCGCAAATTCAAAATCAATCCTTGCTTTTTTTCTTTTCAGTTCATAATAAAAATCAGATATCCTGTCAATAAAAATATAACTCACGGCCCTCACAATATCCGGGTTACTGTTGGTATAGTATAATTCCAGGATACCATTTTTATTAATTTTTGCACTGAACGTATTCATCAGCATGGAACTGGCGGTATTGACCAGGTCCTCATTACTTAAAGGCGTATCTATCTTTTCGTTCTTCATAAAACCGGTGTGCCGGTTGTGCTCTTCAATCAATAATTCGGCCACCATTTTATTTTTCATTTCGGGCACTCTTGCTGTGGCAACCGCCTCACGGGTACGGCGGCTGGTGGCCAGTTCCACGATATTGATTGCCGCTTCTGAACTGAAAGATTTAGGCGCATCGGAAAGGCCCAGTATATTGCTGATGGCACTGGTGGAAATGGTATTATCTGTTGTACTGTTTAATGGAAAGACTGTTGACTTTGATGTATACACCCCGATACTCTGCTTGGCGATATAGTAAAACAAGCCGGCAAACAGCAATCCTGCAATGGCGATGATCCAGCTGAATTTTTTCAGGCGGCTTATTAATTGTTTTATCAATTCAAAATTTGACATTATTGTTGTTTTATCTTAAAAAACAGGTGCTTAAAAATTTGACACAATTTTGGCCACTAAAACACTGGTGGCAATGGTTACAATAGATATTCCGGCCTGTTTAAAAATATCAACAACCTGGCTTCCTCCTGCTTTTGGAGGTACATTTACTGTACTGCCCTCAGATACTTTGGGGTAAAAATGCATGAAGAAAATGTTCCGGGTACGTTTGCTTTTACCATTTGCATATTGCACATAGATCCTGCTCCGCCATGGCCTTATTCCAAAGCCACCTGCTTTATCTATATAATATAACAGGTTACTGTGTTCTTTGTCGTATGTTAATTTTAATGGTGCTTGTACCATGCCAGTAACATTTACAAATGGGTTAATTTCCGGAATGAAAACCACATCCCCATCCTGTAATATGATATCGTATTTTGAATTCCTGTTTTGTAAGGCTTTATATAAATCGATACTCACTGGCTCCTGCGATACCTGGCTGAGGCTGGCTTTTGCAGAATCTAAAATGATGCCCCCCATGGAGTCTGCCAATGCAGCTGCATTTTGTGTAATGTTATCCCTGAAATACTGGATTTTTTTCCGGTACAGTATTGCCCCGCTTAAGTCGGCATTTTCCCTTAAGCCGCCCGCCCTGTCAATATAAGAGGTTAAGCGTTCGTATTTATCAAGCCTGGGATAAGGGCCGGGATATTTTATCAAACCATTTATCTGTACCAGCTGCTGCAATTCAAAAGTTGGGTTTTTCCTTACATAAATCTGGTCGTAGGGCTTTAACACTATACTGGCCGACATGCTGTCGATATCAAGATTGGGTGATACTTTTATCTGCTTTACCACCACACGTGTGGGCTGCTGTTCTCTTTTTGCAGAATCAATATCCACCACGCTCGAAATTTCAATGCGGCCATATTCAGCAGATTGTTTAAGGCCGCCTGACAGGTACAGCAGGTCCTGTAAAGTCATGCCGCCATATTTATTTACTTTACCTTCCTTTCTTACCTCCCCAAATATTTCAACATACTGCCTGTCTGAAAAACTGTTGGCATTAAAAAGCAGTATCTGGTCATTGGCATACACTTCCACGTTATACTGGCTCAGGTTGTTTTCTGATTTTGTAATGTCAGTTAAATCAACTTCAAGCCTGTTAGAATTAATTTTGGTACTGTCGCCACCGCCACGAAACACATAGGCCCTGGGCAGGTAGGTATTGCGGGTGATGCCACCGGCACGGTTGATCACATCAAAGAGGCGGTCGCCTTTTCTTATTTCATATTGCCCGGGGTAAGAAACCTCCCCTTTTATTTCCACTTTATTTACAAAGCCTGAGTTAACAGCAATAACTTTTACAATATCGCCGTCTTCCAGTTCAAAATCCTGCCCCTCCAGGCGGGCATCGTTAGTGGGATTGATGATAGCAGTGGCATTTACATCTTTAATGATCTGTTGTTCCAGCTGGGTGCGGTACACTTTAACACCACTTGAAAAAGCATCTTTTTGCAGGCCGCCCGAATACCGTAACAGTGCTTTCATTCCTTCGCCTGGTTTTAACTGGTAAAACATAGGCCGTTTAAATTTACCTTCTGCCTTCACTTTTTTCTTGGCTGTCAGCAATATCACAAAGTCATTATTCTCAAGATAGATATGCTTACCAAAATCACCCGTGGTCAGGTATTTATATACATCCAGTTCATCAATAACCCTTCCGTTCCTCTTTATTTGTATTTCTCTCAGGTTGGCCAGCTCAGTGGGGCCGCCTGCCAGTGCAATTACATTAAAAGCATTGGTAAATGCTGATACCGTTACAGGCCCCTGTTTGTTTATTTCCCCGGCAACATTAACCGTAATGGTACGGGGCTGACCCAGCGATACCGTAATGTTTGTAGAGGCAGGTACGTAAGATTTAAAACGCTGTATAATTAAAGAGCGCACCTGCTCAAAGGTTAAACCCTGCACATAAATTTTGCCCAGGCCTGTTGGAAAAATAGAACCGTCCCTGGCCACGGTATAATCCAAAGTGGCTTCGGCACCATTCCATAATGACACGATCAGCTGGTCGTATACACCAATAGGATAATCCAGCGGCGGAGTTGATAAATCGGTAACAGAAGCCACCACACCACTGGTAAAAAGTTGCATGCCATATGTAGTTTCCGTTACATTGGCAGACTGTGGTGTATTTTCCCTGATTAAACTGTCTGTTGCGATTTTATTTTTAAGCGATTTATTGGCATCAGCCCCGATGGTTGACTTGGCAGCTTCGGGGTTCTTATCTTTTAAGGCCTCGTATAACTGGGCAGGCGGTAAATTAATAGGTAAAGGGTTACTGGGATCGCCGGTGGGTGGCTGTGCCTGTGCACGGGATACAGCAATAAAAAGAAAAAAGAAAAAAACAGATTGCTTTACACGCAGTAATACCTTATCGGAATTAATTAACATTTTTTGGGGGTTGATTTTCAAAAATTTGATGCCAAAGATAGTGTTTTATTTTAGTGGCTGCTGTACCAGCAGTTCAAACTCATTCCAAATTTCATTTATTATGGCAGCAGCAGGCTGGATTGATTTTATACTGGCACTCACCTGTCCAATTTCCAGTTCACCCTCCTCCATGTTGCCTTCAAACATGCCTTTTTTTGCCCTGCCTTTGCCTAATAATTGCTGCAGTTCTTCAATAGTGGCACAGCGCTGTTCTGCCTGTTGTACCTGGTTAAAAAAATTATTTTTCAGTAACCGTACCGGCGTAAGTTGCTTCAATGATAAGCAGGTATCACCCTCGCCTGCATTAATTACCGCTTCTTTAAATTTTATGTGCGATGAGGCCTCATCACTGGCAACAAAACGGCTGCCAATCTGCACCCCTTCTGCCCCCAGCACCATAGACGCCAGCATTTGCCTGCCCGTTGCAATACCACCTGCTGCAATTACAGGCACTTTTACGGCTTTACATACAGCGGGTACCAAAACCATTGTAGCAGTTTCTTCCCTTCCGTTATGGCCACCGGCTTCAAAACCTTCTGCCACCACGGCGTCACAACCGGCGTCTTCTGCTTTTAAAGCAAATTTGCTGCTGCTTACCACATGTACCACTTTAATGCCATTGTCCTTTAAAATTTTAGTCCATGTTTTTGGATTACCGGCAGAAGTAAATACAACCGACACCTTTTCTTCAATAATGATAGCCATATGCTTATCAATATCGGGATAAAGCAGGGGCACATTCACACCAAATGCCTTACCCGTTGCCGCTTTACATTTTTTTATGTGTTCTTTTAATACTTCAGGGTACATACTGCCGCTGCCCAGCAAACCCAATCCCCCGGCATTGCTAACCGCACTGGCCAGCCGCCAGCCACTGGCCCATATCATTCCTGCCTGGATGATGGGGTATTGAATATCAAATAAGGCTGTTACCCTGTTCTGCATAATTTTTTATAAAGTTACAAACCGGCGCTAAAAAAATAAATAGAAAGTACTTTGAAACGCAAAGTAAAAGTATTTATTTTACAGAAACAAGCATTTTTTGGTTTACCAGGAAGATTTTCAGGTTTTTGCCCCGCCGCCCAGGTCTATGGCTGTATTATCGCCAATATTCAGGCTGCGGCTTACGCCACGCACATCGGCATCGCTGCCTATGAGGGATGTATTTAAAACGATCTCAAAAAGGTTGGAGTAGGACCCCACGATAGAATCTTTTATGATGGAATGATTGAGTTTTGCAAAATCGCCGATAGCCACGTTAGGGCCCACAACTGAGTTTTTTATTTCACAGCCCTCGCCTATGCTTACGGGCGGAATGATGATGGTATTTTCAAAGGAGTGGTTTTCAGCTACATTACCCCCAAACTTTTTAAGCAAAGTGGCATTCGATTCCAGGAGCGTTTCTTTTTTTCCGCAATCGAACCAGTTTTGCAGTTTAAAAGGCTGAAATTTAACCCCGTTCTGGATCATGCATTCCAGTGCATCAGTTAAATTAAATTCATCATGGCTCCTGATCTCAGCATCAATAATTTTTTGGATGCAGGAAAATAAAAATGCCGTTTCCCGGATCTTATAAACACCCACCAGTGCCATATTGCTTTTAGGTATGGCCGGCTTTTCCACCACGCGGCTGATAAAATTATCTTCATCAATTTCTGCCACACCAAAATTGCGGGGGTCATCCACTTTTTTTACACCCAGCATGGAGAAGGGTGCATTCATAACTTCTTTTACATCATATTCTGCAATGGTATCTCCCAAAACAATCAGTATTTCATCATCTCCCACTATATCCTTGGTAAGCTGTATGGCATGGCCGGTACCATGCCTTTCGTTTTGCTGTACAAAATAGCTTGTAACATCAGGGTATTTTTCTTTTACATAATCCTGGATTTTTTCTCCCAGGTAACCTATGATAAAAACAAACTCATTAATACCTGCTTCCCGTAATTGGTCTATAATAATACTGAGGATGGTTTTTCCGGCAAGGGGAATTAACGCTTTGGGTTGCGTATATGTATGCGGACGAAGTTTGGTGCCTGCGCCTGCCACCGGTATGATAGCCTTCATGCGTTGAATATTAGTTAAGTGCCCTGTTTTAAAGGGACGTGAAATTAGTGATTTTTTATTAAGGC
>Ga0209023_10005941_pt1 | contig 13089 bp, 12 predicted proteins | sample LakOneMetagenome_FD_187468 | JGI IMG/M metagenome (GOLD analysis project Ga0209023, IMG submission 187468) | Freshwater and sediment microbial communities from Lake Erie, Canada (SPAdes) (version 2) | ecosystem: Environmental > Aquatic > Freshwater > Lentic | place: Lake Erie, Canada... | reverse complement strand
CTTGTCCTCGCCCGAATGGCTGGCGCACAGCAGCGCCAGTTCGTCCTGCGACAGGCCGAAGCGCGCCGGGCCGTCCGCCAGCAGGAAGGGCAGGGCCTGGAAGGGCTTGAGTGCCGAGCGGGTGAACGTGGGGTAGTGCGGATCGCCGGCCGAGTACAGGAGGCGGCCTTCGGCGTCGACGACGGCCACCGAGCCGGCGTGCACGTTTTCGACGACCTTGCCGGTGTCGGGATAGCCGCGCGTGGTGGCGACGAGAGGGATGGCTTGCATGGCGTGAAGGGCAAAGGGAAAGCCCTACTGTAAGCGATATGCACATATGTCCGACGCACGTTCCGCAGGCATGCAGACATGGATATGCACCTCCCGTCCAGTCCGGGATTCATGCAGTTTATCGTGCGTTTCGTGCAGTCCAGCGCGGTGCGCTTGCGGGGCCGGGGCGCGCCGCTAGACTGCCTCCATCGCCAGGAACAGACACACGACGCTGGCGAAACGAACAGCACCGGGGACCGCGCCGCGCCCATGCCGGCGCATCGGTCCACTTCTTCGATTTCGACCCGAAAGGAAGCTCCACCATGCGCACCAAACTCCTGCTGGCCGCCAGCGCCGCCCTCTTTACCCTGAACGCCAGCGCCCACGATGTCGGCGCCGGACGCGTGAACGTCGTCGGCGCCCAGCCGAAACAGGTCCACCTGGCGCAGCTCGCGTTCGACCGCGTCCAGGGCGACTACCAGCTGGGCGACGGCCGCGTGCTGAGCGTGACCGGCAAGGGCGCCGGCAAGGAACGCAAGCTGTACTCCGACCTCGGCGACGGCCCGGTCGAGATCGTCCACGTCGGCAAGCACCGCTTCGTAGGTGCGGACAAGGACGTGCGCATCAGCTTCGACGCCGCCGGCGGCAAGCACCCGGAAGCGGTACGGGTGACCGCCCCGACGCGCGGCTGACCCGGCTCATGCCAGGGTCGCGCCGAAGCGCCCGGCCTGGTAATCGAGGATGGCCTGCGTGATCTCTTCGCGCGTGGTCATCACGAAGGGGCCATGCGCGACCACCGGTTCCCGGATCGGCGCGGCATGGCCGAAGACGACGAAGGCATCGCGCTCGGCGCGGATCTCCACCGCATCGCCCTCGTCGTCGAGTTCCACCAGGTGCATGGGGCTGACCAGGTCGGCGTTCTTGCCCACCTGGACCACCCCGCGCGCCACGTACAGGAAGACGCTGCGCCCCACCAGGCCCGTGAAGCGGATGCTGCCGCCGGCCTGCATGCGCACCGTGCTCATGAAGACACCGGTCAGCGAGCGCACCGGCCCGGCATTCCCTTCGTACTCCCCCGCGATCAGGTCCAGCGCCACCTTGCCGCCGTCCAGGCGCAGCTCGGGAATGTCGGCGCGCTGCAGGCCCGTGTAGGCGGGCTCGCTCATCTTCAGGCGCGAGGGCAGGTTGAGCCACAGCTGCAGGATCTCGACCGCGCCGCCGCGTTCGAGGAAGGCGCGCGGCGACACTTCCGCATGCACGATGCCGCGCCCGGCCGTCATCCACTGGATGCCGCCGGCCCCGATGATGCTTTCGTGGCCGGCGTTGTCGCGGTGCGCCAGTTCGCCCTCGAGGATGAAGGTGACGGTCTCGAAGCCGCGGTGCGGATGCGGGCCGAAGGGCAGGCCGCGGTTGTGCGGCGGGTAGGTCTGCGGGCCGTGGTGATTGAGGAAGAGGAAGGGATCGAGCTGCTCGAGGTGGGGGCCGGGCAGGGGCCGCTGCGTGATCAGGTCGCCGATGTCGTCGCGCATCGCGGGGTGCAGCCGGTGGACGCTTCTGTCGCTCATGGCGAATGCTCCAGGTTTTCGTTGGCGGGAATGGGGCCTACGATACCGCGAAGGCCTCCTGCCGGGCGCACGACCCTGTGCTAGACTTGTTGCGCTTTTGCAAACTGGAGACGGCCACCCATGAATCGGAAAACCCTGCTTGCCAGCCTCTTGCTGGCCACCTTCGCCGGCGCTGCGCCGGTCCCTGGCCACGCTGCCGCAGCAGCCGCCGCGCCTGCGATCAAGAACGCGCCGAGCGACGTCGCCGTCAAGACTGCCAAGCATGCGGTCACGACCTACCGCAAGGACATCGTCGACACCCTGGCCAAGCTGGTCAGCTTCAACACGGTGGCGGACAAGGACGTCCCGTCTGACAAGAACCCGGTTCACATCGCCTTCAAGGAAGCACTGAAGGCGGAAGCCGCGCGCCTGGGCCTGGACTACGCCGACCATGGCTGGACCGTGATCATCGGCCTGGGGCAGGGCAGCGAGCGCGTGGGCGTCATCACCCACGGCGACGTGCAGCCGGTCGACCCGAGCAAGTGGAAGAAGTCGCCCTTCGTGCTGGACCGCACCAGCGAGCCGGGCAAGCTGCTGGCGCGCGGCGCCGAGGACGACAAGGGCCCGATCGCCACCGCGCTGTACGCGATGAAGTCGATCCGCGACCGCCAGGTGCCGCTGTCCAAGCGTATCGAACTGTACGTGTACATGGGCGAGGAATCGGACTGGCAGCCGCTGGTCGAATTCCTCAAGACCCACCAGCCGCCCTCGATGAACATCACGCTCGATGCCGAGTACCCGGCGGTGACGGCGGAGAAGGGCTACGGCGTCGTGGCCGTGACGGTGCCGAAGGCAGGCGCGGTCGTCCCGCCCACTGGCGAGCCCCATGTGGCGGCATTCGGCGGCGGCTTCTTCGGCAGCCAGATCCCGGAAGACGCGACCGCGACGATCGCGAACGCAACGCCGGAACTCGAGAAACAGATACGCGCGCGGGGCGCCAAGCAGGAAGGCATGCAGTACACCTTCTCCTGGGAGGGCAGCAGCCTGGCCATCAAGGCCAAGGGCATCTCGGCCCACTCGTCCAAGCCGGAAGACGGCGTCAACGCCGTCAGCATGCTGGCCGACGCACTCAGCGTGCGCCCCTGGGCCAACACGACCGCCGGTGGCGTGGTGAACTACCTGAACGAGATGGTCGGCACCGGCATCTACGGCGAGAAGTTCGGCAACATCGCCTACCGCGACAGCTTCATGGGCCCGATGACCTTCGCGCCCACCGTCATCAAGCAGCGTGACGATGGCATCGAGGTGTCGATCAATATGCGCCGCCCGCAGGGCAAGACCATCGCCCAGCTGACCGACGAGGTGAACGCCGCGCTGGCCCAGTGGCAGAGCCGCCAGCTGCCGCTGGCGAACGTCACGGTGCGCATCAGCGACCCCTGGCTGCAGAAGAATGCGCCGCAGCTGCCGACCCTGATGGGCGTGTTCTCGTACTTCACCGGCATGAAGGACCCGCAGCCGGTGTCGGTGGGCGGCGGCACCAACTCGCGCCTGTTCCCGAGCGCAGTCAGCTTCGGTCCGGCGATGCCGGGCAAGGTCTACACCGGCCACTCGGAGCACGAGTTCATCACCGAGAAGCAGTTGCTGCTGAACCTGCAGATGTATACGGCGGTGCTGGTCGAACTGGCCAGGTAAGCCCATCCCTTCCGCGATCCACAGAGCCCCGGCCAGACCGGGGCTTCGTTTTTTTGCGTCCATGTGTCCAGACTCGCTCGTGCTGGGCTTGTAGGCGCATTTCTCGCCGCTACCTAGTAGAAAATCTCATGATATCGTAGGACTGAGCCTACAAAAGAGGCCTTCCTGCTATGGCTTAAATGGGCTTTCCCTTGGCGCGACAAGCACCTATGCTGCAAGGGCATATTCCTTCCCGGAGCAGGGTATTGACGACCGGAAAATGCGTCAGTGCCGGGAAGAAAATGTGGTGAAAACAGCATGTTAGGATCATTTTTCAGAACGCGAGGACCCCGGCATTGCCGGTGTCGGCTCGCGCGCATTCGCTCAACCATGCCCGACATTTTTTGGATGCCATGCACAGCAAAGATCTCAAGAAGCCGGACGGACGCAACATCACCCTGTACAGCAACGGGCCGATTCCGGAAGGCCTCACCGCGCCCAGCCCGTTTCCCGACCCGCAGCACGCCAATCCGCACCTGCGCTGGCATCCGCTGCGCGGCGAATGGGTGACCTACGCGGCGTTCCGCCAGAACCGCACCTACCAGCCGCCGCCGCAATACAACCCGCTGGCGCCGATCAGCGACCCCGAGCACCCGACCGAGATGCCGGCCGGCGACTACGAGATCGCGGTGTTCGACAACCGCTTCCCCTCGCTGGCGCTGGAGTCGCACGACCCGCCCACGGTGACGGTGCCGACCGCGCCTGCCAACGGCCACTGCGAAGTGGTGGTGTTTACCCAGGACCCGAATTCCTCGCTGGCCTCGCTGCCGCTGTCGCGCATCGAGCTGCTGCTGTGGGTATGGGGCGACCGCACCACCCGTATCGGCGCCCATCCGAACATCCATTACGTGCTGCCTTTCGAGAACCGCGGCGCGGAAGTGGGCGTGACCCTGCACCATCCGCACGGGCAGATCTATTCCTATCCCTTCGTGCCGGCGGTGCCGGCGCGCCAGCTGGCGCAGGAACGCGAATATTTCCTCCAGCACGGCACCAGCCTGCTGTGCGACATGGCGCGCGACGAGGCCGCCGACGGCAAGCGCGTGCTCTACCAGGACGACCATGCGATCGCCTTCGTGCCGGCCTGCGCGCGCTATCCCTACGAGGTGTGGGTGATGCCGACCGCGCCCTGCAAGGACTTCGCCGCGCTGACGCCGCCGCAGCGCGCAGGCCTGGCGCGCGCATTGAAGACCGTGCTGCTCAAGTTCGAGGCGCTGTGGAACCGGCCTTTCCCCTACCTGATGGCCTGGTACCAGGCGCCCACCGACGGCGCCGAGCACCCGGAGACCCAGCTGCACGCGCAGTTCTACCCGCCATACCGCACCAGGGACCGCCTGAAGTACCTGGCCGGCACCGAGCTGGCGGCCGGCATGTTCGCGATGGACGTGCTGCCCGAGACCACTGCCTACGAGCTGCAGCAGGTCGAGGTGACGTTGGAGGATCGCGCATGACCGCAGCGCTGTCGGACACACGGCAATCGCGCGCGGCCGAGGTCGCGGACAAGCTGACCCTGCTGCGTGCCCACCTGCAGGCGGCCAGCGCCGGCGCGATCCGTCTGCGCGGCATCGACTGGTTCGCCTGGGTCACGGCGGGCGGCTCGAGCGCCGTGCTGCACGCCACCGACGCCGGGGTGGCCGAGGTGCTGGTGATGCCGGAGGAGGCCTGCATCCTGACCGACGAGATCGAGGCCGAGCGCCTGCGCCTCGAGGAGATCCCGGAAGGCTTTACCTTCCACGTCGAACCCTGGGCCGAGCCCGAGCTGCGCGAACGCTATGTGCAGGGCGCGGCCAGCGGCCGCAGCATCCTGTCGGATCGCCCCGCGAATGGAGAGCAGCCGCTGCCCAACACCCTGAAGCTGCGCCGCCTGGTGCTGGGCGCGGGCGAGCGCGAACGCTACCGCGTGCTGGGACGCGAAGCGGCCGAGGCGATGAGCGAGGTGCTGCGCCGCGCGCGGCCCGAATGGACCGAGCACCAGCTGGCCGGCGCCGGCGCCGAGGCCCTGTGGCGGCGTGGCATCCATCCGGCGCTGGTGCTGGCCGCGGGCGAACGCCGCCTGCCGGCCTATCGCCATCCGACGCCGTCAGGCGCGCCGGTCGGCGGCCGCGCCATGCTGGTGTTCTGCGCGCGCCGCCACGGCCTGTTCGCCAACCTGACGCGTTTCGTCACCTTCGGCGCCGCCCCCATCGACGAACAGCGCGCCCTGATGGAAGTCGAGGCCACCGGCCTGGCCGACGTCAGGCCGGGCAAGTCGCTGTCGGCCGTGTATCACACGCTGGCTGCGGCCTATAAGCACGCCGACCGCGAAGACGCGATCCGCGAGCACCACCAGGGCGGCATCACCGGCTACCGGGCGCGCGAGATCGTGGCCAGCCCGAGCACCGCGACCCAGCTGGAAGAGGGCATGGCCGTCGCCTTCAATCCCAGCTTCGCCGGCGTCAAGATCGAAGACACTTTCCTGCTCGGGCCCGACGGGCTCGAGAACCTGACGTTCGACCCCGGCTGGCCGGCGGCGGACGTGCATGGCCGCATGCGGCCCCTTTGGCTGGAGGCGCAATCATGCTGAACACCGACACCTTCTTTGGCGGCGCGCCGGAAGTGAACGCGTCGGCGCCGGGACGCGTCAACCTGCTCGGCGAGCACACCGACTACAACGACGGCTTCATGCTGCCGGTGGCCACGCCCCAGCGCACGCTAGTGGCGATCAGCCGCAGCGGCGACGACCACTTCCATTTCTACTCGCCCACCTTCGACAACACCGTCACCTTCGCTGCCGACGGCAGCGCGCCGCAGGGCTTCGGCAGCTACATCGAGGGCTGCATCCGCCTGCTGCAGGCCGAAGGCGTCAAGGTGCCGCCGGTGCGCGCCTACATCACGACCAACCTGCCGGTCGGCTCCGGCCTGTCGTCCTCGGCCGCACTCGAAGTGGCGACGCTACGGGCGCTGCGCACCCTGCTCGGCGTCGAGCTCGATGACGTGAAGCTGGCCCGGATCGCCCAGCGCGCCGAGATCGAGTACGCGCACGTGAACTGCGGGATCATGGACCAGATGGCGTCCAGCCTGTGCGACGAGAACAATATGCTGTTCATCGACGCGCGCACGCTCGAGCACCGCCTGGTGCAGATGCCCGAAGGGACCGAGCTGATCGTGATCGACTCGGGCGTGGCGCGCACGCTGGCGGCCAGCAAGTACAACGAGCGCCGCGCCGAGTGCGAGGAAGCGTCGCGCAAGCTGGGCGTGCAGGCGCTGCGCGACGTGACCGACCCGGCATCGGTGGAAACCCTGCCGTCGCCGATGCGCGAGCGCGCCCGCCACGTGGTGCAGGAAAACCTGCGCGTGCTGGAAGCGGCCGGCGGCGTGAGCGCCGACCGCTTCGGCGAGCTGATGAACGCATCGCACTTCAGCCTGCGCGACGATTACGAAGTCTCGATTCCCGAACTCGACGCGCTGTGCGCCCACCTGCGCGAGCAGCCCGGCGTGCTGGGGGCACGCCTGACCGGCGCCGGCTTCGGCGGCGCCTGCGTGGCCCTGTGCCGGGCAGGGCAGGCAGGGCAAGCGGCCGCCGGCGCACTGGCGGCCTACAACAAGAATGGACGACAGGGCCGGATCCTCATCCCGGTTCCGGTTCCGACTGAAGAGAAAGGACAACAATGAATCAGTTTGAATATCCCCGTCCCCAACTGGTGCGCGACAACTGGATCAACCTCAACGGCACCTGGCGCTTCTGCTTCGACGACGAGCTGAAGTACACGATGCCGGAGGGCGTCGGCGAATGGACCCACGAGATCACCGTGCCCTTCGCCCCCGAGACGGAAATGAGCGGCATCGAGGACACCGGTTTCCACCGCGCCGTCTGGTACGAGCGCGAATTCGAGCTGGCCCCGAATGGCAAGCGCACCATCCTGCACTTCGGCGCGGTCGACTACGCGGCGCGGGTATGGGTGAATGGCCAGCTGGTGGCGGAGCACGAGGGTGGGCACACGCCTTTCCAGGCCGACATCAGCGGCGCCATGAACGCGGATGGCAAGCAGGTGATCACGGTATTCGTCGAGGACGATCCGGCCGACCTCGCCAAGCCGCGCGGCAAGCAGGACTGGCTGCTGGAACCGCACTCGATCTGGTACCCGCGCACCACCGGCATCTGGCAGACCGTGTGGGTGGAGCAGGTCGAGGACACCTATATCGCTTCGCTGCGCTGGACCCCGATCTTCGAAACCTACGAGATCGGCTGCGAAGTGTTCGCGGCAGGTCACACCCAGCAGGAACTGTTCGTCGAGGTCAAGATCTGGCACGGCGAGCAACTGCTGGCGGACGACTACTACAAGCTGCTGCAAGGCGAGGCGAACCGCAAGATCGCCCTGTCCGACCCCGGCATCGACGATTCGCGCAACGAAATCCTGTGGAGCCCGGAGCGTCCGACCCTGCTGGACGCCGAAGTGACCTTGCGCTGCGGCGACCGCGTGCTCGACCGCATCCGCTCCTACACGGCGCTGCGCTCGGTGTCGATCAACCGCGACCGCTTCATGCTCAATGGCCGTCCCTACCAGCTGCGCCTGGTGCTGGACCAGGGCTACTGGCCGGAATCCTTCATGACCGCGCCCTCGGACGAGCACCTCCGGCGCGACGTCGAGCTGGTGAAATTGATGGGCTTCAACGGCGTGCGCAAGCACCAGAAGATCGAGGATCCACGCTTCCTGTACTGGGCCGACAGGCTGGGCCTGCTTGTTTGGGAAGAGATGCCCTCGGCCTACCGCTTCAGCTCGCGCGCCATCAGCCGCATGGTGAGCGAGTGGACAGAAGCCATCCAGCGCGACTACAGCCACCCCTGCATCATCGTGTGGGTGGCCTTCAATGAATCCTGGGGCGTGCCGAACCTGACGCTGACGCAGGCCCACCGCAATGCGGTCGAGGCCCTGTACCACCTGACCCGGACCTTAGACTCGACCCGTCCGGTGATCGGTAACGACGGCTGGGAAGCCTCGGCCACCGACATCCTCGGCATCCACGACTACGACTGCGATCCGGTCAAGCTGGAGGCCCGCTACGCGGTGACCGACCCGGTGCGGACCCTGTTCGATCAACGGCGCCCGGGCGGCCGCATCCTGACCCTGGACGGTTTCCCGCACCGCGGCCAGCCGATCGTGCTGACCGAGTTCGGCGGCATCGCCTACGATCCGAAGCAGGACCCGGACGCCGACAAGACGACCTGGGGCTATTCGCGGGCGCACTCGGCCGAAAGCTACCTGTCGCTGTACCGCAGGCTGCTGAAAGTCGTGAACGAGACCTTCATGTTCAGTGGCTTCTGCTACACGCAGTTCACCGATACCTTCCAGGAAGCCAACGGCCTGCTCAATGCCGACCGTACGCCGAAGCTGCCGCTGGACGTCATCAGCGCCGCCACGCGCAACGTGGCCCAGCAGAGGAAGGACATCGAGACGGAAGGCGACGGTCTTCCGGGTGGAACCGGCATGCCTTGAGGCCAACAGGGCAGGGAAGGGCGGCGGCATGCCGCCACATGCGCGCACCCTCCGGTGCGCGTTTTTCTTGGGCCTTGCCTGCGATGCCGGCGGTGGGGTGGAGCTGGCCGGACAGCGAAAACGCCGTGCCCGGCTCAGCGCTGGATGACGCCGCTGCTCACGTTGACCCGGTCGCCGCTGCGAAAATCGGGCGTCGTGTCCTGGGTGATGACCTGGCTGCTGCCGTCGTCCATGCGCACGGTGACGCGGTAGCTGTTCGAGCCGGTGGCGCCGGCTGCGCCGCTCGAGCCGGTGGCGCCCGCACTGCCGGAGCTGCCGGAGCTGCCAGAGCCGGCGCGCGGAATCACCTCGATGGCCAGCACGGTGCTGTTGGGCGAGGCGGCGCCGGCAGTGGAAGTGCCGGTCTGCGCGCCGCTCGTGCTGCCGGACTGGTCCCAGCCGGACGAACCGCTGGTGCCGGAGCTGCCGGAGCTGCCGGAAGTGCCTGAGGTGCCGGAAGTGCCGGAGGTGCCGGTACCCATGCTGCTGCCGCTGCTGCTCGAGCTGCCGCTGCTGCCGGTGGGATTGCCGGATGGGTCGGTGGCGCTGCCCGAGCCGTAGCTGCTGGAACCGCCGGTGCCGGTTGCGCCGCTGGTGCCGCTGGAACCGCCCGATGTGCTGCCGCTCGAGGACTCGCCGCTGCCGCCGCGCATGCCGGCGCACCCGGTCAGGCCCAGCGCCACAGCCAGCAAGCCCGCCAGGATCATGCTCTGGTGTTTTTGCTTCATGATCAACTCCTTATGGTGGATGTTCATTCGGATGCGTGACGATGCAAGCTGCCACTCCGATTGAGAGGCGCGAAGCGCGCCCGCGTTCCAGCTGACTCGGGTTGGAGATGAGATGCATCAAGCGGGCCGTGGCGGACCCGATTTTTCGCGGTGCGAAATGGTCAGCGCCGGCGCGCCGCTTCGGCCGGCGGCACGATCAGGGCCAGCGCCGTGCTGGTCAGGAGCGCCGCGCTGACGTCGATGGTCCAGTCGGCGATGTCGCCCGTGCGGTAGGGCAGGAAACTCTGCACCAGCTCGTCGCCGGCGCCCATCAGCGCGATCGCCAGCACGGCCTTGGCGGCGCGCACGGGGCCGCTTCCCGCACTGCCGAGGAACCACAGCAGGGTGAGGAAGGCGTAGGTGAGCCCGTGCAGCACCACGCCCGGCGCGAATTCGCCGACCTCGGCGCGCGCGCCGGGAACCGAACCGGCGACGATCACGCCGGCATACAGCAGCAGCGCCAGCTTGAGGCGGGCGGGGCGCAGGCGGGAATCGAGCAGCAGCAGCGAAAGGAAGGCGGGCATCGATTCAAGACGTTGGGAAAGTGCCAACGATATCATGCCGGCCCACGGGGCGGCCACACCGCTTCGTGGCTCAGATCGTCAACGCCGGCGCGCCGTCCCGATAGTGGGCGTCGAAGCAGCTTTCGCAGTCGGCGCAGAAGAGGTGCGCCATGCGCACGCTGTCCTGCCGCAGCACGAGCTTCAGGTGGGTCTGTTCGCACTTCGGACAGACCTCGCGCACGCTGCCGAAGGTCAGGAGGGTCAGCGGCACGCTGGCGTCGCGGGGCTGGTCGATGACCGCGCCGGGGTTCAGTTCGCTCAGCACCAGGCTGCCGTCGAGGTGGTGGCGGCGGCAGGCGGTGCTGGACTCGGGTGGATGCGCATAGGTCTCGGATGCATGCAAACTCATAGGACAGGCTCCCGTAATCGTGTTGTGGCGACCCTCTGGATGAGCAAAACGGAGGGTGCGAGCTTCATCATAGCCAAATCCGCAGCAGCTTCAAGCTCCGCCGCGCGATTTTTGTGAGCATGTGGCCAATGCGAAGAAAGATGCAGAGAAAAAAATGCCCGTCAGGAACTGACGGGCACAACCCAAGATCGGGCCAAGAGACATATTCGGTTGGTGTGTTGCACCCCGGGTGCAGCACACCTGCTGCAACCACGCATATCGGTTGCGTGTATCGCAGGTGAGTCAAAGTATATGGGGCGATTGTGACCACGCCATGACACGTATCAAGCGTGCGGATGAATTCGCGAACCGAGTGGGAGATCCGTAATCTGATCCATATCGCGCAGGACGCGCGGACCGGGCCGTTCCGAACGGGCAAAAAAAAGCCCGCTCAGGGCGGGCTTAAAACTATTTTCTTGGAGGAGAATAGTGGAGACAGATGCAATTATGGTGCGCCGCGAAATATATGTCCAATTGCAAATACAGATACCAGACATTGATTTTTTGCATAACTTAAACGCGGCTGTCTCTTTCTCGCAAATCGACTTCATTCGCGCACCGGCACCGTGTAGTTCAGGGCCATGCGGCCGCCGTCGGCATACAGGGTCTGCCCGGTGATGTAGGAAGCATCGTCGCTCGCCAGGAAGGCGGCGATCGACGCAATCTCTTCCGGCTCTCCGCAACGCCCGAGCGGCGTGCGCGACAGGATGGTGTGGCGCGCCTCCGGGCTGCCGAGCACGGCCTGCTTCGCCAGTTCGGTCAGGATCGTTCCCGGGCCGATGGCGTTCACGCGGATGCCGTGCTGGGCCAGGCTGATCGCGCTCACGCGGGTGAGCTGGTTCACGCCGCCCTTGGAAACGACATAGGGCACCTGGTTGGGGAGCGTCAGCTCGGCGTTGACGCTCGACATATTGATGATGCAGCCCTGCTGGCGCTTCACCATGTCGCGGGCAACGGCCTGGCTGCACAGGAACATCGACTTCAGGTTGATGCGCAGGACACGGTCGAAGTCCTCTTCTTCCAGGTCCAGGAAATCCGCCGCGTGGGTGACGCCGGCATTGTTGACGAGGATGTCGACCTGGCCGAAGGCGGCGATCGTGGCCGCGACCAATGCCTCCACATCGGCCTTGATGCTGACGTCGGCGTGGTGGAAGCGGGCGGCGTCGCCCAGTGCGGCGGCGGCGTCGGCGCCTTCCGGGCGGATGTCGGCGAGCATGACGCGCGCGCCTTCCTGCACCATGCGCTGGACGCAGGCCAGGCCGATGCCCTGGCTGGCGCCGGTCACGATCGCGGTCTTGTTGGCTAGTCTCATGGCGGGCTTTCGGAATGGTTTCAGGCGGAGTGGCATTGTAACGATCCGCGCGCCTTGCCGACAGTAGCCGGCGCCCTACGCGCGACGCTGGCCGGCTGTACAGGCTTGCCGCGTGGCCTCATTGCGCTTCGAATTCGCCCGTCTCGTGATTGCGCTCGAAATTACTGCCCACCGCCGCGTCCAGGAGGTGAACGAAGGCGTCGTCGTGGTTCAGGACCGCGCCGAGGGACACGTAGAAGATGTTGTCCACATCGTCCATATACGCTTCGTCCTCGTCGCCGGCCAGGATGCGCCAGCCGCTGTCGTCGTCCTGCTCGGCTTCCTCGCGGTAGACGCGTGCCGCTTTGACGCCGTCGTACAGGACCCGACGCGTGACGAAGCAGCGTGGCCGGTACTTCCTGGCCATCGCCGGCTCGGCGTCCTCGAGGCTGGTCTGGATGATGTGGCGTTCTTCGAACGCGACGGGATCGCCCGGCGCCAGCCCGGTCAGCTGGGCGGGCTCATTGTCCAGTACACCGTTGAATACGTCGCCGTTGCGCTCCGTGATGATGACCCACATGCGTTCGGCGGACCATCCCTCGGGATTCGGGTTGTCGAATTCAAAGATGAGCTTGACCAGGTCGCCGATCCCCAGCCTGGCTGTCGTCGCGCGCGATGGCTTGTAGAAGGTATAGGGGTAATTGCGTTGCGACTGGGCGGCGTCGGTCAGCCACCAGGCTTGCCCTTGCATGCGTTCTCCACTGCTCTCGTTGACGATCCGTCCCATGATAGCAGTGCGGCATCGTGCTGCGGGGATAAACCGGGCGCCGCGAAGGCGCCCGGTCTGCTGCCGGGTCTTACTTCCTTGTGAAGCCGTTCACGGCTGCGCGGCCCACCGCCGGGTCGTCCGTGAAGAAGCCGTCGATGCCCGCATCGAGGTAGGCGGCGATCTCGGCCTGCGCATTGCCGCGCTGGCTGGGCGAGGTCGAAGGCGCCGCGCGCAGGCTGACAGGCAGGAAGGGGTTCTCGGGACGCAGGGTCCAGGT
>Ga0209023_10005938_pt1 | contig 13092 bp, 10 predicted proteins | sample LakOneMetagenome_FD_187468 | JGI IMG/M metagenome (GOLD analysis project Ga0209023, IMG submission 187468) | Freshwater and sediment microbial communities from Lake Erie, Canada (SPAdes) (version 2) | ecosystem: Environmental > Aquatic > Freshwater > Lentic | place: Lake Erie, Canada... | reverse complement strand
CTCCCTCGGTTCCTGATCGCCTTCGCCGGCTCGTGGAGACCGTCCAGCCACAGGCGAACATCGGAAATGCGGTAGCGGATCTCCCGACCGACTCGAATGCCGGATGGGCCGCGGCCATCGGTGCGCAGATCGTAAATCGCCTGCACGTTCACGCCGAGATACTCGGCGAGCTCGCTTGTGGTGAGTACGGGCTCAAGACCGAGCCCAGAAAGTCGTTGAATGTCCATAACCCGTAGGTGTTCGAGGCCATCCCAAACCGCCCGAACCGGGTCGTGCACCTACTTTGTGGACGACCGATATTGACGATTATTTTTGAATAAACGTCTAATAAACGTCCAATACATCAAGTCTCGGCCCTTCTATGAAAGGAAGAAATCCTGATCAGATGATATTTTCAGTAGGGCGACTGGGACTTGAACCCAGGACCGACGGGTTATGAGCCCGGTGCTCTAACCAGCTGAGCTACCGCCCCGAAACCTACCCGAACCCGCAGCCATTAATCTGTCGAGTGAAGTGAGGCACCGTTGGTGACCGTATCGGTAACCGGTTCCCCACGATACAGGCATTCGAATGTGTTGAGTGTGCGCTGGATGTCGTGTGCCGCAATTAACTTGAGCGATTCGCGCTTGAGCGAATCAAGTTGCTCGGCCGGAAGCTCAAGGATCTTCGTGAGCTTGTCGGCCAGATCCTGCGCGTTGCCGGGCTTGAACAGAAACCCGTTCTGCTCATCGTGCACCAGGTGCGGCAGCGCCATGGCATCAGCCGCCACGATCGGAAGTCCCGACGCCATGGCTTCCATCGTGGCGATGCTCTGCAGCTCTGCAATCGAGGGCATCGCGAACACGGTGGCGCGAGAGTATGCGGAACGCAGCTCCTCGTCCGTGACGTAGCCGGTGAACGTCACGCTTGACGTGATGCCCAAGGTTTCGGCGAGATGTTCGAGATTGCGGCGCTGGTCCCCACCGCCGACGATTTCGATCTTGGCATTGAGGCTTGGCGCCAGGAGCGCGGCCGCCTGCAGGAGCACGTCTATTTGCTTCTCCCCCGTGACACGACCGACGAAGAGGATGCGATTCTCCGTACGACGCTCGAAATTGGGTGAGTAGTTATCGGCATCGATGCCACAGGAAATGGCATACACATCGGTGAGTCCGGTATATTTTTCCAGAAATTGAGCCGCCCGCCGGGTGGGGGTGGTCACGGCCTCGGCCCTGCCGAATGTACGTCGGGCCGCGCGCCACGCCGCCTTGATCACCCTGTCCTGCAATCCCAGAGGGATGAGGGAGAACTTGAGCATGTTTTCCGGCATGACGTGGTTGGTGCCGATGATTCGCAACCCGCGTTTCTCGGCCTCGATGGTGACTCCGCGCCCCACGATGATGTGTGACTGGAAGTGCACCACATCGGGCTTGAAATCGTCGAGGATGCGCCGGCTGTCACGCCGAACCAGCCACGGCAGGGCAAACCGCAGCCAGTCGTGTGGGTACCAGCGCCAGCTGTGGAGGCGGTGCACGATCATCGGCTGACCTTCATGCATCTCGGTCCAGGTACCGAACTTGGTGGTAGCCGAAGGCGCCATCACCTGAACCTCATGGCCTCGGGACACCAGACCGGCGGCGAGCCGTTCGGCGAACTTCGCGGCACCGTTCACGTCGGGCGCAAACGTGTCTGCTGCGATCAACACACGAATCGGTGTCTTTCCCTGCGGCGCAACTTCCGATGCCGAGTTGCTCTGCACGTCGGATGAATCTGACAAGAGGCGAGGTCCCTACGTTGGTGTGCCGGGGATCTTCGTCCGGCTAGAAAACTGGTATCAGTCCGGTGGAAAGCATGAGTCTTAGCACTTCAGTGTAAACCGCACCCGCGACTTCGGGTCCCGGATTCAGCGCGCGCCCCGAGAATCGAATGGTCACTGCTCAAATTGCGGATGGTACCGGGCAAGCCGAAATACGCCCCAAATCGCGACGGCGCCCGCGATCACGAACGCCACAGCCGCCCACGCCGGGGCCTGAGAGGCTTCTCCGAGCACGATGATGCCGATACCGACCGCCACGAGCGGATCGACGACGGTCAGGCCGGCTATCACCAGATCTGGGGGCCCCGACGCATAGGCGTTTTGCACGAAGTAGGCCCCCAAAGCCGCCGCCAGCAGCAAGCCCAGCACGCAGAGAACAGTGAGCCATTCAAAATTACCGAATCGCACCCGGTTGATGACGACCTTGGCGAGGGTCGCGACAAAGCCGTAGAGAACACCGGCACCGATGATGTAAAAGATTGCCTGGAAGCGATTCCGGAAAAAGGCGAAGGCCAGCGCGAACGCGCCCAGCACCAGGAAGAGCACCAGCAGGATGGTGATCAGGTCCCTGTCGGTGACCGCTCTGTCCACGGCGGTGAACGCGGCAACCGTGACGAAGAGGCCAACTCCGCCCACGCACATGGCGATGGCGATCTTGGATGCTCGATTCAGCGGCACCTTGCTGACGCGGGCGTTGAGGATGGCGGTCATCACCAACGCGACAGCGCCCAGCGGCTGCACCACAAGGAGCGGAGCGAAGGCGAGGCTCGTGAGCTGCAGGAGAACAGCCATGCCCAGCATGAGTGTTCCGAAAACCCAGGACGGTCGTGACAGCAGCAACATCAGCTGTTTCACATTGAGCCCACCGGAGGCATCGCCCGTCGTGGCCTCAACCTTGGTTACGCCGCGGTGCTGGAACTGCGCCCCCAGGGACAGGAAAATAGCGCCGATGAGGGCTAACGGAATTCCGATGGCTTGCCGGGGGTCGATCGTGATTTCCGCCGCCAGATTTGTCAGGTCCGTGGTCACGAGATGACTTTACCTAGATCCAAGCCGATATTCTTGACGAATGGCCGTACGCGCAATAGTTATTTCAGGTGACCCCGTTCTCCACTCCCCCGCTGAGCCCGTCGTTAACTTCGACGACGATCTGCGGGACCTGGTGCGAGACATGTTCGAAACAATGGATGCTGCGCCCGGGGTCGGGCTCGCAGCCACCCAGGTGGGTGTGGGCCTTCGCCTCTTCACCTACAACTTTGAAGACGATGACGACGTCACCTGGCGCGGTGTCGCCATCAACCCGGAATTGTGGATCACTCCGGTTCCAGCCGAACCGATCGATGAGGACGATCTGGAGAACGACGAGGGTTGCCTCTCATTCCCCGGGGAGCGATTCCCCCTGCGCCGGGCGGAATCAGCCGTTCTGCGCGCCGTGGACCTCGACCAGAAGCCCTTCGAGATTCGGGCCGACGGATGGCTGGCACGGATCTTCCAGCACGAATACGATCACCTGGACGGAACAATCTACGTGGATCGGTTGGAGCACGTCTACGCGAAGTTGGCGAAGAAGGTCACTCGCAAGCGCGGATGGGGCGAGCCCGGCCTGAGCTGGGTCCCCGGCCTCGACAACCTCGAGGGCTGATCCTCTCCGATTCAGGTCAGGGCTCGGATGGCGGCGGCCGTGACGGCCGCCGCAACGACAACGAGGATGAAGGGAACCTTCATCCAAAACAAGAGTCCCGCAACAATCACGGCCGGCACCCTCGCATCGAGCACGACGGCCTGGCCGTCGCCCAGCGTCTGAACGGCGATGAGGGCGGCCAGGAGCGCGACCGTGAGCAGATCAGCAACGCGGGAGGGTCCGGGTCGATTCAGCACACTCGGCGGTACGAGGTAGCCGGCGAATTTGATCGCCAGCACGGCGATAGACCCGGCGATCACGATCTGCCAAACACTCATGATTTCTTCCGTCCCGTCGGTGCGTCATCCGCCGATGGGCCGAACCAGTTGAACAAACCCACGGCGACCGCCACCAGGGCAGCCACGAGCACGGGCAGTCCAGGCACCAGGACCGGGGTCAGGGCCGCCGCCACCACGGCAGCGCCCACGGCCACAACTATGGGCTGAAGCTGCCTGAGACGCGGCCACAGCAAGCCCACAAAGGCCGCGGCGGCAGCCGCATCGAGCCCGAAGGCGCGGGTGTCACCCATGGCATCGCCGATCAGAGCTCCGATCAGAGTCATGATGTTCCAGCCGACGAATACGGCCAGTCCCGTCACCCAGAATCCGGTGCGGCGACTGCTCGGAGTGGGTTGCGCCAACGCGACTGCCGTTGACTCATCGATGGTGATCCAGGCAGCTGCCATTCGTTTCCAACGCCCGGGTCCCACGATCGGGGCGGTCCGCACGCCGTAGATGGCGTTTCTGACTCCCAGGAGCGAGGCGCCCGCAATCGCGGCCGGCCCCGCCGCGACCCCACCAGCGGCGAGAACGCCCACGAGCGCAAACTGCGAGCCGCCGGAAAACATCACCAGGCTCATGAAGCACGTCTGAACAACGGTGAGACCGGCCGCAACCGACAGAGCACCGAAAGAGATGCCATAGGCCGCTGTAGCCAGCCCCACCGCCAGGCCGCTCCGCACGGCGAGCCGACGATTCTGCCGCTCACTCCGCGCCGCGTCAGGCTCACCCACCAAGCTCATTACTCCTGCTTTCGCCTGACCGAACCGGAGACCCACCTTAAATAAAAAAGGCCACCCGGGGTGGAGCCCTGAGTGACCTTTCGCTCCCCGACTTGGACTCGAACCAAGAACCTGCGCATTAACAGTGCGCTGCTCTGCCAATTGAGCTATCGAGGAATACCTGCCCTGATTGTGATCTTACCAACCGGCGCAACTGTCTTACTCTACCAAGACCGATGCGGCTCTCAACACCATGTACGTTGCGTGACCTGCAAAATACTGACATTTCGCCCCAATTGCCGCCGTATCCGGGGCGGCGTGGGCATCCGCTGACACGTCCACTCGGGCGTGTCGCCTGTGCGGGGGCCGCGACGGCTTCTAAACCGGATCGGGGGCCGGCGTATCCGGAACAACGGGAAGGCGACCATCCACGGCCAGCGCCTCTCCCAGACCGGCAACGTAGGGGTGCCAGGGGTCGTCAAACACCTCGTCGATCGAACCGAGCGCAACGAGCACGCCCTGGTGCATGACGCCGATTCGATTGGCCACCCGGCGGAGAACGGCGAGATCGTGACTGATCACGAGGGCCGAGAACGCCCGTTCCCGCTGTAACTCACCGATCAGATCGATCACGTCATCGCGCACGAGTACGTCCACACCCGCAGTCGGCTCGTCAGCGATCAGCAGCGACGGCTCGAAGATTAGGGCGCGAGCGAGCGCGACGCGCTGCCGTTGGCCGCTGGAGAGTTCGTACGGGTATTTACCGAGAATCCCGAGCGGCAGACGCACAGCGTCGACCATGGTGACCACGCGGGACTGCAAGGCACGTTGGTTGTAGCGCCGATCGCGTTCCAGAATGGGCTCGGCCACGATATCCGCCACCGTCATCGTGGGTACCAGCGTTTCCGAGGCGTCCTGGGCGAGCATGCCCACACCGAACGTAAGACGGGTGAGATTACGCCGGGAGATCCGTCGTAGGCCAAAGCCCAGCACGGTTGCCTCTCCCCCGGTGATCTGCGGGCGGCTGCCCCCGCCGTCGCTTGAGAACGCCGCACCGGACAACAACCGGGCTATCGTGCTCTTGCCGGAACCGCTCTCCCCCAGCAACCCGACCACCTCGCCCGCCTCGATGCGCAGGTTCAATCCGTGCACGGCCACGAAGGCCGGGCTCGCACCGTGGGGCGGATACTCGATGGTCAGGTCACTGGTGGTGATCGGGAGAACGGATGCCGCGCCGAGTTTCATGTTTTCTATCCTGCCGCACGCAGCAGCCGAAGCCCCTCGCGACGCTGGGCCTGTTCCACCGGGTCCGGCACGGGAAGCGATGCGAGCAACCGCTGGGTGTACGCATCCTTCGGCGCGCCCAACACCTCGGCCCCCGTGCCCTCTTCAACGAGCTTGCCCTTGTACAAGACCGCGATCCGGTCGGCCAGAATATCGACGACGGCGAGGTCATGACTGATGAACAGCGCCGCGAATCCGAATTCACGCTGCAGATCCGCGAAGAGCTCAAGTACCCGAGCCTGCACGGATACGTCCAGGGCGCTCGTCGGCTCATCGGCAATGAGCAGGGTCGGCTCCAGGGCAAGTGAGCGGGCGAGGCTCGCACGCTGTCGCTGGCCACCACTGAGTTCGTGCGGAAAACGATCGCCGTAGCTTCGCGGCAGCTGCACCGCCTCCAGCAGCTCGTCCACGCGCTTACGGGCCGCCCGGGCATTCGCGGCTCGCCCATGCACCACGAGCGGCTCCGCCACACATTCCGCAATCGTGAGCAGCGGGTTGAAGCTCGACGCCGGGTCCTGAAAGACGAAGCCGATGTCACTGCGCAGGGGCTTGAACTTACGCTCCTTGAAGCCGAGCATCTCGTGTCCGAGAACCGTGAGCGAACCGTCCGTCACGCGGGTGAGTCCCGCGATGGCCCGGCCGATTGTGGTCTTGCCCGATCCGCTCTCCCCGACAAGTCCGAGTACCTCACCGGGCCGGATGACGAAGCTGACCCCGTCCACCGCGGTGAAGCCCGGTTTGCCTAAGCGCCCCGGGTACTGGATCGTGAGGTTGTCGGCAACGACCACGGGCGCTTCGAGCAACCAGTTCGGTTCGCGGGCGGCCGCCCGGTCCTGGGCACGCGCGATGCCCTGGCCCACGTGCGGCACGGCACCGAGCAGCTTCTTGGTGTACTCGTGCTGCGGAGCACTGAACAGTTCACGAGCCCCGGCCTCCTCGACGACTTTGCCCTCGAACATCACGGCAACGCGATCGGCGAGGTCGGCCACGACACCCATGTTGTGCGTGATGAGCACGATCGCCGTACCGAATTCGTCACGGCATCGACGCAGCAGATCGAGAATCTCGGCCTGCACGGTCACGTCCAGGGCCGTCGTGGGTTCGTCGGCCACGATCAGCCCGGGGTCAAGCACCAGGGCCATGGCGATCACCACACGTTGCTTCTGCCCGCCGGAAAACTGGTGCGGGAAGTAGTTCACCCGAACCTCCGGGTCGGGGATGCCCACCCGGCCGAGAATATCGATGGCCTTCGCCCGCGCCTCGGCCCTGCTGAATTGACCGTGCGCGCGGATGCCCTCGGCGATCTGCCAGCCCACGGTGTACACCGGGTTGAGCGCCGTCGACGGCTCCTGGAAGACCATGGCCACGTCGGTGCCACGCAGCTGACGCAGCTTCTGTTTGCTCACCGACAGCACATCATTGGACCGGGCACCGTCCTTGCTGCTGAGGATGACGGCCCCCCGGGCGGTGGCCGTCTCTGGCAGCAGACCCAGGATGGTCTTGGCAGTGACGGTCTTGCCGCTGCCGCTTTCGCCGACGATCGCCAGCACTTCGCCGGGAGCGACCGTGAGGCTCACGCCGTCGACGGCCTTGACCGCCCCGGCATCCGTTGCGAAGGCCACGTTGAGGTTGGAGATCGTGACGACGTTCTTTGCTGTACCGGTCATGGTCGATCCTCTATTCCATCGCTGTGCGACAACGGGGGGCCTTCGAGGCCCGCCACTCCGCCGGGTCCGGCGTCCAGGGTTCCGCCGGGAATGACCGACGTAGCCGCAACCGTGCTGTCGGCAGTGGATGCCCGACGCCGGCTGCGCAGACGCGGGTCGGCGAGGTCATTGAGGCTCTCCCCCACCAGCGTGATCCCCATCACGACCAGCACGATGGCCAATCCGGGATACAGCGCCGTCCACCAGATGCCGCTGGACACGTCGGACAACGACTTGTTGAGGTCGTAGCCCCACTCTGCGGCGGACGAGGGCTCGATACCGAACCCGATGAACCCGAGGCCGGCGAGGGTGAGCACAGCCTCGGAGGCGTTGAGGGTGAAGATCAGCGGAAGCGTGCGCGTGGCGTTGCGCAGAACGTGGCGGAACATGATGCGGGAATTGCTCGCGCCGAGCACCCGCGCGGATTCCACGTACGCCTCGGCCTTGATCCGCACGGTCTCCGCGCGGATCACCCGGAAATACTGCGGGATGAAGACAACCGTGATGGAGATGGCCGCGGCGAGGATGCCGCCGACGAGGCTGGACCGTCCGCCGGAGATGACGATACCCATCACGATGGCCAGCAGCAGCGATGGGAAAGCGTACACAGCATCGCAGACGACAACGAGTATGCGGTCGAGCCAGCCACCGAAATACCCCGAAACGAGGCCGAGCGCCACTCCGGCGAAGATCGACAGCAGTACGGCGACGATCATCACGACGATGGCGGTCTGGGAGCCCCAGATCACCCGGGACAGCACGTCGTACCCACCGACGGTGGTACCGAACAGGTGCGTCGAGCTCGGCGGCTGCTGAGCGCCGAAGGGCCCGCTGGCATCCCGCAGCTGGCTGAAGCCGTAGGGGGCCAGCAGAGGCGCGAAGAGGGCCGTGAGGATGAAGATCGCTGTGATGATGAGGCCGGCAATGAGCATGCCGCGCTGGAGGCCGACACTCTGACGGAGCTGGTGCACGATGGGAAGCTTCGCCCAGACGGACGGCTTGCGGTGCTCGGGCGGGGCGATTGACGTCATGTCAGTACCTCACTCTCGGGTCGATGACCGCGGCGATGATGTCCACGACGAAGTTGGACAGGGCGACGATCACGGCCAGCAGGGCCACAATTCCCTGCACGGCGACGAAATCTCGCGCCTGGATGAATTGAATGAGCATGAAGCCGAGACCCTGCCACTCAAAGGTCGTCTCGGTGAGCACGGCTCCGCCGAGAAGCAGCGCGATCTGCAGGCCGATCACCGTGATGATGGGGATAAGCGCGGGGCGATAGGCGTGAACCCGAACCAGGCGGAATTCGTTGACGCCACGGGAACGGGCTGCGTCGACGTAGTCGGTGCCCAGCGTGCCGATCACGTTGGTGCGCACGAGGCGCAGGAACACGCCGGCGGTGAGCAGGCCGAGGGCCAGGGAGGGCAGAACCGCGTGCGCGAGCACGTCGCCGAGAACCGCCATGTTGCCGGTTTGAATGGCATCGATGGTGTAAAGCCCCGTTTTATTGGGCAGTGCCTGCATTTGCAGTTCCGAACGAACATCCGCCCGTCCTGAAACGGGGAGAACACCGAGCCAGACGGCGAAGACAAGCTTGAGCAGCAGCCCGGCGAAGAACACCGGTGTGGCGTAGAAGAGGATGGCGATGACGCGCAGGAAAGCGTCCGGGGCCTTGTCACGCCAGTAGGCGGCGACCATCCCGAGCGGAATCCCCACGATGAACGCGACGATGAGCGCGTAGAACACCAGCTCGGCCGTGGCGAGGCCGTACGTGGTCAGCACCTCCGACACCGGGCGGTTCGTGCTGATGGTGGTGCCGAAGTTACCGGTGAAAACCTGGCCCAGGTACTCGAGGTACTGCACGAAGATCGGCCGGTCGTAGCCGGCCGCACTGATTCGTTCCGCGAGCTGATCGGCACTGAGGCGGCCGCCGAGCGCGGCCGTGATCGGGTCGCCGGTGGTGCGCATCAGCCAGAACACCATGGAAACCAGGATGAAAATGGTGGGGAAGATGAGCAGGAAACGAATCAGCAGGTAACGGCCGATCCCCCCACCGGAACTTGTTCTCTTGCGCCGTGTCGACCCGAGGGTCGGGGCCGGCGGCTTCAGTGCCACAGTGGACATACTCACCTAACGATTTCACATGAATCGGGGGCACCCAGCAGCGCTGGATGCCCCCGCGATCAAACTAGAGAGAACTCTAGCGGTTCAGCCGCTTAGCCCTTGCTCAGTGCTCCGTAGCGGAACTTGAACGAGGCGTCGAGCGTGTCGGTGACTCCGGCCACAGTCGTTCCGGTCACGGCAACCTGCGCGCCCTGGAGCAGGGGCAGGGTCGGCAGCTGGGCGGCGACCTTGTCCTGGATCTGCTCGATGAGGGCGGTGCGCTCGGTGGCGTCGGGCGTGACGGCCTGCTGGAGGATCAGGTCGTTGACTTCCTGGTCGCTGTAGTGGTTTCCGATGAAGTTCTCCGTGAGGAAGAACGGCGTCAGGTAGTTGTCGGCGTCGGAGTAGTCCGGGAACCAACCCAGCTGGTAGACCGGGTAGACGTCGGCCGAACGGTCCTTGGAGTACTGCACGTACTCGGTGGACTGTAGGGACACGGTGAAGAGGCCGGAAGAATCGAGCTGGTCCTTGATCAGGGCATACTCATCGGATGATCCGGGACCGTAGTGGTCTGTGTTGTACTGCAGGTTCATCGCAACCGGCGTGGAGACCCCGGCCGCTTCGAGCGTAGCCTTGGCCTTTTCCAGGTCTGGGGCGCCCTGGCCGTCGCCGTAGAGGCCCTTGAGGGACTCGGTGGCTCCGGTGAGGCCGTCAGGAACGTAGGAGTACAGCGGCGTGTAGGTGCCCTTGTAGACCTGGTCCGCGATCTCAGCACGGTCGATCACGTCGGCGGCAGCAGCGCGCACGGCGAGGGCCTTGGCCGGGTCGGCCTCGGCGGTTGTGGCACCGAACGGCTGGGTGTCGAAGTTGAAGACCATGTAACGGATCTCTCCACCGGGTCCGTCAACGACCTTGACGTTTTCGTTGCCGCGCAGGTCGTCGATGTCCGTGGCGGACAGGCTCCGCCAGGCCACGTCGATGTTGCCTTCCTGCACATCAAGCTTGAGGTTCGACGCATCCGCGTAGTAGCTCACGTTGATGACGTCGGTCTTTGCCGGGCCCAGCAGGCCCTGGTAGCCCTCATACGCCTTGTAAGCGAGCAGGCTGTTGAAGTTGTACGTGGTGAGCGCGTACTGGCCGGCAAAGGCGTTGCCGTCGAAGATGTCCGCATCGGGAGTGATCGCGTCGGCCGAGAAAACATCCTCGTCGACGATGACGCCGGCCGGGCTGGACAGGATCTGCGGGAAGATCTGGTCGTCCGCCTGCTTGAGCGTGAAGACGACGGTGGTGTCGTCGACGGCCGCGGTGCTGTCGAGGTTGTACAGGAGGGATGAGGGGCCGCTCTCGTCCGCGATGGACAGCTGGCGGTCGAAGCTGAACTTCACGTCGCTCGCGGTGAGGTCGTTTCCGTTGGCCCACTTGAGGTCGGGCTTCAGGGTGACGGTGAACTCGGTCGGCGACGTGAACTCGGCCGCCGTGGCGATGTCCGGCTTCACGTCGGAGCTGCCGTATTCGCTACTCATCAGAAAGGGGAAGACCTGGGTCTGAACGGAGAACGAACCGTTGTCGTAGGATCCCGCCGGGTCGAGGGCGGTGATCTTGTCGGTCGTGCCGATAACGATGGGGCCACCTGCGGACTCGCCGCCGGTGGTTCCGGCGGCAGAGCAGCCGGCCAGGACAAAAGCCACGACGGCCAGCCCTGCGGTGGCAGCGAGCGTCCGCTTGCCTGTGGTGAATGCGGATGTCATATCCGTAGACCTCTTCCTGTTAGGAGCTGCGTCCGCACAACACCGAGGGCGTCTGTGCCGATTTAGCTGTAGGAACACAATTAGCACAGAATTCGCACAGAACCATAGCCAGCCGCAGCTTCTTTACACAGCTGCAACATTCACGCGACTTATTCGTCCCGCAGGCTTCGCCGCTCGGCCTCGACCCGCATGATCTCCCGCTGCAGGGTCACATAGACGTCCCGGTTGGTGGCATCCGCTCGCTGCAACCGCCCGCGGAGCTCGGCGTTCTGGCGCAGCAGGTCTTTTTCGATCAAGGCGATGGTGACATCTCGCACGTACTTCGTGATCTCCCGACCGGGCCGTTCCGGCAGGGGCGCCATGGCGAGTTGCTTCACCAGGTTGGTGAGCATCTCCGGTACGGCGGCCACCACCTGGTCGAGCCAGTCCGCGTTGCCGGCGTGGGTCAGACTTGCTGCCACCGCATCACGGGCGATGGCGAGGCTGGTGTTCGAGAACGTGGTCTGCACGGCTCGGCCCATCAGATCGGAGCCCACCAGGGTCGGATGCTGCAACATGGCCATCAGGCCGTCTCGCTCCATCCGGGTGACCGGGTCGGTCGGCAGCTCAAGCAGCGAGAACGGTTTCTCCTCGACAACCTCCGGCGCGCCGGCGAACTGGCGAGTGGGCGTTTCCGGTGTTCGGGAACGGCCCTGGGCCGTGGACACGGCCTTGCGTACCTCGCCGAGGTCGACGCCCAGCATGCGGGCCAGTTCTCGGGTGTATCCGGGGCGCAGGGCGGGATCTCGAATATCGCCCACGATGGGTGCGGCGGCACGGAGTGCCCCGATGCGCCCCTCGACGGTCTCGAGGTTGTACTGACCCAGCAGTTGGCGAATCATGAATTCAAACATGGGCTTCTTGGAGTCCACCAGCCGGCGCACGGCGTCGTCACCGCGGTGCAGCCGCAGGTCGCACGGGTCGAAACCTTCAGGCGCAACGGCCACGAACGTTTGCGCGCTAAAACGCTGTTCCTCGCTGAAGGCGCGCATCGCGGCCTTTTGGCCGGCGGCATCCGGGTCGAACGTGAAGACGACCTCGCCGACGCCGCTGTCATCGCCCATCACCCTGCGTAGCACCTTGATGTGGTCCACGCCGAAGGACGTACCGCAGGTGGCCACGGCGGTGGTGACACCGGCGAGGTGGCAGGCCATCACGTCGGTGTAGCCCTCGACAACGACGACCTGGTGGTTGCGGGAGATGTCACGTTTGGCCAGGTCGAGCCCGTAGAGCACCTGGGCCTTGTGGTAGACGGGTGACTCGGGGGTGTTCAGGTACTTCGGGCCTTTGTCGTCGTCGAGCAGCTTGCGCGCGCCGAACCCGATGGTCTGGCCGGTGATGTCGCGAATGGGCCAGACGAGCCGACCGCGAAAACGGTCGTACACCCCGCGGTCGCCGCTGGAGACGAGGCCGGACAGGGTGAGTTCCTCGGTGGTGAAACCGCGCGCACGCAGGTGCTTGGTGAGCTCGTCCCAGCTCTTGGGGGCGAATCCCACGCCGAAGTGCGCGGCGGCCTGCGCGTCGAAGCCCCGGCCGCCCAGGAAATCACGCCCCACCTGGGCGCCGGGACTCCCCAGCTTGTCGATGAAGAACTCGGCTGCCGCCTGATTGGCCGCGAGCAGCCTGGCACGGTTGCCATGGTCGGGGGCCGCCCCGCCGCCGTCTTCGTAGTGCAGCTCCAGCCCAGCCCGCCCGGCCAGGCGTTCGACGGCCTCACTGAACGTGACGTGGTCCAT
>Ga0209023_10005937_pt1 | contig 13092 bp, 14 predicted proteins | sample LakOneMetagenome_FD_187468 | JGI IMG/M metagenome (GOLD analysis project Ga0209023, IMG submission 187468) | Freshwater and sediment microbial communities from Lake Erie, Canada (SPAdes) (version 2) | ecosystem: Environmental > Aquatic > Freshwater > Lentic | place: Lake Erie, Canada... | reverse complement strand
CTGACGGGCACGGCGTCTCGGGCGCCGCAGCCGGAGGCACTCGGTGGCCTTCACGCCCAGCGCACCGCTGTAGACGGCCTGGTAGATCGTCTCCACGCACCGCAGCACCGCGGCGCCCTCAGCTCGTAGATCGGCCCAGATCGCTTCGGGAGAACGGCCCTGGCGTAACTCGTCGGCGATGCGTTCCCGCAGCGCGCTGGGAACTGCGGCGAGCCGATCCCGGCGTCGCTGCCGGCAGCGAGCAGCGGTCCGATCTGCGACGGCTGGGCGGTACTTCGCTCGGCCGCCGTGGCCGGCAACCTCGCGGGCGATCGTGGTCGGGTGACGGCCGACGCGTCGGGCGATCGACGCCCAGCTGGCGTCAGGGTTCTCGATCAGCGCGACGCTGATCTCCTCGCGTTCGGGCAGCGACAGCGGCGCGCCTGGCATCCTGTGGTCTCCAACGGTCGGTGGTGGTCAACAGCACCGGCAATCATGCCGGGACCGTGCACCGACCGTTGGAACTCGCTGACCACCACCAATGACCAAGAACTACCAGAAGAAGACCGCGCCGAGGGCGAACAGCGACGAGCTGGCGCTGCCCGACGCGGTGAGCGTCGCGATGGCCGATATCGCAGGCTCGGTGAAGGGCGGCCTGTTGGCCCTCGCTGTGGCGGCGGGGTTGCAGGTGATGACCGCGATGATGGAAGAGTCCGTCACCGCGGTGGCGGGCCCGAAGGGCCGCCATCAACCGGAACGGACTGCGGTGCGCCACGGCACCGAGGCCGGTTCGGTCGTGTTAGGCGGTCGGCGGGTGCCGGTGCGTCGCCCGCGGGTGCGTGCGACTGACGGGTCCGGCGAGATGCCCGTGGAGGCCTACGACGTGTTTTCCAACAGCGACCTGTTGGGCGAGATCGCGTTGGAGCCGATAATGGCGAAGCTGTCGACGCGCCGCTACCGGGCCGGGCTCGAACCCGTCGGCACCGAGGTCGAAGCGACAGCGACGTCGACGTCGAAGTCGGCGGTCAGCCGCCGGTTCGTGGCGCGCACCGAGACCGCGCTCGCCGAGCTCATGGCCGCTGATCTGTCCGACCTCGACGTCGTCGCGTTGATGGTCGACGGGGTCCACTTCGCCGGGCACTGCTGCGTCGTCGCCCTGGGTGTCGACATCGACGGCACCAAGCACCCGTTGGGTGTGGTCGAGGGTGACACCGAGAACGCGACGGTCGTGAAGGACCTGCTGGTCGACCTTCGCGACCCTGGCCTCGACACGGCCCGGCCAGTCCTCGTCGTGATCGACGGGGCCAAGGCGCTCGCCAGCGCGGTGAACTCGGTGTTCGACCATCCGGTCATCCAACGCTGCCAGCTCCACAAGATCCGCAACGTCGAAGCGAAGCTGCCCAAGGCGGTCGCCAAGACAGTCGCGAAGAAGATGCGCACCGCCTATCACGACCCCGACGCGCTCGCCGCCGAGGCGGCCCTGGAGGCGTTGGCCGACTCGCTCGCCAAGTCCCACCCGGGCGCTGCCGGATCGCTCAGGGAGGGTCTGGCCGAGACGCTCACCGTCGCCCGCCTCGAGGTGGCACCGACGTTGGGGTCCGCCACAGAATAAAGTTCGTGGGGTAGTCTGGCGGTGTGGATGTGGCCGAGGACGCGATGCGGGATTTCTTCCTGGCTGTGTTGCCACATCTTGATGAGCGTCAGCGGCGGTTGGTGGTGGGTGCGGCTGCGGTGATGGTTGGCCGTGGGGGCAAGACACGGGTGGCTGAGTTGTCGGGGGTGTCGCGTCCAACGGTGGCGAAGGGCGCGGCGGAGATCGAGTCGGGCGCTGAGGTGACTGATCGGGTTCGAGCTCCGGGGGCTGGGGAGAAGCTGGCGATTGACAAGCAGCCGGGTTTGTTGGCGGCGCTCGATGAGCTGGTGCATCCCGAAACGCGTGGTGATCCAATGAAGCCGTTGCGGTGGACGTTGCGGTCGACTTACGAGTTGGCTCGTTTGTTGAGCGAGCAGGGCTACACGGTCTCTGCTGAGCTGGTGCGCCGCTTGTTGCATCAGATGGGGTATTCGTTGCAGGCCCCAGCGAAGCAGGTCGAGGGCGCGTCGCATCCGGACCGCAACGGCCAGTTCGAGTACCTCAACGGGATCGTGGCTGAGCGGGTCGCTGCGGGTGAACCGGTCATCAGTGTGGACACCAAGAAGAAGGAGTTGTTCGGGAACTACGCCAATGGTGGAAGGGAGTGGCGGCCGAAGGGGGAGCCCGAGCGGGTCAACACCCATGACTTCGCGGACTCCGCCTTGGGTGAGTACGCGAAGGCGATCCCCTATGGGATCTACGACATCGGCAACGACGAAGGGTGGGTGTCGGTCGGCGATGTCGCGGACACCGCCGAGTTCGCGGTCGAAGCGATCCGACGCTGGTGGAACAGCACCGGAACGACCCGGTTCCCGAACGCCTCGACACTCACGATCACCGCTGACGGCGGCGGCTCGAACGGGCACCGGGTCCGGGCGTGGAAGTTCCACCTCGCCGCGCTCGCAGCCGAGACCGGGCTCGACGTCACGGTGTGTCACTACCCGCCTGGCACCTCGAAGTGGAACAAGATCGAACACCGCCTCTTCAGCTTCATCTCAATGAACTGGCGAGGACGACCACTCACCAGCATCCGCACGATGATCGAGCTCATCAGCGCCACTACCACCCAGACCGGACTGAAAGTCTCCGCGAGCTACGACCCGAACTGGTACCCCAAAGGCGTCAAGATCACCGACACCCAGTTCAACGCCCTACCCCTGACCCGCCACGACTGGCACGGCGACTGGAACTACACCCTCACCCGCCCCCCGACATGAACCGCGAACTCAATTCCGCGGCGGGCCCTTGGCACCGTCGTTGCGGTCAACGAACGCGATCGAGTCGATGATCGGCATCTGCCGTGACCACTCCTCGAACGTGAAGCGGTGGCGTGACGGCCAGATGGCGTTGCGTTGGTGCGCCGCAGGCATGGACGAAGCCGCCAAGCAGTTCCGACGCGTCAACGGCCACCTCCACCTCGCGAACCTCCGCAAGGCCCTCGACGCTCACGCCGCCGGGACTGTCACACCCATCTGCCAAGATGAGACCGAAGCAGCCTGAACCAACCAGGACCACCACCCAAGTTCCACGGAACTCGGGACATCCTCAACCGCTGGAGGGTTCCGTGAAACGTACAATTACCTATCTCGTGCTCGGTCTGACGCTGACTCTGGTCAGCTGTGCGGGCAGCTCTGAAGAGGACGTCCACTCCGGCCCCGGCGGCGAGCCCGTCGAGGTGATCTCGGAACCAGTGACCCTTCCACGGCGTGTGCCCAATGACCGGTTCATGCTGCTTTCAAGCGACGTAAACACTCTGCTGATCCAGGTCACGCCGACGGCGACCCAACTGCTCGTGGTGGATGGCGACCCTGGGAAAGACTCGAGCCCGGCCCTCCCAGTGGGTTTCACTCCAGCGAGTGCCCTGAGCATTGATCATGAATACTTCCTACTTGGGTCGACCTGCACGATGGAGGGGTCGTGTTCGCCCACCCTCTTGAACTCAGACTCGGCTCTCATCAAGTGGAGGTCGATCCCGACGGATGGACAGCTTGCCGGCGATGACGGACTGGGATACCTGGGATTGACTGGCGGAGAGCTGTTCGTGAGCCCAGGGGTCGGTCAGCGCCCTGCGATGGTGGTGCTCGGGGAGGATAAGCAGTCGTGGCACCAGGTCAAACAGCCTGCTGAGACGAACGGTGCGTCAACTTCGATCTGCTCAACCCGAGGTCAGGTGTACGCCTTCACCTCGATGCCGTTGGCCGCCCAGTTCTCTACGGACGAGATTACCGAGCCCGATGGCTCTCCAAAGCCCGGCGTCTACAACGTGTGGGCTCTTCGAGAAGACGGCACCTGGGCGTACTCGCGTACTGACATCCGTCCGACCAAAGCCGATCCGCGTGATCCCCCGGAGAGTCAGCTGTGCTCAGGCGGCAGGGTCTTCCTCCGTCCCGTGACCGAGTCGAAGTCGACACTGGAGCTGGGCATCGCGGCCGGCGGGGACCTCACCACAAGCTTGGTGAACCTTCCACCCATGCCTGAGGGGCAGACGAACCTCGGGTATCCGCCCGCTGTGGCCGTGGGGGCTACGGGCCAGATCTTTGGTGACGGCGTACTCCTAGACCCGGCCGGCGTCAAAGTGCCGAACGATGTGACCACCATCGCCAGCACCGAGACCGCAACCGGCTTCGCGCTCGTCGTCGAAACGTCGACGGGCGAGTCGTCGCTTTGGAAGGTAGCCTCATGAATTCCGAACTGGCCAGCACGCTACGACGCGTACTCGTCGGCTTGACTCTGTTGGCCGCCTTGGTCGCTGCGCCCCTGCCCGATATCGCAGGCGCTGTCACGAATACTTCCTATGTCACAGCGAATCTGGCGGGCGCAAACAGTACCTATGGTCCGAGCGAAGCGGTACGGATCACCAACCTGGTTACCGTCAAGAATAACGTAGCGTTTCTCGCTCCACACGGAGTTGCCGCCCAGGAACTGTGCTTGAGCGATCGCGGCTTGTGGGACTCAGGTAACGAGCTCATTCAAGCGTGGCAAACCAATGGTACCTACAAGGCGCTAGTTGTGACCACGGGTAAGACCGTATCTAACCTGCACTGCGTGCAGGCGAACGGAGTGTTCGCACACGGAATAAATCCCACTGGGCACCTCTACAATCTGCCCTACGACAATGTCGAGAACAGAATGCTGATCTGCCTGCAGACTTCCGGATTTGTCCTCACGACCACCTGTTCGACGCACCTGTCAAAGGTGAGTCAGGCCTGGACAACGACACAGTCTGATTACGCACGGCAGGTCTTTGACTTCCTGTCCACCGTGAGTTCCAGCTACGGTTCGTGGCTCGGAGGCGACTTCAATTCCACGCCATTCAACGCGCCGCTTGGCTTCTACCAGACGCCACATTCAGAATCAGATCGCTTCCTATCCCGAGCCACTGCAAACGCTGGCAAGATCGACTTTGGATTTGGTCTACTTCCGCTAACGATATCTCAATCAGGAGCAGTTCTAGCAGGACGTGGGGTCACGTCCGACCACCACCTGCTATGGGCGCCGTTCACATGGGGCTAGGGGCGTCCTGACAGGTCCGCCGTTGACGCCGTCGACAGTTGGGAGGGCTGACATGGCGATCTGTCGATTCTGATTCGGCCTGGGTTTGACGTGTGTTCGTTGGGTTGGGTTTGTCAGGCCGCGTGGGTCTGACCGGGGGCACGGTAGTGGGCGGCTTTGGTCTCTGCCGGGGTGGCGTCGTCGAGCTCGCCGTGGAGGCGTTCCTCGTTGAACCACGCGACCCAGCCGCTGGTGGCGATCTCGAGGTCGTCGAGTCCTTTCCAGTGGCCGCCGTGCGCCGCGAGCACGGCTGGGTTGCGGTGCAGTTCGGTCTTGTAGAGCGCGTTGACCGACTCGGCCATCGCGTTGTCGTAGCTGTCGCCGACGGTGCCGATCGAGGGGCGGGCCTCGATGTCGGTCAGCGCGTCGGTGTACGCGATCGACGTGTACTGGGAGCCGGCGTCGTTGTGGCAGATCAGCCCGGCGAGATCGACGCCGCGACGGGCCCAGGACGCCATGTTCAACGCGTCCAGGACGAGCGGGGTGGTCATCGTGGTCGAGGCCTTCCAGCCGACGATCCGTCGGGAGAACACGTCGATGATGAACGCCACGTACACGACGCCGGACCATGTTGAGCAGTACGTGAAGTCCGCCACCCACAACTGGTCCGGGCCGGTCGCGGTGAAGGTCCGCTTGACCAGATCCGGAGCCCGCGTCGCCGCCGGATCGGCGTGGGTGGTGAACCGCTTCTTCGCCCGCGACGCCCCACGGATGTCACGCTGGCGCATCAGGCGGGCGACCTGATCCCGGCCGATGTCGAGGCCCGCTCGGCGGGCGGCCTTGGCGAGCTTGCGTCGCCCGTACACCGAGTAGTTCCGTCGCCACAGCTCCTCGAGCCGGGGACCCAGCTCCGCGTCGCGGACCGCCCTCGCGGAGGGCGGCCGATGCTTCGCGGACCAGTAGGTGCTGGGGGCGATCTCCAAGACCTGGCAGATCGGCTCGACCCCCCACCGCAGCCCACCGGACCGACAGGTCCGGTGGGCGTCGATGAACGCAACGACCTCAGCGACTTCGGCCGAGGTCAACTTCGGGTCCTCCACCTCAGCGGAGGACCCGACTACCTCCTCGGGCGACCGTCGAGCTCGGTCGCGAAGAAAACCGACGCGGCTTTCAAGATGTCGTTCGCCCGGCGCAGCTCCTTGACCTCACGTTCGAGCTCGCGGATCCGCTCCGCGTCCGCGGTCGACGTGCCCGGCCGGTTCCCCGAGTCGATGTCGGCTCGGTTCACCCAACCCCGCAACGACTCCGTGCCGACACCCAGCTCGCGAGCGACACGGGTGATCACCCCGTGGCTCTCACCCGACTCACGCCGGATCTCCTGCACCATCCGGACCGCCCGCTCACGCAACTCGTCCGGGTACCTCTGCGGCTTCCGCCGCGCACCGCTCTTCGTAGCCATGCTCCATCCTCGTTTCCAAGGTCAGGAACACACGCGGATCCCAGGCCGAATCAGGCCATGAGCGCCCTCCTTCCACGATCCCGTCAAGAAGCCATCTAGTGCTCACGCGCGGAAGTGATGTTGCTGTCAGGCGGCGTGTTTGTTGACGGCGTCGTAGGTCCAGTTGAACGGTTTGGCCCGGGCGTTGTAGTCGGCGATGAAATCGAGGGTCGCACTGGCAGCGTCGGTCGTGTCCGCGAACTCCGCCGTCGAGAGCAGTTGGCGGGTCAGGATCGAGAACCACATCTCGACCTGGTTGAGCCACGATGCGTGAGTCGGCGTGCGATGCAGGAACACCCGAGGGTGAGCCTCCAGGAAATCCTCAACCGCCGGGGTGCCATGCGCGGAGAGGTTGTCCACAATGCAGTGCAACTCGACATGAGCGGGCACGAGACGATCAAGGTCCTCGAGGAACGCAACGAAGTTGACCGATCTTGTTGAGTCGGTCGGCTGCGCGTACACCTCACCGGTCGCACACTCAAACGCTGCGAACAACGCAGTGGTGCCGTGACGGCGGTACTCGAACTCCTGGCTCACGCACCGACCCTGCTTGCCGAGATCACCGGCGGGGCGGGCTGGTTTGGTCGGATTGACCCGGCTCCGAGCGGTGATCCCGGTCTTCTCGTCGATACTGAACACCGCCCAGTTGTCTGCCGGGGTCAGATACAACGCGCACACGTCAACGGCTTTGGTGTCGAACGCCGGGTCATGAGACGTCATCCAGGAACGAACCTGCCACGGCTTCAAATCCAGCGACCGGCAGATCCGCCAGACCTGCGAATTCGACATCGGGATGTCGTGGACCTCGCGCAACCGGCGACCCACCTCTGGCATCGACATGCGGGCCTTGACCCTGGTACCGCTCAACTGGCCCGACTCCGGCGGTCGGGTCGTGATCGTCTTCACCAACATCAACCGTTCATAAGGCCCGTACACCGGCGGCCGACCCGTACGTTGAAGATCGTTCAGCCCCGAAAGCCCTTCGGTCAGGTAGCGGCGCTTCCACAGATCGACCTGGTTGCGGTTGATGCCCACCACCTCGGCAATCTTCGGTGACGACGCGCCGCTGGCGGCCATCAACACAATCGTCGCTCTCTGCCAATCCCGCCGCTCCGTAGTCGCCGCGGCCACCCGCGCCTCCAACACAACACGGTCCCCCTCGGGCACATCGAGCATCAACGGCTTGGTCATCCACCAATCAAACCACAGCTATGTCATTTACGCGAGCATGCACCAGCAGTATCATACATAGCTAGATAGCTCTGTTCAGGAACTCGCCTCAGGAGGCCACACATATGGTGACCACAACCCTCACCCACCAGGTCACCATGGACTTCGCCCACCGACTCGCCGCCGCCTGCAAACAACAAGGGCTCACCCAACAAGCCCTCGCGGACCGCACCGGCACCCACGTCACGCAGATCCGACGCTACGAAGCCGGCAACTCAGCACCCACCCTCGACGTGTTGCGCAACATCGCCATCGGGCTCTCCGTCACCATCGACAGCCTCGTCTTCGACCCCGACGAACGCGGCCCCCAAGACGACCTCGCCCTCGCCTTCGAAGCCACCCAACACCTCAGCGCCGAAGAACAAGCAACCGTCCGCGAACTCATCGAAGCCATGCTCCTCAAACACGAAGCCCGGCGCTGGGCCTCGTAGCGAGGGACCGAGCAGTGTCGTCGTGGCGTGACATCGCCTCGCAACAGGCCCAAGAGGATCTCGACGGTCTCGTCGGCGTTGCCCTCGACTTCGCCAGGCAGCAGCTCGGAACTCGCGGGGAGTTCTTCCCGTTCGCTGTGGCGGTAGGAGGCAACGGGGCAATCGAGATCATCGATGCTCGCCTCGACACCGCCGACGAGCACCCACCCTCAGCTGAGGTGCTCGCGGTATGCGTTGCCTCGCTCCGCTCGAAGCGCGCCGGGATTCGTGCGTGTGCGACCGCCGCTGACGTCACCCTCGATCAGCCCCGACGAGGGGACGCGATTCGGGTTGACCTCGAGCACGCCGAGGGCCACGCACTGACAGTCGATCTGCCCTATACGAAACAACGGCGACGAGGCATCCACTACGGCCCGATCCAGGCCCACGCAGGCCCACACCAAATTTGGGAACCACCAGATCGGTAGGCGGGTCAACCGAGTTTGGCCAACGCCTTCTGCGCTTCCTTGCGAACCCACGAGCGCGGGTCGCTGACCATGCGCTCCAACTCCGGCCGAGCGTCCTGAGCGCCGAGCTTCGCCAGCGCCTTCACCGCATGACCACTGACGTCATCATCGTCGAGCAGGCCGATGAGCAGCGGAACGACTTCAGACCGCTTCGATCGTCCCAGACCAAGCACCACCATCTGACGGGCCTTGCCGAAGCTCCGATTCTCGACCAGTCGAACCAGGTCGTCGAACACCGAGTCGTCAGCCACGATCGACAGCGCGTTTCCGATCGCCCAGCGCAGCCCAGTGCCGGTCGGGTCGGCGTCGTCGTCGACTCCTACGAATTCGTCGATGAGCGGGCGAGCTGCCGCGGGCCGAGCCCACGGAACCGACAACGCACGAACGAGATCCTCCTTGACCACCGGGTCCGAGACCATCGGCAGCCAGTGCAACAACACCGGCACCGCCGGCCGGTACCGCATGCCCGACGTCCGAAGCTCGGTCAGCGAAGCGACCGGGAACCCGACCTCAGCCAACTCGGCCAGAACCACCCTCACCGAATCACCAGCGGCCGACCCAGCGCCGCCGCCCATCAGCCGGGCAGCTTCCGGATGAGATTGATCGTCCCATCGTCCACCGCGGCCTGGAGCGGGCCCGACAAGGTCGTCGAACCACGCACGTAGAGGTTGAACTGCAAACCCTGCTGCTGCGCGTAGGCGGCGAAGTCCCTCAGCTGGCTCGAGTAGGACAAGTTCGAGACGTTCTTCACCTCGCCGGGCCCAACGCGTCGTAACCGGTCTTGGTCACCACGCCAGACGGGTCCGTCGCCTGGGTGATGCGACCGGCGGCGTCGTAGGTGTAGGTCGCGGCGGGCTTGCCGGGCAGCTTCGTCGTTGCGAGCAGCCCGGTGACCGGGTCGTAGGTCGCGACCGCGGTCTTGGCGAGCTGGTCGGTCATCGTGAGCTGCCGGCCGGCGTCGTCGTAGGTGTAGGTGACGGTCCCGGTGTCGTTCGCCGTCTTCGTCAACGGTCGACCCATCGCGTCGTAGGCGGTCGACGTCACCCGCCCTTGCGGCGAAGTGACCGACGTCTGACGGCCCGCAGCGTCGTAGCCGAACGTGGTCGTGCGACCGCCGAGATCGACCACCGTCGCGGCCTGCCGCAACGCGTTGTAGGTGTAGGTGTGCTTGACGCCATCCGCGTCGGTGCTCGATGTGATGAGGCTGCCGTTGAGCGTGTTGGTCGTGGTCTTGCCGTACTGGTCGGTGATCGTCGACGGCACCCGCGACGTGCCCGTGTAGCCGAGCGTCGTCGTGCCCTTCACCGGTGACGCGATCGAGGTGACACGGTTCGACGCGTCGTAGGTGAATGTGACGGCACCCATCTCCGGGTCCGTCATCGTCAACGGGAGCCCTTTGGCGTTGCGGCCCAGCACCTCCTGCTCACCGGTCTGGTTCTGCGACACCGTCGGATAGCCCTCCGGCCCGTAGCTGCGGGTGAGGAACGCTCCGGTCTGATCAGTGATCTTGTCGACCCGCCCCTGGCTGTCGTGGTGGTAGATCACCGCCTGGGCCAACCCGACATGGGTGACGGTCGTGTTGTCCGTGCTGAAGTCGTAGGCGAAGGTGATCGTGCCGAGCGGCGTGCTCTGCTGCGAAACCCGCCCCGAGGTCGCGTCATAGGTGTTCTGCGCGACGACGACCCCGGTCGCGTCGGTCACCTTCGTGATCTTCCCGGACGCGTCGGTCACGTAGCTGGTCGTCTTGCCCGCCGGGTTCGTCACCGACGCCAGCGAGCTCGTGGCGCCGCCGTAACCGTAAGAGACACTGCGACCGTCCGACGAGGTCGCCGAGATCAGCTTGCCGTTCGACGCGCCCGACGTGCCGTAGGCGAACGTGACCGCCGGACCCGACGACGACGTCGCGGTCGACACCCGCCCCGAGCCGTCCCGGGCGATCGTCACGTTCTGGCCGTCCCACAACTGCCGCTTCTCAAGCCGTCCCGCCGTATCGAAGGACCACTGCTCACCTTCGGGGAAGTCGACCCGGAACGAGTTGTCCGGATCCTTCGCCAGGACACCGTTGAAGCCGAGCGGTTGCACCCAGCCGCCCGAGCCGTCGGGCAAGAAGCGGATCCGTCGGCCGTCGGCCTGGGTGACCGTCACCACCCCGTTCGCTGCTGCGGTTGCGGTGTCGGAGTAGGGGGCTCGCCAGCCGACGCCCATCACACCCGAGGTGGCGTCCAGCGAGTTGTAGCCACGCTCAAGGCTCATCCCGTACAGGCCCGCCGTCGCGGGCAGATCGGTGTAGGTGTCGTGGTAGTTGCCGTACGTCGTCGACACCGGATCCGCCGCATCTGCACCGAACTCAGGGTCGCCATACGTCTCCGGCGGCGTCGGGTTGTACCCCGCCAGGTCAGCCTCACCACGGACCAGGATGTACGGGTATCCCTTGACGCCGTCCGCTCCGCTCCAGTCCGACGTGTTGTCGACGTCGATCGCCATCGGCGCGAAGTTCGACGGCCACGCGCTGAATCGGTAGTGGATCGAGTTCCCCCAGCCCGACAGGTACGCGTCGTCCAGTCCGGCCATCGTCGGATGGGTCGACACCACATGCGCGGTCTCATGGGCGACCTGCTCAAGACCTTGGTGCCCGTCGGTGTCGCACCCGCCGGCGCGACCGCCAGACCCAACGCTGCGATCGAGACGACCACCACAGCCGCCACCGAACGGATCACAGAACGAAGAACATCACCCGAAGAACCGTCGCTACGCATGACCACTCCTTCCTGCTGCAGACACCGCGGATCCGCCCGGCTGTCGAGGGACCCCGACAGCACCGATCACCGGCCGCTCTCACCCACGACCTTCGACACAACGAGGACTCGGACTATATAGACCGACCGGATCATTCGGCTCAGTCACTCGCGACGATCCACCCGGCGTCGACTCGGCTCCTGGTCCACGGCCCGGGGGTAGGGTCCGAGCCAGGCATGACAGCACCCCTCGGAGCAGCTCCGAGCCGCTCGGATCGCCCAGACGTCACAGACCCGAGGAATCCTCCACGCCTCGTCGCACGGGGCCCGACCGAAGCGAGCCAGCACCCATGAACCTCGAACCGTCAGAGCGCGGCAACGACCTTCGCCAGCGCCTCCTCGAGTTCATGGACAGCCACGTGTACCCGGCGGAGTCCACCTATCGGGAGCAGATGGACGCCGCGGGCGACCCTCACGCTCATCCGCAGATCGTGGAGGACCTCAAGGCCGCGGCTCGCGACCGCGGCCTGTGGAACTTGTTCCTCCCGCACCGCACGCCGTGGAGCCCTGAGCCGCTCTCCAACCTGGACTACGCCTACCTCGCCGAGATCACCGGGCGATCGATGCACCTGGCACCCGAAGCGCTCAACTGCGCAGCACCCGACACCGGCAACATGGAGGTGCTGGCGCTGTTCGGTACGCCAGCACAACAGGAGGAGTGGTTGGTCCCGCTGCTCAACGGCGAGATCCGCTCCGCGTTCGCGATGACCGAACCCGACGTCGCGTCGTCGGATGCCACCAACATCGCGCTCCGCATCGAGCGCCGCGGCGACGACTACGTGCTGAACGGCCGCAAGTGGTGGATCTCGGGGGCCGCGTCGGGCCGCTGCAAGATCATGATCGTGATGGGCAAGACCGACCCGGAGGCGCCGAGACACCTCCAGCAGTCCATGATCCTCGTCCCGATGGACACCCCAGGGGTCACCAAGGTCCGGGACCTGCCGGTGTTCGGCTACCAGGACCGCGAGGGCCACTCGGAGCTGCGCTTCGACGACGTCAGGGTGCCGGCGACGAACCTGCTCTCCGAGGAGGGGTCCGGCTTCGCGATCGCCCAAGCTCGCCTCGGACCCGGCCGCATCCACCACTGCATGCGCTGCATCGGCATCGCCGAACGCGCACTCGATCTGATGTGCAAGCGGGTCACCACCCGTGTGGCGTTCGGAAAGCCGCTGGCGGACCAGGGAGTGATCCGGGAGTGGATTGCGGACTCACGCATCGAGATCGAACAGGCTCGGCTGCTGACGCTCAAGGCCGCCTACCTGATGGACACCGTCGGCCACAAGGGTGCGTCCATCGAGATCTCGGCCATCAAGGTCGTGGCGCCGAACATGGCGCTGCGGGTCGTCGATCGGGCGATCCAGGCCCACGGCGGAGGGGGCGTCTCCGATGACTTCCCGCTCGCCGAGATGTACGCCGGTCTGCGCACGTTGCGTTTCGCCGACGGCCCCGACGAGGTGCACCGCCGTCAGGTCGCCCGCCAAGAGATCGCCCGCCACGTCTGAGCCTGCCGTTCGGTCGGGCTCTGGTC
>Ga0209023_10005936_pt1 | contig 13092 bp, 12 predicted proteins | sample LakOneMetagenome_FD_187468 | JGI IMG/M metagenome (GOLD analysis project Ga0209023, IMG submission 187468) | Freshwater and sediment microbial communities from Lake Erie, Canada (SPAdes) (version 2) | ecosystem: Environmental > Aquatic > Freshwater > Lentic | place: Lake Erie, Canada... | reverse complement strand
GCCGCAAACGCGCTACGAAGCCAAAGCCCGCCGTTTGGGCCACGAAGTCTGGTACTTCCGCTACCTGCGCGCCTGATTTTCGTCTCCCTTGCGGGGGCGGCGACTCGCGGCACGCGAGCCGGGTGGGGGTGCTTCCGCCCGCGCCCGAGCAACCGCGCGCCACAATTCAACCAAAACGGACTTTGTTGCGCTGGCGATTTATCGGCGCGCGCGTAGAAGAATTGGCGGGCAGAATGCGCAAACAACCGCGCCATTTCGGTCTGGGCGCTGCCCTGTATTGAACGTCGCTTCCGGGAGTTCGTGTGCGCCAAAGCAAGTCCATTGTCGTCGGTTTGGCGCTATTCACCGCCGCAGTGGCACTGACTTGGGAGTCGGCGGCGCTCTATGCATCGGCGCTGGGGTGCAAGCTTGGCGATCGCGCCTGTTTGACGATGGCGGCGAACAGGCGCTGACGCCGGTGGTTCGGGCGAAAGCCGCACGCTTCGCCCTTTCGCTGCATCAGGATACTGCCATTTCATACCGTCATTATTCCCGCGAAGCCGCTCATCTTGAGCTTGGTCGAGGGACGCATTTCAAGGTCGGGCGGAAAAAGTGGCACGGGCAAAGCCCGCGCAGTCGTCGGACGGGTTCGTCGGCTTGCGCCTCCGCCCCGCCGGCCGGCCTTGCGCGAGTCCGCGCCGAACACGAAATTCGCGAAGGGCAAATTTCATGTTCGGCACTGGCCGCGCTACGGTATCGCCGCCAGCAGCAAAAACACCGCAAAAATCGTCAGATGCACCGCGCCCTGCAAGATCGTCGCGCGGCCTGTCACCAGCGTGATCGCGCTGATCAGCAGCGTCAACATCAGCAGCACAATCTCCTCGGGGCCGATCCCCAGCACCAGCGGCTCGTTGAAAATGAACGACGCCAGCGCCACTGCGGGGATCGTCAGACTGATCGTTGCCAGCGCCGAGCCGAGCGCCAGGTTGAGTGCGATTTGCAAGCGGTTGCCGCGCGTCGCCCGCAGCGCCGACAGGCCTTCTGGGAGCAGCACCAGCGCCGCGATCACCACGCCCGCTGCCGCCGGTGGCGCGCCAAATTCGACAACCAGTCGGTCGAGCGTCGGCGCCAGCGATTTCGCCAGCGTCACCACCGCCACCAGCCCGACCAACAACAACCCGACCGCGTGCCGCGTCGCGCGCGGTGTCGGGGGTGCGCTGACATGCCCGGTCTCCAGATCAAGCCCCAGAAAATCACCACGATGCTTGACCGTCTGGACAAACAGAAAGGTCAGATACAGTAACAGCGACACCACCGCGACAAACGCCAGTTGTGCCGGGCTGAACGTCGGTGTGCTGGTGTGCAGCGTGTAATTGGGCAACACCAAAGTCAGCACCGCCAGCGTCGCCAGCACCGACAGCGTCGCGCCCGCGCCGCGCGCCTGGAAACTCGCCTCGCCGTAGCGAATGCCGCTGACCAACAGGCACGCGCCGACAATCCCCGTCGTGGCGATCATGAACGCCGCAAACACCGAATCGCGCGCCAGCGTATAGGCTTCCTCGCCGCCCGCCAGCATCAGCGTGACGATCAGCGACACCTCGACGATCGTCACCGCAATCGCCAGCACCAGCGCGCCATACGGCTCGCCGATACGGTGCGCGATCGTTTCGGCATGGTGGACGCACGCCAGCACCGCACCGATCAGCACCGCCAGGATGAGCACTGCAAACAGTCCACCCGACATACCCAGCCCCAACGCCGCACCCGCGCCGGCAACCCCCGCCACCGGCGCAATCCACGCCCAGTGCGGCAATTTGCTATGCGTTGTTTCGGTCATCGCACTCCCCGGCTCCAAGCCCCCGAATGCCGTTACTGACGCGGAATCCCCCGACAAGCAACACCCCCGCTGTCTCCCCTCCCTTCGAGCGAGGGGTTGGGACGGGTGTGCCGTCGCCGCGCAATCCGGCCGGGCCGATTATTGACCCAGGCCACCCAACCCCAACCGCTCGCGCCCAGCACTATCGCCCAACCGGTCCTGCATTGACGCCCCGCTTGCTGCTGCGGTAACGCATGGGCGCAATGACAACCTATCTCGATTTCGAAAAACCGCTCGCCGAGGCCGCCGCCCGCGCCGCCGATCTGCGCGCTGCCGGCACGCCCGCGGGTGACAAAGCCGCCGCGCGCATCGACGCGCGCGCCGACAAGGCTGCGGCGCAGCTTTATGCCAAGCTGACGCCGTGGCAGCGCACGCAAGTCGCGCGCCACCCCGAACGCCCGCATTTCAAGGACTATGTTGCCGCGTTGATCGCCGATTTCACCCCGCTGGCGGGTGATCGCGGCTTTGCCGAAGACGCGGCGATCATCGGCGGCATCGGCCGCTTCGAAGGCCGGACGGTGATGGTCATCGGCCATGAAAAGGGCGCCGACACCGCCGAACGCGTCAAGCATAATTTCGGCATGGGGCGCCCCGAAGGCTATCGCAAGGCGATCCGCCTGATGGAAATGGCCGGGCGTTTCGGGCTGCCGGTGATTACGCTCGTCGATACGCCCGGCGCCTATCCGGGTATCGAAGGCGAAGCCCGCGGTCAGGCCGAAGCGATTGCCCGTGCTACTCAGGCCAGCCTCGATCTGCCCGTCCCGATGATCGCCGCGATCGTCGGTGAAGGCATGTCGGGCGGCGCGATCGGACTGGCCGCCGCCAACCGCATTATCATGTTCGAAAATGCCGTCTATGCGGTCATTTCGCCTGAAGGCTGCGCATCGATTCTGTGGCGCGGCGATGAAAAGGCCGCCGCGCGCGCCGCCGAAGCTGCCGAGGCGATGAAACTGACCGCGGCCGATCTGAAACGCCTCGGCGTCATCGACCGCATCGTTCAGGAACCCGGCGGTGCGCATCGCGCGCCTGCCGAAGCCATCGCGCGGTTGGGCGAAGCGCTCGCTGCCGAACTCAAGGGACTCGACGGCCAGTCGCCCGCCGACCTGCGCGCCGGCCGTCGCGCCAAATTTCTGGCCATGGGACGGTTGATCTGATTGAAGCACACCCTGCGTGTCCCAAGCGCGGCATGACCCAGCGTAAATGACCGATTTTTGTCCCAAGGCCCATGGATGAACGGCGCGCCCGAATGCCCGTCATTGCCCGTCGGCCGTCCCGGCCTGCCGCTGCTCCATGTCGTCGCCGCCGCGCTGATCGACGCCGATGGCCGCGTCCTGGTCGCGCAACGCCCGGCCGGTAAGTCATTGGCAGGGCTGTGGGAATTCCCCGGCGGCAAGATCGAAGCAGGCGAAACCCCCGAAGCCGCATTGGTCCGCGAACTCGACGAGGAACTCGGCATTTCGGTCCACACCTCATGCCTCGCGCCCGCTGGCTTCGCGAGCCACGCCTATCCGGACTTCCACCTCGTCCTGCTGCTCTTCGCCATCCGGAAATGGCAAGGAATTCCAATAGGTAACGCCGGACAAGCACTGCGCTGGGTGCGCCCGCCAGCACTGTTCAGCCTCGATATGCCGCCCGCCGACCGGCCGCTACTCGGGCTGCTCAACCTGTTGATTTAAGACGCTTTCCACCCCGTCAGCGTGATGATCTGCACCGGCACCGGCGTTTTGCCATCACGATCCGCCCGCGCCGCAAATCTGGCCCCCGCCGCCGCCAAAACATCGCGCCGCAACGCCATCCGGGAAGCCAGCACATTGCCCTCGCCCATCCCGCGCAGATCGGCGAGAAGCGCCATAAGCCCCCGGTAACGTACTGTAACCGTGTCGATTTCAGCGACCGGCGAAACAAACCCGCCACGCTGCAATAACCCCGCCGCGCCCTGCACATCGATCATCGGCGCCACCCGAACCGCGACCCTTCCGGTCATGGCGTCCTCGACTTCGATTAGGTCGTGCCGCAACTGCAACAATGTCTCTCCCGCGACAAACGCCGCAATAAACATCCCCCCCGACCGCAAGGCGCGCCGCACCTGAATCAACGCGCCAGGCAAGTCATTGACATTATGTAAGCTTCCCGCCGAAACGATCAGGTCGAAACTGTCATCGGCAAACGGCAAACGGTCCTCGTCGGCTACCAACGTTGGCGCAAACGCCACCGCAGCATCCACCGAAACCGTCATTTCAGCGCCAATCCGTGCCCCCAAACGCCCATCGTGCGCGCCCAGATCGAGCACCGACCCAAATGGCTTGCCGGTCGCTTCGACGCGCGCGGCGATATCTTCGACCATCGCCGCTTTGAGAAACGCATGATCCGCAAAGCCATGCGCCGCGCGCGCGCGCAGTGCGCGACGTCGTTCACGGTCGAAGAGTTCGGCGTTGGCATCCATCCCGACAGCCCTAGCCAGTCGCGCTGCAGTTTCCAATGTCACGGCAGCAATTATGCGCTACGCTGCCCGCGATGATGGCGCCCGCACTTGCTTTGCCGCTCAACGCGATCCGCGCAATTTTCGATGTTGTGTTGCCACCGCGGTGTCCGTCGTGCCGGGAAATCGTTTCGAGCGACCATGTTTATTGTTCGAATTGCTGGCGTGCGCTGCGCTTCATCACCGCGCCGATGTGTTGTTGCTGTGGCCTGCCGTTCGAGTTCGACATGGGGCCGGAAGCGCGTTGCGGGGCGTGTATCGCGTCGCCGCCACGCTATACCAGCGCGCGAGCTGCGATGGTTTATGATGGCACCGCGCGCAATGTCTTGCTCGGCTTCAAGAATCGCGACCGCGAACATCTGGCGCGGGTTATGGCGCCGGCGATGGCGCGTGCTGGCGCAGCGTTTTTGGCTGACAACCCGTTGCTGGTGCCGGTGCCGCTACACCGCTGGCGGCTATGGCAACGCGGTTTCAACCAGGCGGCGTTGCTCGCGAAGGCGATCGCCAAGGTGCATCGGCTTGATATAGCGGTCGATGCGTTGATCCGCGCGCGGGCTACGCCGCGCAGTCGCGGTATGAGCCGCAGCCGACGCGTGGCGAATGTGCGCGGGGTTTTTCGCGTTGCCCGCGCCGATGTCATTCGCGGCCGAAAGATCATTCTGATCGATGATGTGATGACCACCGGTGCGACGGCTGAGGCCTGCACGCGACTTTTATTGCGCCGCGGGGCGCTGAGTGTGCATATAATTACCTGGGCGCGGGTTGTGCGTAGTGGCGACCACGTGACATAATGCCCAATGCGACCAGCAGCGGGCTGGCGCATCGAATGGGAGTGCAACGGTGTCAAGGGTTGAAGTCTATACCAAATTCTTCTGCCCCTATTGCACGCGCGCGATGTCGTTGCTCAAGCGCAAGGGCGCGAACTTTGAAGAAATCGATATCAGCATGGGCGGCCCCAAGCGCATCGAAATGATCGAGCGCAGCGGCGGGCGCACGACGGTGCCGCAGATTTTTATCGACGGTGTGGCGATCGGCGGATCGGACGATCTGGCGGCGCTCGATCAACGCGGCGGACTCGATCCGTTGCTCGGTAAATGAGCACGCTGCGCCTCGGTATTGTCCAGACCAATTCAGGTATCGACCCCGCTGCCAATGCCGCGATGCTGGTGGCGGCAATCGCCAAGCTTTCCGGTGAAGGCGCGCAACTGCTGCTGACACCCGAAATGTCGGGGCTGCTCGACCGTGACCGCGCCCGCATCATGACCAACGTCCGCAGCGAAGCCGATGACGTCGTGCTCGCGGCGGTTTGCGCGGCGGCGGCGAAACATGACGTGTGGGTGGAATTGGGTTCGCTGGCGATCCGCGCGGACGGTGACCGGCTCGCCAACCGCAGTTTTGTGATCGATGCGCAGGGTCAAATCCGCGCGCGATATGACAAGATCCATCTGTTCGATGTCGATCTGCCAACCGGCGAACGCCACCGCGAATCGTCTACCTATCGGCCCGGTGCGTCGGCAGTGACGGTCGAAACCCCCTGGGCAAAGCTTGGTCTAACCATTTGTTATGACCTGCGATTTGCCGGCTTGTTTGCCGCGCTTGCTGGTGCCGGCGCGCAAATTCTGACGGTGCCGGCGGCGTTTACGCGCCCGACAGGGGAGGCGCATTGGCACGCGTTGCTGCGGGCGCGGGCGATTGAAACCGGCAGCTTTGTGGTGGCTGCGGCGCAGACCGGCACACACGCCGATGGCCGCAGTACCTATGGCCACTCGCTCGTTGTCGACCCGTGGGGCTCGGTGCTGCTCGATATGGGCGAAGCGGCGGGGACGGCGATTTGCGACATCGATCTCGAGGCGGTGGCCGAGACGCGGGCGCGGATTCCCGCACTGGCGCATGCGCGGCCATTTGCGCTCGATCCGGCATGATCGTCTTTGACCTTGCCTGTTCGCGCGACCATGTTTTCGAGGCGTGGTTCGGTTCGACTGACGATTTCGAGGCGCAATCGGCGCGCGGGTTGCTTGCTTGCCCGACTTGCGATGACGCGGAGATTCGCAAGGCGGTGATGTCGCCTGCGGTGCCTGCCAAGGGTAACCGCAGTGCGGCCGACAAGCGACTGGCGATAGCCAAGTTACGCGCCGATGTTGCGGCCAATGCCGACTATGTCGGCGATGATTTTGCCAACCAGGCGCGTGCGGTGCATTTTGGCGAGTCGGCGCGCCGCGCGATCTACGGCGAGGCCAGTCTTGCCGATGCGGCGGCGCTGGTCGAAGATGGCATTGACATCGCGCCGCTGCCATTTTCGACGCGGCGGGCGCGCGACAATTAGGGCGGCTGCGTTGACGGGCAGGGTGCCAAACCCTAGTGACAAGGCGTGTGCGCCCGTAGCTCAGCCGGATAGAGCGACGGTTTCCTAAACCGCAGGTCGGGGGTTCGATTCCCTTCGGGCGCACCAGATTGTTTCGTAACCATAATAGAACCTTGAGGATCCGCCATGACCGATGCTTTGCCCACCAGCTTCCTTGAACTACGCTCGCGCGTGACGCAGGGGCAGCTTGAATTGTCGCTGGTGCCAGTCGAATTGCGCGCGCCGGGCGATGACGAGGTCGTCATCCGAATCGAGGCGAGCCCGATCAATCCGTCGGACCTGGGGCTGCTGCTCGGGCCGGCGGATATGAGCACTTTGGCGGCGATGGGGACGCCCGACAGTCCGGTCGCCACCGCGACGATCCCCGCAGGCTTGATGCGCGCGATGGCGCCACGGCTCGATGAATCGATGGCGGTGGGGAATGAAGGCGCCGGCACCGTGGTCGCCGCCGGTGCCAACGCGCAGCATCTGATCGGCAAGCTGGTCGCGGCGATCGGCGGCGGCATGTATGCGCAGTATCGCATCGTGCGCGCAGCCGATTGCCTGCCGCTGCCCGCCGGCGCGACCGCCGCCGATGGCGCGTCGTGCTTCGTCAACCCGTTGACCGCGCTGAGCATGGTCGAGGTGATGCGCGACGAAGGCCATACCGCGCTTGTCCACACCGCTGCGGCGTCGAATCTGGGCCAGATGCTCAACCGCATCTGTCTGGCGGACGGTGTGCCCTTGGTGTGCATCGTGCGCAGCCCCGAACAGGCGGCGCTGCTGCGCGGGCAGGGTGCGCAATATGTTGTCGATTCGAGCGCGGCGAGTTTCCGCGATGACCTTGAGGCGGCGCTGATTACCACGGGCGCGACGATTGCCTTTGATGCGATCGGCGGTGGCAAGCTCGCGGGGCAGATTCTGGGGGCGATGGAGGTTGCGGCGAACAAGACCGCCAAAGTCTATAGCCGCTACGGGTCGAGCGTGTTCAAACAAGTCTATATCTATGGCGGGCTCGACACGCGGCCGACCGAACTCAACCGCAATTTCGGCCTGTCGTGGAGCCTCAACGGCTGGTTGTTGACGCCGTTCCTCGCAAAGATTGGCGCCGCCCGTGCGCAAGGCCTGCGCGAACGCGTCGCGCGCGAACTCAAGACGACATTTGCCAGCCATTACACGCAGGAAATCTCGCTCGCCGAGGCGCTCGATACGACGATTATTGCGGCGTATAATCGCCGGGCAACGGGCGAAAAATATTTGATCAACCCCAACAAAGCCTGATTTTGAAGCCTATTTTGCCGTCGAATGGTGACATTTGGCGGCAAAATGCGCTGTTGATTGGGACGAAAGTTTGCGGCTGTGGTCGCAATGTGTCCGACTCGCCTTGCCTAGGGGCGCGACGGAGAGAATTCTATAGCAATTTCAAAGAGCTGTTCTTGTGCGCGATAATAACGCCATTATAACCAAATAGGCGTGAAATGTCAAGAATTACCATGGGCCATGCGACTAATTCTGCTCGACAGCCGTGGGTCATGCCGCGCGTGGGACAGGGTGTACCGTGGCAAGACCCGCGCTTGGCACAGTTAGAGTCTGGTTTTAACGTCGATGTCCCGAAAACTGTCCCAAGCCTGGGTGTGCGGCCCGACGCTCACCCAATAGCGATGCGCCAGTCGGGAATTGCGGACAGCACCGGGTCGATCGCATAAGGCCAGCGTTCGGCGCGCTGCAAGTAGATTTTCGGGCGATAGGCGGCGCGCGGCAGGCTGGTCACGGTGAACAGTTCTTCGGTGCCGATATCGATTTTGGCGTTCGAGCCGTCGATCGTTTCGTTGCTCAGCGCGCCGAGCAGATGCGCCAGATCGGTGCCGATCGTTGTCGCGCCGATGGCGTCGAAGCCGACCATCAGCCCTTCGCCCATGCTGCCCGTCCAATGCCCGCCAGCGACATAGACTTTGCCCGGGTAATAATTGCCATAGGGTGCAACATATTCGACGAACTTGCGCGTCGGTCCATAGACGCGTTGCTCATGCGGAATGACGTGCATCTGATACGGCACGTCGTGCGTGACGAAATGCCCCATGATGCCACGCGCGACGGTCGTATTGCCGCCGCTCGGGGTGTCGCGCAGGTCGATCAGCAAGATGCTGGTGTCAGCCAGCGTCGCCAGCGCCGTGGAGAATTGCGCGATCAGGTCGTTGTTGCCGAGTGAATTGTTGATGCGGATGACGCCGAGCGGCCCGTGGCGTTCGACCGTCAGCAACCGGCCGGCATCATCGCGCTTGGCCTGATCGACGCCGGGCGCGAGGTTGAAAACATGGTCGCCTTCCCTGTCGCGCATTTCAATCACCCGTCGCTGGCCGCGATGCCCGGCGAGCGCGATATTGAGGCCGTAGGCGATGCGCGTCGCGTCGAGGCTGGCGAATGGCAACCCCATGATTTCGGCGACCGCGTCGGCTGGCGTCTTGCCGTCGATCCTGACGATCGTCATCCTGGGCAAGACGCGCTTGGCGCTGGCATCGCTATCGGCGCGAACCTCGCCAACGACGAAGCTTTCGTCTGCATAGACGCCGAAAATGTCCGACGATGTCGGGATCACCGCCCAGTCATCATTATCGAGCGGGCCGACGATAAAGTGCGGGTCGACGAAGTTATGCGCGACAAGTTGCAGGACATCGATGAATTGCTTGTCGGTTGTTGCCGCCTTGGCGCGGGGCGCGAACGCCGCCAGAATTGTCTCGCCTTCGATGCCCGGGCGATCGAAATAGGCATAGTCCTCGCCGAGGAGCTTGGTGAACGAGGCCCAGGCGATGGCGGCATTGAACGGCGCGGGCGGCGTATCCTGCGCGCGCGCCACGGCGGGGATCGCAAGACCGAGCAGCAGCCAGCAGGTGGCGATCTGCCGGCGTGCACTTTTCTTCAAAACTGTCGTCGCAGTTTGGGTCATAGTCGCCGCCGGGTTGAAAGTTCGGAACGCTCGATTGTGCGCCGGATCGCGATCGTTGAACAGCGGCGTTTGGACTCTGTTTCACCGCGCCGGATTTACCCGAACCCGCGCATCCCGAGCGGACTGTGTTGATTCAACTTCGGTGAAATCGAGCCTAGCTGCGGGTGAAGCGCGGGTCGCGGACGAGCAAGGTGACAACCACCAGCGCGAACGTCAGCAGTACGATCGACAGGCCGATCAGCGTGGTGAAGCCATAAACGGTGGCGATGACGCCGCCGATGATCGGGCTGATCGAGGCGATCGAGGTTTCGGCGGTGGTCGAGATGGCGAGCCGCATCGGGATATCCTCGCGCTTGCCGAATTCGAGAACGAGCGTTGAAACGCTCATCATATAGCCCGAACTCGCCGCACCCATCAGCACGAAGCCGATGACAAAGCCCGCCTGGTTATGCGCCACCAGCATCATGGCGAACGCGGCGATCCACAGGATGAGCGCAAGCAGATAGACCGCACGGAAGCCCTTGCGATCGCCGAGCAGGCCCCAGAACAGATTGGCGAGCGTGTCGGCACCCAGAAACGCGAAGGTCAGCAACCCGAGCGCGCTGCCCGTCATATGCATGACGGCGCCGGCGTGGAGGATGCAGAACGGCATGCCGATGCGCCCCGCGGTGGTGAGCATCTGGCCGACAAGATAGAATTTATAGTGGCGGTCATCGAGCAGTTGCGGCAGTTCGCGCAGCCGGTGGCGGAGTTTCATCGGCGCGCGGCGCTGGTGGCTGTCGGGCTCGCGGATCAGCATGACAAGCACGGTGAGGCCCGCGCTGGTCAGGATGAAGCTCAGCATGAAGGTGGTCGCATAGCCATTGCCAAGCACATTGCCGGCAATCAGCGTCTTGCCCGCCCAAAACGACAGCGCGGCGGCAATCGCGCCGCCGGCGAGATTGCGATAGCCCTGCAAGCGCCCGCGCTTTTCGAGCGGGATGACCTTGGCCATCAGCATCTGGAACGATACGCGCTGTGCGCCCGAATAATAGCCGAACGCCAGCAGGAACAGCATCGTCAGCCCGACCAGCCACGGCCCCGACAGCAGCCAGCCGGCGAGCGCCAGCCCGAGCAGCGGCAGCCGCATCAACATGCCGGTGCGCAGTGCGACGGGGAGGATGCGCGCCTTGTCCTCGATCGCGCTGGCGTTGATCAGCGGTGACATGACGGCGCCGACCTGTTGCAGCGCCTGCGAGACGCCGACCATCATCGACGAGCCGGTCAGCATGAAGATATAGGCGGGCACGAAAGTCGGCGCGTTGATCAGCCGGAAGCCCGTCATGCCGAGCATACCATGGCCGAAATTGGCGATGAAATTGCGCTTTAGATTGGCGGCAACGAAGGCGTCATTGGCATGGTCATCGGGCGCCAGCAGGGGTTCATCGGTTTCGATGCCATGGCGTTCGAGATCGTCGACGATCGGGATCAATAGCCGGCGAGTTTCGCATAGCGGTCGCGGTGGAAAGTGGCCGAACCCCAGGCATTTTCAAGCACACGCGCGCGCTTGATGTAAAAGCCGATGAAATATTCGTCGGTCATGCCGATGCCGCCGTGAAGCTGGATGACTTCGCGGCTGACGCGGTGGAGAACGTCGTTCGCGGTGGCCTTGGCGAGTGCGGCCATTGCCGGGACATCGGTGCGGCTATCGAGCGCCGACAGCGCCGATTCGACGACCGAGCGCAGCAGTTCGATCTGTGTGAACAGGTCGGCCATGCGGTGCTGGAGCGCCTGGAAGGTGGCGAGGATCTGCCCGAACTGGACGCGCTGTTTGAGATAATCGAGCGTCACGCCGAAGCTGTGTTCGGCCATGCCGAGCATTTCGGCCGCCGTCACGATGCGCGCGCGGTCGAGCACGCGGTCGAGCAGGTCGCCGCCGCCGAGGTGCGCGTCGGCGCCGACGCGGACGTTCGACAGGCGGAGGTTGGCGTGGCTGCGCGCATCGGTGAGTTTGCGCGTTTCGAGGCTGATGCCGGCGGTGTCAGCGGGGACGGCGAACAGCGCGACACCGTCAGAGGTTTGGGCGGCGACGATCAACAGCGCGGCACTGTGCGCTTCGTGGACAAAGGCTTTGCTGCCTTCGAGCACCCAGCCATCAGCGACCTTGGTTGCCGTTGTGGCGATGGCCGACGGGTTGTGGCGCGGGCCTTCGTCGATGGCGAGCGTGCCGACAGCTTCGCCGCTGGCGAGTTTGGGCAGCCAGTGCGCCTTGGCAGCGTCGCTGGCGCCGAGCCCCAATGCGCTGGCCGCAAGCGCCGAGGCGGCGAGCGGGCTCGCGGTCAAGGTTTTGGCGGTTTCCTCGAGCACCAGACCGAGGCTGAGCCAGCCGAAATCCGACCCGCCAAAGGCTTCGGGGATGATGATCCCCGCCCAGCCCATTTCGGCCATTGTCGCGAAAGTCTGTGCGTCAAAGCCGGCATCGCTGCCGCTGTCGCGGACCTTGCGAAATGCGGTGACGGGGCTTTCGTTGGTGGTCCATTCGCGCGCCATGTCGCGCAGCATCGTCTGTTCTTCGCTGAGTACGGCCATTGCGGGGATTCCTTATTGGTGATCGAGCATGCCAAGGATGCGCTTGGCGATGACGTTGTTCTGGATTTCGGTCGAGCCGCCATAGATCGTCGACGCCTTGCCGCCGAGCCAGCCGCGCACGCCGGCGAGTTCGGCTTCGCTAAAGCCTTCGCCTTCCCAGCCGAGCCCCTGCAAGCCGGTGATTTCGATCATCAGTTCGGCACGTTCCTGGACAAGCTTGGTGCCGACGGTTTTGAGGATCGAGCTGATTTCGGAGACGCCGCCCGCAGCCTTTGATTCCTGCGTGACGCGCTGCGTGGTGAGCAGGAAGCCGCGCCAATCCATTTCGAATTTGGCGATGCGCGCGCGCAGTTCGGGGTCAGCAATTCGCCCGTCGGCGTCGGTGCCGAGCGCGGCCTTCGCCTGATCGACCAGCGACGACGCCATTGCGGCCGCCATGCGCCCGCCGCCGCCCGAAATGTTGGTGCGCTCGTGCTGGAGCAGGCGCTTGCCGATCGTCCAGCCTTGGCCTTCTTCGCCGACCCGGTTTTCCTTGGGGACGCGGACGTTATCGAAGAAGGTTTCGCAGAACGGCGAGATGCCCGAGATCATCTGGATCGGTTTGACGCTGACGCCGGGCGATTTCATGTCGATGAGCAGGAAGCTGATACCTTCCTGCTGCTTCGCGTCAGAATCGGTGCGCACAAGGAAAAAGCCCCAATCGGCATGCTGCGCCATGGTCGTCCAGGTCTTCTGGCCGTTGACGATGTAATGGTCGCCATCACGCACCGCCTTGGTGCGGAGCGATGCAAGGTCCGACCCTGCGCCCGGCTCGGAATAACCCTGACACCACCAGTCGTCGCCCGAGAGGATGCCGGGCAGGAAGCGCACCTTCTGCTCGGGTGTGCCAAAGGTGTAAATCACCG
>Ga0209023_10005935_pt1 | contig 13093 bp, 16 predicted proteins | sample LakOneMetagenome_FD_187468 | JGI IMG/M metagenome (GOLD analysis project Ga0209023, IMG submission 187468) | Freshwater and sediment microbial communities from Lake Erie, Canada (SPAdes) (version 2) | ecosystem: Environmental > Aquatic > Freshwater > Lentic | place: Lake Erie, Canada... | reverse complement strand
CAGCAAACTCGACATTACCAAAAATATTGTCGATTTGAGAGTGTCAAGTTCGAAGTGGATAATATTAAGGAATACGTTAAGATGCTGATGCATCGCATGTTACATATGTCATTACTTCTATAATGTCGAATTCATTTGAGAGCGGTGGATTGAGTTCCGAGTGTTGATCGGTTGGTCATGCGGACTTGGGCGCTGTGATTAGACTGTACATATGCACTGCCCTGCCCGCCGCGACCGACCGCCAGAATCCGCCGGGACGTTAGCACGCGGATAGGACCGTCTACAATGGACTGGGAATTTAGAGGTGCGGACGGGGCAACCCGCCTAGACGGGGCGGCGGACAGAATCAGTGTCGCCGCCATCACCCCGATGGTGGAAGGCAACTTGAGGTAGCGGGCGGTGAGCCACGCCATGGCGGCCGTAAGAGCCAGGAATGCAGCGACTGCTTCGCGCATGTTCGCCACTCATTCGCTCTCCGGAAACATCGATAGTACATGGTGAAGTCGAGCATCGACGCCACAACGCTGAAGCCGGGAAATCTTATCGATCGCGATAGTTGACATGAAAATGGATGCCGCACGGTAGACATCCGCCGGCATCGACCGCTCGATCGTCGTTCGAACTGCATGGCAGAGCGATTTCGGGTCGCGAATCGGCCGACGATATTTTGTATCACCATGACTTCGGCACACAGTCGTTCACGCTCCGCAGACGCTCTCTGATATCCTTGCACATCCTGTGCAGCGGCCTGCTAGGCCGCTAACAACAATTCGGAATCATGTCCCCTTAACGCTGGATCTTATTTGATGTAGGCTGGACAGGTAGAAACGAAGCAGGCCTCAACTGAGGCCCGCAGGTTTGTTACTTGGAGTCGAGGTCGGGAATCGAACCCGTCCAGACACTTTTGTACCACATCGGTTCGGCTAGAAATGACGCCGATACACGCGTGCCGGTCTGAATGCTGTCTCACCATCCACGTCTCATGGCTTTAAATACGCAAACCCTTCCTGGTATTGCAAACGCGCCACCTCGGCGACGCCTGACGGCACGATGGTCGCTTCCGGCATCACCCGCTTTCGGTCGATCTTGCGGGCTTCAAGCGTGTTGTTGCAGACCCTGAATTTGACGTTGCGATTCGACAGCTCCTGGACCACCGCATCGTAGGGATTGCCGTTCTTGTCCTTGGCGTCCTCCAGCAGGAAGTCAATGCCCGGGCCATGCGCCACCACGACGATCTGCGCCTTCGGACTGGCGTTCAAGTGGTTGCGAATATTCCCCATCGCCGCCATCGCGTTCGATGCATCGTTGATGTGGTATACCACTTTCTCTTCACGCCCGCCTGCCGCGCTGACGGCAGCGGCGCCGACAGCCAGAAACAGCACTGCAGCGATTGCTCGGATCATTTTCATCTTGGGCTCCTCAAGGTTTTGGTGATGTTGTCTGCTGCTCTAGGCTTTCCTTCTCCATCAGCAGGAAAGTACCATAGGCGTTCAGCCGGTTTGCCTGTTCGAAGGCAGGATAGCCGGCAAAGGCGCTCCAGTCGACCTTTCGATAGGCTTCGTCAAAGGAAGAGAGATCGGCGACCGCGTCGCCCATTGTCTTGCGCAGGAAAACCAGGTAGGCGCGGGTCAGATCGAGATCTTTACGAGGGTCATGCGACACCTCCCCATGGCCCGGCACCACCACCGCCGGCCCGAGCGCAAGCATGCGATCCAGCGCACCAAGCCAGACCCGGCTATCGGCGTCGCCGACGAACGGCAGCCTGCCCGTGAAGAACAGGTCGCCGGCGAACAGAAGCCGGTCCTCCTCGACACTGAGCATGATGTCGTCCGGCGAATGGGCGCCGCTGGCATCGATGACCTTGAAGTGGATGCCGCCCATCTCGAAGGTGATCGGTTTCCCGCCTGGGAAGTCGAGCCAGCGATCGGCCGGCAGCAGCCGTGTCCTGTCATCTACCCAGGGCTTGAGCGCCTCCTGGCGCTGAGTCAGCCGCAGCGCAGCAATATCCGAGGCAAGGTAAGCACGCCCATTCCGGTGTGCCCAAATCTCGGCGCCCACAGCCTTGAAGGCTTGCAAGCCGTAGAAATGATCGGCGTGATAGTGGCTGACGATGACACGGCGGATCGGCTGGCGCGTCACGCCGCGAATTGCCTTCACCATTGCTTCCCCGAGCGCCGGGGTGCCAAGGGCATCGAATACCACCACGCCACCAGGCGTCACGACAAAGCCGGCGTTCGACATGAATCCCTTGTTGTCGCTACCGGCGACGCCCGGCTGGCCATGGAAGAACCAGGCGTGCTGGCTGACCTTGACTGGCGTGAGTACGGGCTGCTGGGGTGTCGCCGCGGAGGCGCCCTCGCCTGCCATCGCCATTACCAGTAGGAGCATGCGTGGTGTGCGCAGCCATGCCGATATTAAATAAAACAACTTCATACGCAAGCCCTCCTGCGCAAGTGCGCGATCTCAAACACTTCCTTCACTGTGCTTCACCTAAAGCCCGGCGAGCCTCGGCGAGCCTGTCCTCGAGATAAGCCCCATACATGCCGGCCACGTCGCCGCCTTCGAGCACGGGCGCCAACCGCCTGCCGCGCCCATCGATCAGCAGCACACTCGGCGCAACACGAATTCCGTATTGTTTCGCCAGCCCCCTCCCGCTGCTGGCTTCACCATCGATTCCTCGTAGAGGGACGGTCGATGCCATGTCCGCTTCGCGCACCAGCGGACCATTCACCCCCTTGCCGTCCTTCGAAAGCGGGAGCAGATAATTTCGGCGAACCGTTTCGCAGTAGGTGCAGCCCGGAAGGGAAAACAGGATGACGAGCGGCACGCCTCGTTGCAGCGCCAACGTCCCGTCGCGGGCGAGGTTGTCGACCGCCGGCAGCGGCGTCGGCGGCGTTTGCGCACCTGCCAGCATGGGGAGGACGACCAATGCGAGCACAAGGATTGCACCGGCGCGCGCCAGGCCGCGCCCAGGCTCAGTATTTCGGGAAATACGCACGTGCCTTGCCCAGTTCGTAGTTCCAAGGGAGGCCCGCGTTCTTCCATCCGTTCAAAACCCGTTGCCCTTTCCTGTCGCCGGACGGCGCTACGTCACCCTCGAAACCATCGATGACGCTGTAAACGGACATATACCCCAGCTGGCTCAGCAGGTTGGCCGCGCGTGCGCTGCGGTCACCCGAGCGGCAGATAAGGATAACGGGTGCATCCTTGCCGAGTCCGGCCGCCTGCAAGCGCCGCGCCAGCTCCGGTCCGAAGTCGCTGTTGACGTCCAGCTTGAAGCGCCCGGCCTTATCGTCCCAGGGCGCGTCGTCCGGGTGCTCGACATAGGGGATGTTCGCATCGGCCACCGTCGGCAGGCCGACATACACTGTCTCGTAACGCGTGCGCACATCGACGAAATAGGCACGCGGACCGAGCTCCTGCTTCATCCGGTAGGCTTCGCGCGCGTCCAGGTAACGTCCCGCCACCGTGCGTTTGTTCGGCGGTACCGCCGATTCGTCGACCGCCAGCGCCGGCACGCTTGCCAGCATGGCGAGGATGACGGCCGCCATCGCCCCTGCCCTGATCTTCCCTGTCATCGTCTGTCTCCGCAATGCGTGTTACGCCATGATGCCCGGATTGCCCTGCATCCCCACCAGGCGCGGTGTATTCAGCCTGCGCGGCGTGACCGTCTTTTTCGACCGGAGCCACTGCGCGACCACGTTCCAGACCGGCTCGCCCGACGCGCCTTCGGCTACCGGTGCCCAGCCGGCCACCTTGTAGGTCTTGGCCGCTTCGACCGGCTTGCCGCTCAGCCGCATGTCGCTGATGCGCGACCCCATCGGCGCCGCTGGATCGATGGCGTAGCTCATGCCGCCGACCCGCACCATGTCGCCGCCCTGCTGGTAGTACGGGTCCGGGTTGAACAGGTTGTCGGCCACGTCTTCGAGCACGGTCTTGATGGTTGCTCCGCTCATGTCGGTGAGCGTGCTGTACGAATAGGTCGTCGCCGTCTGGTCCATCAGGTGCTCCATCAGAATCGGGCTGTTCGGCAGCAGGGTGGTGCCCCAGCGGAAGCCCGGCGAGAACGCCAGGTCGGCGCCCTTCTCTTCCATGAGCGCGTCGACGATCAGCTGGTCGAAGGTGCCGTTGAAGTTTCCGCGCCGGTACAGCGTGCCCTCGGTCAGCGCAAGCTTTTCATTCAGACGCCCTTCATACGGCGCGCGGATTTTCTGCACCAGCGCGGCCATGTCGCGGTCAGGCGGCAGGAAGTTCGAAAATACCGGCAGCAGGCGGTACTGGAAGCCGCATACCTGGCCGTCACGCACGTCGAAGTCGAGCACGCCAAGGAACTTGCCGTTGCTGCCCGCATTCGTCACCAGGGTCTTGCCGCCGCCGTTCGCCACCACCACCGGAACCGGCACGCCGTCATGCGTGTGACCGCCCAGGATGGCGTCGACGCCGCGGACCCGCGAGGCCATCTTGAGGTCGACATCCATGCCGTTGTGCGACAGTACGACCACGACCTTGGCGCCCTTGGCGCGCGCCTCGTCGACCATCTTCTGCATGTTTTCTTCCTGGATGCCGAAGCTCCAGTCGGGAACCATGTAACGGGGATTGGCGATCGGCGTGTAGGGAAATGCCTGGCCGATGATTGCCACCGGCACGCCGTTCATCTCCTTGATGACATAGGGTTCGAAAACCGGGTCGCCAAAGTCGTTGGTCTTGACGTTCTGCGCCACGAAATCGACCTTGCCCTTGAAGTCCTTGCCGACGATCTCCTGCACCCGCTTGTCACCGAGCGTCATCTCCCAATGCGCGGTCATGACGTCCACGCCCAGCTGCAAGCCGGCATCGACCATGTCCTGGCCTTTGGTCCAGAGTGCGGTGGCGGAGCCCTGCCAGGTGTCTCCGCCGTCGAGCAGCAGCGCGCCGGGACGCCCGGCGCGCATTTTCTTCACCAGCGTGGCGAGATGGGCAAAGCCGCCCACCTTGCCGTAGGTGCGAGCGGCCCGTTCGAAGTCAAGCGCAGTGAACGCATACGCGTGCGGCGAACGCGCCGGCATGCCGACCGATTTCAGGAGCGCTTCGCCCACCAGGTGGGGCATGCGCCCCGCTGCAGGTCCGAGGCCGATATTCACGCTTGGCTCCCGGAAGTAGACCGGCATCAGCTGCGCGTGACAGTCCGTAAAATGGAGGAAGTGCACGTTGCCGAAGCGCGGCAGGTCGTACAGCGCATCTGGCCGAGGCGCCGCCAGTGCGGACTTCGCATCGAGCAGCATGCCGCCTGCCGCCGCGATGCCGAGCAGTTGCGCGAATTCGCGCCGATTCATTCCCATCGATGTTCCCTCAGCTGAGCGTTACTGGTTGACCGGCGACGCCGGATCGAGCAGCAAGGCCATCACGTCCTTGATCTGGGCCTCGGTCAGGATGCCGTTATGACCGAAGCGCGGCATGTTCGAACAGGCGGCATAGGCCTGGGCGTTGTAGATCTTGCCCCAGGTGTACTTGAGGATCTCCTCGCTGTTACCGCGAAGCTTGCCGTACCCGGCCAGGCTCGGGCCGATGTTACCGAACGAGATCTCCTGCTTCGTGATCTGATGGCAGGCATAGCAGTTGCCGCCATTCGGCGCGCCGATGGCATCCGAAGACTGCATGCCGCGGCCGTTCTGGGCGATCTTCTCGCCCTCCTTCCAGCTCCCCAGGTACTTACCGTCGGCCGGCGGGCGTATGGTCTTCATCTGCGCAGCCTCGATGCGCGCCGACACCTCGGGCGGACGTTCCTGCGGGTACTGACTGCACAATTGCTGTGCTTCGTCCTGGGTGGCGACGCGCTCGACCGTGGCCGGGCCCTTCGACCGGAAATCCTGCTTCAGCATCGCCAGTGCCGTCTGGCCGTAATCCGAGTCGGCCGCCACGGTGGCGCAACCAGCGACGATGACGCCTCCCAGTGCCGCAGCCAATGTCTTTGCAAATGGAGTCATTGTGCGCTCCTATCGTTTTAGTGCCGGACCGGCGTAGACGCCGCCGTTCGCGTTTTTCGCCAGGAACATCGTGATCGCGGTGATTGCGTCCGACGCATACATTGGTTCAGGGAAGCGCTGCTGGCGGAAGCAGTCGTTCAGACGATGCTGCATGGTGCGAACCTCGCCCTGCGACACGCGGTAGGCCGGCCATGTCGTGTACGCGGCCTGGGCGTTGGCCTTGTCGAGGATGTTCGGCAGTTCCTGCAGCCGGATGCGCTGGCCACTCGTCGAGTGGCAGGTGGCACAGGCGAAGTCGTGCGAGCCGCCACGATAGAAGAACAGCTTCTTGCCGGTCTCGTAGGCATGCTTTTCCATCGGATGGTCGGTCGACACCGCCATGGTTGCGCCGCGTGACTCGGACGTGATGTAGGCCACCAGGGCTTCGATGTCGGACTGCTTGCCGGTCGAGCCAAACGGTACTTTGGTGGCGTCGGCCATGCTCAATCCCTGTAGGGTCATGCGGCAGTACACAAGACGCTGCTCCAGGTCCATGACCTTGTTCACGTCCTTGAAATAGCGCGGCAATTGCGCATAGGCGCCCTTCAGCACGCCGGGTCCCTTGCCGAAATCGCACTGTTCGAGCGACACATTCTTCGGCCCAGCTTTCTTCTTCCACAGTTCCTCGCCGCGCATCTCCCACAATTCGGCGGGATTGCCGTCCGCCAGCATCTGGCGGTATTTCGCAATCTCGTCGGTGGCGGACGATTGCGCCAGCGCCAGCGCACACAATGCCTGCAGCGGCAAGGCGACGCAAACGAAACGTATCCTGCTCATGCCTCTCTCCTCCTCGGTTGGTCCGCGCAGTCTGGCGCCGCGCATGTCCTGGGCGGTACGCCCGTCAGCTGATGGTGGTTTCGTCGGTGCGCGTGTCGCCGGCGCTGTCGACCCAGGTCACACTGATCTTGTCGCCTTTTGCCGCGCCCTTGAACTTGAAGGACAGGAAGGGATCCTTCGATACGGACGGGCCGAAGTTCGCATCCAGTACCACCTTTCCGTTGGCCTTGGCCACGAGCGTCTTGATGAAATGCGCCGGGATGATCTTGCCGCTCGCATCCTTGCGCTGCCCGGTTTCCATGTCGTGGCGCATGAGGACCTTCACTTCCACCGTGTCGCCGGTGGTGCTGGCGCGGATGCGCATTGGGTCAGCCATGTTGTTCTCCTTGATCTGATACGTCGTGAAAGGTCAGCCGCCGCAACCGCCGAGGGTGACCTTGATTTCCTTGCTGGCCACCAGCCATTTGCCGTCGGCGCGCACCAGCGCGTGGACGTTCGAGGTGGCGCCCATCTTGACCCGCGTCGTCACGGCCGGCTCGGTACCGGCGGGGATATTGAAGCTGGCGGACATGGCGCTCGGGTTCTTCTCGACCAGGATGGCCATGAAGTCCGTGTTCGGCGCGCGGCTGGAAATCGACACCGGCACCACGGCGCCGTTTTCGGCGATATCGGGGCCGGTGATCGACACGTCCTGGCTGACGGCGAACTTGTCGCCGCCCAGCTCCTTGACCGCGGCCTCGAGGCTCTTGGCATCGAAGACCTTCTGGCTCCATTCGGCCGCGAAGACATCCGTGGGCTTGATCAGGCCGGCGGCAAAGGCTGCCCCAAGTGCCGCGCTGATGCGCATGATATTGCGTCGCTGCTGGTTCATACCGTTCTCCGTTTGTTGAGGGTCACTTCACCTGCGCCATGTAGCCGGAGAGCCGGTCCTTGTTCATGACGAAGGACTTCGACAGTGTGTCGGCCTGCGCCTTGGCGTCGGTCAGATTCACCGGCTTGCCGACCTGAATCACGCCGGCCATGCCCATCACCTTGTGCGGATCGCACACGTACACATACACGCCTTCCTGGTCGAGCTTCACCGATAGCTCTTCGTCCGCCTTGCCTTTCCATGGCGTGGCGCCGGCGGGGACGATCACCGCGGCACTGTTGTGCGACGGATCGACCTTGACGAACTTGACGGTATCGCCCTTGGCGACACGCAGGAAGCCCGGCTCGAACACCATCGTGCCGTCCTTGCCCGAATTAAGCATCTTGACCTGGTGCTCCGCCGCCATCGCGCCCGCGCAGGCCAGCGACAGGACGAGACCGAAAACCGCATGTTTCATATCTACTCCATCTCCAAGTTGAATTCCTGCTTCTTCATTGCGGGGCCAGGATCCACCCCACCAGGACTTTCAGGTCCTCGTCCTTCACATGGCCCTGCGCCGGCATCGGAATCGGCCCCCAGGTGCCCGTGCTGCCATTCCTGATCTTGTCCGCCAGCCGCGCGGCGGCGCCGGCATCGCCCTTGTATTTGGCGCGCACCGACATGAAGCTGGGTCCGACCACTTTGCTGTCGACGCCATGGCAAGCCAGGCAGGCATTGGCCTGGAATACCGGCGGTGGCGCCGCGGATGTGCTGGCGGCCACGGCCGCAACCGGCGCCGCAGCGCCTTCGCCCAAGCGTGCCGGCGCCAGGCGCGTGGTGTCCACGCCACGGGTAGCACCGAAGCCACGCGTCTGCAAGGCCAGGTTGCCGTGGGCATTGCGCGAAACTTCCGGCAGGGTCGAATGTGGCACCGGATCGGCCGGGCAGTTCTTCATGCAGGCGACGCTGTGCACGTCAGGCTTGCCCTTGAGGTCCCACATGCCATGATTGGTCACCATGCCGTTCCGGTTCGGCATGCGTTGCTGCGCCTGAGCGATCGTTTTATCGGACAGTACGAAGTCGTCAGGGACGATCTCGCCCATGTTCAGGATGTAGGCGGTCACCGCGTACACCTCATCGGTGCTCAAGGACTTCGGCGCGTTCCACGGCATCGCGCGGTGGATGTAGTCCCACAGCGTCGATACTGTCGCCACCTTCATCAGCGTGGTCTTCTGCGGCTGGCGCCCGTTGACCAGGGCCGCGACCCTGCCGCTCTTGACGTCCTCCGGGGTGGTGCCGCCGACGATCGGCGTGAAGACTTCGTTCGATTCTCCGAAGGTGCCATGGCAGGAGGCGCATTTGCCTTCCCATACGGCCTGTCCTGCCGAGACGCTGCCCGAACCTTTCGGCAGGCCCTTGAAGTCGGGACGGACGTCGATGTCCCAGGCGGCCACTTCCTTGGGCGTCGCGGTGCGACCCAGCCCGGTCAAAGGACCGCCGATGGCGGCGGCGGCGACGCCTGCCACCATGAGCGCAGCTGCGGTCTTAATAAACCTGGACATTCGCCACCTCTCCCGATGCCGCCACCTGCCACGACTGGATGGCATTGTTGTGATAGATGGAACGGGTGCCGCGCACCGCGCGCAGTTCGTTGATCTTCGGCTGGACGTAGCCGGTCTCGTCGATCGCCCGCGATTGCAGGGCGGCAGGCGTGCCGTTCCAGTCCCAGTCGATGTTAAAGCGCGTCAACGCTTTGCTGAGCACCGGCGTTTCGAGACGCGCGGTGCGCCAGTTTCGACCGCCGTCCACCGATACATCGACGCGCTTGACCTTGCCGCGTCCTGACCAGGCGAGGCCGGTGATGTTGTAGAAGCCCGTACCGATCAGGCGTTGGCCGGCGGACGGGGTGGTGATCACCGATTTGCATTCCTGGATCGAGGTGTACTGTCGGTAAGTGCCATCCGGCATCGCATCCATGTAGTGGACCGCTTCATCCTTGGTGGCATAAGGCTTGTCGCCGACCTCGATCCGGCGTAGCCATTTGACCCAGGACACGCCCTGTATGCCAGGCACGACCAGGCGCAACGGATAGCCGTTCTCAGGACGCAGCATTTCGCCGTTCATGCCCCAGGCAACGATCACGTCGTCGAGCGCGCGGTCGAGCGGGATGGTGCGGGTCATGGAAGAACCATCTGCCCCTTCTGCGAGCACCACACGGGCATTCCGCTTGTCGTAGCCGCAGTCTTCCAGCAGAACCGACAGCGGTACGCCGGTAAATTCACTGCAGCTCAGCATGCCGTGCGAGTACTGGACCGACGGCACCGCCACGTTCCCCCACTCCATGGCGGTATTCGCGCCACACTCGATGAAGTGGATGCGCGATACCGAGGGCATGCGCATCAGGTCGTCCATCGTGTACACCTTCGGATTGCGCACCAGGCCGTTGATCATCAGCCGGTGGCCGGTCGGGTCGATGTCGTGCCAGCCCTGGTGATGGCGCTCGAAGTGCAGTCCGGACGGCGTGATGATGCCGAACAGGCCCTGCAGTGGCGTGAACGCGACCGACGCGGCCGAGACGCGAGTCAAACCCGGCGACTCGCGACGCTGCAGGTTGGCTTCGTACTTGGATGGCAGGCCATACGGCATCGCGGCAACCGGACGGCCCAGCGTGCGCGAGTGCTCCGGCAAGGTCAGGATATTCGGATCGCCATCGCCGACCGGCGCGGCACGTTCCTGGCCAAGCGCACTGCCGGCCGCCATGGCGGCGCTGGCAGCGAGGAAACTCCGACGCAGGAAGCCCCGCCGCTGCTCGTCCAGCCCCTGTGCATTGATATCGTTGATCAGGCCTTGGTCCAGAAAGTTCTCTGGTGCTTTTTCGACACGGCCAAATCTGCGTGCAGGTTTATCCATCCTACGTTCCGTTCCGGTTGATAAAACATTTAAATATGCGCATATGCCCAAATACGCATATGCTCAACTACGCATATCCTGAATTGCAGACATCGTCGATAAGCTGCCCTCTGCCGGCGTCCTATCTATCCGTCCGACGACATGAAATGCTCGATCGCGGCCTGGTCGATACGCCGGCTCTTCTTCACTTTCTCGGCCATGTGGGTGCACACTGTCCGGCAGAGCTCGATCGTGTTCTGGTCTTCGATGCGGTAGTACACCTGTGCACCATCCTTGCGCCGACCCAGGATGCGGGCGCGGTAGAGCATATTCAGCTGCCGCGAAATGTTCGCCTGCGTAGCGCCGAGCTCGCTGACGATGCTGCCGACCGGCCGTTCGCCGTTGCATAAGGCATGCAGGATCTTGAGCCGTGTGGGCTCGGAGAGCAGGAAGAAGTAATTCGAGACCTGCTCGAATACCTCAGCCATTTCCGTGTTGTCGAGATCGGGATCCATGCGTGTATTGATCTATGCGTGTATGCGCATATAACCATTACATTTGTTCAATCGCAAGCGGTTTCGATGTTGCAATGCGATATCGAATGGCTCAGAAATCGCCTGCCGCCGCCCGGTCCAGCATCTTGAGCATGGTTTCGCGCACCCGCAGCACGGATGTGTGCAAGGAAGGAGGCATCGGACGGCCGAGGCGCAGCATGACATCCATGTTCATGGCATAGAGCCATAGGCCATCCGCCTGCTCGACCACTGCGATACGGCACGGCAGGAATGCCGCCATGGCCGGGTTGAAGTCGACGATCGCCCTAGCGGTCGCAGGATCGCAGTATGAATAGATCTTCAGGAACTTCTCGTCCTGTCCCGAACGCGCCGTGAGCTCCTTCGACAGGAACAACTCGCCTACCGGACGCAGGTTAGCCTCTGCCGCAACGCTGGCGAAGGCTTCCTCGATCTCTTTTGCCGAGACTCCCGCAGCAACCTTGCGGGACCACGTCGTCGCCGAGGCAGCATCGCCGCCGGCGTCGACCCAGCGTCCCGCGAGCCGCGCGGCTTCCGCAGCGGTTCCCGGCTGAGCCTCCGTCATCACCTGGACCGTCTTGCAGCCGCTGGCACTGACGGCGATGCAGACGGCGGCGATGGTGCGCAAAACGATCGTGGACATGGACGCTCTCGAGACAAAAATTGCGTAGAGCATAAGCTGAGGGATAAAGACGAGGCAAGCATCGCGCTTGTTGGTCTCCATGCCTCTTAATCTTTGGATAATTCTCGTGCAATACCATCGTCCTCGAGATGTCCGCCAGCGGCGGTAAAAGGAGAGACATGAGCGGATCGGCAACGGAGACGATCAGGCACCTGGCGCCTGCTGCAATCGGGATTGTTGCAACGCTCGGCGTCGGCCTGTGGTACCGTCGCCGCGGCTTGCGGACAGTGCCGGCGCTGGCCGGCCTCATCGTCGCCTCGCTGGCGGCGGCGCGGATGGCTTTCGTCCTCCAGCATGTCGACAGTTACCGTGCAGGCCCGCTTGCCGTGTTCGACCTGGCCGACGGAGGCTACTCGGCGGTGGCCGGTCTGTTTGCCGCCTTCGTCACAAGTGCCGAGATGACCCGTAGGACGGCGGCGCTGCGCCGACCGCTAGTGATTGCCAGCATCACGGGAATCACTGCCTGGGTGGCCACGACGGTCGCCACACTCGATTTCGCACCTGCACAAACCCTGGTTCCGCTGGTCGAAGTCAAGCGTCTCGATGGGGCTACGGTCCAATTACGTACATTGACCACCAAACCGATGGTGGTCAATCTCTGGGCGACCTGGTGCCCGCCATGCCGGCGCGAGATGCCGGTCCTGCGCGACGCACAACGACGTCATCCAGATACTGTGTTCGTGTTCGTGAACCAGGGCGAAGCTATCGCCACCATCCAGAGCTACCTCGCCCGCGAACGCCTCGACCTCGACAACGTGTTCTTCGATCCCTTCAACGCCGTCGCTCAACGCAGCGGTTCGTTTGCCTATCCCACCACCCTCTTCTTCGACGGCAGCGGGAAGCTGTTCATGCGCCAGGTCGGCGAACTGAACGGGAACAGCCTCGATGAGCGGCTCACGATGCTGTCCCGCGCGCAGCGCTAGCGCTGGATGGCGAGCCTGCCACGCGCAACGTCCTGCAGGTCCTTGGAGAGCCTGAAGGTGCCGACGATGCGCGCCAGTTGTTGCGCCTGGGCCTGCATCGAGTCGGCGGCTGCGGCGGCCTCTTCGACCAGGGCCGCATTCTGCTGCGTGACCTGGTCCATCTGCGCGACGGCCTGGTTGACCTGCGCAATGCCGGCGCTCTGCTCCTGTCCGGCGAGCGTGATCTCGGCCATGATGCCGGTAACCCTGCGCACGCTGGCAACCACATCGTTCATCGTTTCGCCGGCGACGCCCACCAGCCTGGTGCCGGCGTCGACGCGTGCAACGGAATCGCCGATCAGGGCCTTGATCTCCTTCGCCGCCGCGGCGCTGCGCTGCGCCAGGTTACGCACTTCTGACGCCACCACCGCAAAGCCACGTCCCTGCTCGCCGGCGCG
>Ga0209023_10005934_pt1 | contig 13096 bp, 13 predicted proteins | sample LakOneMetagenome_FD_187468 | JGI IMG/M metagenome (GOLD analysis project Ga0209023, IMG submission 187468) | Freshwater and sediment microbial communities from Lake Erie, Canada (SPAdes) (version 2) | ecosystem: Environmental > Aquatic > Freshwater > Lentic | place: Lake Erie, Canada... | reverse complement strand
TAATGAAAGGTGCAAGGACTGGACCGACTCCATTAGCCTTTGGAGTGATGATGTCGAAAAACATCCCGAATCACCTATTGCCTACTTCTACCTTGGCCAGGAATATTTCGGCAGGTACGAATCTGCGACTAACCCTACAGACAAAAAGAACAAAGCTGACACGAGCCTGATGTATTTCAATGCATCCGTTGAGCGGAAGCCCGATTACATAAACCCTATAATTTGTATTGGAGAATTACAACGAACCTATGGACAGATAGATGCCTCAAAAACTACCTACTACAGGGCATTAAGTATCAATCCTAAAAATGAGAGTGTTTATCTTGGGCTGGCCATTGCATTTTGTATCAAGCAGCAATTCGATTCTGCAGCGTGGAGCTTCCAGAAAGCAATAAATCTTAAGCCATACTTTCCGGAGGGGCACAGCAACTACGCTAATTTCCTCGACATCATCGGCAAAACTGATTCATCGTTTAAGGAATATGCCGTATCGCTGGCACAGAACCCGGATGTATACATACCCTATATGAACAGGGCAAAGATGTACATCAGGCAGCAAAAGTATAATGAAGCTTTTGCAGACTATACTACTGCCATGACGAAAGACACTAAAAACGGCGAACCATATTACCTGAGGTCAAAGATATACTTTATGCAAGGCAAAAAACAGCAGGCTTTGCAGGACGTGGACAAAGCAATAGAACTAGGATACCCTTCTGTAGATAAGGCCTACTATCAGCAGCTAAAATAGCATATAAAAAGTCGGCAGTAACAATGTTACTGCCGACTTACTCTTTTCAACTACAATTATTAAATGTGCTGTTTGAAATATTCCAATGTCAGCTTTAAACCTTCGTGCCTGTCTACTTTTGGCTCCCAACCAAGTAGTTCTTTAGCCTTGGTAATGTTTGGCTGGCGCTGCTTCGGGTCATCCTGTGGCAGTGGCTCGTATACGATCTTGGATTTAGAACCTGTCAGTTTCAGCACTTCCTCTGCAAATTCCAGAAGCGTTATTTCTGACGGATTACCTATGTTCACTGGCATAGTATAATCAGACAGCAATAAACGGTAAATGCCATCTACAAGATCGTCTACATAGCAGAAAGAACGCGTCTGTGAACCATCACCATATACGGTTACATCTTCGCCTCTCAATGCCTGACTCATGAATGTAGGCAGCGCACGGCCGTCATCCAGTCGCATGCGCGGGCCATAGGTATTGAATATACGTATGATACGCGTCTCCACACCATGAAAGGTATAGTATGCTCTTGTAATGCTCTCCATAAAGCGTTTCGCTTCGTCATACACACCTCTCGGACCTACTGGGTTTACATTACCCCAGTATTCCTCCGTTTGCGGGTGCACCTGTGGATCACCATATACTTCTGATGTAGAAGCAACAAGGATCCTCGCGCCTTTGGATTTAGCCAGCCCAAGCAGGTTATGTGTCCCGAGAGCGCCGACCTTCAATGTCTGTATAGGCATTTTCAGGTAATCGATCGGGCTTGCAGGTGATGCAAAGTTCAATATATAATCCAGCTTACCGGGCACATGAACAAATTTCGTCACATCGTGATGGTAGAATTGAAATTCCTTTACAGGAAATAGGTGCTCTATATTTTTTAAATTGCCCGTAATCAGGTTATCCATGCCTATCACCTCATAACCTTCCTTCAGAAAGCGGTCACACAAATGTGATCCAAGGAAACCTGCTGCGCCTGCTATTAATATTCGTTTTGCCATGTTTATTTTTATTAGCTGATTAGCTGATATGCTAATAAGCTGATGATTCTTAGTATTGATAAATGCTTAGTGGTTATTGTCTGCGCTACAATTAGCTAATATGCTAATCATCTCATCAGCTAATCCATCACCCCTCGTTCTCTAACTATTGTGGCGTGCGGAACATCCAAAGTATCATGCACATGCGCATGAATTACCTTTCTGCCCATACTTTCATAATAAAAACCAAGTTCCTGCATCCTTTCAAGTGCGTAAACATTACGTCCGTCAAATATTGCAGGGTGCTTCAGCGTTGTATAGATACGGTCGAAATCAGGATTCCTGAACTCACTCCATTCTGTGACCACGATCAGCGCACTAGCTCCGGTTATGGCATCATACTGATCTTCCGCGTAAAATATCTTATCCCCGAGAATCTGCTTCACATTATTCATTGCTTCCGGGTCAAATACACGAACTTTTGCACCAGCTGCTACCAGTTCATTGATCAGCTGTATAGATGGTGCATCACGTATATCATCAGTTTCAGGCTTAAATGCAAGGCCCCATATCGCAAAAGTGAATGAAGACAAGTCGCTGCCGAAATAATCCTTTATCTTCCTGCCCAATATCAGCTTTTGCTGGTCATTTACTTTCATTACTGTTTTTACCAGTTGGAAATCATAATCCATTTCCAGCGCCGTGTGCGCCAGTGCCTGCACATCCTTAGGGAAGCAGCTGCCACCATAACCGATACCCGGAAACAGGAACCGCTTTCCAATACGGCTATCACCACCCATACCTATACGCACCCAGTCCACATTGGCGCCGGTACGCTCGCACAGGTTGGCCATTTCGTTCATGAAAGAAATACGCATTGCCAGGTATGAATTCGCAGCATACTTCGTCATTTCTGATGAGCGCTCATCCATAAAATGGATAGGATTACCCTGCCGTACATAAGGCTGGTACAATTCATCCATTACTTTCTTCGCCTTTTCAGACGAAGTACCTATCACTACCCTATCCGGCTTCAGGAAGTCGTCTACCGCTACACCTTCACGCAAAAATTCCGGATTAGAAACTACATCAAACAATTCCTTATCAAGATGCTGTATCAGCACATTATGCACCTTCTCAGCAGTACCTACAGGCACCGTGCTCTTATTGACAATTACAGTGTACTTCGTAATGATCTTGCTCAGTGAACCTGCAACGTCCAGTACATATTGCAGATCAGCAGAACCATCCTTACCCGGAGGAGTAGGCAATGCAAGAAATATCACTTTTGCTTCCTTGATACCGTCAGCAAGCGAAGTGGTGAAATGCAGCCTTTTTTCCTTTATGTTCCGGTCCAGTAACACATCAAGGCCCGGCTCATAGATAGGAGATTTACCTTCCTTTAAACTGTTTATTTTTCTTTCGTCTATATCTATGCAGATCACATTATTACCCGTTTCAGCGAAACAAGTACCCGTTACCAATCCTACATAGCCTGTACCTATAATAGCTATTTGCATCTTGTAAAGTTAGGGCGCAAAAGTAGTCAAAAATTTATAAAAAAGAGATACTTCATTCCTACCCGGATCAGCTTCATTCACTAGTTGTTATTGTTTATTCATGGCTGATCCTGCTTCTTATTTACCTCTATTTAGCACTAAAAGGAAAAATATCTGCCTTCTTTTCCTATTTTGTGGTGGTTTGTGTATGCTAGATATGCCAGTATTTGTATATTAGCACCAAATTTTATGATCTGCCCTTCCAGCAGAAGGCAGTTTAAACAAAATAATTAACCTATGCATTGTATTTCAACGTTCAAAAAAGGAGCTTTATTCATCACCGTTGCCATGCTGTTTTTTGCTGCATGTAAGCCTGTTAAGAAAGAAGGGCTTACTGATGTAGACGATAATGGCGGCTATGCTTCAGACGCGTCAAGGATAGAGTTTGCCAATAACGATGCTATATCAATAGCTGATGAAGTGGGAACCCTGTATAATGCCGCTTACCTGAGCTCTCCTAGCGGCCTGGGCCTCAGCGCTACTACCGTAGCTACTGATACCATAAGCATTCCGCACAGGATCACTGTTCGCTTTGGCGATAACGACCAGGTGTGCCTGGATGGCCGTAAGCGCCGTGGGTCTATCATCATTACCTTCAACAACCAGTACAATAACGACAGGGAAACACATACCATTACCTTCTACAACTACTACCTGGAAGGTAACCAGATGAGCGGTAGCATCAAGACTACACGTATTGACACTACGATCACCGGCAACTGGTACTACAACGTACTGGCTGACGACTCCCTGAACATGAGCCAGGATCCGCTACGCAGTGAGTTCATAGGCTATACTGCAAGCGTGGTACGTAAATGGATAACAGGTTATGCAAGCAACGACAGGACTGATGATGCATTCTCTATCTCAGGTTCTGCTACTATGAGGCGCCCTAACGGCCACACATTCAGCCTGGGGATATCTACTCCGCTGCAGTTCGCGCTTAACTGCGACTATGCAGAGTCTGGTGTGATCAACGTAACAGGCTACAACGGCAGCCGCATACTGAACTATGGCGATGGTAGCTGCGATGCAAATGCTACCCTGAACATAGGCGCAAACGTATACCAGTTGAAGTTAGCTAAGTAAGCAACCAACAATACTATTGATACCAAAGGCGGGCTCCATGCCCGCCTTTATCTTTTATGTCATTTGGGCTGTCATGGTGAGGCTCTCGAACCACAGTATCCAGTATCGAGTATCAAGCATCAACCCTCCAGCGAAGCCAGTATTATCTCACATGCCTGCGCTATCTCATCATGAGTGATGGTGAGTGGTGGCGCTATGCGTATACAGTCCGGGGCGAAGAGGAACCAGTCTGAGAAAAGACCATCTGCCAGGCAGCGCTGCAGGGCGCGTATTACCAGCTCAGGGCTGGTGAGCTGCACAGCCATCAGCAGGCCCTTGCTGCGTACCGCCTTTATAGATTCGTGCTTCAGCAGCTTGTGGAACAATTGCTCCTTCTCTGCTACCCCATCGGTCATATCCTCATCCAGCAGGGCTTGCAGGCCGGCCATGCCGGCAGCGCAGCATACCGGGTGACCACCAAAGGTAGTGATATGCCCCAGCACAGGGTTATTGGTAAATACGTGCATGAGTGCATGCGAGGCTATGAACGCCCCCAGCGGCATACCGCCGCCCAGCGCCTTGCCCAGCAGCACCACATCAGGTACTACGCCATAGTGCTCAAAGCCCCATAGCTTGCCCGTACGGCCAAACCCGCATTGTATCTCGTCGAATATCAGTAGTGTACCTGTGGCGGTACATTTGTCTCTTAGTTGTTGTATCCAGACCTGGTGAGGCTCTATGACGCCGGCCTCGCCCTGTACCGTCTCTATCAATACACAGGCAGTGCGCTCGTTGATGGCGTCTATCAGCTCCTTCGAGTTATAGTCATAATGCCATACGCCGGGCAGCAGCGGGCGGAATGCACTGCGCCAATACTCATCCCCCATCACGCTCAGCGCGCCCATGGTATTGCCGTGGTAGCTGTTGTTGCAACAGATGATCTCTGTGCGGCCCGTGGCCCTGCGCGCCAGCTTCAGCGCGCCCTCCGTGGCCTCTGCACCGCTGTTGGTGAAGTACACACAGTTCAGCGTTTCGGGCAGGTTTTTCACCAGCAGCTCCGCATACTTCACCTGCGGACTCTGCACCAGTTCACCATATACCATTACATGCAGGTAGGCATCGGCCTGGGCCTTGATGGCGGCTACTACTGCCGGGTGGCGGTGGCCAATGTTGCATACACTTATGCCCCCTATCAGGTCCAGGTAGCGGCGGCCGTCTGCATCGTAGAGGTAGTTGCCCTCTGCGGCTACGATCTCTATACCCACCGGTGCCGGCGAGGTCTGCGCTACATACTGCTGGAAAAGTTGCCTGTTGTTCATACTCGTTGGCAAAGATAAGCACCCTAAAAGCACCAAAGGCAGCAATATGCCGCCTTTGATTTATATTATATTATTATTTAATTAATGAACTCCCCGCTCCCCACACTCACGCTCACCTTACGCTCCCCCACACTCACACTCACACTCACACTCACACTCACACTCACACTCACACTCACACTCACACTCACACTCACCTTAGCAGTAGGTCTCAAACGCCTGCAACAAGTTCGCGGCGATCATTTGTGCGCTGCGGCCTTCTATCATGTGGCGCTCTATCATGTGTACGGGTACACCGTCTTTCATGAGTACTATTGATGGTGATGATGGCGGATAAGGCAGCAGGTAGTTATTACGTGCATACTTTACTGCGTCTACATCAAACCCTGCAAAGCTCGTAGCCAGCTGGTCGGGCTTCTTGGTGGCGTTCTGTATGGCCATTACCACTCCCGGACGCGCCGTGCCTGCACTGCAGCCACATACACTATTGATCACCAGCAGCGTTGTGCCTTTTGCCTTCAGTGTATTGTCCACATCATCGGTAGACAGCAATTCTTTAAAACCATGGCTGGTCAGTTCAGCCTTCATCGGTGCCACTATTTGTTCAGGATACATTTCTTGTTTATTTAATTGGCCCCAAAGTTACGCCAATGCACTCTACTGTAGCTGATAACGGGATAAGTAAAATCAATGCTGAACCTTGATCAAAGGATTAAGGGATTTTCCCGATGTCGGTTTAAGCCGCCAAGGTTTCCCTGTTATCAAAAAGCACCTCGTACTGCCGCTCTATGTTGCTATGAAAGCTGGCTGGTAAATAGGCCCAATCCCTTAGTTCAACTAGTATGGGAATGTTGCTGTCTTTTATCTTTTCACATAGTTCCCCGTATACTGCTACCGGAACAGGTGCCAGATTTTGTCCGCGTATCACCAGGTCCAGATCGCTGCCCTTGTGGGCCGTGCCATTTACCCTGCTGCCATATGCCCATATTTCTACAGGTATACTTACGCCTGAAAAAATAGCCTGCAACGCTTCCTTATCCTTCTCCCTTATCAGCATTTTCATCATTATTTAGCCCCCTTATAGCTGCTGCCAGGGTGGTAGCATCCGCTATAAACTGAGGCAACAAAACTACGGTTTCTTCCGCAAAATTCACGCCATAGTCGTGCGCTGTACTGTTTCGGTTGTCGCGGTATTGCAGCCATCTTTCACATGCTTCATCGCTCATAATATTACGCAATACGGCATGGCGAAATACATCTTTGAACACCAACTTATCTACCGCCTGCGATGAATGGAAAAATGGCTTCAGCGCCTTGCGCAACAGCTTACCGCTCTGTTCCAGTATTATCTCAAACTCCTTTATGCACGCAGAGCGATACATATCGTAGTCTATATTTTCCGGATCTGCCTGTCCCAGCAAGGTTTGCGCCTTGTCCAGCGTACTGATGCAGCGTTCCAGGTAGGCCGTATCTATTTTCATAAACTATATTCTACCAATTAACTACATCGCCTTCTCTTCTTTCTTCTTTTCCTTTGGCTCCGGCTCGCTTACTACCGGCTCGGCTATTTTGCCGTCTATTACGTGCCAGTTCTGCTGCACTTTCTGCACACGCACCTTCGGGTGCAGTTTTGCCAGCCTTGCCTGCTCAGCTACCTTGGCCTGCACAGCGGCTACATCAGCATCATGCTTGGCTTTCTGCTCTGCAAGCAGATCTGCCTGGCCCTTGGCAATGCCTGCTGCCTTGCCTGTTTCTTCGCCTTTCTTCATGCCGGCTGCATAACCCTCGTCATGAGCGGCCTGCTTGATGCCGGGATGTATGAGTATGCCGGCTGCTACGCATAATATAAGGCCGGTTACAAGGCCTATAAAGAAGTTTTTCATAATTAGTTCAGTTATGTGGTGGAGGTGTAAGATACAAATGGTTCCATAAAAACAATAGTTAAAAAGAAAAATTTAATGGTTTCTTTTTGGCGGTGCGGTGTAACAGTCAGCGGGTTATGCCATTATTACCCTTTACCATCGTTCGTTGTTCATTTCTTTTGTTTGGGCCCCGATGGCAATCGGGACAGGCGCCAGAAACGAACCAAAGAAAAGCCCACCCAAAGTGAAAAGCTCCGCACAACTTTGGGATTGCTAGACGCTGCGATCCCGTGGGAACTGCGATTAGGGGTTACCGTTTTGACGGTCGCTATGGGGGTGCGGAGCGCTACGGGGGTGTTGCCGCATTCGCTTTTCATATTCCCGTATCCCTGGGTGTCCTTACCATCGCCGTTGTTCACTTCTTTGCTTGCCTCCCGATAGTCATCGGGATAGACGCCGAAACGAACCAAAGAAAGGGCACCCAAAGTGAAAAGCTCCGCACAACTTTGGGATAGCTAGACGCTGCGATCCCGTGGGAACTGACATTAAGGGAGCCGTTTCGACGGTCGCTATGGGGGTGCGGTGCGCTACGGGGGTGTTGCCGCATTCTGCCATTTTGCTCCTAGCATTCCTGTCATGGTGAGCCGCGTCGAATCCATGACTTGCTGAAATTGCGGCCCTTAGACAAAAGCTCAGGGTGACAAAGCCCAGTTTTACCCGTTTTTTTGCTCACTGTTATTGCTCACTTTGATATTGATAATCAATGCTAAACTGTGCAATTTGCGGGAAATTGTTGCTCACTTCTTGCACACCTGTGCAATTGCGGAAATTGCGGGATTTCTGCGGGAAGTTGCGGAATTACCGTTGACAATTTGCGTCTGGCGGTCTTTTGCTTTTAATCCCGGTTGCACCGTCATTGCGAGGCACGAAGCAATCTCAGGACGCCGATGGAAAATTGCGGCCTCCTTGCGGAAATTGCGGCCCTTCGACGAAAGCTCAGGGTGACAAAGCTTCCTGTTTCTTCCGGTTGCATTGCGGTGCGCAAAAAAATAAAATTGCGCACTTTGGCATTGATAATCAATGAAAACAGGCAATAAAATTGCGCACTTTTTGCACACCTAGATCACCCCAGCTATCCAACCCTCCTTCGTTAAAACTACGGCGGGTGAAAGAGGGGATTTCCTGCAATTCCTGACAATTGTTTTGCTGGTGATAATGCCACAAAATGAGTGCCAAAGTTTGAGAAATGACAAAAAATAATTTGGACTTATTGGTTGCTTCTTTTGAATAATTTTAATTCCTGCTCGGCAATACTGTTGTACTTTTTTTCTAACTGCATTTTTGCATGTGCATGTTCAATGATCCGCAGGTATTTTTCTGAGCTATCTATTTGTGTCCACGGAATAACTGGTGTAATTTTTAATTTTTGCTGGATTATTCTATCCACCGGGAAATGTGGTGGAGTATCTATTTCACCTAAACACCACAGGTATTTTAGGTAAAGGTTCAAAATCTTTTGGCTTACGCCGAAGTTCATGCAACCATTATTAAGCGCACTATGCTTTAGCCTGCTAATTTTAATGATGTTATCAATGTGTCTGGCTTCGCTGACTGTATCTTTATATTCAGCGGCTATATTTATAACTACATCATGGAGCTTATTCCGAAATTCAGAACGTTCTTTATCAGTAGCACCATTTATGTAAACATTAGCTCTTTGAAAGCCACCACCAATGGTTAAAAGCCAAATTTCTGATTTGATAAAATCGTTCTTCATAGTGACTTAATAAAGCGATGCGGTATCAATTGACTTTCACCTGCCCATTCATCAGCATTGGTAATAACCAATCACGGAGTTCAGCCAGTTTTTGATTTTCCGACTGATTACTAATTATTTTTTCATAAACTGGAGAGCAGATTGAATTATACTGAACTACAATTTCCTTTTTAGGAATTACCAATGGAATCTCATCTATCTGATCTGTACTAATATTTGGTTGAGCGGCACCGCTTGCCAGAACAAATACAGTTTTTCTAAAATATTCTTGATTCAATGAATTAATTAAAAACGGCAACCGACGTACAGGGTTTTCACCCAATTTAAATAATCCTACTCGTTGGTTCACTAAAACAGGTTTATCCGATTTTGTCATAATGCCATATTTGCCAACTGTTGCACCAGTCAATGCAATCACGACATCACCAGATCTGGCTTCATAATTTTTAGCAATGGCGTACTTATCGTTACTTACAAATGAACAGTTTACAATTGACAAAGTGTAGTCTTCATTTATGTCTTTAATTTTTATCACTGGGAGGCCGTCTTCTGTCCACCACTCAGATTTAAAAGCAAAACCACCTTTTAATTTTGCATAGTCACCAAAACTACCAATATCCCATCCCTCTGGTAACTGTCTTTTTAACTCTTCATTCCATACCATTTTACCGCCACTGGTTTTGTAAGGCTTGCCATTAGCATCAGGGAAATCAAACTGCACAAACCAATAATCATATAGCGTTTTTGCCATTGATTCCAGCTCGGCATTGATGCGGTTATTGAGTTCTATTTTAGCATCGAGGGCGGATAGAACTGATGATACTTTCTTTTGAGTTAATAAGTCAGGTAAAAATACTTCAAGGTCATAATAAGCATCGAATGTCATACTTGGCACCCCAGTACCCGAATTCAACCAACTTAAATCAAGAATACTCAAGTAGCTGAATAGATAATAAACATCAGCCAATTTCCGATTTACAATCGTATAATATATAGTATCAACAGTCCAGAAAGGCTTGGCTACATATTGAATATTGGACAGCGTACCTTTTCGAGGCAGTAAAATGCTTTCATCATCATATATATATTTGTCAGCGTAGCGCATAATCCCTCCGCTACCATATACTGGTATCGCTCCATTGCCTAAATCTTTATGGTCCTTACCGTTTTTAATTTGCAACAATTCTCGTAAAGTGTAGCGACAAAATTTTTGATTACTCATAACTCAGCCCATTTAATTGTTTCTGTATTTCCTTCTCCAAGGTTTTCGATTCAGCAAACAGGCTATCAATGTTAGCTTTAAACACTTCCATTTTTTCGACAAATGCCTCCGGGGTAATGTCTGTGTATTCAATTTTTACATCAAAATACTGCCCGGCACTAAAAGAGTAGTTTTTTTCTTTTATTTGTTCATAAGATACCACTACAGTAAAATCTTCAACTGCTTCATGCTTATTGAAGGTGTTAATAATCGTTTGTTCTTCATCGGCACTTAACAATGTTTTCTGGTTCTTACCATCCTTTACCGTGGTGCCCAGTTTAGAAGCATCCATTAGTACTATGTCGCCCTTCTTATTGGCGTTATCTATAAACAAAATGCTCACATTGGTACCCGTAGTAGCAAAAATGTTGCTGGGCATACTGATTACGCCACGCAGCATTTTTTCATCCACCAGCTTCTCCCGTATCTTTCGTTCAATACCGCTTTGTGCTGTTATGAAGCCCGTAGGTACTACCACTGCGGCCTTGCCTTTTTCGGATAGTGAATACATAATATGCTGAATGAACATTGGGTATATCGCCATCCCTTCTGGCTTTGCCTTGGGCACGTTGGGCGTACCAGCAAAGAAACGCAGATGATTTTCTTTTGTTTTCAGGTCTTCTACATAGTCGCTGAAATCCAGCTTAAACGGCGGATTGGATACTATAAAGTCAAACTTTTTCAGTTTGCCATCTTTTTCTTTATGGTAAGGATCTAACAATGTATTTCCCTTTACCACATTGGGTATGGAGTGTACCAGGTTGTTTAGTATCAGATTAAGGCGCAGCAGGTTGGATGATTTCTGCGATATATCCTGAGAATAGATGGTACACTTATCTTCGCCTATGGCATGTGCCAGGTTCATTAACAGCGTACCTGAGCCCGCGGACGGGTCATAGCAGGTCACATTCTTTTCAGGTGCGGTCACCAGACAGGATGCCATTATCTTGGCTACAGCATGAGGCGTGAAATATTCTGCGTACTTTCCGCCACTGTTGGTATTGTAGTCCTTTATCAGGTATTCAAATATGGTAGCGTAGAAATCAAACTTTTCGTTGAATATATGCTCAAAACTAAAGTTGACCAGCTTATTGACTATTGCCTTACAGAAATCATCCCGCTTATCAATAACATACTTGCTGATGTTTTCAAACAGCATTATCTTTTCGCCACCATCGGTAATCACTGAGAATATATCGCTGTTCTCTTTGGCTATATCTAATAGTGTATTATCAAACAGTTCGGAAAATCTGGACTGATTCTGGTTCTCAAAGAGATAGGAGATGAATTGCTCCGGCTTTAATCGAGCCGTGCTTTCGCTCAGCTGCATCAGCAGCATATCGTAATCCGATTGTTTGTATTGCTTGAGGGTAGCTTCCCAGTTAGCCGCTTTTGCCAATTTGGGGTCTATCTGCTTTACCTCGAATGCGAATTTGTCGTTGAGAAACTTATAGAGGAATACCTGCGTTATGATCTTAAACTCATTGCCGTCATTTCCTAAACCATAATTGGCACATACACTTTTCAGGTCGTCAATCAGGTCTTTGGTATTCTTTTCAAAACTTACTGTCTGGCTCATTTATTTTACTGTTATGCTACACGACCGTAGTACTCGTTCATGTATTCTTTTACTATGAGATTATTGATCGTTTTTGAACGGTCTGCGTCCAAAGGTAGTTCGTATTTGTTCTTCAATTGACTTATTACCAGGCGCATGATCATCTTCTCCACATAACTTTCGTTATCCATAATATTAGCGTTCTGCAATATCTGCGCATCTACTTCTTTTTTCAGGCTCTGCAGCGCATCAAAGAGCTTACTTTCACTATCCGTTAGTGGGTCTTTCTCCATCAGGCGTTTGTGCAGCCGTGCATATTTTGAATCGTTATCGTACTTGGCTCGCAGCAATTGATTTTTACGCTCCAGTTCTTTAGCCTCGTCATATATCTTTTCCAGCTCCCTTATGTTAGCCTCCATTTCTTCCTTCGTTACTTCACTCAGGTTTTTCTTCTTAAACAGGCGCTCGAGTTCTTCTTTTAACGTCACAAATTGAAGATCGTGCTGGTCGAAATTACCACCGAGCATTTCGCGGGTTTTTTGCAGGGTATTTTTCAATTTATCTGCAATGATCATCTCCTCCTCCTTTAGCTTGGTGAAGGCAAAAATCACATCTTCCAGTGCTACATTGAGCAGGTTGCTGGTATCCACATTATTTTCAAGTGCTTCCTTAGTGTTTATTAAAGCAAGGTGGTTATTAGCTTCCCTCGCTAACACTGTGATCTTTTGGAAATCCATTTTATCCAGCATTTCATAGTGGCCGGACAGACGAATGAGGTTGTACAAGTCACGGGCATTATTGAGCGCCTTGGTGATCTCCAGCATGGTTTTGCGGTCACTTATCTTTGTGATCTGCTGAGAGAACACCTCTGCATTTGCAGTATCGTATCTGAACAGGACATCTTTTATCTGCTGTATGTCCGCTGAAATTTCTTCTTTGGTCTTAAACAGGTTTGTGTAATGTTCCA
>Ga0209023_10005933_pt1 | contig 13097 bp, 9 predicted proteins | sample LakOneMetagenome_FD_187468 | JGI IMG/M metagenome (GOLD analysis project Ga0209023, IMG submission 187468) | Freshwater and sediment microbial communities from Lake Erie, Canada (SPAdes) (version 2) | ecosystem: Environmental > Aquatic > Freshwater > Lentic | place: Lake Erie, Canada | collected... | reverse complement strand
GCATGCCTGGTAGTAATCCATATCAGGCTGCTCAGCTATAGCAGTATCTCCCGCCGGTGCATTAAATACCACTACATCGTTGCGCTCCACATGGCCAAAACCCGGAAGGCGATGATAACCAAGCTCCACAGCATCGGAGTAAGACTTACCACCTGTTACCGGCATTGTATTGTGCACCAGCGGTACTGCCAGCGGTGTCATTGGCAGGCGCGGGCCATAAGCCATTTTACTTACCCATAGATAATCGTGTATCAGTAAGGTTCCTTCCATCGACCCTGAAGGGATGGTGTATGCCTCACACGAAAACGTGCGGAAAAGTGTAGCTACGATCAGCGCAAACACGCCGGCATCCAGCCATTCGCGAAGTACAGATTTCTTTTTCTTTTCGGTTTTTTCTTTTCGCTTAAAGAATAGCATGTGGTGGAATTTTTGGTCGTTGATAAAAACAACGCCATATCCCTATTTATTGTACACGCCCTAAGGATTAGATTTTATTTAACACTTGCTACTGCGCCAGCCAGTACTTCCTCAGCAGCCACTCACCGGCCGCTATCAGCAGAATAAGGAAGAAATACCATTTGCGGTCCACAAGCGGTACCGTTTCCGTATTAGTAACAATAAGGGGCTTCACCCGGTCATTACGAATAATACTGTCATACAGGCTTGCAATATTTGCAGCAGTTACGAACCCTCCATTATATTTTTTGGCAAGGCCATATAACAGCGGGAAGTCCGCGCCCGATTCCATCAGCTCAAGCGGCATGCTCTCTACAACAAAACTGCCATTCGTAGTGTATGATTTATCATTGAATGTAGTTTTTGCACTGTAGGTGTAGTTGCCGCCCGCCCATATGCCTATGTTCAGGTTATATGCATTGCCCGAACGTTCAAAAGAGAAATTCTGCTTCCTGCCCGCACTGTCTGCTACTGTCAATTGTACATCTGCAGTATTTACCTGTTCATTGTTAGCATTAAGCAGGTATGCATTCATCGTTATGGCTTCCTGGTCGCTCCACACATACTTTGGCAGCGCCACATGGAATGGCTTTTCATTATTATTGGCTGAAAGGAAGGTTACTGTCTGCCTGATGCACTCATCAACCACATTATGGTTGCCAAAGTTCTTGAACTCATACATGCGCCAGCGCCATATGCCTTCACCAAGCAACACCGCCGCCGGCACACTGCTTTGCAGTAAAACCCACACCGGCAATCTATCGCCCCCAACATTTTGGTTAAACAGTACATTACTACCAGGGGCCGCAGCCATACTTCCCACATTGGTGAACAGTGGCGGCATTTTATCAGTCACAGATTGTATCTCTTTGGGCACGGTAAAAGCATTGAAAGATGGCTCATACAATGCAAGAACATTATGCGGCTGGCCGGGCGTAAAACTGGCATGCACTAATGCACTCATGCTATTCAAAGCCGTTATTGACGATTGTGTACTAACAATGAACCATACCGGCTTTTTGGCTGCAACTATCTGAGCGCCAATATTGTTCCTTAGCGAAGGTAGCCCATGAAGGATAATAGCATTGTAGGTACTGAAAGACGCCGGGATATTATCAATGCTACATACCGTTACTTTATAACTTTCCAGTCCGCTTAGAGCATCCTTTATTGCATTCACATCAGGATGCGGCGCCGCAGATACGATCAGTATATTCTTCTTTTCATCTACCACCTCTACGAATAGATCCTTGCGGTTATTTGTCACGTTTTTCTCCCCTTCAGCCTCAGGTACGGAAATGGTATAATGGTGCAATCCTGCCTTGCTCGCTTTTACCGTAAAAGATACAGTTCGGTCATTCCTGTCTGAATTAACAGCTATCGGCGTGGACGACAACATTTCGTCCCCTTCTTTTATGGTCACGCTGTTATTGAATCCTTTGCACAGCGCAGCAACGATATCAGCCCTTATTTCAAAGCTGCTGTTTACTGTGACTACCTTATTGGCGTATGCCTTTGTTATTCTCAGGTCTTTTTGTACTGCGCTGTCACCAAGTCCTATCGTGAACAAGGCATTATGAAGGGACAACTGCTGGTATTGCGGGTTCATGCCCTGGTTGTAGCGGCCGTCGGTAGCAAGTATCACAGCCCCAAGATTCTGCATACCATAGTATTCCTGTGCTCTTGCCAGCGCGGCTGATATATCTGTAGCTGCTTGTTTATACTCGAATATGCTGTCTGTCTGCACTGCACTGCCAAAGCCCCATTGCACTACCTTGTATTTGCCGGATAGCTTTTGGGTTAGTTCCTGAACACTTTTTTTATACCCTCCCGCATTAGGTCCAAGCGCATTGGCTATCGAGCGGGAATTGTCCTGTAGTAACAGAACTATGGGTTGTTCGGTGATATTCTTCGTAATGATTACGGTAGGTACCAATATCAGCAGCAGCGTAAAGAATACTACCAGGCTGCGTAGCAATGCCGTCATCCATGGATAAGGAACTACCCGGCGCTTATCTGCCCGGTATACCCAATAACCCGCACCTGCCGATAAAATGACAGCTATTAACCAATAGATCCACTGCATGAGGCGGCAAGCTAAAGAAAAATTCAAAAAACAAATGACAATTAATATTTAAAATGTGTGTTGATCCACGGTATAATTTTGGTAATACTATATAACCGGCAAAAAGTCACCGTTGAGGCTTAACTAACAAAAAACCAGTAATTTTGCATAAATTCATTACATGAGAAGGAACCTATACATTTTATTGAGCTCTGTCATAGCCCTATTATTTTCATTAAGTGGCTATGCCGCGCCCGTATTTACTGCTGGTCATACCCAGTCCTTGACCGTTTGTCAGAATTCATCTGCCAAACCCGTCAATTCATTATTAATTGTTGCTGATGCTACTACGGGATCTACTGACACCTGGTCGCTTGGCATGGCTGCTACACATGGCACGGCAGTAACTTCCTATTCTGCAACGTCCACAGGTGGTCCACTTACGCCAACCGGAACAACATACACGCCCACTGCCGGCTACATTGGCAATGACTCGTTTAAAGTATATGTATCTGATGGCATAAATAAAGATTCAACCATAGTATATGTTTCTGTTGTTGCGGCCCCGGCGCCTATTACCGGTCCGTCAACAGTTTGCCAGGGCTATATTATTACAATGACAGATGCATCTACAGGTGGTACCTGGAGCACCAGTAATACATCGGTTATCACCGCGACTGCAGGAGGCCTTGTAACCGGTATGTCCGGAGGCTCTGCCAATGTTATATATACAATTGGTTCCGGATGTGCTGCAACTAAAGCGATCACTGTTTTCCCAACGGCACCTATTACAGGCACACCGGTTATGTGTCCGGGCGATGCGGTAATTCTGGCTAATGCTATCAGCGGCGGCACGTGGTCCAGCAGCAATACTGTAGTGGCTACAGTGAGCGGTGGCACAGTGATGGGCATGTCAGCAGGCACAGCCTTTATTACGTATACATACACTACAGGATGTATTTCTTTTGTGATGGCTACTGTTAATCCAACTCCTGCTCCTATTTCCGGCGTTCCCATGGTATGCATCGGTGGCACTACTACACTTTCTGACGCCTCTGCCGGCGGCACATGGACAAGCGACAATACTGCCATTGCGACTATTGACACATTTACCGGCTTCATTTCGGGTGTTGCCGTTGGTCCGGCAAATATTACTTATGCATTTCCTGCTACCGGGTGTTATGTGTCAGTTCCATTCACAGTCAATCCGTTGCCTAATCAGTATATGATCACAGGAGGTGGTAATTACTGTTCTGCCGATTCAGGCACGCATGTCTACCTCAGTACGTCAGATGCTGCGGTCAGCTACTTTCTGCACACCGGGTCTACTACCTTCGGTCCATTTGCCGGTACCGGCGCTACACTGGACTTTGGCTGGCAAAAGATTGCAGGAACATATACGGCATTCGCCACCAATACCGCTACAGGCTGCAGCAATATAATGCTCAGCAGTGTTTCTGTAAGCATTACTCCGTCAGTGCCGGTATCGATCAATATCACTTCCGGTGTAGGAGATTCTATATGCAATGGCACGAATGTCGCTTTTAATGCTAATCCTGTTAACAGCGGTACTGTACCCGTTTATCAATGGCAGGTAAATGGTATTGATGTAGGCACTAATGCACCTACGTATACCTACGTACCCGGAGCCGGTGACGTAGTTTCGGTCATGCTGGCAGCTGACACATTGTGTGCTTTGCCCGATACCTTGATCGATACCTACAATGTAATGATCATCACACCCACTGCTCCATCTGTTTCAGTCAGTGCTTATCCATCTGTTTATATCTGTAAGGGTAGCCCGGTCACCATTACGCCTGCACCTTATCTGGGCGGCACTGCCCCTATTTATATTTATTATGTAGGGGGTGTTCCCGTTGGTACTGGTAGTAAGCTTCCTTACGTGCCTAACGACAGCGATGTGATCACCTGCATGATGATAAGCAATTACTTCTGTCGTTCCGTTGATTCTGTTTATACTTCTATACAGATCTACGTACCCCCGGTAGAAATTCCATTTTTTGATATAAACGCATACCCGTCTGTTATGACGGCACCGGGACAGACAATAACATTTACAGCTATCGTTACAAATAGCTCCATACCTAATACATACCAATGGAGTATTAATAATTCAATTATCCCCGGTGCCACATCAGATACATTCGTCACCAGCAGCCTTACTTACATGGGCAATGATTCTGTCTCTTGCGACGTGCACCAGGCAGGGGCGTGTAATCTTACTACATTCAACTGGCGTAAAATGGAGAACAATGTGTTTGTAAAACAAGTAGCAAAATCCGGCAGCAGTATTAGTGTATTGCCGAACCCTGCTAACGGTAACTTTACCATCAGAGGCACATTAGCTTCGGGCGCAAATGAAACAGTGGCGGTAGAAGTGGCAAACATGATGGGACAGATCGTGTATCGCAAGAACATAACTGCTATCAACGGTAGCATAAATGAACAAGTTTTGCTGAAGAACACTATACCCAACGGCATGTACATGCTGAACCTCAGGTCAGCAACCGAAAACAAAGTATTCCATCTTGTTATAGAGCAATAAACAGAAAGTCGAATAATAATTAAGAAGAGCCCCGCTATAAGCGGGGCTCTTCTTTTAATCTCCTTTTTCCAGCTCAAATAGCTCATTTACGGAGATACCGAACAGCGTCGCGATCTTTAATGCCAGCACGGTCGACGGTACATATTTAGCCGCTTCTATTGCATTGATCGTCTGCCTCGATACATCCACTTTTTCAGCCAGCTCAGCCTGGGTCATATCCTTCTTTGCCCGCTCTACCTTTATCGTATTCTTCATATTGTTCCGTTATTTGAAAGGCGTGGCTTAATATAAAGGTTGTAATTAAATATTAGGATGAACAGGATGAGAATTGTGAATAAGTTGATCTCCATTACCATAAGAAAAGTAAAGCCAAAAAAGAGAAGTGATGTAACAACCAAAATGATATAATTGACATATACACTTAATTGCAACGCCCTAAGTCTGATATATGCCACATACTCATCCTCATGTTTCAGCCTGGAGAATGCGGCCATGAACAAACAGGCAAATGTTATGAGCATAGCAACAGTGCCTGTATAATCAGCATAAAAGTCCTTACTGAATAGAAAGCCGGGGCCACCCCAGCTGCTGTTTTGCTTCCCTTTGATCTCATTATAGTGCAAAAACGAAAATGAAAACTCAAAATGATAAACAGCAATAAGTAATGTAATAGCGAACGGCAATATTATATAACCAGCCAACCGGCAACTACGTGGTAACAATAGTTTGTTCTTCATGTCGTGTTATTTTTACTAAAAGTAAAATATACTTTACATTTAGACAAAATATTTTTACTTTGCTACTTATATTAACTTTTCATTGGCAGAAATGAGGCCAAAAATTTCGTCTATAGGGTAGGGCTTTGAATGCCAACCAATAACTTTACAAACTATTATTACCTTTGCCGACCTTATATAAGAATGTCTTTATGAAGAAAATTGTTTTACCATTTTTGGCAGTAGTGATGTTGTTCCTGGCTACAGGCTGTTCTACAAAGTTTGACGTAGCTGCACCCTATAAAAACATTACTGTTGTTTATGGCTTGCTGGATCAGCGCGATACAGCCCACTATATCCGTATCCAGAAAGCCTTTCTCGACCAAAACAAGAACGCTGTTAACATGGCGCAGAGCCCTGATTCCAGCTTCTATTCCAGCTTGGATGTAAAAATGGAGTTGCGTGATTTTAGCGGCAATCTGAGCAGAACTATTACCCTTCATAGAGTAGACCTGAACAACGAAGGATACCCAAAAGAGGCGGGAGCTTTCTTTAATTCGCCTAATTATGCTTATAAATTCACCGATGTTCTGGACCCGACAATGATCTACCATCTAAAGGTCAGGAACACAACTACCGGAGAGGTTGATTCAGCAGAAGCACCTGTTATCGCTGACTACAGCGTGCCATATGGTAATATTCCCCCATTCTACTGCTATGTGCTCGATGACTCAAGTGGTAACCGTGCAGGCCTGGATTTTGCTAATACAGGTGCTTATAGCTTTTTTGAAATTTCAGGCAGGTATACGCCTGATCCCTCCTTTGTGTATAATGGCCTGACAACCCCTGCTTTTTTCGTACAGGCTATTGTCCGTTTCAACTGGGTAGATTCAAATATTATTTCGCATCAGAAAACATGGCAGCATTACGACTATGACGCAGGCTATCAGAACCTTGCTTCGAACAGTTACGATTATAAGATACAAGACATCAGTCTGTATAGTGGCCTGGCTGCTGGCATGAAATCGGTTCCCAATACATTCCGGTACTTAGACAGAGCTGAGATATTATTATATATGGGTACGCTGGACTTTTCACAGTATCTGCAGGCGAACCTGACGCAGGGCACGGGCCTTACGGGCTCTGAAATTGAGCCAATATATACTAACATCAAGGGAGCTAATGCCCTCGGCTTATTTACGTCACGTGCTTTCCATACGGGCAAGCTGACAATAACAAACAATACAATCGACTCATTAATGGCGCACCCGCTATTCTCCGGTGCTAATATCAAGGGAACAGCATACTAACAATATTTAATGCTTATTCGCAATCATGCCTTTATGGACCTCCATAGAGGCATGTTTTTTTAATATTGACAGTATTCCTGCCAATATTTCAGATAATGGATGAATGGCATATTGATTGATTAGAGTAAGTAGATAGGAAAACTATCAGAATGAATTTTAAAAATATAATATAATAAATAAGAATTACTATGGCAAAAATTATCGGAATTGATCTTGGAACCACGAACTCCTGCGTATCTGTAATGGAAGGCAATGAGCCTGTGGTTATTGCGAATGACGAAGGGCGTCGTACTACCCCTTCAGTAGTGGCCTTCCTGAAAAACGGTGAGCGTAAAGTTGGTGATCCTGCAAAGCGCCAGGCGATCACGAACCCGATCAACACAGTGCAGTCTATTAAACGTTTCATGGGCCGCCGCTTTGATGAGGTGACCAATGAGATGTCACACTTTACATATAAGCTGGTAAAAGGTGATAACAATACTCCCCGCGTAGACATCGATGGTCGTATGTACACGCCACAGGAAATTTCAGCAATGGTGCTTCAGAAAATGAAGAAAACTGCAGAAGACTTCCTTGGTTATGAAGTAAAGGAAGCGGTTATTACTGTTCCTGCATACTTCAACGATGCACAGCGTCAGGCTACTAAGGAAGCAGGTGAGATCGCGGGCCTTAACGTTCGTCGTATTATCAACGAACCTACAGCAGCAGCGCTTGCTTATGGTCTTGACAAACAGCATAAAGACAGCAAAATAGCAGTATTCGACCTTGGCGGTGGTACGTTCGACGTATCAGTGCTGGAACTGGGCGACGGTGTATTTGAAGTAAAATCTACTAACGGTGATACACACCTTGGTGGTGATGACTTTGATAAGGTTGTGATGGACTGGTTGGCTGATGAGTTCAAGAAAGACGAGTCAATGGACCTGCGTAAAGATCCTATGGCATGGCAGCGTTTGAAAGAAGCAGCTGAAAAAGCTAAAATAGAATTGTCTTCTTCACAGGAGTCTGAAATAAACCTTCCTTATATCACGGCTATCGATGGTGCACCTAAGCACCTTGTGCGCAAGCTGACACGTGCTAAATTCGAGCAGCTGTCTGATAGCTTGGTTGAGCGTACTTTAGAGCCATGCCGTAAAGCATTGAAAGATGCAGGTATCGCAGCAAGTGAAATTGATGAAGTGATCCTGGTAGGTGGTTCTACACGTATTCCTAAGGTACAGGAAGTAGTAGAAAAATTCTTCGGCAAGAAACCGCATAAAGGAGTTAACCCTGATGAAGTAGTGGCAATAGGCGCTGCAATACAGGGAGGTGTACTTACAGGTGATGTGAAGGATGTATTGTTACTTGACGTTACTCCGCTTTCTCTGGGTATCGAGACAATGGGTGGTGTTATGACTCGTCTTATCGAATCTAACACAACTATCCCTACAAAGAAGAGCGAAACATTCTCAACAGCAAGTGATAGCCAGCCAAGTGTGGAGATCAATGTACTGCAGGGTGAGCGCCCAATGGCAAAGGATAACAAAAACCTCGGACGCTTCATACTCGATGGTATTCCACCGGCACCACGTGGTGTTCCGCAGGTAGAAGTTATCTTCGACATTGATGCGAATGGTATGTTGCACGTAACTGCTAAGGATAAAGGAACCGGCAAATCGCAGAACATCCGTATCGAAGCAGGAAGCGGCCTGAACAAGGAAGAAGTAGAACGCATGAAGGCGGAAGCGAAAGCTAACGAAGCAGAAGATAAGAAAGTGCGTGACCGCGTTGAAAAACTGAACAAAGCTGACGGACTTATATTCAATACTGAAAAGCAGCTGAAAGAATACGGCGACAAGATACCTGCTGATAAAAGGGCTCCAATTGACGAATCTTTAAATAGGCTGAAAGAAGCGCAGAAATCAGAAGACCTTGACGGTATCGACAAAGCAGAAGCTGACTTGAATGCTGCATGGATGGCTGCAAGCGAAGATATGTACAAAGCAGGTCAGGGTGCGCCAACAGACGGTGCTGCGCAGGGCGGCGGCCAGGAACAGCACGCAAATGCTGACGCCAATGTAGCTGATGCTGATTACGAAGAAGTAAAATAAGCTACGCTTATTAATAATAACTAAACTGCTCCGGTTCAATCCGGAGCAGTTTTTTTTATAGACGTTTTTTTGTCAAACCATGTATTGGATAGAAAAGACAAATGGCATTCCATAGGAATGCCATTTGTCTAAACGATAGCTATCGGTTAATTCAACTACTATTACTTGCTTTCCATTCTTACTACAGGAACGATCATTTCTTCCAGTGACACACCTCCATGTTGAAAGGTGTTTTTATAGTAGTTTACAAAATGGTTGTAATTATTCGGGTAGCAGAGAAATACATCTCCTTTCCCAAAAATAAAAGTTGAACTTACATTGGGTCTTGGAAGGCCTGCCAATTTGGGGTCGCGGAATGCGAGCACATCTTTTTCTTCATATTGCAGGTTACGGCCGTGTTTGTAGCGCAGGTTTGTTGTTGTGGCGCGGTCTCCTACACACTTGCTAGGTGTCTTCACTCTTGTACTGCCATGGTCTGTAGTGATCATAACCTGTATGTCCTTATCTGCAATTTTACGTAAAGCCCTATGTAGTGGTGAATGCTCAAACCAGCTAACAGCAAGGCTTCTGTAGGACACCTCATCACCGGCTAGTTCTTTCAGCACTTCCATTTCTGTACGTGCATGTGAAAGCATATCCACAAAATTGTATACAATTACTGTCAGGTCGTTGGAAAGGCAGTTGTGTATATTGTCCTCCATCGTTTTAGCGTCATCATTATTTGTGATCTTGATGTACTGGGTTTTCAGATGGTCAAGTTTCAGATGCTTAAGCTGGTTGCGCAGGAAGAGTTCTTCATAAAGGTTCTTTCCACCCTCTTCGTCATCATTCTTCCATTCCAAAGGAAAATGGGTTGCAATATCGATCGGCAGCATGCCTGCAAAAAGAGCATTTCTGCAATACTGTGTCGCAGTAGGTAATATACTATAGAAGAGGTCGTCCTCTAATATCTTAAATGATTCTGTAATGATTGGCTGGAAGGCTTTCCAGTGGTCCAGCCGCAGGTTGTCAATTACAACAAGGAATGTTGGTTTCCCTTTCTTAAGGTGCGGGGCTATTTTCTTTTCAAATACTTTATGGGAAAGTAGTGGTCCGCTGTTGCCATTATCTTTCATCCAGTTGGCGTAGTTCTTAGAGATGTATTTGAAGAACTCTGTATTAGCTTCATATTTCTGAGACTGCAGTATTTCCATCATCTCTTCACTGTCGCTTTTATTCATTTCCAGTTCCCAGTACACCAGCTTCTTATACAACTCTTTCCACTCCTCGTGGTTGGGGTTAGAACTAAGTGCCATGAATAAATTGCGAAAATCCTGCTGGTAGGCAACAGTGGTTTTTTCAGATATCAGACGTTTACCGTCCATTATCTTCTTCAGCGAAAGAAGTACCTGGTTAGGATTTACAGGTTTTATCAGGTAGTCGGTGATCTGCGCTCCAAGTGCGTCCTCCATTATGTTTTCTGCCTCATTCTTAGTGATCATTACCACAGGTAGCTGAGGGTATAACTCTTTTATTTTTGCAAGTGTTTCCAGCCCGGTAAGTCCTGGCATACTTTCATCCAGCAACACCACATCAGGCGTCTTTTCTTTTAGTAGCTCAAGTGCGTCATAACCATTCGTAAGTGGTGTCACTTCGTACCCTTTGTTCTTCAAGAATAATATCTGGGATTTTAGTGATTCAACTTCATCGTCTACCCATAGAATTTCGCCTTGTGTACTCATGTTGTTGGTGTGGTTTTTAATAAGCTAAATGTAATTCAATTTGTCTTTGGTATGCTTGTCTGCAAGTCAGTTTAACTCAAATTTGACAGAGAACCGTCCCTTTTCATTTGGAATAACGTCTGGAAGCAATTAGTATTGCACTATAAGAATACATTAACATCATGCCACCTGTTACAATAAGAAGGGCGGTTGCCGAAGATTGCCACCGTATGATGGAGCTGGTCAACGAGCTGGCCGTATATGAAAGGGCTCCTCACGAAGTGACCGTACAACACGAACATTTTGTAGAAAGCGGTTTTGGCCCTGCACCGGTATGGTGGGCTTTTGTAGCAGAAGAAGATAATATCATTAAGGGCTTTGCGCTATACTATATTCGTTACTCTACCTGGAAAGGTCAAAGAATGTACCTAGAAGATATATTAGTTACCGAACAGGCAAGAGGCAATGGTTTAGGCAGTTTGCTGATGGACGCACTTATAGTCGAAGCGCAGGAAAGAAAGTTACAGGGTATTACCTGGCAGGTCCTAAACTGGAATGAGCCGGCGCTCAATTTCTATAAAAAATACAATGCCAGTCTTGATGACGAATGGGTAAACGCTTCGCTTAGCTTTTAGAAAACATTACCTGGTTGCTTTTATTAATTCATCATGTATCATAAACTCAGGACATTTGTAGGTAAGGAAATGCCACGAAATACTTACCATCGCCATCAGGTACTGATCGTAGCTGGCGTTGTTGCCTCTTTGCTTCCCGGCTATACCAATGGGCTTTGATGGATCTAGTTCCACAGATCTGTCTTGCAGGTAAAGCGCCGGTGTATTGGGCTTGAATTTGCCAGTGCCGGCATAAGTGGTGCTTACATCGTCCATATAATCCGTAAGCGTTAGTCTGTCTGCTACTTCAACTGTAAGATTTACACCCCCCTTTATCCAGAATTTTATGCCAGCTCCTATGGGAAAGCAGGGACTATAATGCGTGTATTTTTTGTCTGCATAACCGGCATACTGGCCTTCTGTTCCTAATGGCTGCAGGCTGTACTTGGTGCCTTTGTAAACAGTATAGGGGTCATAATAAAACGCCCCTACGCCTCCGGTAAGAAAAGGAGTAAATCTGTGATACTTGCTGCCGGTAATGAAGCTGAAGAAATTAAATTCAGCCTGAACAGCAAATTCATAAATATCACTGGCAAAATTCAGGTTTCGTGATTTCTGGTATAACGGTGAGTTGTATTTGTCGTCATAAGAAACCCGCGTATAATTAGCGACTGCTTTTACTGAAATATACGAGTTAAGGTGTTTTCTCGCATATATGCCACCGGCGGGTGCGAAAGTATTAAACCCATAATTATCATTCAGGTCGCCAAAATATTGTGAGCCGCCCAGCGAAACGCCAAATTCCGTAGACGTATAATAAGACTGAGCTGTGCCTTTGGAAAAAGGCAGCAGGCAAATCAGTAAGAAAAGCGCCGAACTCACACGGCATTTATTATCTATCATTTAACTAAAATCGCTAAAGTACTGGTTTATTCCTAGCGGTAACGGAAAAATCTATTTTTTATTGCGGTAGTAATAAAATCGTTCCCATAACGAGATTACTTGCCGCAGAATTCTTTAACGTATCCTTCGGCTTGTGGATTTTTCATTTTGTAAGCCAGGTTGAAGTCAATACAAGCACTATCTTTCGCTCCGGCCTGTTGCTGTATCATACCTCTGTATATATACCCTTGTGACCATAAAGGATCTGCATTCAGGCAGGTATTAATATCATTAATAGCGGCCCGGTAGTTTTTTTGTTCTGTGTATGTCATTGCCCTGCTCACATAGCCCATTACATAGTCAGGTCTGAGCTGTATCTCCTTGTCAAAATCCTTGATTGCACCATCCAGGTCTCCTGTTTTAAGCTTACAATTGCCACGCATGCCAAATGCAAGAAAAAAGTCCTGGCGTAATGCAATTGCCGCATTCAGGTCTTCAATTGCTACTTGATACTTGCCCGAAGAGTATTCTTTGCGTCCTTTGGATAGCTGCGCTAAAAAAAGATCTTTTTTCAGATCCAGGGCTGTTTTTAGGTCTCTCATTCCTCCTTTTTCATCACCTACCAGTTCCAGCAGGTTTGCTCTTGCATAAAAGCCAAGGGCGCATTTGGGATTAATTGAAACAGTTTTACTGAAGTA
>Ga0209023_10005932_pt1 | contig 13100 bp, 14 predicted proteins | sample LakOneMetagenome_FD_187468 | JGI IMG/M metagenome (GOLD analysis project Ga0209023, IMG submission 187468) | Freshwater and sediment microbial communities from Lake Erie, Canada (SPAdes) (version 2) | ecosystem: Environmental > Aquatic > Freshwater > Lentic | place: Lake Erie, Canada... | reverse complement strand
CTTCCGATCTCGTATCGAGATACTCCGCCTTGGTCGGAAAGCCCCAGGCGAATTCGTCCGAGAACATGAAACGGTAGATCGGCTGCGGCAGGCCCGGATGGACCGCCGCCAGCGCCGCGCCGAGACGCGTAAAACCCGGCTCGTAGATCGCATAGCCCGGATGCAGCTTGTGCTCGCGGGATATGCGCAAGCCCTCGCGAATGTCGCCCATCGGGTTCTGGTAGACGAAGCCCGACGCCGCGTCACCGACCTCGTCGAAGCGCGCGAAATTGCAGGAGCCGGGATCGCAGACCGTCCACTCGAGCAGGCCGCGTTTCGCAAGTTCAGCGGTATGTGCGAAGCGTGCCTGTGCATTGGCGCTCGCATAGTCTGAGCCAGCGAGCGGGATAGTCGGGTACACGATGACGTCGACCTTGGCGCGAATGCCTTCGATGATGCGCGCGTAGGTTTCCCACTCGTCCTTCTGCTGGCCGGTCGATGGGTCATAGGCATGGACATGGACGATGGCGGCGCCGGCGTCTGCCGCAGCAATGCCGTCGGCGACGATCTCCTCGACCGCAACCGGAATGCCCGGCTGGCGTGCGCGGCTCCACGGGCCATTCAGCGCGGCTTCGATCCAGACCTTGCTCATGATGTCTCTCAGCTCAGATAGACGCGCTGCAACTGGTCATCCGTCACTTCAGACGGCGGCGCGTGGATGGCGACGCGCCCGCGCGACAGCACGTAGACATCGGTGGCGATCTTCAGAAGACGCGGCACCGTCTGCTCCGCGATGACGACGCTCGTGCCGAGGTCGCGATGCACCCGCTCGATCGCGTCGAACACGGACTGCACCATGACCGGCGACAGGCCAAGGCTCGGCTCATCCAGCAGCAAGAGACGCGGCCGGCCCATCAGCGCCATGGCGATGACGAGCATCTGCGCCTGTCCGCCCGACAGAAAGCCGGCAGCGCGCGAAGACATTTCCTTCAGCATTGGGAAATAGTCGAACACCAGATCGAACATTTCCTTCGACTGCGCAGGCTTCAGCAGGGCTGCGGCGCGAAGGTTCTCCGCGACTGTCATGGAGCGGAAGCATTGGCGGCCGTCCTGCACCAGCGCGATGCCGCGCTTGGTGATGGCGGCGGGATGGGCGCCGACGCAGGAGAAGCCATCCATGTCGATCTTGCCCGACGTCACCTCGCCGCGCTCGAACTGCAGCATCCCGGCGATGGCCTTCAGCAGCGTCGTCTTGCCCGCGCCGTTGGAGCCGAGGAGGGCGACGAGCGCCCTCTCCGACACCTGGATGTCGACATTGTCGAGCGCCTCGATGGCGCCATCATAGTGGACGGATACGCCGCTAATGGTCAGCAGCGGCGTATCCGTCGCGATGGCTTTCGCCTCAGCGCGCATTGATCCAGGTCCCGACGGGAGCGTATTTGCCGTCCTTGATCTCGGCGACACGCGCCTGCACGGAGCCCTGGTGATCCTTGAAGGTGAAGGGCGGGGTGATGCCGCCGGTGTCGAAGTCCTTCAGCGCTTCCATCTCGTCGCGCACGGATTTGCGGAAGGCCTTGATGTCGGCGGGAACCTTGCCGCCGGCTTTCTTGATCGCGTTCTCGATCGAGGCCGCGATCACCTTGCCCTTCAGCCATCCCTTGATGAAATAGATGTCCTTCTTCTCTACCTCGTTCTTCTTGGCGTATTCCTCGATCTCCTTCATCGCTGGAATGTTGTCGCCGAAGAACGAATAGGTCTGGATGGCGCGGAAGCCTTCGGCGGCGGCGCCGAGCTGTTCCGGGATCGCCGGGCTGATGTTGTACATGTTGCCCACGAACAGCTTGGTCGGCAGGCCGGCCTTGGCCGCGTCGCGCAGCGCGACGATCAGCTGCGGCGTCGAACCCTGCACGTAGACGAGGTCCGGGTTCTTGGCTTTGATGCGCAGCATCTGCGCGGTCACGTCCTGCGCGTCGTAGCGATATTCGACGAGGTCGACGAGCTTGAGGCCGAGCTTTTCGATGACGCCGGAATCGCGCACCACATTCACCGGGCCGCGGCCGTATTCATTGTCAGAATACATCAGCACGACATTCTTGCCGCCCTTGGCGGCGAGATCGCGCAGCGCGATGATCATCTGCTGCTCGTAGGTCGGGCCGGCGATGAAGGTGAAGGGATATTTCTCGGGATCGAGCACTTCGCTGGCAAAGGATTCCGAGATGAAGGGAATGCCGTCCTGCTGGATCTGGTCGCGCAGCGCCTTGGAGGCGCCCGTGGACCAGCCGTTGATGACGACAGCCTGCTCCTGGTCGGCGCAGCGGCGATAGATCTTCAGTTCCTCGTCCAGCTTGTAGCGGCCGTCGAGCATCAGCACCTTGATCTTTTCGCCGGCGACGCCGCCCTTGCTCTCGTTGAGATATTTCAAATAGTCGGCCGTGCCGTAGGTCATGCCGTTCACCAGCGCATCCGGCCCGGTGATCGTGCCCCACGCGCAGACCGTAATTTCCGCGCGCGCGGGCGCAGCGGCGAGCAATGCGGCGACAGCAGCGCCGAGAACCATCTTCTTCATTTTGTTACCTCCCGTCTTGCGCCGGTATGGCGCTGTTTGAATGCACGACTGCTGCGGCCCGGGGCGCGGGCGCTGCGGCGCGCGCCGACTTGCGCGACACCAGCCGGCGGAACAGCGCGACAAGACCGCGCGGCTCGAGCAGCAGGAACAGAATGATGAGAATGCCGAACGCCATTTCGCGGAAGGCCGAGACGAGGCTCGCGAAAGGCAGGAAGGCGCCGAGACGCTCGATCGCCTCCGGCAGCAGCGTGACGAACACGGCGCCGATGATCGAGCCGGTCAGCGAGCCGAGGCCGCCGACGATGATCATCGCGGTCTGGTCGACAGACAGCGCGATCTCGAAGGCTTCGGGATTGGCGAGACGCGACGTGAAGGCAAACAGCGCGCCGCAGATGCCGGCGAAGAAGCCGCTGAGCAGGAAGGCTTTCGCCTTGGTGCGCGAGACGTCGATGCCCATGCCGCGCGCCACGAGTTCGCTTTCGCGCACGACGAGGAAGGCGCGGCCCATGTCCGTGCGCGTGATGCGCGACAGGAACAGCCACGACGCGAACAGGATGAATACGCAGAGAACCGCATATTCCTGGTCGCTGCCGACCGGCCGTCCGAACAGTGTCAGCGGTTTCACGACAAGGCCCGAGACGCCGTTGGTCAGCGGCTGCAGTATCTTGAAGAGGTAGACGAGGATGAATTGCGCAGCGAGCGTCGAGATCGCGAAATAGAGCCCGCGCAGACGCAGCGCCGGCAGGCCGATCAGCAGGCTGACCAGCGCCGTGACGACGCCTGCGACCAGCAGCGAGAAGCCGCCCCAGCCGGCATTGCCGGCAATTGCCGCAGAATAGGCGCCGACGCCGACCAAGGCTCCTTGCGCAAAAGTGATCTGGCCGCAGAAGCCGATCAGCAGGTTGAGCGACAACGCGCCGATGCCGGCAATGGCTACCGCATAGACGAGATAGGCCCAGAAGCGGCCGGAATTGTAGCCGATGGCGGCGAAGGCGATCGCGATGGCGAGGGCGATGAGGATCTGGCGTGTCGTCATGGCGTCACACGCGCTCCGCGCCGGCGCGGCCGAAGATGCCCTGCGGCCGCAGCAGCAGCATGAGCACTAACAGCGCATAGGGAATGACCTGCTGCAGCGCGCCGACCGACTGAATGGACGTAAAGCTGCGCAAAAACTCTTCGATGGCTGGCGCGAGCATGCCTTCGGTGAAGGCCTCCAGCATGCCGAGCAGGAAGCCCGCGATCAGCGCGCCGGCAAGGCTCTCAAGACCGCCGACGACGATCACCGGAAAGGCGATGAGGCCTATGTCGGAAATGTTGAGACTGAGGCCGCCGAGAGTGGCGAGCAAGGTGCCGCCGAGCCCCGCCAGCGCGGCAGACGCGGCCCAGGCGATCGACACCTGGTTGCTGACGTGGATGCCGATGGCGAGCGCAGCGCGCGGATTGTCGGCCGCGCAACGCTGCATCAGGCCGATCGACGTATGGCGGTAGAACAGCAGGAAGCCGATGCTGAGCGTGGACGCCAGCGCGAAGGCCGCCAGATAATTGTAGGTGATCAGGATGCCCGCGAAGTCGATCGAGCCCGCCGGGAAGACTTTCGGAAAGGCGATCTGGTCCGGCCCCCAGATGGCAAGGCAGAATGCGCGGAAGAAGATGAGCAGGCCGAGCGTCACCATCATGACGGAGACGATCTGCGCCTTCAGCATCCGGCGCAGGATCAACCGTTCCGTGGCGACGCCGGCGAGCGCCATCAGCGCCATGCCGGTGAGGACCGCAACGAGCGCGGGCAGGCCGAGCTTCAGCAGCGCATAGGTGAAATAGGCGCCGAGCATCGCATAGGCGCCCTGGGCGAAATTCACCACGCCCGAGCATTTGTAGATGAGCACGATCCCAAGCGCGATCAGCGCGTAGACGCTGCCGGTGGCGACGCCGGAAATGGCGAGTTGCAGGCCAAGCATCAGGCGTCTCCCAGATATACGCGGCGCACTTCCGGATCGCGCTGCGTTTCCGCCGGCGTGCCTTCGAAGATGCGCGAACCATGCGCCATGACGGTGATGCGCTCACAGGTCGCCATCACTACATCCATCTTGTGTTCGACCATGATGACCGAGCAGCGGAAGCGGTCGCGCACGGAACGGATAACCGCGCCCATGTTGAGGCCTTCCTGCAGCGTCAGGCCGGCCACGGGTTCGTCGAGATAGAGAAGCTCCGGCTCGCAGGCGAGCGCGCGGGCGAGATCGACGGACTTACGCTGGCCGTAGGACAGTGTCTGGATCTGGCTGTAGGCGACGTCGGCAAGGTTCAGCGGCGCGAGAAGCGTCTCGCAGAGTTCTTCGTCGCGCGCCCGGTCACGGCCGAAGAATTGCGCGCTGAAACCGCCCTTGTGCTTCGCATGCGCGGCGGCGCCGAGCTTGATGACATCGAGCACGGTAAGATCATGCAGCGAGACGACGCTCTGGAATGTGCGCGCGACGCCGAGCCGCAGAAGAGCGGCGGGCGTCAGGCCGAGGATCGGCTTGCCGTTCCAGTTGGCTTCGCCGCTATCCGGCTTATTCACGCCGGCGATGCAATTGATGAAAGTCGTCTTGCCGGCGCCGTTCGGGCCGATCAGACCGATAATCTCGCCCTTGCCGACATCGAGATGCATGTCGGCTACGGCGGCGACGCCGCCGAACCGGATCGAGAGGTTGCGGACGGCGAGGCTCATTGCCCGCTCGCGCCGATCACGGAGAGCAGCGCGTCCTTCACACGCAAGCCGGGCTTCAGACCGGCGGCGACGGCGAGCGCATTGGCGTGGCTGATCACGCCGTTTTCCCACATGTCCATGCTGTCGCCGATGCGGCCCGACTCATGGCTGATGGCGCCGGCGGCGACGCCGCGCGCCTGCAGCATGTCGAGCGCGAGAATGCCGGCCTGGTTCTTGCCGACGCCCGCATCGTTGAAGAACACGCTGGCCAGCGGCGTCTCGAGCGCGAACTCGCCGGAGCTGGCGCCGCCGTGCGAGGCGGAGACGACATGCGCGCCGTGATCGTCGGCTGCCACCTTGGTGATGGAATCGACGAGCAGGACACGGCCCTTGGGCGCGGTGGCGACGTAAGACTTCAGCATGGACTTGTTCCTTGGAATGTGGGCGCTTTTAAGTGATGCGCTGGATGCTGGCGGCGATCTCCGCGGGTTCGAACACACGTTTCCAGTCGTCGCGCATCAGCACCGGCTTGCCGAAAGTGATGGCCTTGTTGCAGGCGTCGGAGAACTGGCCGTCGATCTCGTTGAAGATGACCGCGCCGAGAATGTTGAGATGGCCGAGCAGGAAGTCGCGCGCGGCCTCCTTCGGCACGCCGCGCGATACGACCTCGTCCATCGCTTCGCGCATGACGTCGAGCAGCGAGGCGACGACCGTCTCCGACAGGCCCGGCTCCAACAGCGCCATCTGATCGACGGTGACGCGATGCGAGCGCATGACCGGGGCATAGATCGTGCGACCGATCTTCTCGCCGAGCGCATAGGCGGAATCCGGTCCCTGCATCAGGGCGCAGACGATGTGCTGTTTGGCGGCGGCGCCGCCGAAATAGTCGCGCTTGGCGGCCATCTCGGTCTCTTCGTTGAAGATCGGCGGGTGGCAAGGATGGGTGACGAAGTAGGTGAGGTCGGAGCGATCGGGCAGATGGCCGGCGAAGGGCGCTGCGGCGTCGAGCACCACCACCATTGTTCCGGCCTTCAGCTTCGGCGAAATCTTTGCGGCCACCTTGCCGATCGCAACGTCCGGCACGGCGAGGATGACGACATCGACGCCGTCGAGCGCAATGTCCTCGTCGACACAGGCAATGCCGAGCTCATCGGCCAGGCGCTTCCGGCCGGCTTCGCCGACCTCGACATGCCGGACCTGGAAGTCTGAATTCTTGAGATTCGAAGACAGGCGGCAGCCCATCTTGCCGCCTGCGCCGAACAAGGCAAGCTTCGTCATGATCGTGCTCCCACCCAATAGTGACATCCGGCTTGTGCCGGAACTTGTTCGTTGGCGGCCTTTCTCATCGGCCTGTAACGAGTCAAAAACAAACGACTTATTTTCTCTGATCTGTGAGAAAATGGCCGTGCTTCATCGTGCTTTTCCAAGCCGTGCGGCGGGCTCGATCGCCTCGTCCTGCATCCCCGGCTTCCGAAATTCCGACGTCAACCAGTCGGCGAGCGCGCGCGTGTCGGCGCGCAGCCGCAGATGCGGCGCAATCCATAGGACAAGCTTGTGCGGGCCCGGCACGAAGCCGAAGGGCGCGACCAGCTTGCCCGAGCGCAAATCGTCGATGACGAGCATCTTTGGCGCCATCGCAAAGCCGAGACCGCAGGCGGCCGCCTGGATCAGCAGATAGAAATGATCGTAGGAATTCTGCGGCTTCACGGCGATGTCGAGACCGGCCGCAGCGCCCCAGTCGCGCCAGCCGTTCGGGCGCGTCTTGGTGGAAAGCAATGCGCAGCGCGCAAGGTCCGCCGTGCTCTTGATGCCCTTGGCGGCAAGGTAATCCGGGGAACAGACCGGCCCGATCCATTCGTCGATCAGATCCTTGATGACGACGTCCTTCGGCGGCTCGATCATGTTGTTGCGGATCGCGATGCTGATCTTGTCGCGCACGAAATCGATCCGGTCGTAGTTCATGTTGAACTGCAATTCGGTGTCCGGATATCGCGCGTGAAATCCACCGATGCGCGGGATCAGCCAGGACATCATGATGGTGGAGGAGCACGACAGCGTCAGCGGTCCCGGCTGCAATTGCTCGACGCTGGCGTTGATCAGCGCAAATGCGCTCGATAGGTCCATCGCAAGCCGCGCGCCCTCCGGCGTCGCTTGCACGGAGCGCGCGCCACGCACCAGCAATGCTACGCCGAACATGTCTTCGAGGCTCTTGATATGACGGCTGATCGCGCCATGGGTGACGGACAATTCCTCCGCCGCAGCCGTCATGCTGGAAAGACGCACCGTGGCCTCCAGCGCGCGCAAAGCGTTGAGCGACGGGCGCTTGACCGGCGCGGCGGGACGGACCGCGGGCGCCTTCTCCCGCAGCGCTGTTCGGCCGGTTTCGTTCTTTCGACCCGTCGTCGCCATCGCGTCCGTCCTTCTCCTCAGACCGTGCGGCCGCCGTCGACCGGCAGTTCAACGCCGGTGATGAATTCGGCGTCGTCGGAGGCCAGATACAGCGCGGCATTGGCGATGTCGGACGGGCGCGACATGCGGCCGAGCGGGATCGTCGCCAGAAACTTGGCGCGGTTCTCGGGCGTATCGGGCATGCCCATGAAAGCTTCGAGCAGACCCGTTTCGCCGATGACGGGGCAGATCGCGTTGACCCGGATCTTCCACGGCGCGAGTTCGACGGCGAGCGACTTTGAGGCGAGGTTCACCGCGCCCTTGGTCGCGTTGTACCAGGTCAGGCCCGGCCGCGGTCGGATGCCGGCGGTCGAGCCGACATTCAGGATCACGCCGCCGCCATTGTCGCGCATGACAGGCGCGACGGAGCGTACCGAATTGAAGATCGACTTCACGTTCACGCGAAACATGTGATCGAACATCGCCTCGTCCACTTCCATCAGCGGTCGGTTCTTGTGGGTGACGCCGGCATTGTTGATCATGATGTGCGGCGCGCCGAACTTCGCCTTGGTTTCATCGACCACGCGCTGCACGTCGCCGCCATCGCCGACATCGGCCTTGAGCGCGATCGCCGCGGCGCCGATTTCCTTCGCAACGCGCTGCGCTTCGCCTTCCCGGATGTCGACCACGACGACCTTCGCACCTTCGGCGGCAAACAGTTTCGCGATGCCTTCGCCGAAACCGCCGCCTGCGCCGGTGACGATGGCGATCTTGTTTTTCAGTCTCATGATGCGGCCTTTCCGGATAGAGGTGATTTCGAGGAACGTTCTGCAGCGCGGTCGCCGGGCGCAAACTCGGCTCTGATCCTGTCCGTATGGACGCCGATATCAGGCACGGCGCCGAGGCGCGGCGCCGCACCATCGCGCGTTGTCGGCGGCGCCACGATCGAAACCGGCCCGTTCGGCGTTTCGACTGCAATGCGCCGCAGCGCAGGGTGATGCACCAGCTCCGAAACCGTATTCACAAAGCCGTAGGCCGTGCCCGCTTCGCGGAGGCGATGCTCGGCCGCCTCGCGGCCCAGCGTCGCAAAGACGGAGCCCACGTGACCATCGACATGCGTACGATTTGCGACGCGGATCGTGTTGCTCTCATAGCCCGGCTTGCCCGGCAGATCGGCGTCGTCCATCACCACGCGGCAGAAATTCGTCCATTCGCGCTCGTTCTGGATGGAGATGAGAACGAGGCTGCCGTCCTTTAGCGCAAAGGCGCCATAGGGACAGATGGAGGGATGCGCGAGACTCATGCGCTGGGGCGCGGCGCCTGTGCCTTCGAAGTAAAGAAGCGGCACGTTCATCCAGTCCGCCATGCCGGCGAACAGGCTGGTCTCGATCGCCGAGCCTTCGCCGGTGATCGAGCGCGCGATCAGCGCCTCGAGGATCGCGGCATGAGCCGACATGCCGCAGGCGATATCGCAGACCGAGACACCGACGCGCCCGGGGCCGGCAGGATGGCCGGTGATCTCCGCCAAGCCGCTTTCGGCCTGCACCAGCAGGTCGTAGGCCTTCATGTCGGTATAGGAATTGCCGGGGCCATAGCCCGAAATATCGACCGTGATCAGGCGCGGATATTTTTCACGCAAGGCAGCAGAGCCGAAGCCCGCGCGCTCTGCCGCGCCCGGCGCGAGATTCTGGATGAACACGTCGGCCTTCGACAGAAGGGCGTGCAGCAGGTCTGCGTCGGCGGGCCTCTTGATGTCGGCGACGAGGCTTTCCTTGCCGCGGTTGAGCCAGACGAAATAGGAGGACATGCCGCCGGCCGCCGTATCATAGCCGCGTGCAAAATCGCCTTCTGCGCGTTCGATCTTGATCACGCGTGCGCCGGCGTCTGCCAGGCGCGACGAACAATAGGGCGCAGCGACTGCCTGCTCCAGAGCGACGACAAGCAGGCCTTCGAGCGGTCTGCGGGATGCTTTGTTTGAAATGGTCATCGTCTCAGCCGTGCTTGATCGTGACGGTCTTGAGCGACGCGAAGCTGTAGAACGCGTCGAAGCTCTTCCAAGGATTGCGACTGCGGTTCAGGTCCGGAAGGACAACCCGCGATAGCGTCCCGTCGACCGCCAATACAAGTTCGATGAACATCCATCCAAGCTCCGCTTCGCTCGAGGCGCGGCTGGCGCCAGCGCTTCGAATCGACCAGCAAAAAATGAACAAGGAGAGGGCGGAGCCGAGCGGCGATGTGCAGCGACTTTTCGTAGTGCGCGGACATTTACGCGCCTTGGGCCCTCCCGGAGCCATTTGTTGCTGTGAGTTAAAGGCAAATGCAGACTTGTCGTCCAATACACAATTTGGCATCGTGCGATACCTTTGAGGCATCGCACGATGGAACTCCGGCATCTCCGCTATTGCGTCGCCATTGCCGACGAGGAGAGCTTCAGCCGCGCCTCAAAGCGGCTGCGCATCGCTCAGCCAGCGCTTAGCCGTCAGATCAAGGCGGTCGAGCAGGAGATCGGCGTCGTGCTGTTCCAGCGTCTGCCGCGCGGCGTGGCGCTGACGGATGCGGGCCGCATTTTCATCGATGAAGCCCGCGCCATTCTCGGCGATGTCGAGGGCGCCGTGCAGAAGGCGCGACGGGCGCAGCGCGGCGAAGTCGGCCTGCTGCGCATCGGCTTCACCGCCTCGGCCTCGTTCAATCCCTTTGTCACGCGCGCGATCCGCGATTTCCGCAGGCTCAATCCGCATGTCGATATCGAACTGGTGGAGGAGGCGACAGCGTCGCTGCTCGCGCGCTTCGCCACCAACCGGCTGGATGTCGCCTTCCTGCGCCCAGCGCCCGGCGAGGTCGACCACCTCTGGTCCATGCATGTTCTGGACGAACCCTTGCTGGTCGCCATGCCGAGCGAGCATCCGCAGGCGAGCCGCAAGCGCGTCGATCTCAAGCTGCTCGCGCGCGAGGATTTCATCCTCTATCCCCGCCAGAACGGCCGTGCGCTGTTCGACCTCATCATCTCGGTCTGCCGCGACGTCGGCTTTTCGCCCAAGGTGCTGCAGATCGCGCCGCAGATGACATCTATCGTCAATCTGGTTGCGACCGGCATCGGCCTTTCCATCGTGCCGGCCTCGATCGCGCAGGTCACGACGCCGGGCGTTGTCTACCGTCCCTTGAGCGGCACGAAAGCACGCGCTGCGCTCATGCTGGCGCGCACGCCTTCGTCCGAACTGCGACCTGCATTGTTGTTTACCGATCTGGTCAAGGACCTCGTCTCAGGCAAGCCGGCGGCCTGAACGTCGCGCGCTCTGCAAGCCGCATGTGTGATTTTTCCTCTGCGCACGCGAACAAATACTCAATTGTCCCTTCCGGCGCGCCTGCGTAACACGCGGTGTGGAATGTGGTGCGGAGCGCGTCGTGAAAAAGATGATCATCGAGGCGCGCATCAACGAATATGCGATGCGCGATGAAAATCCGAACGTGCCTTGGACGCCGCAGGAAATCGCCGACGCAGCGGCCCGCTGCCAGGAGGCGGGCGCGTCCATCCTGCATTATCACGCGCGCGCCGACGATGGCTCCCCGCTGCAGACCTTCGAGAAGAATGCCGAGATCATCCGCCGCGTGCGCGAAAAATGCGACATGCTGATCCTGCCCACGCTGGGCTTCTTCTCCAATGACGAAGATCCGGCTGCCCGCATCGGCTGCATGCTGGAACTGGCGAAAGATTCTGAGACCCGGCCGGACATTGCGCCAATCGACACGGGCTCCGGCAATCTCGAGACCTTCGACGCTGCGGCTGGAACCTTCCATCACGCCGACCGCGTATACGAGAACCGCACGGATACGCTCATCCACTACGCCAACGAATTGCGGAAGGCCGGCATCAAGCCGAAGCTCGTGTGTTGGTCGATCGGTTTCGTGCGGCGCGCCGCCGCCCTGATGGCGGCCGGCCATGTCGACGAGCCCGGCTATTTCCTGCTGAACATGACTGATGGCCCCTACATCACCGGCCATCCGGGCACACCGAAGGGATTGCAGGCGCTGGTCGATTTCCTGCCGGAAGGCAGGCAAAGCGTGTGGACCGCCAATATCGTCGGCGGCAGCCTTGTCGATCTCGCGCCCTACGTCGCGCGCAACGGCGGCAATATCGCTCCGGGCATCGGCGACTATGCCTATCCGGAACTCGGCGCGCCCGCGAACCACGAGATCATCCGACAGGTCGTCGATATCGCGAAATCCTACGACCGCGAGGTCGCGACGCCCGACGATGTGCGCAAGATCCTTCGCCTGCCGCCAAAGGCCGCTTAAAGCGGCAAGACGTTCGAGCGCTTGACCTGGCCGAGCGCGAAACTCGACTCGATCGAGGCGACGCCTTTCAGGCGCGTCAGCTTGTCTTTCAGAAAACGTTCGTAGGATTCCAGATCCGGCACGACGATGCGCAGGAGATAGTCGCGTTGGCCGGTCATCAGATAGCAGTCGGCGACTTCGGGCCAGCGCAGGATCGCCTGCGAGAACCGGTCGAGTTCCTCCTCACGCTGGCGTTCCAGTTTCACCGATGCGAACACGCTGATCGGCAGGCCAACCTTGCCCTGATCCACCACTGCGACATAGCCCTTGATGATGCCCGCCTCCTCCAGCAAGCGCACGCGGCGCGCGCAGGGCGAGGCGGAAAGGCCGACGCGGTCGGCGAGGTCCTGCGTCGTCATGCGGCCGTCCTCCTGCAGGGCGGCGACGATTTTACGGTCGATGGCGTCGATGGCGCGCATTGGCGGATTTCACCATGATTTGGCTCAAGACAATCATCTTGAGCCAAAGAGACGCGTCTAGGCAAGCGAGTTTGGCTCAGTTCGCTTTAGGGACTGAACTATCATCCCCGCAATTGGAGGAGGCATCGATGCAACGGCCTGACATTGCGGCGCTGACCGCGCTGGAGCGCAAAATCCTGTGGCTCGCCGTGTGGATGATCCACAACGCAAACCATCTGCGCGCAAGTGACGATGGCCTGAAGGTCGGCGGTCATCAGGCCTCCTGTGCCTCGTCCGCGACCATCCTCAGCGCGCTCTACCTTGCGGCGCTGCGTCCCGAGGATCGCGTCGCCGTCAAGCCGCATGCCGGTCCTGTGTTTCACGCCATTCAATATCTGTTCGGCAATCAGACGCTCGAAAAGCTGCAGAATTTTCGTGGCTACAAGGGCGTGCAATCCTATCCCTCGCGTACCAAGGACATCGACGATGTCGATTTCTCGACAGGCTCGGTCGGCCTCGGCGTCGCGCAGACGCTCTTCTCCTCCCTGACGCAAGACTATCTGCGCGCGAAAGGCCTCGGCGTATCCGGCCCCGAAGGCAAGATGATCGCGCTGGTCGGCGATGCCGAGATGGACGAGGGCAATATCTTTGAGGCGCTGCTGGAGGGCTGGAAGCACGGCTTGCGCAACACATGGTGGATCGTCGACTACAACCGGCAGAGCCTTGACGCCGTCGTGCGCGAAGGCTTGTGGGA
>Ga0209023_10005931_pt1 | contig 13105 bp, 17 predicted proteins | sample LakOneMetagenome_FD_187468 | JGI IMG/M metagenome (GOLD analysis project Ga0209023, IMG submission 187468) | Freshwater and sediment microbial communities from Lake Erie, Canada (SPAdes) (version 2) | ecosystem: Environmental > Aquatic > Freshwater > Lentic | place: Lake Erie, Canada... | reverse complement strand
CGTCGCTGCGATCGTCATTGCCTGATATGCCGGAATTCGCGCGTGACAAGCCAGCGCTGACCAGTGTCACAGCGTCAGCAAATGGTGGCCAGAGTGACGCGCCGGCAAAAGGAGACACTCTGGCCGCAGCAGCCGTGGTCCCGCCGGCTGCAGTCGTGCAAGTCCCTGCCGCAAATTCCGAGCCAGTTGTTCCGGCGAAACCGTTGCCCTCACAACCCGCCGCTGCTCCGCCACCGGCCGCGTCTGTCGCACCGGCTAAATCTGCCGCAGAGACCGAGATGACGAAGCAGACGAATGCAGCTCACGCCCGTCGTGTCCGCATCGATGGCTACAGCAAACAGGCCGAAGCTGCGCGGAGGTCGGGCAACTATGGCGGCTTGCTGGGAAACTGTCAGCGCTGGACCCAGGATCAGCCGGGCAGCGCGGAGGCCTGGCGTTGCCTCGGTCTGGCTCAGTTCCAGACTGGTGCCGGGCGGGAGGCCTTGCCAGCGCTGCGTCAGGCGCTCAAGCTTGAACCCAATGACTCACAGGTCGAGTCAGCGATTTTGCGGATTCTTCGGCCGTAGTCCTGGCCTGCGACGCAGGCGTCTGAAACGACTATCGTCGAGACTATTTCCGGCGCAACAGGTAAACGAATTCGCCGTTTGCCGCGCTCTGGTCAATCAGCGCATTGCCGGTCTGCCGGGAAAACGCCTGAAAATCACGTTGCGAGGCTGGATCGGTTGCGACGACCTTGAGCACCTGGCCCGTCACCATTTCATTCAGTGCTTTTTTTGTCCGCAAAATCGGCAACGGGCAATTGAGGCCTCTGGCATCTACTTCGCGATCAACGGTGGCTTGCGTCATGGTGGTTTCCGGAATCAGGTCGTCGGCAACGATCAACGCACGGCGCACGTGATCTGAATAACCAGATTTTAGTCGAGGTACTCGAACAGCCTTACCACGCGGGTCACGCCGCTGGTCGTGCTCGCCAGTTGCGCGGCGGTATCCGCCTCGCTGCGCTTGACGATGCCCATCAGGTAGACCACGTTCGCTTCAGTGACCACCTTGACGTGGTTTGCCTGAAAGCGGTTAGCTTCGAGGAATCGCGTCTTCACAATCGTGGTCAACCGGGTGTCGTTGCTGACACCCAGGACGCCAGCCTGCGGGCCGATGCTCATTTCGTTGAAGACGCGCTTGACGCCCGGAACCGAGGTGACTTCTTCCTCGACGCCGCGCTTGACCTCTTCGCTGGCGGCCTCGCCGGTGATCAGCACCTGGCGGTTGTAGCTCGTGATGTTCACGTGGACCTGGCCGCCATAACGCGTCTTGACCTTGAGCAGCGCGCGATTTTCATTGTTCTCGTCGTCGACGAAGACGCCACTGGTGCGCCGGTCTTCTGCCATCGCGACGGCAGCAGTCGCCGCGCCGCCAATGATCAGTGGCGCGCATCCTGACATAAGCCCGATTGCCGTCGTTCCGAGCACCAATCCTGCTAATGCACGGCGCGTTGTCAGATTTGCCAGATTCACCAGATTCATCACATTCCTCCTAACAAGACACGATCAATGACATCGCACAGCGCATGAATGCCGACGCGGTGCAATTCCTGTACGCGCATTATGCGTGTTGCGGGGACGGCAATAAGACGGTCAGATGGCAGCAGTTGTTCCCGGATCAAGCCACCGTCAGAGCCGGTGAATGCAACCACGCTCATTTCACGTTCATGCGCCGCGGCGATTGCGCTGACGACGTTTGTCGAGTTGCCACTGCCTGAAAATGCAATCAGCACGTCCCCCGCGCTGCCAAATGCACGCACCTGACGCGCGAATACTTCCGCATAGCCATAGTCATTCGCGAGGGCGGTGAGTGCGCTTGAATTGGCAGAAAGCGCAATGGCTGGCAGACCCGGACGCTCCTGCTCAAGCCGGCCAACCAGCTCGGCGACGATATGCTCGGCGTCGGATGCCGATCCGCCGTTGCCACAGGTGAATACGCGATGGTTGGCGAGCAGTGCGGACACAATCAATTCCGCCGCGCCACTGATGCCGGTCGCAAGCAGATCCGCCGCTTCATTTGCTGCTCGTGCAGCCTCGCGGAAATGGACTCTGACGGCACGCACGTGGTCGGATTCAGTCACGGGCATGGTCCGCAAAGATGTTCTTGATCCATCGCGGGCTGCCGCCGCCTTCAAACAGTACGGCATCGACGCGACACGGGGGCGTACGGGCGAGCTTGCTCATGTAAAGGCCGATGGCACGTTCGAGTCGCGCCTGTTTTTGTACGCCAATGCTCGCGCCGGCACCACCGAAACGCGCGCTGTCGCGTTTGCGAACTTCCACAAAAACAAGGGTTTCGCCTTCGCGCATGATCAGGTCAATTTCCCCCATGCGACATGACCAGTTGCGCTCAATCAGCAACAGCCCTGCCGCACTGAGCAGCGCCTCAGCCTCACGTTCAAACCGTTCGCCATCGGCTGCAGCCATGGATTCAGGGGCCAACCTTGACCAGCGCGCGTTCGCGAAACTCGCCGATCATTGGCTGCCGCCGGTATTGCGCGTCCTTGAGGGTCAATTGTCCGATCGCGCCGTCAAAACTGGAAGGCAATTCGCTGCGTCCAGCGGACAGAGTCAGTCGAGCGGCGTCCACGCCGAGCGCGTAGAGCCGCGCCAGGGTCGGAGACAAGGGCTCGGCGGGCGTGAACGCTGCGAATTCGGCGCGTTCACTATCCACCACCCACGGCGCATCGGCAATGCGCACGCCAGTCCAGTCGAGCGTGCGGTCAAGCGGCGCTTCATAGCTGGCGCTGGTGGCGTATATCACCATGCCGCGCAGATACGGACGCAGTTCCGAGAGAACCGCGCCGCCGCCGGCAAACAGGACGCAGTCAACGTTGTCCTTGCGCCAGCCTTCGGCCGCGCGGCGCCACGAGTCGCGTGAGCCAAGGCTTGTCTGCTGCAGCGGCGTCGCAACACGTTCGCGCCAGTAGCCGCTGATGGCGACACCGACACGACCGGCCAGCGCTCCGCTGGCCTCGGCCAGCAACGGTTTTCGACAGGCGTCTTCAGTCGCCTGCTGGGCAATGGCTTCTGCTTCCGATTCAAGATCCGGCGCCAGCACGGCCAGCGGTTGCGGTGGTGCCGTACCCAACGGCGAAAGCATCAAGGTCGGGCGCAACATGGGCAGTTTGGCCAGCGCCAGCGCGGTGACGTCACTTCGCCCGAGCGGTCCGATCACCCAGTCGACGCTGGCGTCCACACATCTTGCGTAGGCAGCGGCAACAGCATTGGTACCTTCTGTGCCATAACTGCACTCGCTGACGTTCACCTCCGCCTTTCGTGTGGCGAACACGGCGCTGGCACCATCACGAACGGTGGTCGCCGCACGTCGTAGCATGGCGCTGTCCAGCGGCAACAGCAGCACAACCCGCAGCGCCCGAGGAGCGTCGGGACTCGCTTGCGCTACAGTGCGGGGCAGTTCAGATGATGCGGGTTCACGCGATGCCGGTTGCGCATGTGTGCCAGCGGGCAGCATGGCACACACGATCACAAGCACGGCCGCGTGCCGCATCAGTCGTTCTGCGCACCATTGAAACCGCAAATAATTTAGCGCACAGGCCATGACGGAGCATTCAAAAATTCAAGCTGGATTGTATGTAGTGGCGACGCCGCTGGGGAATCTCGGCGACATCACGATTCGGGCGCTGGCAACGCTCAAGTCGGTGCAGTGCATCGCCTGTGAGGATACGCGGGTCACACGCGACCTGCTGCGCTTTCTCGACATCGCGCCTCCGGTTTTGATCTCTGTGCGCGAGCACAACGAGCGGCAGGCGGCAGAACTCGTGGTCGCACGTATTGCGGGTGGCGAGGCCGTTGCCTATGCCAGCGATGCCGGAACGCCTGCCATCAGCGATCCCGGCGCGCGTCTTGTAGCAGCCGTTCGCGCGGCCGGATTTCCGATAATTCCGATCCCCGGCGTCAGCGCCGTGACCACTGCGCTGTCGGTTGCGGGGCTCGAATCGACGGCTTTCACGTTTTCCGGGTTCGCCCCGGTTGCGGCAGGTGAGCTCGCCGCGTTTGTTGAATTGATCGCGACGCGGACCGAAACCACGGTGTGCTTTGAATCACCGCATCGCATCGAGAAATTTCTGGCGGCGGTCGCCAAGGGGTTGCCAGCGGAGCGGCGCGTCGTCATCGCGCGCGAGCTGACGAAGAAGTTTGAGACGATCACCGCCCTCAACGCGGGTGAGATCGAAGCATGGATTCCGCAAAACAGCGATCACATGCGCGGGGAGTTCGTTATCGTCGTCGCGGGCGCGGAGCAAGCCACGCGCACCTCCACGTTCGATGCCCGCACCGTGCTCAAGATCCTGCTGCCGGAACTCCCGCCGGCGAAGGCGGCCAAACTGGCGGCAAAAATCACCGGGGAGTCGCGCGAGGCGCTGTACGAACTGGCGGAAAAGCTCAAGTCAGAATAATAGCTTTTGCACGAACGCCTTTCCGCAAATGGGTTAGCTGGCAGAAATTGACATAGTCGACTATTGATGAAAATGGCGTCTATCCCCTATTCAGGCTTGATCGCGTGAAAAAGTTGATTGAAAATTTCCGTGGCCCGATACAATCGTTGAGATGACTGCGGCTGTTGCCTCTCCACCCCCCGCCGCTTCGCCTTCCCCCTGCGAACCGCTTGTCGAACTCAAGAACGTGAGCTTCGGCTATACGCGCGACCGCCAGATCCTGTCTGGCGTGACTTTGACCGTGCCCAAGGGCAAGCTGGTCGCCGTGATGGGCGGTTCAGGTTGCGGCAAAACCACGATCCTGCGGCTGCTTTGTGGCCAGATTCGTGCTGGCAGCGGCGAGGTTCTGGTAAGCGGAGAGTCGGTCGCGACCATGTCGGCAGATCAGATGTTTGCCCACCGTCGCAAGCTCGGCATGCTGTTCCAGTTCGGAGCGCTGTTCACCGATATGACGGTATTCGACAACATCGCTTTTCCGATGCGTGAGCACACCGATCTGCCGGAAGAAATCATCCATGATCTGGTTCTGCTTAAGCTCAACGCCGTCGGCCTGCGCGGCACTGCGAAATTCAAGCCCAGCGAGCTCTCGGGCGGCATGGCGCGGCGCGTGGCACTCGCGCGCACTATCGCGCTCGACCCACAACTGGCGCTCTACGACGAACCGTTTGCTGGACTCGACCCGATCTCGCTGTCGGTGGTCGGGCAGCTGATCCGGCGCCTGAATGATGCGCTGGGCATGACCTCCGTGCTGGTGACGCACGACATCGCCGAGTCCCTGAAGATCGTGGATTACATCTATTTCATTTCCGAGGGCAAGGTCGTTGCCGCCGGCGACGTTGCGAGCATCAAGGCCAGCAGCGATCCCTTCGTGCGCCAGTTCGTGGACGGGGCGATTGACGGCCCCGTGCATTTTCACTACCCCGCAAAATCGCTCGCTGAGGATTTCGCGTGAACACCCTGATTAGCCTGCTGACCCGCCTGGGCGCGTCGGTGCTTCGCGGTATCGGACGGTTGGGCTACGCCGCGCGTTTCCTGGTCGCGGTCATCCGCCACAGCGGCACCACGTTCGCCCGGCCGCAGCTGCTGCTGCGAGAGATTTATCAGGCTGGGGTGCTCTCGCTCATCATCATTTTGATGAGCGGCCTGTTCATTGGCATGGTACTGGCGTTGCAGGGCTATGAAACGCTGGTGCGCTTTGGCGCCAGCGAATCGATGGGCATGCTGGTGGCGTTGTCGCTGGTCCGCGAGCTGGGGCCTGTGGTCTCGGCATTGTTGTTTGCCAGTCGCGCCGGATCGGCGATTACTGCCGAAATCGGCCTCATGAAGACCACCGAGCAGCTGGCCGCGATGGAGGTCATGGCCGTTGATCCGATCGCCCGCGTCGTGGCGCCGCGATTCTGGGGTGGCGTCATTTCGCTGCCGCTGCTGGCGGCGCTATTTTCGACGCTTGGCATTTACGGCGGTTATCTGGTCGGTGTGCGCCTGATTGGCATCGACGCCGGGGCCTACTGGGGCCAGATGCAGGCCGCAGTGGACTGGCAGCACGACATCGCCAATGGCGTGATCAAAAGCGTGGTGTTCGCCATTGCCGTCAGCCTGATCTCGGTGTTTGAGGGCTATGATGCGACGCCTACGGCAGAGGGCGTTTCCGCTGCGACCACGCGCACGGTCGTGACCTCGGCCCTTGCTATTCTTGCCCTTGATTTTGTGCTCACGGTCTTCATGTTCCGTGGCGGAGCCAACTGATGAACCGAAAATTGATTGACTTGTGGGTTGGCGTGTTTGTGGCCATCGGGCTCGGCGCGCTGTTTTTCCTCGCGCTGAAGGTGGGCAATCTGCTTTCCTTTAATGAAGACCGGAAGGGCTATCAGCTCGAAGCGCGGTTTGACAATATTGGCGCGCTGAAGCCGCGTGCACAGGTCAAGAGCGCCGGCGTTGTCGTCGGTCGCGTGGAATCGATTCGCCTCGACAAGAAGACCTACGAGGCGGTGGCGCGTCTGCATCTGTTTCCCGAATACCAGTTCAGCCGCGACACCATCGCGACGGTCTACACCTCGGGCCTGCTGGGCGATCAGTTTGTCGGGCTTGAAGCCGGTGGCGACAGCGTGATGCTCAAGGATGAGGACGTCATCAAGAAGACGCAGTCTGCCGTTCAGATCGAAAAACTGATTTCACAATTCATGTTCAGCAAGGCGCAGGAAGCGCCGACCCCTGCCGCTGCGCCGGCGCCCGCTGCCAAGACCCCCGGAGCCAAACCATGAAACCGTCACTCGTCGCCACCGCTGCCGTCGTTCTGGCAGCGACCCTCTCCGGCTGCGCGTCGTTCCGCGCGGCGGCTCCCGGCGATCCTCTGGAACCGGTCAATCGCGGCATCTACTCGTTCAACAATACGTTCGATCATTACCTTTTCAGGCCGATCGCAAAGGGCTATGAAACGGTCGTGCCGGTACCGGTGAAGACAGGCGTCAGCAACGTATTTCAAAACGTTTCTGACGCGCAGTCGCTGGTAAGCGATGCGCTGCAGCTGAAAGGCCAAAAATTCAACGACGATCTTGGTCGCGTCATGATCAATACGACGATTGGCCTCGGTGGCATTTTTGACCTCGCGACACCAATGGGTATTGAACGGGGCAACGAGGATCTCGGTCAAACGCTGGGCTATTGGGGACTGGGTGCCGGGCCGTACCTGGTAATTCCGTTCCTTGGGCCTTCGTCGGCGCGGGACATTGTCGGGCGTTACGCCGAAGGGCAGTACGATCCGGTGTCGCTGGTGTCATCGGTACCAGTTCGCAATTCGTTATTGGGTACGCGTGTCGTTGATACCCGCGTCGGGCTGTTCCCGGCAGAGGCGCTGATGAATCAGGCGGCACTGGATCGCTACACGTTCCTGCGTTCGGCTTATCTGCAGCGTCGGCAGAGTCTGGTGCTTGACGGCAAGCGGCCGAAAGATGATTAATAAAGGTTGTTCTGTATGAAGTTGTCCAAATGGTTTTCGGCTCTGTTGAGCGTTGTCGCACTGGCGACGGTACAGGCGCAAACCGCACCTGATGCGCTGGTGAAAACCGTCGCTACCGAGGTAACGGCGGTGCTCAAGTCTGATCCTGCGATTCTCGGCAATCCGGCAAAGCTCAAGGAGCTCATTGAGAGCAAGCTGCTGCCCAATTTCAACTTCAGCCGCATGACGCAGCTGGCGATGGGGCGTAACTGGGCCAAGGCGTCGCCGGAGCAGCAGACCGCGCTGACCAACGAGTTCCGCACGCTCCTCGTGCGTACCTACTCGGGCGCGCTGGCGAGCTTTCGCAACAACACCATCGACTACCGGCCTCTGCGCATGCAGGCGGGCGAAACCGACGTAACGGTCAAAACGGTGGTCAATCAGACCAACGGTCAGGGCATCCCGATTGACTATTCGCTCGAAAAAGCGGCCGACGGAAGCTGGAAGGCTTATGACGTGATCGTTGCGGGGGTCAGTCTGGTGACCAACTATCGTGACGAGTTCAACACCGTCATCCGCGATCAGGGTATCGACGCGCTGGTGAAGCAGCTTCAGGGCAAGAACAAGTAATCATGCGGCTCGAAGGCACGTTGACCCTTGCGAATGCTCACGAAGTGTGGGAACGCGTGGTGAACGATGCGGCCGGAATGACCGAGATTGACGTTTCGGCCGTCACCAAGGTGGACTCCGCCGGACTGGCGCTGATCACGGCGCTGCGACGCAAGGCCGGGCCGCAATGTACGGTCGTGGGGTTTACTGCTGACCTCAAAGTGCTGGCGGACGCCTACGATGTCGAGGCTTTGTTCTGACCGGATAAAATCAGGGGTTAACCTAAAGACCCCTTGTGAATCAAGCTTCAGCCGCAATTGCTACGTCCGTCCCTGCTGTTCTGGTCGATGACGTAAGCAAATCCTATCCCAATGTTCGCGCGCTCAACCACGTTTCCCTGCGGGTTGAGCAGGGCGAGTTTTTCGCGTTGCTCGGACCGAATGGTGCAGGCAAGACCACACTGATCAGCATTCTCGCCGGACTTACGCGGGCCGATAGCGGCCACGCATCGATCATGGGGTTCGACACTGTGCGCGACTATCGCGGCGCGCGCATGAATCTGGGCGTGGTGCCACAGGAGCTGGTGTTCGATCCGTTCTTCACGGTGCGCGAAACCATGGCCTTGCAGGCCAAGTACTACGGTGTGGCGAAGGCCGATGCGTGGATTGATGAAATCCTGCATCACCTTGATCTGACCGGCAAGGCCAATGCCAACATGCGTGCTCTATCGGGTGGCATGAAGCGTCGCGTGCTGGTCGGGCAGGCGCTGGTGCACAAGCCACCTGTGATCGTGCTTGACGAGCCGACGGCTGGCGTCGATGTCGAGCTGCGGCAGAACCTGTGGACGTTTATCAAGCGGCTCAATCAGGAAGGGCACACCATCATCCTGACCACGCACTATCTTGAAGAAGCCGAGGCGCTGTGCAATCGCGTTGCGATGCTCAAGAACGGCGAAGTCGTTGCGCTTGATACGACGGCCAATCTGTTGCGCGGCATGTCCGGCATCACCGTGCAGATATCTGCCGACGCGCTGCCACCGGCGTGGCGGGCACGCAGCAGTACGCAGGCTTCCGGTGCATTCGGCTTCACGCTCACCGGATACGCCGAACTGGAGTCGGTGCTGGCGTCGTTCCGCGAAGCCGATATCGCCATCAAGGAAATGAAGCTGGGCGAAGCGGATCTCGAACAGGCATTCCTGCGGCTGACGTCACAGACGGCCGCTGACAGGGTGGCAGCATGAACTCGCTCATACTTGGCCCAGGTTTCAAGGCGCTGTTCTACAAGGAGTGCCTGCGCTTCTGGAAGGTCGGATTTCAGACGGTTGTTGCTCCCGTCATCACGACGCTTTTGTATCTGCTGATCTTCTCGCACGTGCTTGAATCAAACGTCAAGGTGTATGACGGCCGTGTTGCGTATACGGCGTTCCTGATTCCGGGTCTGGTCATGATGAGCGTGCTGCAAAACGCGTTCGCCAACAGTTCGTCGTCACTGATCCAGTCAAAGATGATGCGCAGCGTCATCTTCATCCTGCTACCGCCAATCACGTCGCTTGAGATTTTTTGCGCGTATGTGTTTGGCGCGATGGTTCGTGGCCTGTCTGTGGGCCTGGGCGTGTGGCTGATCACGTTCCCGTTTGTCGGCACCGCCGCTGCCGTTCCGCAGCATCCACTGTGGGTGCTATTGTTCGCCGCCGGTGGTAGCGCGATCATGGGCACGCTCGGACTCATTGCTGGCATCTGGTCGGAGAAATTTGATCACCTCGCGGTTTTCCAAAACTTCATCATCATGCCGCTGACCTTCCTGAGCGGTGTGTTTTATTCGATCCATTCACTGCCTCCTTTCTGGCAGGGTTTGTCGCATTTCAATCCTTTCTTCTACATGATTGACGGATTCCGCTACGGCTTCTTCGGCATCGCCGACGTTGATCAGTGGCGCAGTCTGGCCGTCGTGCTGTTTTTCGTCGTCGCACTTTCGATCATCGCACTGCGCATGCTCGCCAGTGGTTACAAATTGAGGCAGTAATGCTCACACCCGATATCCTTAAAGACTATATCGCTGCCGGCCTGCCGTGCACGCACCTGCGCGTTGATGGCGATGGCCAGCACTTCTACGCGACCATCGTGAGCGAAGAGTTCCGCGGGCTGTCGATGATCAAACAGCATCAGCGCGTGTACGCTGCACTCGGTGATCGCATGAAGGCCGAGGTGCACGCGCTGTCGATGAAAACCTATTCGCCTGAGCAGTGGGCTACGCAGACCGGTCAGGGAGCCAGCAATGGATAAGCTGCGCGTAACCGGCAACGGACCGCTGCGCGGCGCCGTCCGCATTTCCGGCGCAAAGAACGCGGCGCTGCCGATCCTGTGCTCGTCCTTGCTGGTCAAGGCGCCGGTGACGTTCACCAATGTGCCGCAGCTCAACGACACGCGCACGACGGTCCGCCTGTTGAACCAGATGGGCGTGACCGCTGCGCGCACGGAGACGCACCGCATCGAGATTGATGCCAGTACGCTGACCAAACCGGTCGCCGAATACGATCTCGTGAAGACCATGCGCGCGTCGGTACTCGTGCTCGGCCCGCTCGTCGCGCGGTGGGGTGAGGCGCGTGTGTCGCTGCCCGGCGGTTGTGCAATTGGCCAACGACCAGTAGACCAGCATCTGAAAGGCCTCGAAGCCATGGGTGCCGAAGTTACGCTGGACGGCGGCTACATCAACGCCAAAGCACCGGGCGGACGCCTCAAGGGTGCGCGCATCGTGATGGACATGGTCACGGTCACCGGCACCGAGAACATCATGATGGCGGCCACGCTGGCCGATGGTGTCACGGTGATTGAGAACGCCGCACGCGAACCGGAAGTCGTCGATCTCGCCAATTGCCTGATTGCCATGGGGGCGAAGATTGTCGGTGCCGGAACGGATCGCATCACGATCACCGGCGTTGACGATCTGCACGCTGCGACATATCGCGTAATGCCGGATCGCATTGAAGCGGGCACCTTCGCCTGCGCGGTCGCCGCGGTGGGTGGAGAAATCACACTGCTTGATGCGCCGGTCGCCTCGATGGACGCAATCCTCGACAAGCTGCGCGACGCCGGTTGCGACATTACGGTGAACGCGAGTTCGATCACTGTTGCGCGCAAAGGGCCGTTGAAAGCGGTCAGCGTGAAGACTGCGCCTTACCCCGCTTTCCCGACCGATATGCAGGCACAAGTGATGGCGATGAACGTCGTTGCCGAAGGCACGGCAGTCATGACCGAGAACATTTTCGAGAACCGCATGATGCATGTTTCCGAGCTGTCGCGTCTCGGCGCGAGTATCGAGGTGACGGGCAACACGGCCGTCGTGCAGGGCGTGAAATCACTCAAGGGCGCGAACGTGATGGCCACCGATCTGCGCGCCTCGGCAAGCCTCGTGATCGCGGGTCTGTGCGCCAGCGGTGACACCATGATCGACCGCATCTATCACCTCGATCGTGGCTACGAACACATCGAGGACAAGCTGATCGGTCTCGGCGCGCGCATCGAGCGCATTTCGACATGATTACCTTCGCGCTGTCCAAGGGGCGCATCCTTGACGATACCCGTCCGCTGCTGCGCACGGCGGGCATCGACGTGCTGGAAGATCCGGAATCGTCGCGCAAGCTGATTCTGCCAACGCAGCGTGACGACGTGCGCGTTGTGCTCGTGCGCGCAAGTGATGTGCCGACCTATGTCCAGCAGGGTGGCGCCGACATCGGCATTTCCGGCAAGGACGTGCTGATGGAACAGGACACGGCGGGTCTGTATGAGCCGCTTGATCTGAACATCGCGAAATGCCGCCTGATGGTGGCGGTGCCCGAAAGCACGGACTACGAAGCGCTGGTGCAGCGCGGCCGGCGCCTGCGTGTGGCGACCAAATACATTAGCACCGCGCGCGCTCACTTTGCAAAAAAGGGCGTGCACGTCGACCTAATCAAACTGTATGGCTCGATGGAACTGGCGCCGCTCGTAGGCATGGCCGACGCGATTGTGGACGTGGTGAGTAGCGGCGCGACGCTCAAGGCGAACAACCTGAAAGCGGTCGAGAAGATCGCCGATATTTCGGCGAGACTCATCGTCAATCAGGCGGCGCTCAAGACCAAACGCGATGCGCTGATGCCGATCATTGAGAGTTTTGCCAAGTCCATCGACGCGAGATCATAGGTGAGTGGGCTTTTTGCCGAGCGCGGTCAATGACGGTGAAAATGTCTCGTAACTTGAGTCTGAAACCCTTGATAAATATGGGCTTGACATTGATTTGTGGCAAAAGTCGACATTAGGCGTAAATCGCCGTTTAGCCCTTATTAAATGGGACTTCTGCATTAAAGCTGTTCACAAGGTACCCGACGCATGGGCGATAAACTGCCCACCCTGCACATCATGAAATTACTCGATTCTTCACGTCTGGACTTTTCCGCAACGCTTGCCGCGCTGACGCATCACGCGGGCGCGCTGGACGAGGGTGTGGACACGACTGTCGCAGTGATCCTCGCGGACGTTCGCGCGCGCGGCGACGAGGCGGTGCTTGAGTACACGCAAAAGTTCGACCGCCTCGACGCGCCATCAATGGCCGCGCTGGAATTGTCAAAAGAAGAAATGAAGAGTGCCTTCGAAGCACTCGACGGGGAATTGAAAACCGCGCTCGTGCTCGCGCGAGACCGTATCGAGGCTTATCACCGCCGGCAGATTTCCGAGAGCTGGCGTTACACCGAGGCCGACGGTACGCAGCTCGGCGTGCAGATCACGCCGCTGGACCGTGTGGGACTCTACGTACCGGGCGGCAAGGCGGCGTACCCTTCGTCGCTGCTGATGAACGCGGTGCCTGCCAGGGTCGCAGGCGTGCGCGAGATCATCATGGTGGTGCCCACGCCGGATGGAGTAAAAAACGCGACGGTGCTCGCCGCTGCGCATCTGGCGAGCGTGGATCGCGTGTTCACCATCGGCGGCGCGCAGGCAGTTGGCGCGCTCGCGTACGGCACGGCGACGGTGCCCGCAGTGGACAAAATTGTCGGACCAGGCAATGCGTATGTGGCCGCCGCCAAGCGCCGCGTG
>Ga0209023_10005930_pt1 | contig 13107 bp, 10 predicted proteins | sample LakOneMetagenome_FD_187468 | JGI IMG/M metagenome (GOLD analysis project Ga0209023, IMG submission 187468) | Freshwater and sediment microbial communities from Lake Erie, Canada (SPAdes) (version 2) | ecosystem: Environmental > Aquatic > Freshwater > Lentic | place: Lake Erie, Canada... | reverse complement strand
TCGATAGAAAGCAGGCCATTCTTCAGGTCTGCGCCGATCACAAACATCCCGTCCGCCAGCACGAAGGTGCGCTGGAAGTGACGTGCGGCGATGCCGCGATGGATGTATTGCCGAGCCTTGTCGTCCTGTTGGCGGCCACGAATGACGAGCTGGTTTTCCTCAGTGGTTACATCGAGTTGGTCGCGGGTAAAGCCAGCGACCGCCAGCGTGATGCGCAGGCGTTCGGGCTGGCCTTCGTCACGGCCGCAGCGTTCGATGTTGTAGGGAGGATAACCGTCGGCGCCTTTCACGACGCGGTCGAGCGCACGCTCGATTTCGTCGAATCCCAAAAGGAACGGACTTGATAGCGAAGGAACACGTGACATCACAAAGTCCTCTCGAAGCGACTTTGAGGTCGGAGCCCTTGACGGCACTCCTTCCAGAGCTCCCGGCACCCTTGGAAGGCATGCCGGTTACCAACAATATGGCGATGTTGGTGGCGGGGTTCAAGAACCCCCGAACCGCTTGTAAACAGAGCAAAAAATGACGGCTTTTCAGGCCTGCTCGCCGAGCCGGTTGCGCCCGTCGGCGCTGAACAGATGCAGCTTGTCGCGCGCGGCACTCACCTTGATTCGCTCGCCGATGGCGGGCTCTGCCTCACCGGGAAGGCGGACGATGATTTCGCCCGGCGGCAACTCGCCCGGCTTCGTGCTAACCGTCGGCGCATCGTCTGCACGCGGCCGGGTACCATAGACAAAAGTTTCCGCGCCGACACGCTCGATGGCATCGACAGTGAGATCGAGCCCGAGACCTGACGCGTTGACGCCGTTCGTCATGACAAAGTCCTCGGGACGCACGCCGAGAATGGCATCGCTCGGCACTTTGATCTGCAATCCTTCGAGTGCTGCACCGTAATTGTTCGCCGCGACCGGCATCAGATTCATCGGCGGCGCACCGATGAAGGATGCGACAAACGTGGTCGCGGGCTTGCGATAAATATCGAGCGGCTTCCCGATCTGTTCGACGCGCCCGCCGTTCATCACCACCAGAATATCGGCGAGCGTCATCGCCTCAAGCTGATCGTGAGTGACATAGATCGATGTAGTCTTGAGACGGCGCTGCAGCTTGCGAATCTCAACACGCATGGCGATGCGCAGTTTGGCATCGAGATTGGACAGCGGCTCGTCGAACAAAAAGACTTTCGGCTGACGCACGATGGCGCGGCCCATCGCGACGCGCTGGCGTTGTCCGCCGGACAATTGGCGCGGCTTGCGTTCGAGCATCGGTGTGATTTCGAGAATCTGCGCAGCCTCGCGCACGCGCCTGTCGATTTCATCCTTGGGCATGCCGCGATTGCGCAGGCCGTAGGCCATGTTGTTGTAGACGCTCATGTGCGGATAGAGCGCGTAATTCTGAAATACCATCGCGATGTCGCGCTCGGCCGGTTCGATTTCGTTCACGACACGTCCGCCGATATCGATAGTGCCGCTGGTAATGGTTTCAAGTCCCGCCACCATGCGCAGCAGAGTGGACTTGCCGCAGCCGCTTGGTCCAACCAGCACACAGAACTGTCCGTCGCCAATTTCGAACCCGACGCCTTTGATGGCATCGACGCCGCCGGCGTAGGTTTTTCGTACATCGCGGAGAACGACGTTCGCCATTTCAGTTTCCTACTTTTCGGTCTCGACCAGACCGCGCACGAACAGTCTTTGCATCAAGATCACCACAGCCACCGGCGGGAGCATCGCCAGCACGGCCGTTGCCATCGCCAATTGCCATTCCGCGAGTTCGTCCGTGGTCGTGAGCATTTTCTTGATGCCGGTCACGATGGTCTGCATCGAGTCCTGCGTGGTGATCAGCAATGGCCAGAGATACTGGTTCCAGCCGTAGATAAACTGGATCACGAACAGGGCCGCGATGGTGGTGACGGACAGCGGGAGCAGGGTGTCCTTGAAAAAGCGAAACGGTCCCGCACCGTCGATCTTGGAGGCCTCAAGCAGTTCTTCCGGAATTGTCATGAAGAATTGCCGGAATAGCAGCGTGCCGGTAGCGGACGCGATGAGCGGCAAGATCAGGCCTGCATAGGTGTCGAGCATGTGCAGGTCGGCGACCACCTTGTAGGTCGGATAGATGCGCACCTCGACCGGCAACATCAGCGTGATGAAGATGATCCAGAACGCGGTCTTGCGGAACGGGAAACGAAAATAAACCACCGCGAAAGCCGACAGGATCGAAATGAAAATCTTGCCGACGGCGATGCCGAGCGCCGAGATGAAAGAGTTCATCAGCATGTGACCGACTGGCTCGCGACTGTAGCGAGCGCCGCCAACGAAGATGGCGCGGTAATAATTGTCCAGCGTGTGGCTGCCCGGCGTCAGCGGCATGTTGCCGGTCACGACTGTGGCTGCATCGTGCGTCGATGCGATCACCGCGAGATAGACCGGGAATGCGACGATCAGGACGCCGATGGCCAGGGTGAGATAGGCCAGAAAATCCCGCAGCGGGCGATGCTCGACCATCAGTACTGCACCTTGCGTTCGACATAGCGGAATTGAACGGCGGTCAGCGCGATCACGATCACCATCAGCACCACCGATTGCGCAGCGGAACCCCCGAGATCTCCGCCGAGACGACCATCCGCATAAACCTTGTAGACCATTGTCGTGGTCGCACCGGCGGGGCCGCCGCCGGTCACTGCGTCGATGATGCCGAACGTGTCGAAGAACACATAGACGACGTTCACGACCAGCAAAAAGAACAGCGTCGGTGACAGCAACGGAAACACGATGGTCCAGAACCGTCGCAATGGGCCTGAGCCGTCGATGGCGGCGGCTTCCAGCACGCTTTTGGGGATGGCCTGCAGGCCCGCAAGGAAGAACAGGAAATTGTAAGCGATCTGTTTCCAAACCGCAGCCATCACCACGAGTGCCATGGCGTGGTTGCCGTTTAATAGCGGATTCCAATTAAAGCCCATCAGGCGCAGCGGTCGCGCCAGCGTGCCGAGCGAGGGATGAAACATGAAAATCCACAACACGCCCGCAATCGCAGGTGCGACCGCATAAGGCCAGATCAGCATGGTCTTGAAGACGGGTGCTGCTTTCAGTTCTTTGTCAGCCTGCGTTGCGAACAAGAGCGCGATGCTGAGCGACAACACCGCGACGAGTGTCGAGAACACTGCGGTGGTCAGCATCGACTTGTAATATTCGGGCTGTGCGAAAAGCGTCTGATAGTTTTCAAGCCCGATGAACTCGGACCCGAGGCCGAACGCATCTTCGCGCAGGAACGATTGCCACACGGCCTGGCTCGCGGGCCAGTAAAAGAAGACAACGGTGATGATCAACTGCGGAATCAGCAGCACATAAGGCAAGAGCTTGTTATTGAAAACGGCTGACTTTTCCATTCAGCAAGAACCCCACCCCGGCCCCTCCCACTGGGCGTGGGAGGAGAGAAACTTCACTTCACCGTCTTCTCGAACGTCCGCAGCATGGCGTTGCCGCGCGACACCGCGTTATCGAGCGCATCCTTGGCGGTCTTCTGGCCACCGAGCGCGGCTTCGATTTCCTCAGCCCAGATGTCGCGCATCTGCACCATGTTGCCGAACCGCAGGCCCCGGGAGTTTTCCGTCGGCTCCTTGTTGGTCAACTCTTTCAGCGGCGTCTGCAGCGTCGGATTCTTCTCGTAGAAGCCGTCCGCCTTGGTTTTTTCATAGGCCGCCTTGGTGATCGGCAGATAGCCGGACTCCTGATGCAGCTTGGCCTGACGGTTGGTGTCGGACAGGAATGTGAAGAACTTCGCGATGCCTTTGTATTCTTCCGGCTTCTTGCCGCCCATCACCCACAGCGATGCGCCGCCGATGATCGAGTTCTGCGGCGCGCCCGTGGCGTCCGGGTAATACGGCATCGGCGCGGAGGTGAAGGCGAACTTCGCGGTGCCCTTGGCGGTCGCGTAATAGCCCGAGGATGTGAGGAAGATCGGGCATTCGCCGGAGCCGAAGCGGCTTTCGCTGGCATTGGCGCGGCCGGAATAATCGTAGGTCTTGTCCTTCTGCAGGTCGATCAGGTTCTGCAGATGTTTGATGTGCAGCGGCGTGTTGAATTCCAGCACGGTGTCGAAGCCGTCGAGACCGTTCGCCTTGCTGCCGATCGGCACATTATGCCATGCGGAAAACTGTTCGATCACCGCCCAGCTCGCCCATGCATTGGAAAACCCGCAGGTGGTGTATCCCGCAGCCTTCAGCTTTTTCGCGGCGTCGAAAACCTCCGGCCAAGTTTTCGGGATCTCCGCGATATTCGCTTTCTTGAGCGCGTCGAGATTGATCCACATCACCATCGACGAGGAGTTGAACGGAAACGACAGCATGTCGCCCTTCGCGGTCGAGTAATAACCCGTGATCGCGGGCAGATAGGCCTTTGGATCGAACGGCTCGTCGGCGTCCTTCATCAGTTGATAGACCGGCTTCACCGCACCCTTGGCGCTCATCATGGTCGCGGTGCCCACCTCGAACACCTGAATGATATGCGGCGCGTTGCCGGCGCGGAACGCGGCGATGCCGGCGTTCATTGTGTCCGGATAGCTTCCCTTGAAGGACGGCACCACCTTGTAATCGCTCTGCGAGGCGTTGAAGTCGTCAGCGAGTTTGTTGACGATGTCATTGTTGCCGCCGGTCATGGCATGCCACCACTGGATTTCAGTGACGGCGCTCGCAGGCGTTGCGAATGCGAAGATCGTGGCGGCAGCCAGACCGAAAACGGTCTGCAAGCCAGACTGGCGAAGGGTCATCGAGTTTCTCCCGGAAAGCCGTCACCTTCGTTGCGCGGTAACAGCGCCGGATGACGTGCAAGTGACGAGGGAATGGTAGTCGGGCAGGGGCGGCGGAGGGAAGCCCTAAATCGATTGAACTTTCGGTGCGTTATTGTTTAGCGCGAGAATTGTCCTTTGCCGCCGAAGCTGCATCGGCAGTCGGCGGCGGGCCGACCGCATCGCCCTTGCTGACCGTGCACGACAAGCGGTCGGCCGACAACGACGACAGCGTCACCGGCCCGCCTTTCGAATCGCGTAACTCGTAGTGATCCTTGCCCGGCATCAATTCGTACTTCACCTCGGCCTGACATGAGTTCCCGAGCGCCGTGATGATAGCCGTGATCCGGTGGGAACCGGCCATGATGAGTTGCTTGAGTTTGCCTTGCTCGAACGTGGGCTGGATGCCGCGATTGAACGAGCCGAGCGGTCCGATGGCGTAACGCGGGGGAAATATCGGCGGGCCGTTACGAATATAAGCGGCGCGGCTCGAAATCTCGTCGGCCGATTTCACATAGGCCACAATCTCGCGCCGGGCCGTTGTCAGCTGGGGTATCGGCGTGACCTCCTGCTGCGCTTCCAGATAGTGCAGGGTGAACGAGCGGCCCGCATAGTTGTCGAAGCCTGTCATCGGATTGTTCAGATCGACCTGCGACTGCGCGGCGCGGCTCGCGACGGTTGTTGTGGCCGGAGCCTGATCCAGCTTGCCGCGCGCGGCACGGGCAAGGTCCGCGTAAAATCCTTTTGGATAATTGGTGATGAAGGCATCCCACGCCGCCTTGGTGTTGATCGCCGCGGCCAGTTCGTAATCACGGCGCAGTTGGGAATTGGGATCTAGTGCCGTCACCTGCGCGGGCACCGCTGCAGCGACCTTCGGCGCCGGGACTAACACGACATCGTCGCCGCCGAGCGAACCATAAACAAACGGCTCTTGCACATTGCCGGTCTGCTTCATCACATCGTCGCGCACATAGCCAAGCGACTTGCGCAAATCCTGTCCGGGCACCGTGAGCTGCTTGAGCAACGCCGTGGTGAACGGACTGTTGGCACCTGCACCATCGGACGCCGTTGAGCCTGCCTTCGCAGCATAAGCAATCAGCGTATTCGGATTAGACGGCTCGACCTTCGCAAGGCCCTTGTCGACGCCGCGCTTGGTGATGCTGCGCTTCATGCTGCGGTCGAAAGGATTGTCGCGGCAGGCGTCAAGAATCACGAGACGCAGTTTTTTCGCAGGATCGAGAATCCGCACAATGCGATCCAGCGACACCGTCTCGTCCTCGACATCGATATCGCGCTCGAGCCGCGCATCGACCGGGATCAGATAGTTGGTGCCATCGACCTCAATGCCATGCCCGGCATAGAACACGACGGCGATATCCGCATCGCGCACCTTGTCGGAAAAATCGCGGATCATCCGCTTCATGTCTGCTGCGGGAAGATCCTCGCGCGCATCGACCACCTCGAAGCCGGCCTTGGTCAGCATCTTGCCGATAGCGGCGGCGTCCTTCGCAGGATTTGGGAGAGCGGTTACGCTCGTATAAGCGGAGTTGCCGATCACCAGCGCCACGCGCTTGTCAGCCAAGGCCGGATGTACCAGCAGCAGACTCAGACCAACCGCCATTGCAACGGCAGCAAGGTGCGTTGCGAGTGCGCGCCGAACCATCCCCGGCATTCTTAGCTCCGTCCTGTCAAACCGCTAAAGTTTAGCGTGCCACAAACGAAGGTCGCGCGAAAGGCTCGGTCGCGGAAGCGTTATCGCTTCCGCTTGTCGGCAACGACACCCGCCGCCTTGAGGTCGGCAACGTCCTTCGCCGAATAGCCAAATTCGCCGAGGATTGCGTCCGTATGCTCGCCGAATTTCGGCGGCACATGGCGCAGCGAAGCCTTGGTGCGGTCGAAACGGATCGGTGAGGCGACGCCCTTGTACCAGTCCTTCTCGATCACATCGCCGCGATGTTTGGTGTGCTCATTGGCGAGTGCCTTGTCGACCGACTGCACCGGACCGGCTGGAAGTCCTGCCGCAAGCAGGCGGCGGCACAACGGCTCGCTGTCGAAATCCTTCAGAATGTCGACAAGGATGGCGCTCAACTCGTCGCGGTGAGCGATGCGATCGCGGTTGCGTGCGAAGCGCGGATCGTTGCCGAATTCAGGCCGCCCGAGTTCTTTCATCAATTTGCGGAAGGTGCCGTCGTTGCCGACGCCCATGAAGATGTCGCCATCGCGCGCGGGGAAAACCGAATAGGGCACGAGGTTCGGGTGCTCATTGCCGGTGAGCGCAGGCGGCTTGCCGTGCAGGAAATAATTCGCCGTATGCGGATGCATGATCGCAAGGCCGGTCTCATAGAGCGTTGTTTCCAGAAACTGGCCCTTGCCGGATTTTGCGCGCTCGGCCAGCGCCATCAGGATGCCGACCGCTGCATAAAGACCCGTCGACATATCGACCAGCGCGACGCCGATGCGTGTCGGGCCGCTCTCCTGCGACCCAGTGGACGCCATCAGGCCCACCATGGATTGAATGATCGCGTCGTAACCGGGATGTCCGCCATGCGGACCGTCTGCGCCGAAGCCCGAGATACGGCAGTGAATCAACGCAGGAAATTTAGCTCGCAGGAATTCGTTGCCGATCCCCCACTTGTCGAGCGTGCCGGGCTTGAAATTCTCGATCAGCACGTCTGCCGTCTCGAGCATCTTCATTAGCACGGCACGTCCGCCTTCGGAAGCGAGGTCGAGGCCGATGGAGCGCTTGTTGCGGTTGGTGCCGATGAAATAGGCCGCGTCGTCGTCGTGAAACGGAGGGCCCCAGTCGCGGGTCTCATCGCCGGCCGGCGGTTCGACCTTCACAATGTCCGCGCCGTGATCGGCGAGGATTTGCGTGCAGTAAGGTCCGCCGAGCACGCGCGTCAGATCGATCACGCGCAGGCCGGACATTGCTCCGGGAGATTTTTCAGTTGTCATTCTTGTTTTTCTTGTTGGTTCGACACGGCGCGAGAATGTGCCAACCGGCGCGTCTTTGCAAATGCATGTCTAGAATGTGAGCTGTGCCATGCGTATCCGCAGGGGGAAGGCTGGTGGAGCCAGGCGGGATCGAACCGCCGACCTCTTGCATGCCATGCAAGCGCTCTCCCAGCTGAGCTATGGCCCCGAACACCTCGCCACACTTTGGGGAGTGCGGCGCTTACATCTGCTTGTATCCGACGCAGAACACGCGCCAAAAATCACACTTGAGAACTTATCTCAAGTCTCTTCGTCGCCCGACACATCGCCGATGATGTCGGTGACATCTTCGTCGTCTTCTTCGTCTTCAGCGATGAATGTCGAATCATCATCGTCGTCGTCGGTGAGCGTGTCATCGACTTCGATGTCGTCTTCGCTTTCCGGCAGCACCGCTTTGACCTTGCCGGAGTTTTCCTCGGCATCGGCCTCTTCCAGCGAGACCAATTCTTCAGACTCGGCGGGCTCCGGCGCGGTGTTCGCTGCTGCGCTGGCGCGCGCTGCGGCATCGGCACGCGTGCGCGGCGGAGGAATCGGCGCAATCGGCACCACTTCGCCGGTGTACGGCGAAATCACGGGGCTTTTGTTGAGGTCGTAGAACTTCTTGCCCGTGGTCGGGCAAATACGTTTGGTTCCGAGATCGGCTTTGGCCAAGGCTTTTAGTCCTGAGAATGTCTTGAAAAAGCGGTGCTTCACTTGGCTAGTTGCGCCGCCGCTGTCAATAGCGGTTTCTGGGTTAAATGAACCCGCCGTGACGCGGCGCAAAGCTCGTGGTAGGAGCCGCCACCATTGAGGGAAATGCCGTTTTGACCCATTCGACCCAACCCACGCCGCTGGAATCGCGCTCTTCGGGTGCTTTGAGCGGCCGTGTCCGCGTGCCCGGCGACAAATCGATCTCGCACCGGGCGCTGATTCTCGGTGCGCTGGCGGTCGGCGAAACCCGGATTACCGGTCTTTTGGAAGGCGAGGACGTCCTCAACACCGCCAAGGCAATGGCGGCCCTCGGTGCAAAAGTCGAACGGACCGGTGCCGGGGCATGGTCGGTGCGCGGCGTCGGGGTCGGCGGTTTTAAGGCTCCGAACGCGCCGCTTGATTTCGGCAATAGCGGCACCGGGTGCCGTCTCGCCATGGGCGCGGTGGCTGGCTCGCCGATTGCTGCGACCTTCGACGGCGATGCGAGTTTGCGCGGACGGCCGATGCGCCGGATTCTCGATCCGCTGGAATTGATGGGCGCGCGTGTCACATCGAGCGGTGACGGCGGACGGCTGCCGATGACGCTGCAAGGTGCGCGCGATCCGATTCCTGTCGTGTACCGCACGCCGGTGGCGTCGGCGCAAATCAAGTCGGCGGTGCTGCTGGCGGGACTGTCGGCCCCCGGTGTCACCACGGTGATCGAACAGGAAGCGAGCCGCGATCACACCGAGTTGATGCTCGCGCATTTCGGCGCGCATGTCGTCACCGTCAAAGAGGGCGCGCATGGCCGAAAGATTTCGTTGACCGGCCAGCCTGAATTGCATGGCGCGCAAGTCATCGTGCCTGCCGATCCGTCATCGGCTGCGTTTCCGATTGTGGCTGCGCTGATCGTGCCGGAGTCGGATGTTACGCTGACCGACATCATGACAAACCCTTTGCGTACGGGGCTTTTCACGACGCTGCGCGAGATGGGTGCGTCCATCGAGGAAAGCCACCAACGCAACGATGCGGGGGAACCGATGGCGCAATTCCGCGTGCGTGCATCGCAGTTGAAGGGCGTCACGGTGCCGCCGGAGCGCGCGCCATCGATGATCGACGAATATCTCGTGCTTGCGGTGGCCGCAGCGTTCGCGGAAGGCGTCACCACTATGCGCGGGTTGCAGGAATTGCGCGTGAAAGAATCCGACCGTCTTGAAGCCACAGCCGCCATGCTGCGCGTCAACGGCGTGCAGGTGGAGATTTCCGGCGACGATATGATCGTGACCGGAAAGGGTCATGTGCCGGGCGGCGGACTTGTCGCCACCCACATGGATCATCGCATCGCCATGTCGGCGCTGGTGATGGGCACGGCGTCCGACGCGCCGGTGAGAATCGACGACACAGGATTTATCGCGACCAGTTTTCCGGATTTCATTCCGATGATGCGCGGACTAGGTGCGGATTTTTCTTGAAAGCATGATCCCGAAAAGGGGGTACCGGTTTTCGGTTGAGATCATGCGTCTCAAATAAGCTAGCCCGGCTCGATCGGCGGCCGGCCGGTTAGCGCGTCGGCTTCATTCTGGACCCCGATCAGTGCCGCATCGAGTTTAGCGATCACATCCGCCTTATCGTCGTCGGCGCCCATTGTGATGGGCCGGCCCCAGCGGATCACGACCGTGGTGAAAAATCCCGGCAGCAGAAATCGGTCCCAACTTTTCAGGTTGATGCCACGCCTTGCGCTCATGGCGGCGGGCAGGATCGGCAGGCCCGTCAATCGTGCGAGATCGAGGATGCCTTCGCTGCTGTGCATCCGCGGACCGCGCGGTCCATCGGGCGTTACGAACAGGCTATGTCCATCGCGGGCAAACCGGATCAATTCGCGCACCGCGCGCATGCCCCCGCGCGAGGTCGAACCGGTGGCGGTCTCGATTCCGAACAGCGACGCGGTCTTGCTGATGACGCGGCCATCGCGGTGGCTGCTGATCAGGGCGATCAGCGGTTTATCGCCGTTGCGGAACATCGGCAGCATGATCAGGCGGCCGTGCCAAAGAGCCAGAATATAGGGCTCGGCGATTGGAAAGGGCGGCTTGTCGAGACGCGCCGTCCATTGCACCAGCTTGAAATACAGAGCGATTCCGCCGCTGGCGATCCATTGAACAAAGTCGGTGCGGAGCACGCGTTTGACGAGCGCAGGTGTTGCCATAGGAGTGTCGGGACGCCGTGAAGTGGAAATGCCTGCTGCCTGAATCAAGCGCTTATAGACGAGCGGGGCCGAAATGCCATCCTGCTGGGGCGCTTGAAAGTTCGGATCGCCCGGTGTTGAAGGGGCACTTGCTGCGGCGAATGGCTGCGGTCACAACGTCTCGCAAGGACCGTTCAAGCTAAAGGGTACGCATGATCATTGCCATCGACGGACCCGCAGCCTCCGGAAAGGGCACGCTGGGCAAGCGGCTGGCCCATCATTACGGGTATCGGCACCTCGATACCGGTGTGATCTACCGAGCGGTCGCCCAAGCTTTACTGGCGGTGGGGGCCGACCTGACCGATGAGGCACAGGCTGTGGCCGCCGCCATGGAACTCGATCCGGAAAAGTTCGGAAATCCGATCCTCAAAACCCAAAAAGTTGGGGATGCGGCCTCGGTTGTTTCTGCGATCCCGAGGGTGCGCGAGGCATTGATCAGCTTTCAGCGGCAATTTGCAGCCGGTCCGCCGGGGGCGGTGCTGGATGGCCGCGATATTGGAACCGTGATTTGCCCCCATGCGGATGTGAAGATTTTCGTGGTGGCCGACCCTGTTGTCCGCGCCCGCCGCCGGACCCTGGAGGCCCGTGCCCGTGGCGAGGAGGCCGACGAGGCAGCGGTGCTGGCCGACATCCTGAAACGGGACGAACGGGACCAGAACAGGGCCATAGCGCCCCTGAAAGCGGCGGCGAATGCGGTCTTGCTGGATAACTCCCAGTTGGATATAGAAAGCGGCGTCCGGGCAGCCATCGACATTGTCGAAGCCGTCCGAGCGGGCCGGCCGAGGACATAGTTTCCCGCCGTCATTGGAGGAAAGCCCGCTCCCGGTTTTTGAGGTCGATTTTTCGTCTCGCTCCGGACAGCAGATCCCGCGCCTCAGGTGCGGTCTTCCATATTTGAAAACGTACCGCTCGTGCAGGCACACGCCGGCCCGCTGTCGCAATCCTTCTTGCGGACGCGGTCGTCAAAGGTTGCGGACCTTTGGCACTGGATGCGCGATACGCCCTTAACCCCGCTGCCGGCATCCGCACTTTGGAGAACAAATGGCTTCGACTGCTACCGCTTATAATCCGTCCCGCGACGATTTCGCCGCGATGCTCGATGAGTCCTTCGCAGGTGGCAACCTGCAGGAAAGCTCCGTCATCAAGGGCATCGTTGTTGCGATCGAGAAAGACATGGCCGTCATCGACGTCGGCCTGAAGACCGAGGGCCGCGTTGCTCTCCGTGAATTCAACGGCCCCGGCCGTGAGAACGACCTCAAGGTCGGCGATGAAGTCGAGGTCTTCCTCGACCGGATCGAGAACGCACTCGGCGAAGCCGTGCTGTCGCGCGACAAGGCGCGCCGCGAGGAAAGCTGGGGCAAGCTCGAGAAGGCCTTCAACAACAACGAGAAGGTCCACGGCGTTATCTTCAATCAGGTCAAGGGTGGCTTCACTGTCGATCTCGACGGCGCTGTCGCCTTCCTGCCGCGCTCGCAGGTCGACATTCGTCCGATCCGCGATGTCGCGCCGCTGATGAACAACTCGCAGCCGTTCCAGATTCTCAAGATGGATCGCCGCCGCGGCAACATCGTGGTGTCGCGCCGCACGGTTCTCGAAGAGACCCGCGCCGAACAGCGTCAGGAACTGGTGCAGAACCTCGAAGAAGGTCAGGTCATCGACGGCGTGGTCAAGAACATCACCGATTACGGTGCGTTCGTTGATCTTGGCGGCATCGACGGCCTGCTGCATGTCACCGACATCGCATGGCGCCGCGTCAACCATCCGACCGAGGTTCTCGCCATCGGTCAGACGGTGAAGGTCAAGATCATCAAGATCAACCACGAGACCCACCGTATTTCGCTCGGCATGAAGCAGTTGCTGGACGATCCATGGCAGGGCATCGAGGCGAAGTACCCGCTGGGGTCGCGCTTCACCGGACGTGTCACCAACATCACTGACTACGGCGCATTCGTCGAACTGGAGCCGGGCATCGAAGGTCTGATCCACGTGTCGGAAATGTCGTGGACCAAGAAGAACATGCACCCCGGCAAGATCGTGTCGACCTCGCAGGAAGTCGAAGTGCAGGTGCTCGAAGTGGATTCGGCCAAGCGCCGTATCTCGCTCGGTCTCAAGCAGACCATGCGCAATCCGTGGGAAGTGTTCGTCGAGAAATTCCCGGTCGGCTCGACCGTGGAAGGCGAAGTCAAGAACAAGACCGAGTTCGGTCTGTTCCTGGGCCTCGAAGGCGACGTGGACGGCATGGTCCATCTGTCCGACCTCGACTGGAAACAGCCGGGCGAACAGGTCATCGACAACTTCAAGAAGGGCGACATGGTCAAGGCCGTGGTGCTCGACGTGGATGTCGAGAAGGAGCGCATCTCGCTCGGCGTCAAGCAGCTCGAGGGCGATCCGTTCGCAGAGCCGGGCGACGTCAAGAAGGGTGCTGT
>Ga0209023_10005927_pt1 | contig 13115 bp, 13 predicted proteins | sample LakOneMetagenome_FD_187468 | JGI IMG/M metagenome (GOLD analysis project Ga0209023, IMG submission 187468) | Freshwater and sediment microbial communities from Lake Erie, Canada (SPAdes) (version 2) | ecosystem: Environmental > Aquatic > Freshwater > Lentic | place: Lake Erie, Canada... | reverse complement strand
CTTGGTTGACCGCCCCGACCGGTGAGACCAGTTTCTGGAGGCTTGCGCCGGGGGTCGGGTCGAACGCGAGGTTGAGGACGGTCGACCGCGCGGCGGTGCCGACGCTCGAACGCGGCTCGCGCGTCGATGCACCTGAGACACAGGGCGGACCGATTAAGAACTGGGTGAGCGATGGCACAGAGCGCGCTGACGTCGACACCGTGCGTGCCGTTGTGGTGCCAGCGGAGTAACCCATGTCATCGCGCCGTGAATCCATCATCGCCACGGTGGCCGCCCGATTGGGCGTGATCGCCAAGAGCGATGGATTCCTCACGGACATGGGGAGCACGTTGACGATCAACGACTATCCCCAGTTTGGACCCGACGACCCACGGCAGGCACTGGTCCTGATGGTGGGTGACGAGGACGGACAGTGGCGCGGACGCGGCCTGATTGTGAATCTGCCGATGACGTGCCTAGTGCTGGTCGACGCTGATCTGACGAGCGACGGCTGGCGCGCAATTGAGCAGGGCATCTCCGACGTCAAGCGCGCGATCGAGATCGATGACGATCGCTCGTTGGGTGGGCTGCTGACGGGGCCATTCGAACGGGGCAACGTCGAAGTGATTCCCAGAGAGCCAGGCTCGCTCGCGATGGGCGCCGTGATTCCATACACCTTGACCTTCAAGGATGCGTGGGGCGGGTAATGGCCAGCGCAACACTGAAACTCGATACATCGCAATGGTCACGTGCACTCAGTCAGCTGGGGAAGCGCGGACCCATCGCGGTGGCCCGTGGCCTCAATCGCACGGCGATGAGTGAACGGACGGTGATGGCGCGTGCGGTGGCGACCGACATGGGCATCAAGGTGGGAGATGCCAAGTCCGCGATTGTGGTCGACAAGGCCACGGCCGCAAAGCTCACCGCGCGGCTCTCCTCTCGCGGCAAGCGGATGCCGCTGATCAATTTTCGCGCGACGGGACCGTTCCCCTCACGCGGTCGGGGACAAGGCGTGGCGTATACCGCCAGGGGCGGACGCCAGCGAATCGCCAATGCGTTTCTGGCGGTGGTCACGCGCGCCGGCGACGACGGGGAGCATGCCGGCCATCGTGGCGTGTTCATCCGGCTCGGGAAGAAGCGGCTGCCCATCAAGCAGCTGTACGGCCCGTCGATCGCGCACGTGTTCAGTCAGTTGCTGCCGGTCGGTGAGGCACGGCGCAACGAAGTGCTCACCACGAATGTGGGCCACGAGATTCAGTTCGAATTGTCACGCCTTCAGGCATAGCAGGGAGACGAAGTCAGATGCCCACGACGAACACCACGCCCTACGAAATCATCGCGGCCCCGTTCACGGTCTATGCCGCGCCGGTTGGCACGGCGTTTCCCAACGTGGACGCGGCCCCAGGCGCCAGCTGGACGAAGGTCGGCACGTCTGGCGCCCTCAACTACGACGATGGGACCGGTGTGACGGTCGAACACTCCCAGACCATCGTGGAGTTCCGCGCACTCGGCGACGCCGGCACGCGGAAGGTCTTCCGTACCGAAGAGGTGCAGAAGGTCAAGTTGAAGCTGATGGACATCACGCTCGAGCAGTACAAGCTCGCGCTGAACAGCAACAGCGTGACGACCGTCTCCGCGGGATCAGGCACGCCAGGCTACAAGAAACTCGGGCTGTCGCGCGGCTTCTCGGTCGCGACCATGGCACTGCTGATCCGCGGCAACGTCTCTGCCTACGGCGACCAGTGGTACATGCAGTACGAGCTGCCGATCGCGGCGCAGACCGGATCTCCCACGGTGGTCCACAAGAAGAGCGAGCCTGTGGGGCTGGAGCTTGAATGGACCTCGCTGGTCGACTCCGGAGCGGCCAGTGATGCGGAGCGGTTCGGACGCCTGGTCATCCAGAACGCGACCGCGCTGTAACGCGCATGTCCACGCACGCGCTCGCGCAGCGGTGGCGTATCGCGCAAGAGCGTGTGCGGAGACACAAGCGGGAGATGGGGCGGCAGCGACGATTGCTTCAAGAGGCTGCCGCTGCCCTCGCCCAGATTGAAACGGAAGCAGCGCAGCTCGGAATCGGGCTGAGCGGGTTCGAGACATCGGCGAACGCCGAAGGAGATTCCTACGATGGCAGTTCTAACAGCAGTCCAGGCGGGCAACTCGGGCACCGTGGCGACCCTCGCTGCCGCGTCAGTCGGTGGTGACAAGTTCGATAACCCCGGCGATGGTCGCCGGTTCCGCGTCCGCAACGGCAGCGGCTCCAGCATCACGGTGACCTTCACGGCGACGCAGCCCGCAGGATGCCCGGCCGGCACCCTGCACGATCTGGCTGTCACCGTTGCCGCGGGCGTCGAGAAGGTGCTGAAGCTGGATCCAAATCGATTCAACGATGGCAACGGCCAGGTCAGCGTCGCCTACTCGTCGGTGACCACCGTCACGGTCGGCGTCGAGATCTAACACGAGCAGACAGCTGGGTGCATCTCTGCGCCCGGACCCCTGTGCTCGAAGGCTTCAGGCGAAGGGAATATTTCTCATGGCCGAATCGACTGCATCACTACTCGACCTCTCCACACTCGTCAAGCGGTCGTTCATCACGATCGACAAGAAGAAATACGACCTGCGGAATCCGGACGAGTTGCCGTACCTCGAGTACCGCGCGCGTGCGAGCCAGTGGGCGCGCCTCGCCGCGTTGATCCAGAAGCCACGGGTTTCGAAGAAGGAAGAAGCGGAAGCCGACACCATTCTCCGCGGGCTGGTGGCGTTGATTGTCATCGCCCCTGACAAAGTGCTCGCGAAACTCCAGCGGCCGCAGCAAGTGCAGATCGTGACGGTTTTTTCCACGCTCCTGTCGACGGCGCGGGCGGCGGGAGTGGCGCAGCGGCGCGGCAAGACGTCGCGCTCGACGCGTGGGGTGAGATCGCGGCGCGGCTGACGCGCTTCTACGGGTGTGGTCCGGTGTACTGGTTGGCGGTGGTGCCGATGGTCCTGACGAAAACGTGCCTGGCGAATGTGCCGAAGCTCACGGCGGAAGAATCGCTGGTGGCCTCGCTGCGCGTGGCTTATGGCTCCGGCATGTTGAAGGAGAAGGATTCCAAACAAGTGCACGCGGGCTGGCGCACAGAGGCGGGCCTCGAGACGCCACGTCCGCGGCGTGCGACACCTGAGGACCTGGCCAGCATTGGAATCGGTGTCCGTACGGTCTGACCCATGAAGATCGCAACCGCCATCCTCGAGCTCGTGACCGACTCCGGAAAATTCTCCGGAGGTCTGGCCGATGCGGGCAAGTCGACGAAGGCCTTCGCGCTCGAGGTCAGCGGACTCGGGAGTGCGCTAGGCGTGCTCGCTGGTGGCCTCGGCGCTGCGGCGATCGGCGCGACAGTCAAGCAGTTTGTCGACTACGCCGGTCAGATCGAAGACCTGTCGAGTCGTCTGTCGATCCCGGAAGAGACCGTGCAGGAGTGGCAGGCGTTCTTCGGTCAGGCCGGCGTGGACGTCGAATCGGTGGCGAAGGCGTCCGAGCAGCTCTCGTTGAAGTTGATCGGGGGCGACAAGTCCGCCGTGGGGGCGCTCCAGAAGATGGGCCTCTCCATCAAAGAACTGAAGGAGATGTCACCCGAGGAACGTTTCAATAAGGTCGCTGATGCGATCGGCAACCTGCAGGATGCGGGTGAGCGCGCCTATGCCGCGAAGACGTTGCTCGGTAAGGCTGGCCCTGAGATGCTGGCCGCGCTCGATGGTCACCTCGCGGAGTCGATCGACAAGATGCGCGAGATGGGGCTCGTTATCGACGGCGAGACCATCAAGGCGGCCGACGACTTCGGTGACCAGTTGGGCTTTCTCGGCAAACAGCTGCTCGGTATCGTGGCCACGGTCGTCGGTCCGTTGATCCCGGCGCTCTCTGCGCTCGGAAACGTGATCTCGTGGCTCGGTCGCGAGGTCATCGGTCCGGTGCTCGGCGGTGCCGTGCGCGTCGCGATGACGATGCTCTCCGGCTTCGTCGAAGCGGTCACTGGGGTGCTGAGCAGGTTGGCCGGTCTGGGTGCTCACATTCTAGGTGTCGGGGGCAAGTTTCAGCAGATGGCCGATGCGCTCTCGGATGTCAGTGCGAAGAGCGGTCAGTACATGCAGAACCTGTGGAAGCAGACCGACGCCACCACTGGCGCCGGAGACGCCGCCAAGAAGGCGCGCCCGCATGTGATCGGTCTGGGCGACGACTCGGACGAAGCCAGCAAGAAGGCCAAGAAGCTCGCCGATGAACTACTGAAGTTCAATCAGACCGTCGCGGATGTCATTGCCTGGGCCAAGGGCTACGAGTCCGTGCTCGACACGATCGATGGCTCGGTGATGGAAGGTGTGAAGTATTACCGAGCGCGCGACGTTGCGATGGACAAGCTGCAGCAGATGTATGGCCTGTCCGCGATTCAGGTGCAGGCGTTGAACGAAGCGGAGAAGGCTGAGGCAGAGACGCTCCGCGCCTCGCTCTCCGCGGACGAAGCGGCGGCTGCCGCCATGGCGAAGCTGTTGAAGATCCGGCGTGAGAGCGTCAGCGTGCTCGATGAGCCGCGCCTGCTGCCAGGCATAGATGTTCCCAAGTTGATCTCGCAGAACATGGCGAAAGGCTCAGGGCTCGGCAAGCTTCTGGGCGAAGACGTGAAGGACTTCTTCGCCAATGGCGAGTTCGGCAAGTTGATCGTGGGTGGACTGACGGGCGGCGGTGGACTCAAGGGCGGTCTCGAGGGCGCGGCATCAGCGCTCGGCTCTACGCTGACGTCGAAGCTTGGCAGCTCGATCAGTAAGACGTTGGGCGGAACGCTGGGTTCGACACTCGGAAGCCTGGTCGGTCCGCTCGGCGCGCTCGCCGGCCCACTGCTCGACAAAGCGATCGGGAAGATCAAGAGCCTCTTCCAGTCGAGCGAGTCGAAGATCAACCCGATTCGCCAGCAGTTCGTTGATGCGGCGGGCGGTCTGGATGCGCTGAACAAGAAGGCCCACGAGGCCGGCGTGACACTCGATGCGCTGCTGGGCGCGAAGAATCAGAGCCAGTACGACTCCGCAGTGAAGACCCTGCAGGCGGCATTCGATCGCGTCGATTCGGTGTCTACCGGGTTTGACGCGCTGTCGACGGCTGTTCAGGGCGCCGGTGGCCGCGTCCCCGAGTCGCTGCGTCCGATGCTGGAAGGCCTGATCCAGATGGACCAGTTGACGAGCGAGCAGCGCGACAAGCTGACGGCGCTCCTGGCTGGCGGCGCTGCCGACATGGGCGACATTGAGCAGCGTGCCCAAGAACTCGGCGTGACGGTGGAACAGCTCGGTCCGAAGTTCCAGCAACAGGATCTGTTGCGCGATGCCGGCAAGCTCGGTCAGTTCTTTCTCGATGCGAAAGACGCGGGCGCTGATCTGGGTGGCACCATCGGCGGCTTGAAGGAAAAGGCGCAGGGGTTCGTCACGGAGGCGTTGAAGGGCAACCTCGCGCTGCCGGCGTCGCTGAAGGAAGTCGCCGAGTACTACTACAACACGGGCCAACTGCTGGATGAGAACGGCGACAAGTTGACGGACTTCTCCAGGTTGTCCTTCGTCGACACGCCGCTCGACAAGTCGTCGCAGGCGATCGTGGACGCGATCAACTCGCTCAAGGAACTCTTCGAGAAGATGCCGAGCATCGCGCAGACCTCCGCGCGTGGCATCACCGATGCGCTGAATTCGATTCCGTCGAACAAGCGCATCACGATCACAGAGTCGGTCGAGGGTGGTCTCATCGACGCGTCGGCGCGGGTTCCGGTGATTCCTGAGGCGAACGGCGGTTTCGGCCGCGTGACCGGTCCCACGCTGTTCTACTCGGCCGGTAATGAGGACTTTGCCTTCTCTGGAGAAGGGCGCGCGTTCAGTGGGGGTGGCACGGCCAATCTTCTTGACGCGGTGCACGGCGAGATCGCCGATCTGAACTCATATTTCAAGCGTGGCTTCCGCCAGGACATGGCGCTCGCGATGCGCGATCAGCGTCAGCTGGTGTCGGTGATGGGGTGATGATGCGTCGAATTCTCGCGATGGGGTTGGTTGTGGTCTGGGCGTCTACCGCATCGGCGCAATACACGAAGCCGAACGGATCCCCCAGCACTCCGGACGCGCAGCAGCCGCAGTCGGAGATCTTCCAGTCCGACTATGACGCGCTGACGGCCGGCGTGGGTGGGACTGGCGTGCTGTATGGTGGGGCAGTCGCGCCGCAAACGTCCCCCAACATGACCGTCAAGGTCGCTGCCGGCGCTGTGCAGATCGCCGGCGTGCCGTACGCGGTGGCGAATACGGGGACCTTGAACATCTCGGCCGCGCATTCACTCTATGACCGGCTCGACCTGGTCACGGTGACGTCGAGCGGCACGCCAACGGTCACCGCCGGCACCGCGTCTGATACACCCTCCAAGCCTGCGATTCCGGCCGGAGCGGTGCTGCTCGCTGAGGTCTACGTCCCCAAAGGGGCCACAGCCATCACTGCTGCCCGCATCGTCGACAACCGATTCTTTGTCGCGCCCAACGGTGGCGTCAACGTGCTCGCCTTCGGTGCGGTGCCGGACAGTTCGACGAACAGCACCACGGCGATCCAGTCAGCAATTACCGCCGCGCAGGCGGGCAGCGGTCGTCCTGTCTTCTTCCCGGCTGGCCCTGGCTGCTACCGCATCAGCGCGCCCCTGGTGGTCATCGGTGAAAACCCCATTCGGCTGTTCGGTGATTGGCGAGCCTTAGATAAAGGATCGTGCATCTTGAACGACCTGACCTATGCGCCCATCTTCTACGTGGCCGGCACGACCCCGCAGACCCCGCAGACCTATGTATCTGCGCTTGTGGGGACAGGGTCCGCACTGGTCGCGGCCGGTGGCGATCACACCTTCACCGATTGGGCCGACGCGGGCGCCCCAACGCGGATCAATGGACTCTCGCAGTTCAACCTTCGTGGCCTCATCAAGACGACGAACCTCGCCAGCGGTCCGTTCTATCAATACGTGTGCGACAGCAGCGGCACGATCACGACGTCGAGCGCGCGCACGTCCGCGTTCTATGTGCGGCTCAGTAACGATGGGCGGATTCGAGCCGCGCTGAACGTCGGCGGGTCCACAACGGAGATCTTCAGCGGAACCGGTGTGGTCGTCGACGGCGTGGTGCGTCAGTTTGAACTGGACTATGACGGCTCTAACGTCAGGTTCTTTACAGGCACACCAGGTGGGACCAGCACGCTCGTGGGCACGGTCGCGGTGTCTGGCACGGTGCAGCAGGGCGACTTCGAGATGATGGGGTGTGCGACGGGCACGCGGGTGCGCTTCCCACATGGGCCGCCAGCCGAATCCAACTTCACGGGCGCCATCGATTCGGTGCAGTTGTCATCGGTGTCTCGGCACACCAGCACCTACACCGTGCCATCGACGAAGTACACCGCAGACGGCCAAACGCTGATCCTCCAGAATTTCGACAACGAGTCCGATCGCTTTTCCGTCGCCCGGACCGGTGCGTCGAACGTGGTCTATTTGCCGAAGATGGGCAACGGCTACACGCAAGTGGCCCACGCGGAGATTGACCACTTGAGTCTGCGGGGCCAAGGTGCTGCGGCCATCTCCATGGTCGGCGTGATCGATAGCTCGTTCCATGACCTCAACTTCTACGGGGGCATGCAGTACGGCATTGACTGCTCGTCGGACTGCTACCTCGATCGCGTGGAGCGGATCAGCAGTCTCTACGTGCGGTTTCCTATTTCCTTTGCCAGCCAAACCGGCATCACGAACATCTGCAACGTGACCGCGACGGGCGCGACGGTTCCGATCATTTGGGGCTACGGCGGCGGCACGCTCTGCAACATCTACAACACCGGCGGTTCGACGGTATGGGGCGCCGTGCTGCGCTCGGGCACCTACTCCATGGCTGGCGGTGGTGTGTCCACCGAGGATGCATCGGGTGCGGTCTTCAAGGGCGCGTTGTACCTCGATGACTTGCAGGGGTCGACCTTCACGGGGATTGGTCTGGAGAGCATCCAGAACGACGTCCCGCTGGTGACGGTCCACGGTGGGCAGGGCATTGTGTTCACCGGCTCTCGCTTCAACTCGAAGAGCACGACGACGAAGATCTTCGACATTGAAAGCGCGATGAGTACACCGCTGTATGTCATCAACCCGATGAAGGACCAGGCTGGCGTGCCGTGGGCGACTGATGCCGGCGTGCGGGTGCTACCCGAAAGCGCCAAGGGTGCACCGACCAAGACGTCTGGTTTCGGCACAAGCCCCACGATTGCCGGCAGCACCAAGAGTTTCACGATCACGATCGGCTCTGGTGGGACTGATTCCAGTGGCGTGCTGGCGATGCCGAACCCGCCCGCGCCCACAGGGTGGAACTGCGTCATCAACAACGTGACAAAGGCCGCCGCGCATGCGGCCACGAATACCCGGCAGACCGTCGCGAACTCCACGACGTCGGTCACCTTCGAACAGCAGACAACGTCCACCGGCGCAGCGATTGCGTGGGGTGTGGGCGATGTCCTCGTCGGCGGATGTGAGCCGTACTGATGCGCATTGGACCTGGTGGCGGGCATGTTGGACCAGGCGGGGCCGCGATTGGCGGCTCCTCTGGCTCGACGTCTGTCGCGACGCCGGTCGCGCCAGCCACGTTGCTGGACAGCTGGGCGCTCGAGGTGCTCGATCTCGATGGCCCTGGGTCTGGGTGGGTCGACACGTCCGATGATGTGCGGGCGGATGTCGCGCTGCGCTGGGAATACGGGATTACCGGGTCGGCGACGCCGATCGATCGGGTGGGTTCGACTGGCAAGATGGATTGGGCCTACGACAATGCCCCTGGCAGTCCGGAGTTGATCGGGCGCTACTCGCCGTATCACGCCAATAAGCGGGTCGGGTTCGGCGCGAATGCCGCGTGTCGTCTGCGTCTGACCTACGGCGGCACGACCTACGAGAAGTTCCGTGGGGTCATCACCAACCCGGCCCCGGAGCCAGGCAAATACCGCAAGATGCTCACGCGGTGCACCGCGCTCGATTGGATGGACACGGCCGCCCGGGTCCCTGTGCCATCGTTGCCGGCAATGTTGGGCGTGCGCTCGGACACGGTCGTCTCCACCGTGCTGGGTGGTCTCACCGCCCCTCCTCCAGCGAGCACGCTTGAGACGGGGATCGAGACGTTCTCCTATGCCTTGGACGGCTCGTCTGGACAGCAGCAATCCGTCCGCGAAGAGTTGCAGAAGGTGTGCCTCTCTGAGTTCGGCTACGCCTACATGCGTGGAGGGGCGCAGTACGAGTTCTTCTTCGAGGCGCGGCGACACCGGTCGCTGAACGCCACGACCTACCTCTCCTTCGACAACGACATGTCGGAGATGAGCATCGGGAACGACACCTACTCGCAGATTCGAGCGACGGGTCACCCAGTGAGGACTGACGCGTTGCCCAATGTGGTGCTGTTCGAACTCGCGCAGGCGTCCGCGCTGATTGCCTCTGGCCAGACGATCGACAACATCACGGGCGCGTTTCGCGATCCGATCTCGCAGCAGCCTTGTGGCGGCCTGGACATGCAGCCGCTCATCGCCGGCACCGACTACGCGATGAACACGCTTGAGGACGGATCAGGCGCCGACATCACCGCCTACTTCACCGTGACACCGGTCTACAGCGGGCAGGACGTGAAGTACACCGTGACCAACAACGGGGGACCGGCCGGATACGTCACGAAGCTGCGAGCCGTTGGCCGTGGCGTCTATCGGTTTGCGCCGGTGATGATCGAACGAACGGTGTCCGGCATCTACGGTGACCGGCTCTTCTCCATCGATCTGCCGTATCAGGCCAACGTCAACCGCGTGGCTGATGTCGGTGACTACCTGGCGGCCCTGTTGTCGTCGCCGACTCCCCAGGTGCCGTGGGTGAAATTTCTAGCGAACGCCTCAGACGCGCACATGGCAGCTGCTATCGCGCTCGAGCCAGGCGCCCGCATTGCGATCACTGAGGAGATGAACGGGCTCGATGAGACGCCGTTCACCATCAACGGCGTGGCGTACGAGCTGCAGCCGGGTGGCTTGCTATGGGTGACGTGGTCGCTCGAACCCGCCCGGCAGACGGCGGTCTGGTTGATCGGGACGCCTGGTGCGTCTGAGATTGGCGCAACGACGGTGATCGGATTCTAACGATGGCACTCCCGCATGTGAGCGTTGGGCAATTCATCGAGCCAGCCGACTGGAACAATCTGGTCGATGCGATCAATGCGCTCGCAGATCCGGCTCGCGCCGCGGTCTTCAACAACGGCACGCAGGCGGTCGCGGATTCGACGTGGACGGCGGTGCTGTTTGGGTCGGAGAGCTACGACACCGCGGGGATGCACTCAACCGCGTCGAACACGTCGCGTCTGGTCGCGCCTGCGGATGGAACCTATCACGTCTCGGCGCAGATCTCCTTCGCTGCCTCGAACGTTGGGGCGCGCAAGGTGCGTTTCTTGAAAGCGGGCGGCACGGTCGACGTTGGCGGTGGTGTCATCGAGAGCGCATGTGGGGCAGGTGAACCGACGATGCTCTCGACATCGATGGAAGTCCAGTTGCTCGCGAACGAGTACGTCGAGGCGTACGTGTGGCAGTCGTCCGGTGGGTCATTGAATATGGGCGACACGACGGGTGCCCTCTACTGCCGGATGCAGATGCGACGGGTGGCATAACGAGGCGACTAATGCGATAGCACTGAAGAATTCGACTCTAGGGGCCACACCCCGAACCCCTGCGCGGCCTGCGTGGGGACCTCCCGTGGAACGGAGGAGCGAGTCGAGCACATCAGGCTGGCGGGCTACGGCACCCCGCATTGATTCCTTCTGGAGTCGGTGTGTGGGTGCCGTTTGCTTGTCAGCGTCGGTCAGGCGAGATGTGAGGGCCACTGCGATCTACGGGCGTGGCACGGCGAGAACGCGCGTAGGACACGTGGGAGAGAAAGCGCATGACCTCAATTTCAGACAGGGTGCAGGACGGCACCGAGATGGGGCCGGTCGTCGTGAACGACCGAACAGCGATCACCCTGCCGATCGTGCTGTCCATCGGCGCCGTGATCCTCGCGGCCTTGATGTGGGCGAACAGCGTGAACGTGGCGATTGCCCAGTCATCGACTGAGCGCAGGTACGACCGGGAAAAGATGGACGAGATGCAACAGACCCTGAGAGAGATCCGCGCGATTCTGGAGGCGCGTCAGCGATGACCGCGAAGGAACTGGCCGACATTGTCGTCACGGCGCTGTTTTCGAACGGTGGCCAACGCGCCGACCGTCTGGTGCTGACCGTCGACACACCGCAAGTGCACGACATCGGTGCGATGACGCGGGAAGGCGCCAGCCAAGCGATCGTGACCATTCTGCGCTCGACTGGGGTGATGGTGGCGACCGTGCTCCTCTGTCTGGTTCTCGCGCCGGCGGCGCTGGCGCAGCCTGTTGCCCTTGATCGGGTGGCTGCACCATTCCCGACCGCAGCAGAGCGCCGCGCGGCGGACGTTGTGAGCTGGGGCACGGTGCTGACGTCACTCACCATCGATGGCACTCACACCTGGCAGTCCTGCCGCGCCGAACGTGACGCCTGTCAGCGTACCCTCGCGCTGGCCGGCGTGCGCGCCCTGACGACGTTCGGCGCGACGACCGCCCTCAAGGCCCTCATTAGACGACGACGTCCATGCGCGCCGTCCTGTGGGGCGGATAACCCTGACTACAGCTTCCCTTCGGGGCATACGGCGTGGGCCTTCGCGGCGATGGGTGGCGGCCGGGTGAGTGTGATGCTGCCATTGGCGATCGGGTCTGGTGGTCTGCGCGTCGCGGCCGGAAAACACTATCTGACGGACGTTCTCGCGGGCGCCGGGATCGGGCTCGCGGTTTCAAGGATTCGGTGATCATGCGAAAGACGCTCCTCGCTCTGTTGGCGTGTGCGCTGCTGGCGACGCCGGCGGCGGCACAAGGCGACGACATCAACGTGTCGACGGCGCGGCTCTATGCGGGTCCGGGGGATGCGCTGCTGTGGCCGATTACGTGCCACATCACGAGCGTGACGTTCACGGACTACGGATTCCCGGTCAACGCCGATTGTCTGGACGGCGCGAACCGCTGGCCGGACGTGATTCCGGACGGATGGGACGGTCCGATCCAATTCACCTATGGCATGTGCAAGCGCGCTGCAGATAGTCGCTGGGCGTGCTCGCCGGTGGTGCAGATGTGGTATCGGCGCCAGCAGCAGGATCCGAACGCGACGGCGGCGCCGTACGCGGTCGACCGTAGCTGGTTCTACGATTCGCGATGGGGTGAGCTGCAGGACTGGAATCCGGCGCCAGGCGAGATCGTCGGCCTGTTCATTCTTCGCGGTAACGGTCGCTACGGCACGGAGTACAGCAAGGTCCATGAACGATCGAACGTCGTCGCGGTGAAGTGGGGCGAGAGTTGGTCAAGCGGTTCGCCAGTGGTCACGCCGCAGCCGGCACCGGTGCCAGTCCCCGTTCCTACGCCGTCGCCGAGCCCGGCTCCGGCGCCGCAGCCTGGTCCAGTGCTGACGCCAGCGCTCGACGTGCAAGCGATTCTGAACAAGATTCAAGAGCTCTACGATCAGCATGAGCGGACATTCGCGAATCTGACCGCACAGAACAAAGCGCTCGACGATCACTTGACGCAGCACGACACCAATCCGACGTGGCTCGGGAAAGTGATGAGCAATCGCTATACACAAATTGCGTTGGGCGCCTTCGGGACGTGCATGACGACGGACGCCTGTCGCTCGAGGTTTGGACTCTGAACGCGTCAGCGCTTCAGCCGTCGGACGTCCTGCTCTATTCGCCGTCGTCGCTCTACGGCAAGCTGATCGCGATCAAGACGTGGCATTCGATCAGCCATGTCGAGGTCTACGTCGGCGCGAATCAGTCGGTCGCGTCGCGCGACAAGAAGGGCGTCGGCCAATACGCCGCGCGTCTGGACGGCGTGCAGTACGTCCTGAGACCAAATCGGCCGGTGGACCTGGCGGCCGGTCTTGCCTGGTTTGAACGGGACGCCAAGGGGCAGCCGTACGGATGGCTCGATCTGCTGGCGTTCTTGGGCTCGACGCGAGATCGGAAGGGGATGGTGTGCTCGCCGTTCGCGACGCTGTTCCTGCGCGCCTGCGGA